>ENA-UOJE01001669-UOJE01001669.1-human-gut-metagenome-genome-assembly--contig:-C23-NODE-1669-length-19009-cov-7.142925_pt1 | contig 19009 bp, 15 predicted proteins | sample MGYA00242341_ERZ723888 | MGnify/ENA metagenome assembly ERZ723888 | reverse complement strand
GACAAGGTGACATATTGGATTGAGATGTCAGATTATGATTTTGACACGGCTAAGGCAATGCTTGAAACACAGCGATACCTTTATGTCGCGTTTATGTGTCACCAGACAATCGAGAAAATCCTGAAAGCATATTGGAGCAATGTGTTGGAAGAGCCACCGTTGAAAATCCATAGCTTATCAAGACTTGCTGAAAAAAGCAGTTTGAATAGAGAGATGTCAGAAGAACAGATGGATTTCATAGACGCGCTTGAACCATTGAACATAGAGGCACGTTACCCGTCATATAAGGAGCGGTTGATGAAAAGTCTGACTGCCGAGCGTTGCAATGAGTTAATTGAACAAACTGATAGATTGAGGATATGGATAAAGAGCAAGCTATAAGATTAGCACAACGATATAAGGTTGCTGTTGCTGAACGGTTGCCCTTAAAGGCTCTTTACCTTTATGGCTCATACAGCAAAGGCAACTATACCGAGGAGAGCGACATTGACATCGCCGTTGTAGTGGAGCATCTGAGTGATGACTATTTCGAAGACACTCCTTTGTTGTGGAAACTGAAACGCAAAATCAGCAATCTCATAGAGCCGGTTTTGCTTACTGAGGATATAAATAATCCGCTTTACGCGGATATACTTAAAACGGGAATACGTATATAAAAGCAGCGGGCGGACTTCCATCCGCCCTAATACTATGCGTTGATTATCATAATGATACGCGCTTACCGATGAGGAAGCGCGTTATTGCTCCTCAGGGAGGATTTTGACGTTGCCGCCGGCGTTTATGCGGTAGCGCGCCGAGGTGTGGTCGGCAAGGTTTGTCACGCGGAATACGTAGTCTTCGATATTCACGTTTGCGCGCTCCGAGCCGTCGTAGGCATTTTGGATAGCCTGCTCTACTGTGTGAAATCCTGACCCTTCATAGGTGTCGACTTTCTTTCCGTCGAAATAAAGTTCTACAAGTACATCATCAATCGGATGTATGCGGTTTGCTGTCATAGTCGTAAATGTTTGCTTTTTCTACTATAACGCTTTTGCGGGGGAAAAGGTCAAATCCACATCGACAACTCCTACGAATATGCATGGAGGGAGGAGAGTGCATTGACTCCGAAATAGGTCATCAGCACGGCAAAGAAAGCAAAGAGCATGTAGGCGTGAAACGTGACGGGGCGGTTAAGTGGCTTGATAGAGCGGTGCATCGCCACGGCGTATATAATAAAGGTGATTAGCGCCCATGTCTCCTTCGGGTCCCATGCCCAATAGCGTCCCCATGATACATTTGCCCATACGGCGCCGGTAATTATGCCAAGTCCGAGAAGGTATAGCGCCGGATAGAGCATCACGCGGTCAAGCCACATCAGGCGTTCACGCCGCGATGGCGAGAAAAACGAAATCACGCTGCAGGTGACGGTGAAACCGAAAAGCGCGTAAGCCGTCATGACAAGCGTCACATGTATGCTCAGCCATGGAGATGCAAGCACAGGCATAAGCGGTGTCAACACAGGATTGGAACCGATGAGATGAGCCACAAGAGCCACGGCACCGGCAAAAAGCATCCCGACAGGCAGAAGCAACGGCGATGTGCGGTGAAACACCAGCAGAAGCGGCAACAGCACAAGCAACAGAAATTCCATGGTTTCGCCCGTATTTGCAAGCGGAATATGCCCCGACATGTACCATTCAAGTATATATGCGGTCAGCTGCAGCAGTAACGCTATGCAAAGCAATGCTACCGCAACAGAGGAAAACTTCGGCAAACGGAACAAGCCGGCAAAAGCCACTGCCGCGCCGCAGAAAAGCAATATGAAAATCAGCGTGGAAAAAGGCACTTGATTGTAGACAATCTCCGCCTCCACGCGGACAGCGGACATAGAATCGGCATTATCGGGAAGACGCATAATCAGATTACCCGCCAACAAATCCATAATCAGACCGACTTTCTCGTCAAGCTCCTCGATGGCGCGGTCAAGCTCTGCATTGCCGTTGCCGTACAAATCGCGCAGACGGTAATAATCGGAAGCCGAAAACAGGTCATCAAGCGACGCATACCGCCCCTCAAGTCCAAGACAGTCGCGCAACGCCTTGTCTTTCACAAGAATCGCGCGCTCCCCCTGCCATTGCTCGGGATACAGCAGCCATGACGCCATAAACTGCTCCGGCGACAGACCGCGATATCGCGTATCGCCGGTGATTTTCAGCGTGAAATCACGCGCGAGCGAGTTAAACGTCATCACCCTGCCATTGTACATCACCTGTTTGCGGGAAAGCGAATCGGCTTGCTGACGCGGTACACCGGCGATAGTCTCTGCCGAAGCCGCGCCTGTGACGGCAAGCATCAATACTGTCACCGCCGACAGACGTTTAACCGCCTTACGAAATCCCGACACGCGCGACAGCATGAGCCACAATCCCGCAACGGCAAAGAGCAAAAATCCTGTATAAACCATCCCTATTCCAAGCGGGTCATGATTGACACTGAGCACGGTATGACCCTCGCTGTCATACGACATCTGGCAAAGACGATAGCCGTTTACCGAGGCGATGTTATTGACCGACACCTCGGTCGGCTCTCCGTCGACACGAAGATAACTCACGAAATCACGCGGCACTTCTCCTCCCGGATAATATGCCACGGTAAAACTGTCAAGCGACAGCCGGAACGGAAATTGCCTCACTGAACCGTCGGCAAGCTGATAAGCCGAAACCTCCTCACCCTTCCCGAGTCGTACCTGCCCGCGGTCGCCGGTGAGCCATGTCATGACCCCTCCGACGACAATCACAAGCAGCGATATGTGCAGCAGCCAAGCCGGTTTAGAAAGCCGCATAACCATTACCGGCGACGGGGCGAACCGCCATACATTCCATTTCAATCAACCATTCGGGGCGACACACCGGCGCAAGCACAATCACACGCGGCACACCCGGAAAACGCTCCTCATACATCGCATTGACAGCCGCATAATCGGCTATGTCGCGAAGATACACAATCATGTGACACACATCATGCCAGCCACATTCAGCCTCGGCAAGAAGAGCGCCTACATTTTCCCACATCCTGCGGGTCTGTGTCTTAACATCGCCCTTATGCACCACCTCACCACGATTGTTGATGCTCGCCGTACCGGAGATAAACACATGGCGGCGGTCGCCGTAGTCAACATACGTGCCGCGCTCAAACGCCACACCGTATTCATAAGTCGGATTCAGATATTCCGGCGCATAAAGATACCTCATCTGACCAGGCACGATACCTTTGACAGCATAAGTGTCCATCTCCACGGTCACGCGCGGGTCGGCATGGCGACCTCCGATGCCGGTACTTGCTATGAAATGGGTGTCGGACGTAAGGTTGTTGGTCATGAACATCTCGTTTCTTCCCTTCACCATCCCGGCATAGTTCACATCGACATCGTGCACGAAAAACCATGTGCGCACACAGTTGTCGGCAATCGAGCAACCCTCGTCTTCAAGGCGCAGGGCGTAGTCGCAAAGCAACGCACGGGTGGCAACCTCCGACTGCACATCGGGTGTGCAGGCACTCCCCTGCCAGAAATGAGTATAATCTCCGTGAGTCACTGAATACAGTCCGTTGTACAGGTTATTGACCGCCACTCCTTCCTGCAGATACACCCAGAGAGCCAGCTTTGTGCCATCGAGCGGCGACTGCTCCACGATAGAGACAGCGCACTCTTCCTCACGTGGCAGCTGCGACTGCTGGTTGGACGCATCGCTCAAGAAATAGCGCTTGAACACAGGCACCACACCGGTGCCGAGACGTTCGCGAAGGTTATTGTAAGCGGCGATGACGGTCGACAGCTGGGCGGCGAAAGGCTCCCCGGCAGCGGTCGACTTGATTATCGCATGGTACTCCGCCACTCCGCTCCCGCGCATAAACGCCGACACGGTAGTTGATGCACCATTATTATAATATGTAGTCATTTCCCTTTTTATTTCTTCTTCCAGTAACATAAGATGTCATCATTTTTTAGCACCTGCGTCAATCCAGTTTTTCACAAGATCGGCTGAGGTATTATTAGAAATAATCGTATGGTGACGGTAAGCCCAGTCATCCGATATATCTGTGGCGATAGCGCGCCAAAGCACACTTGCCGACGCATCGCCGGGAGTCACGCGCATCATGTCGGGCGACTTCACCGAAGCCACATTGACCAAAGCATCATAACTGTCAGCCCCGGTAAGGTTGAGCGACGCAGCCGCATGATTGCTGCCGCCGTGACACTGCACACAGGCGGCGTTGAACACAGCGTTCTGAACGGCGACAAACATCCCGGCATCCACACTCCCTACATCGAAATGTATGTAACCGTCACCTCCCTTGACAGGCTCGACAGCGGCAAACGTGGCGACACGCTTGCGCAAGCGGTTGACTACACAAAGCTCGATGCTTGAAATGTCGTCGGTGATACCGTCAATTTCAAAATCCCCTCCTGTCACAGGACGCGACACCTCGGCGTATTCACTGTCGCTGAATCCCGCCACGACAACCGAATATCCGCTTGTCCAGGAATCGATTCCTTCGACATCGCCGGTAAATTTTACGGTCGATGTAATACCGTTATCATCCATTCCCATGGAGGCGTCATCATATATCTTACCGTCGTCGCATGAAGCAACAGATGTCGCCAGTGTCAAGGATAATATGATATTGTCAAGTCGCATATTGTCAGAATGTATATTGTAACTGCACGGTGGCGGAGTGCATGGCAAGCCCGAGATCATCGTTGTCACGGTCAAGCTGTGTGGCGTGACCGGTCCTGCCCATGTACTGATACATCGCCTGCAGTTTCAGACCCGTACCCTTGAAGAAGTAATTCACACCCACAGCCGGCATGTTGAGCAGCCCGCCCCGGTCAAGACCGTTACGGTCGAGAAGGTCGTAACGTAACGCGCCCTGCAGACGGTCGGTGATGAAATAACCAGCCTGCACATATCCGCCGAGATAATTGTAAGACTCATCGATTTTCTGGCGTTTCGTGAATCCTACTCTCATATAATAAGCCTCGGCTGCGAGATATAGGCGGTTTTTAATCCATGCAAACTCCACTCCGGCGCGGAAATCGTTGGTGCTCTCGTTCTCGCTCTCCACGTTGATTGAAGCCGACACGCCTATGAGCATCCTGTCAAGATTAAACTGACGGGGAGAGCCCTGCGTGGCGGGCATCACGCCTTTAGGCTGGAAGGTGAAACGTCCGGCATAGAGCAGCGAAGGTATGTGCCAGTCGTCGCTGAATGTCTTGGTAGCACTGTTTACCGAGGCACCGGTGCCGTTGAATACACCTACCTGATAGCCCCATTTCTGACGGATAAGACCATGTACTTCGACACCGAGGTCAAAACCGATGCCGATATGAGGCGTGACAGCATTAAGCGAATGAGGCATTATCACCGATGCGGTCAGCGACACGGGGAGGGAGGGGAACAATGTCTCGCCGAGCGTGGTAAGATAAGCGTGAGAGAAGGGAGTCTTGAATTTACCTATGCGCACGGCAAACTGGTCGCGTATCTTCACGTCGGCCCATGCCTGCTGCAAGAGGTTGCCTCCGGAAGCGGCGGCGTTGATTGAAAGATTATAAGTGACTTTGCCGAATGCCTTGCCGGTAAATCCGAGCACGGCGTAAGGAATGGCGAAACCGGAGTTTGCCACATTATCCTGGTTGTAAGCCGGGTCAAGACCCTCGCTGTCGTAATAGTTGAAATTTGCCGATGTCTGAACGAGCAGATATGGCTTGAAGAGGAAATCACCGTTGCGCGTACCCCATGAGAAGCCGTCGCGCCCTGCAAGCGACACGACTCCATTTTCGGTATCGGCATCATACTGCGCCGACGCTGCGACAGGAAGTAGCGAAACCATCAATATTGCTGATATGATTGATTTTATTCTTGACATAACAAAGTTAATAATTTATATTCATATTTTAAGTTTAGAGGTATAAAGTTTAGGGTTTATGGTTGAGGGTTTAGAGGATACCGATGCATCCTTTGCCTTCCGTGTACCGGGCGAGCTTCCACTCGCCCCTACTGCTACGCTAAGCCCGCTTTACGATAGCTAACTTCCTATTAGCCTTTAACCCCATAACCTTTTAACCCGCTTGCAAGGCAAGCTCTTAACCCTCAACTTTCGCAAGCGAAAGTTGAATTTACAACGATTTAAGAAATTCGATGAGGGCATCGCGGTCGCTCTTCGACATTTTGCGGAAGAGATTTTTTGATGCCTCCCCCTCGCCGCCGTGCCACATTATAGCCTCGGTGAAGTTACGCGCACGACCGTCGTGGAGGAAATAGGTGTGACCGTTTACCTTCTCCTGAAGCCCTATGCCCCATAGAGGGGTGGTGCGCCATTCGTTGCCGGCGGCAAGTCCCGACACATAATTGTCGTTCAGCCCTACGCCCATAATCTCGGAACCCATGTCGTGCAGGAGATAGTCGGAATAGGGATGGATGGTCTGGTTGCCGAGCCAGGGGAGCTGTGTACCGTTGAGCAGTGTCGAACCGCGCGGGCGGGTATGAAGAGTTGTCACGTGACAAAGGTGACACTTCGCCTCGAAAAACATCTGTTCGCCACGCTTCACCTGAGGGTCGTCGACATTGCGGCGCGCCGGTACACCGAGCGACTGCATGTAGAAGTCGACATTTTCCATCTCCTCGGTCGACACATCGAGTTTGTCGTAAAGAAGCCCCATCATGGAGCCTTGCGACATCTGTATCTGACCCTCGCATATCTCCTCGGGATAGCGGCTGTTGGTGACACCCATGTCGCTCGAGAAGCCGAGCTCCACGGTAAGGTCGGCATGCTGAGCCTTGTTGCCCGACACGCCGAGACTTCTTACGCCGCGCTCGTTGATATAGTTGCAGCGACCCGATATGCCAAGTTCGGGATAATTGCTCTTGGCGGCAAGCGCCTCGATTTCGTTTTGGTCAAGCGCCATCATCTGCCCCATGCCGACATGCCGGAGCGGTATGCGCACCGTGCAGAAAAGGTCGTCGGGGTCTATCTCGTCGGCATACCAGTCGGTAATGGTATAGGTAGGATAGGCAAGCTCGTAAGGCTCGCCGTCGGGGAATGTGAACGACTCGAAGTGCCAGTCGACCTTCAGTTTGCCCTCGGCTTTTACGCCGTAGATTGACTGGTCGTGAAGCACCCTGCCGTAATCTTTGAAAAACGCTCCGTTTTTGCGGGTCACATACACAAGCATCGCCGAAAATCCGTATGCGCCGGAACCGCCGTCGGCCCATAGCGCAGGCTTTGTGCGCCCCGCATTGCTGTGACAGCTTCCGCAGGAATATCCGGCATATACCGGTCCGAGACCGCCGCCGTATCCGTTGGACGATGTACGCATGTCATCATACAGCTTGTCGCCACGGTAGAAGCGGGTGGTGTTGGAGCCGCTCACCCAGTCAGCCTGAGTGTCAAAAGCCTTCGACGAGTTGAGAAATATGGTCGAGGTGCCCGCCGACAGTTCATAGCCCTGCGGGGTCTCGATATCGAGCACGTCGAGACCCTCCCGGTCACATGACACGAGAGGGCTGACGACTACTGTAACGAATGCTGTAATATATATGTGTCTAAGTTTCATTTTACTGTTCTTGCCTTACCATCCTTGAATAGAAGGAACTCAAGAGTGTGGAATCCGCGTATGTTCTGTGCCGCCTCGACCTTACCGTCGTCGTCACCGTCGCCCCAGATGAGGTCAGACACGTTTCCGGAAGAGAGATGATTTACAATCGCATCCTGGTCAAGAGGCCAGCTGTCCATGTTGGGGTCAAGACCGAGAGCGTCGACCGGACCAAATAGAAATGCCTCACTCATTTCCCAGGGAGCACGTGCCTCAAGCCATGCCTCGCATGCGGCTTCAAAAGCGGCGTTGCTGCGGGTATCGGCAAGATTGCGCACTGCGGTGTAGAGGGCGGCGTTCTTGTCGCGGAGATCTTTATAAGTAGGAAGGATAACTATATCTACATAATCCTTCACGATGGCGTCGAGCTCGGCGTCATGACCGTCGCCAAGACTGTTGAAAAATGCCTTGAGGTCGCGGTCGAGCACTTCGTTGAGCGTAGCGCAGGCATCCATTGCGGCTCTCGACTGGAGTGAATTGATATGGCTGCGGAAGGGAGCCGGTATACCGATGATGGACGCTGTGGCGTTGTTGATAGCTTCAAGCACCTTTGCGTCAAGCTCCGGATTGAGGCTTCTTACGAAAGTGGAGATTGAATGTGCGCTGATATCGACGCCGTAAGTGCAGGTGTAGGCGTTGAGGATTGAACGGATGTTGTTGCTATAGTCCTCGCGTGAATGCCAGCTGTACCATGATTCCACCGCATAAAGCGCTTCCTCATATTTACCGCCTACATAGAGATTGTAGGGATCACCAATTTTCGCGTTGCCCACCTCATCGGCGATGCTACTGCAGCCGTCGATTATTTCGGAGATGCAGTTTAGCGCACTTGCGTAAGTCGAGTTGTTATGGTTTTTGAACGTAGTGGCATACGCGTCGCCGCCGTCGTAGGATGTAGCCCATGCCTCATATAGGCTGTTGGCGTCATCTTTCAGGAGGTTTGCCACCTGAATGGTGTAATTGTGCCATGCGTTAGCATTGGAGGCGGTGTACTCCAGATCTTTTGACTCGACCGGCTCATTGGGGTTGGGCTCATCATTTTTCTTGTCGTCGCTGCATGCCACCATCGAGCAGCCCAATGCAAGCGCCATGATTGCTGAGTAAATTTTTCTTTCCATATATCTAATTTTATTTTTATGATTCTTATAAATTCAACTTTCGCAAGCGAAAGTTGAAGGTTATGAGGTTATGGGGTTAACAGGTTATAGCGCATGCGCCCTAACCGTATAATCTTCAAGCCGCAGGCTTGAACAATAACCCCTTAACCCTCCGCTTTCCGCGAAGGCGGAAAGCGGAATCAGATAAACCAGCCGATGTAGGCGATACCTATCGACACTTCATTCTCGCTGTTGTAGCGACCGCTTCCGAAGGGGTTGGAGGTGCCTATCTGACGGTTGGAATAGTCGGCTTTTACCACAAGGTTGGGCAGCGCATACCAGTTGACACCCGCGCTCCACTTGCTCACCTCCAGACGGCGGTCGGCAGTAGCGGGACTTGCCACCGATTTCTGCGGATTGAAATATTCGTAACGGGCAAACGGGTATATCACCGGCATCTTTTTGACCCCTGTCACGTTGCGGAGATTGAAACCAATCTCCGCGCCATAGCTGAGAGAATTTTTTGCCACAGGCAGAAGGCGGCTGTAGGGCGATGCGCCGGGGAGTTTGTTGTTTTTGCCGTTTACCGCAGCAGTGTTACCCACATGTCCGTAAATCACGTTGGCGCGCACTGTCAGGTAGCTGTTGCGGTACTGTCCGTCCCAGCTCGCCATCGTGACAGGTATCCTGCCGTCGGCGGCGTAGGTCTGTGACTTGTCGGAGTTGGCGCCCGCGTCATGACAATAGTAGAATGACACTCCCGTGCGCAGCCCTTTCACGCCGCGATAGTCGATACGCGCCACATATCCGGGCGAAGTAAAGTTGTCGGTCTCGAAAAATCCCTGCTTGCCGCCGGCAATCCATGTGTCGCGGTCAAAACCGTTGGCGTTAAGTCCGGCGACCACCATCGCCTGATAGTCAAACAGGGCATGACCGCTGCCAAATGTACCGAACAGTGCGATACCGGTCTCATGCCACGTGCTCGGTATCATCACTGTCTCGCTTTCGGGGCGGACGGTCCCGAAGAAATTAATCGGCTCGTGATGCGTGTTGGTGAGTCCGAACGGCACTATCATGTGTCCGGCGCGCACATTAAACTGCGGGATGATAAGGCGTGTGATCTGAAACTGCTCGAGAGCGACCTCGCCACCCTTCTCGACCTCGGTCTCATACTCGCCGTTCTCGCTGTTTTCTATTTCGTAGGCGATGCCTGTGCCTCCTGATTCAAACTCGATCTCGGCACCGAGTATCCACTTCGGGGTAAACTTATAATCAAGTGCAAGCACAAATCGCGGTATCGCCACTGTGTTGCGGCGTTCCTTCGTGGCACCGTCTTTCTGGAAGCGGTTGATGCCGTAGTCTTTGAACGAAGCGACCATTTCTCCATAACCGCCAAACCGGAACTTTGAATATCCTGCAGTATCGGCGGCTTCCTGTGCCGTAGCGGGAGCAACGGCAAGCAGAGAGAGCAACAATCCTGTAATCTTACTTTTTCCTTTCATTTTGGTTCATTTTTTCGATTGCAAAATTACCGCTGCCCGGAAAATCAGGAAATACTCAAAACTGATGATTTTTTAGACCGATTCTAAATAATAATTAACTAAAAAAAGTGAGTCGGCAGTTTTCAGCCATCAGTTTTCTGAGATACAGAGGGACAGAAGATAAAAAGAATAGAGTTGTTTCGGGAGTGCCCAATGGCAGGACGGTACCATGGTGCAGCCGCTTTCCCGCAGCTACCATTCAATGTCACTAACTTTGGTGCCGGAGCCATAAATCCCCGCAAGGGGATTCATAGGGTTAACCGCGGGTAATGCCGGAGGCATACCCGTGGCGCAAGTGCATCTCCTGTTGACTCAACCCGGAGTGGGTTGAATAGCCATCTGATTAGCACATACTTATGCAACCCGTTTCAGGGTTGCGTTATTGTGGTGGCATCGCTCTCCACGGGCGCACCTACGGCGCTGCCCGCGGTTAACGGCATCTTGCCCTTTCAGGGCAAAATCCTTAAGTTAGCGACATTGCCCTTCCGGGCGCTCCTACAGCTACGCGATGCTTTCGCGGAGAGAAAGCAGCTGCACCATTGGACACTCTAAAAATAATCTTGTTGCTTTTGACCTTCTGTCCCTCTGTATCTCTGAAAACTGAAATCTGACAACTGACAACTCCCAACTGACAACTCCTCTTTTTAACAATAGTTAATTAACACAATAACCCCTCATTTCATTTTGCATCAAATAAAAATTTCATTTATTTTTGCATTTGCTAACTAAACCTGAAAACACAATTCAAAGTTGGTGTCGGGGACAAGTGAATTGTGCCGTACCTAACATTCCCCGGCGTATATGGAAAAGTGATTTTAGTAATGTTAAAGTACCTAAAACCGATGAAAAGCAGGCTTTCGATAGCGATGACCTTTCTCTTTATCATCATATCGTTACAGCCGCAGGCACAGAATGTCGCGATAAAGACCAATCTGCTTTATGACGCCACGGCTACAATCAACGCCGGTGTCGAGGTGGCTCTCGCGCCGAAATGGTCGCTTGACATTTCAGGCAACTTCAACGCATGGAGCTTCTCCGACGGCAAACGGTGGAAACACTGGCTCGTGCAGCCCGAGTTGCGCTACTGGCTCTGCCGCGAGATGGGCGGTCACTTCTTCGCCTTCCACCTGCTCGGAGGTCAATATAATGTAGGTCACGTCGACCTCGATTTCCTCAGCTTTCTCGGCTCCAATTTCAAGGATTTCCGCACACTGCGCCATCAGGGATGGTATGAAGGCGCGGGCATAGGCTACGGGTACTCATGGCTCTTGTCGCGTCACTGGAACATCGAGGCGGAGATAGCCGTAGGCTACATCCACTCACGCTATGATGTCTACGAGTGTGCCGGTTGCGGCAAAAAAATCGAGACAGGGCGTCACAACAACTATGTAGGGCCCACCAAAGCCGCCGTCAATCTTATATATGTGTTTTAATCCGCCGCAACCATGAAACATAATCTGTCAACCTTCATAGCACTACTTCTCCTCCCGGCATCGGCAATGTCCGCCGCCGATAACGCAGCCATAACCGCCTCAGATAGGGGGGGGTTACAACACCACTATCACACGCACTGAGTCGACTGTCATCGTCGACATGACGCTGCGCCTCGCCGACATAAAGGTAAAGAGCGAGCAGCAGCTCATAGTGACCCCCGCCCTTGTCAACGGCGACAACCGCCTCGACCTCCCCGGCATAACGGTCACGGGACGTAACCGCGCCCTGCGCGACGCCCGCGAGCACATCGCCACCCCCGCAGGCTACGCCGCCTATCGCGCCGGGAAAGTACCCGCCGAACTACCCTACCATGCCGAAGTGCCCGTGGCCGACTGGATGCTCGACGCCGACCTCATAATCACCGACTCCCTCTCGGGCTGCAACTGCGCGCCCCTCACCGGCGGCTCCGAGCTTCTTGCCACGCTCGACCTGCGCCCCCGCATCTTTGCCCCGCAGTATGAGTATATCGCCCCGGTTGCCGAAGCCGCCAAGATACGCGAGGCGGCAGGTCACGCCTATATCGACTTCCCCGTCAACAAGACAGCGATTTACCCCAACTACCGCCGCAACCCGCAGGAGCTTGCCGCCATACGCGACACCATCGAACTTATCAAAAACGACCCCGACTATACCATCACCGAGCTGACACTCAAAGGCTACGCATCGCCGGAAGGCTCCTACGCCAACAACGAGCGGCTCGCCAAAGGCCGCACCGAGGCGTTGCGCGAATATATACGCGGTCTCTACGACTTTCCCGCGTCGATACTCCGCTCGGAGTGGGAAGCCGAGGACTGGCAGGGACTCATAGCATGGCTACGCGCCAGCGACCTGCCCGACCGCGAGGCGATGATCGCCGTGTGCACCGACCCGGTATTTGACGGCAACGACGACGGTCGCGAATGGCGACTCAAGAGCCGATTCCCGAAGCAATACCAGATGCTGCTCGCCGATGTCTACCCCGGTCTGCGTCACACCGACTACACCGTGCGCTACACTGTGCGCACCTATACCTCCACCGACGAGATAGCCCGCGTGATGAAAACCGCGCCGTCTAAGCTCTCGCTCCGCGAGATGTATCTGCTCGCGCAGACACTACAGCCCGGCTCGCCGGAATACAACGAAGTGTTTGAAACCGCAGTCAGGCTCTACCCCGCCGAGCCGGAAGCCAACCTCAACGCCGCCCTCGCCGCCCTCCAATCGGGCGACCTTGACCGCGCATCGCGCTACCTCGACCGCGCCGGCGACTCCCCCGAAGCAGCATACGCCCGCGGAATACTCGCCGCCAAGCGCGCCGACTACGACATCGCCCTCCCGCTCCTTGAAGCCGCCGAAAAAGGTGGCATCGCCAAGGCTGCCGACGCCCGCGCCCAGCTCCAAGAAATCATAAAACGTCAACCCTCAAAACCATAAAAGTTTAGGGTTTAAGGTTTAAAGTTTAGATTACACACTGAAACCTGACTAACTGACAACCCTATTAACATTCGTCTAATAATCAACTAACTACAACCAATACCCAATTACACATGAAAAGTAACAAGCTATTTTTCGGAGCACTAACCCTCCTGGCGTTCACCGCCTGCTCCGATGACAAAATCGCAGAAGAACCGACAAGTGGCAACGATACTTTTGCCTACATTAATGTCAACCTTCTATCTCCCGGTGCCGGAAGTCGAGCTACAACTGACAATGATTTCAACTTAGGAACCACAACAGAGAACACTATTGGAAACATTGTCATGGTTTTCTACGGCTCACAAGGTAATTATCTTAGCTCAGCAAGTATGGCTAACGGAGAAATCACGCTTGAAGATGCGACAAATAATGAAGAAAAAAATGTTGAACTGATAAAAAAAGCGAAAGTAAAAGTATCATTAAGTGGAGGTACAATACCCTCATATATGATGGTATTCGCCAATCCTGTCAATACCACTGATATTGGTTGGGGACTAAGTGCCATAAAGGAAAAGACTCGTACTACCTACAAAGGAAGTAATGGGAATTTCACAATGAACAATTCCGTATTCTTTAAAAATGGAATACTCCAACGAGCTGTAGGCGTATCCAAAACCAATTTTTACCAAACAACTACAGAAGAGACCAGTGCATTACCAGTTGACGTGTATATCGAACGTCTTGCAGCAAAAGTACGTTTATATGGTGAAACCACAGATAATAACCTTGGATCTCAGAGTGGATCTCTTGACGGGAAAACATTAAACTTTGTCGTAGAGGGATGGGGCATAAATGCCACTGCAAAAAAATGTTACCTTTCAAAATATTTTGATTTAGAAAGCTTTGAGAATGGCTATACTACTCTTAATGACCAATTAAAGAATAAATTCCCCGATTGGAACGAATACGAGAAATCAAGATCTTACTGGGCAATATCTCCGGATTATTTCAAGCCGGAAAACAATATCGTAAGCGGCAAATACAATTACCCATATGTATCGGATCAAGCACCGATTACCGAAGGAGAAACAAAAAACAATATCTTAAATTACTATAGATTCAAAGATTTTGCAGCGGATGGTTCTCAAAACGTAGCAGTTGGGTCTTCGACATATACCCTTGAAAATACGAGACACAGCACTTTCTATAATGGCAACGACTATAAGAACTCAGCATTAATTTCAGCTGTCGTTGTGGGACATTACACAATTAATAATGAAATAAAAGATTTTTACGTCCAGGGGACAAAAATCTATCTCGAAGCTAATTACCTGACAGCCATGGCTAAAGCCGCTAATGTCATTGTTAAATCTGATGGGACTGGATTAACTTCTGATGTCACATTATCTGACATATTTGAAATTTTCCATCCAACAACTCCCAATATTGGTGATGCCACTAAGGGAGTGGAAGAAAATCGTGTCACAATAAGGATAAAAAACAGCAAGACCGACGGGACATATGAGCCTGACTATACCTCATTAAGTAGCTACAAATTTAAAAATGGCACTGCAGAGGCCGAAGAAATCTCAGCGACCAACATAAACTTAATAAATCAGATTCTTTATAACAACTGCGGTTTATCTTCAAAGTATAAGGATGGTAAAGCATATTTCAATATCCCTATACGACATCTTGCAACAAAACCCGAAGAAGGCGAAGCTTGGGCTCCGGGGTCTTACGGCGTAGTAAGAAATCACCTATACAATATAGCAGTTAGCGGTTTTGCTGAACTTAAATTTGCAACTTTGGGTGAAGGAGTCCGTGACCCGGAAGACCCGATTGTGCCTCCGACTAATCCAGATGACAAATATGGCATTAAGGCTAATATCAAGGTTCACTCTTGGCGCATAGTCAAGCAGACGGTTGAACTTGGTAAAGAGTAATCGCGGATATGACAACCGATTTTGGCAACCACGGGCGCACATAAAGTGCAGCCCGTGGCGCCAACACCGGCAACGAGGGTGGAATGTTGCCCGCAGGGCATCATCCGGATTTAGCCATAGATTGAGCAACGCGATACACTGATGATTCCTGACGGAAACAGAAAAAGGAGACACCCCCGGGGGTTTCGCTACGCTCAACGCCCCGGCTAAACACGGATTATCCCTCCGGGAAACCGCTGCAACTCGCCCAAGCAACTCCGATAAAGCAGTCACAGCCCCGCGATAAAGCCGGCGCCATAAGGTCACTAAGATCCTTAAAGTCTCTAAGGTCCTTAAAGTCTCTAAGGTCCTTAAAGTCTCTAAGGTCCTTAACGACCTCAACTCCACGCGGATGCACCATGGTGCATCCCTACAACTGACAACTGACAACTGAAATCTGACAACTATCAACTGACAACTAAAATAAACCTATGCTCCGACATACGCTGACACGGATATTGATTGCGCTCCTCGCCGTCGGCATCACAGCCTGCGACAGCGTCTTCTACGATGAAGAAGGCGATTGCTCCGTCACATACCGCGTGAAGCTCACCTACACCAAAAACATGAAGAATGCCGACGCGTTTCCCTCCGAGGTGACCCATGTCGCGCTCTACGCCTTTGACCCGGCTGGACACATCGCATGGTCCACAACCACGACAGCCGCCGAGCTACACGCCGCCGGCAACTGCATCAACGTGGAGGTCGATCCCGGCACGTATGACCTCGTGGCATGGTGTGGCGGCACATCACGCGAAACCGCAGCCGCCGGATGGACCCTCGCCGGAGGCGACAACCCCGTCGAGAAAGCCGACCTGCTCTGCACCCTCGCGACCACCCCGTCGGCAACCCCGGGTCATGCCGTGAGCGACAAAGACATCCACCGCCTCTACCACGGCACACTCACCGCCGCCGAGATGCCCGACGGATACGGCACATACGACTATACCATCGACCTGACGAAGGACACCAACTTCGTGCGCGTAATCCTTCAACACGCCGACGGCGAGCCTGTCAACCCCGACTGGTTCACCTTCACCATCACCGACACCAACACCGCGCTTGACCACACCAACGCCCCCGCGTCGGCAACAGTGGTCACCTACCGCCCCTGGGCAGTAACCACCGCAGCCACCGAGCTTCCCGACCCCGACAATGTTGCAGGTCGCGGCATGGCGGCATCGCCATCTCGCGCCGTCACCACCATCAGCTCCGTGATAGCTGAGATGACCACCTCGCGCCTCGTCACCTCGTGTCGCCCGACCCTTGAGGTAAACTGCACACAGCCCGGCAACGAGCACCTTGTGGCGCGCCTCGACCTGATATCCTATTTCCTCATGATCAAAGGAAGCGCCAACCGTCACCTCACCGACCAGGACTTCCTCGACCGGCAGGACGACTACTCGATGATGCTCATACTCGACGACAACAACCGCTGGAACCTCTCCCTCGGACTCTACATAAACTCCTGGCGCATAGTACGACAGGAAGAAACCATCCATTAACTCCACCACGCAGGCATGAAGCACGACCCCCGACATATAATCCTCATCCCGCTCCTCGCCATCATCATGGCGGCCTGCTCCGACACACCCCTCCCCTCCCCCGCCCCCGCTCCGGGCGACACTGCTACCGTAATCTTCTCACTCAATCTCAATTCATCTTCTCCCACTGCATCACGCGCCCTCTCCCGCGCCGAAACCACCGAAACTGAAACTGTCGAAACCGAAGAAATACTACTCTCAGATGAAGAGCGAGTATTTGGCGGCTGGGAACTAGACTCACAATATACATTCAGCAATAGCGTATTTACTGAAAACGAGCCTGTTGCAGGCGGTTATATTACAGCGACAGTAAAGGATATCAAACAAAATGATAAAGTAGAATTTTTTATAAACGGAACCGGATATCCTCAGACCGAAATTGTACAAGTTGATGATATTTATAGCCTATACCGCTATCAAATCAAGGATACTGACGTAGAGCTTTTAAAGAAAGGTGGCTTGAAAGTAATGGCATATTACAGAACCGTCACCCAAATCACATATACGGCTAAGAAAGCGGGGCCGGTGGGTCCTGACCCGATTGACCCGGGGCTCCTTTGGAAGGACGAGTACAACCCCGGCGACGAGGATGCCGCCGACTGCGTAATCGACCCCGACAAGCTCCATCTGCTCATATACGATTCCGACACCGAAAAGCTGATTGCCTGGGTAAATGGTGTACGCCTCACCGACCAGTCAGGCGACGACCGCCACTACGGCGGCGAACTAAGCATCAGCCTTGAAGCGTTTAAGGAGGCAACCGGCGGCACACGCATAGCCGACGGCACCACCACCTCCAACGCCGCCGGTGTCACCGAGTCGGTCAACGAAGTCACCGTAATCGCGCTCGCCAACTGGAGCGCGTCAGTCGTCACCCCGCTTCTCACCGCCGAGTCCACCATCGCGCAGCTTGAGGAGAAAGCCGCCGCATTTGACTGGAACGCCGGGCTAAGTGCGAAGGATAATGGCTACATACCCATGTGGGGACAGAGCCGCATCCATGTCGACTTCTCCACCGACAATCTCGCCAATCTGCTCGACATCAAGCTGCTGCGCTCACTCGCCAAGGTAAAGATTATGCTTAAGGACGATGCCGCCTCCCCCGCGTCGACCACCGCACCTTACTACGATATCGCCTCTGTCCGCGTCAACAACTACGCCCCGCGAGGTTACTACATGCCCTCCGGCATACGCATGGACAACGCTATCGAGGGTGCGGCGACCCCGCTGAAACCTGCCACTACGGAGCTGAGCGTATCCGACTGCATCAACGCGTTCACCTCCGCCCTGCAGTCAACCCCGGTGATGATGCTCCCCTCCGGCGTCAAGAGCTATATACTCTATCTCCCCGAGCAGCTTAACGATGCCGAAAGCGCGACGCGTCCGTCGATTGACATCAGCATAAAGTCGCTTCACGCGGGCAACGATATCCCCGTAGGCGACACCGTCAACGGCACTCTCCACTTCACCGCGACGGGACTTGCCGACGACGCGCCTAAAAATATAGTACGCAACCACCAGTACGACTTCACCGTCCGTATCGACGGCGGGTTGAAATTCAGTGTCACCGTAGCCGACATGATTGATGGCGGCACATATAGTTACGAATATGTCATTAAATAACATCCTGCATATTATCCTCCACCGGGCGGCTCACCTCGCAGTCGCCATTACCCTGCTGCTCCTCGCGGCTTGCAGCGGCGACAGCAGCGATGGCGATGCGCCCGAAGCCGGGTCGCGCCTCGCGTTCCGCTACGCCGGTGCGCCGATGAGCGTGAGCCGCGCCGAACTTACCTACAACCGCCTCGCCACCACGCTTCAGGATGGCGCCGCCGTGGGCTGCGTCATCTCCGACTCCGAGGGCAATTTTCTCACCAACTCCGAGTGGCGCGTCAAAGGGGGCTATCTCGTGCTCGACAACGCCACCACCGAGGGCATCATCGAGAAGGACACCAAGGAGCCTTACGTAAAGCTGCTGAAACCTGATGTCAACTACCGCTTCGGCTTCTACTATCCGATGTATAATACGGAGAAAATCGCAGCTGATGCCAATAATTACCCGCCAAATTATAGCAATAGTCCTGTGGTTGGCACTCCTTCCGGGGATAAAGGAAGCGATTTCTATTGGATGAAGCTTCCGGTATATACACTGAATGACCAAAACGGAGACTTGAAGCTCAACCATAGCGATATAATGTGGTGTGGCGTGTCGACATTCAATAATTCACCAATCGCCGCCGATACCCGTGGCACTGTGCCTGTCGAGCTGCGCAAAAAGTGCGCCACAATTGAAGTGGCGGTCCTCAGTGCGCTTTCCGAAACTGTA
>ENA-UOJE01001667-UOJE01001667.1-human-gut-metagenome-genome-assembly--contig:-C23-NODE-1667-length-19015-cov-7.664662_pt1 | contig 19015 bp, 25 predicted proteins | sample MGYA00242341_ERZ723888 | MGnify/ENA metagenome assembly ERZ723888 | reverse complement strand
GCGATCTCTGCCGTCTTCTCCGCCTCTGTGCGTAGGGCGGGCGTACCGTTTGCCAGCTTGTAGTTCGCGCAGCCATCCGGCCCGTACAGCGGCAATGCAAAGTAATTGCCTTGCGCGTGGTGGTACTTGTCGCCATACCCTTCATCAATAGCCGTCCAACCCGCCGTGTCGGCCAGAAACGCGCTGCTGTTTATCTCCACGATGCGCCCGGCCGCATCCGTGCGGATGTATACTGTATATTGTTCTTCCATGTTGATGCTCCTTTATATTACAGGTCGGCTGAAGCTGTCCAGCTATCGAGTAAACCGCTTGACCCTGAAAACTTGACTGTGAATCCATAAATAGATGCAGTCTGGTCTTCGCGGCTCTCGGGCGAGTATCCAAGCGTTACGGTAGGTGCTACCCGCATCGGAACGCCGAACTCATGCACAATATATGATTTCCCGCCATACGGCACCGCGTAGAGATCATCTTCCGATTTTTGATAGTATCTCATGCACTCCGCCAGCTCCGCCCCGTATCCCTTCGGCACATACGGCGTTGCCACGCTGCCTTTTTCCAGCTTCGTCCATGTAAGCGTGCAAGTCTGCTTTATGACGATATACACCGCGATTTGGTCTGTATTCCCTGCCGGGATGAATGCAGCAGCGCGAATATCATCCGTATCAACCATACTGTCCGCGTCTACCGCCGCAGATTTGATTTGCAAGGTTGCAGACCCACTGTATACTGTACCGTTAACCCTGACAGTCAAGGTCACCGTGTCGCCCTCCGACAGTCCTGTATCCGTTAACAACTTGTACTGTATAATCCATGCGCCGGCCCCTGACGGCGTGAGCAGCATCCCATCATCTGTCATGCTGCCCGTAACAATGTATTTACTCCATCGGTCGCACAAGTATCCTGTGCTGCCGTGTGCGCCGTTGTACCCAGCCTGAGCAATTTTATAATCGCTGTTGTCCAGCAGGTTCGGATACACCGCACCATTCACCAGCTTATTCACCTGGTTGATATCCTCCGCGCCCCAGGTATCGCCGACCTGCTGATATTGGGTAATATCTTCAACGGATGACGAACCATCGGAATTGGCCGTAATTTTATACTTGCGGCCCCCGGACGGCGGGATGTAATCTTTGTAATCCGTTTTTAACGCCATCAAAATGCACTTCCTTTCAGTTCAAATGCCAGCTTCGGCAGGCACGCAGATTGCCGTTCAAATTGCTCAAAAAGCAGCAGGCATGTGTTCTCGATGCGGTTCCAGTCGTCGGCCCCAGGCGGCGGCTGGTTGCCGCGCCACTGCTTCACAGGCAGCATGTCGGGCGGCCGGAACGTATTCGCGGCAATGGCCTCCAGATTCGCGTCCAGTGCGTCGATGGTGGAGGCATATCCATAGCTCTCCACCGTTACAGCCACCATGCCCCGCATGGTAAAACCGCCATACAGAAAATACGCATACTCCCGCAGGTATTCGATATTTTGCTTGATGCGGTCGTAGTCCTCCACATTGAAGAAATCCCCCGTATATTCTCCATCGGGGCCGTACGTTACTTTCCAATCCGTTTTAGGCGCTGTCCAGGCCATCCGCGCCACGCTCCTTCCGTATCGTCATCGTCCCGCGAAACGCGCCGCTGAAGCGCGTCTCGATGCTCTCAACAACGCCCCATGTGCCATCCTCCAGCGGCAGCACGTCCAGCACGTCATACTGCGGGTCGCCGCGTGTCTCCAGCGTTGTCACCACCCGGGCCGCGTAATATTCCCGGATCTGATTCAGAAACCCGGGCCAGTTTGCGTCCACCCAGTGCACGAGCACAGGGTTCTCCCAATCGAACGTTTCCCCGCGTGGGTTCGCATCCAGCCTGCGTTCCAGCGTCGTCAGGTTGTACCCGTTGCTCCAGATGGAAAACTCTACGTCATGCACCGTGGATGCGGTAAACTTCACATAGGACACATACCCGTAGTGCCTCGCCTCCGCCGTTACGCCGGCGTCATCGGTGCGCAGCTGCGGCGATATCGCCAGATCATGCTCGATGCGGTTCCACTGCCCGTCCGACGGCAGCTTTCCCGAATAGATCTCCCTGCGCTGTGCGTCCGAGGCCGCCGTTGAAAAATAGGACACCAGCGGGACATATGCCGTGATGTCTTTCAGCAGCGGCTTCATCTCGTATTTCGGGTCGCCGTATGCCTCGGCCCTCATATCCACACCGTTGAGCCGCCACGTCAGCAGCCGCGCCCTCCGGTTCGGCGCGCATTTTCCGAACGTTATCTGCCAGGAACACGCAGGCACGGCCGGGAACTCAAACGTTTCCGTATGAGCTGATGGCGTATATTCCTGCGGCTGTGCCCAGGCTTCTCCCGCCCTGCGGGAATACACATATATTTTTTCCGGCAGCGGGCCGGGACCAAAGGTCACCGTCACGCTGCCGGCACAGTTGTCCGTCTCTTCAATGTTGTTTGCATCCCGTCCTATGTATCCGAACGCGGCCGTTTTCCCCTCCGGGAACGCCCCGGACGCATCGGCAACGTCCTCCCATACCCATTCGCCCGGCAGATAGCCTCCGCTGTCCGGTATCATCCGCTGCGTGCCGTCCAGCCGCATGAAGTCCTGCTCGAACGTGGCGTATTCCGCGCCCGGCGCCCCTGTCAGCGCGTCGCTCGAAAACGCCGCCTGCTCCGACAAATGCGCGGGCGCGGAAAAGGTCAGCGGCGCCAGCGTGATCCCTGCTCCGGGCGCCTTCGTCACGATGGCGCCGTCCCTTGCTTCGCTCAGTGCTGCAAGGTTGCTGTTGGCGAGCAGCTGCACCGCCTCGGCGTGTGTTGCGACAGGCAGCGGGAGCATCCAGCGCGTCACGGATTTGCCAAGACGGTAAGAGTACCCGCCTGCATCGGCCAGTACCTTCTCCAACTCCTCCCGCCCCTGGACATACGGCGTTTTGCCGCCGTCGCCAAACACGCTTTTTTCATACGTCGTCTTTCCCATCCGTTCAAACAGCGCAAAGGCCGTGAAAGAGGCGCGGATGCCGTCCACCTTCCAGCTGTCCAGATACCACGGGTGCGTCGGCACCCACTCCACACAGCCGTCCTCCAGCGTCTGCCCGTAGGACAGCGCAACGTCCTGCCCCTCCGCAAGAAAACGCTGCAGCGCCGTGCCGCCCTCCACAGAGAAGCGCCCCTCCTCGTTGTACAGCGTAAAGGACAGCGACGCCGTGGGCAGCGATAGGGAAAGCGGCGAGGTCGTGTGCTTCTCGGCCAGTTCGATGATCTCATCGTTTCCGAACGTATAGCCCACGCCATACCGCAATTCGTTCAGCCGCGCACGGGTGTACGGCGTGCGCATCCTGTCGAAGCTTATTTCCAGCGCGTCCACATCCTCCAGCAGGAACTCCCCGCGGTAATACGGCTCCAGCGCGTCCGTTACAACGAATGTGTCCGCAAGCGCGCCGGCCGTATAGGCCCGCACCGTGATCTGCGCGGGCACGCAGTCCCCAAAATCCAGCGTCAGGCCTGCCATGGAATGCACCGTACCAAATGCCACGCTTACTACCGGAGGCGATGCAAAAACGCCGTCCGCGCCGCACAGCGCCGCGCTCACAAAGCCCTGCGCCGCAAGCGCCACGCCGCTCTCCGGCAGCATCCGCTGCGTCCCGTCCAGCCGCATGCGGTCCCCCTCAAAGGTTGCATAACTCACGCGCACCGGGCTTTCTCCGCCATCCAGCACCGAAGCGTCCGAGTACCATGTGCCCGGCGGTACCGTTACCGCGGCGTCCCCCGGCGCGCTGGCATCGAAAATGCCGAACTGCAGCCGCACATATCCCTGGTCGCGCACCTGCCGGCGCATCGCGTGCCGGTATGCCGCAGATACTGGATACATCCTTCCGCCTCCTTTTACACCTGGATCAGATTCGCCTTGACGTCCCGCCAGAACGATGGGCGCATCGTTTGAGGGTTCACCAGGTACGGCGTACCGCTCCGGTCGCCCACATACATATCCATGTATACGAAATCGTTCACACGGGGGTCGAATACGCGAAAGGTGTTGATGAACTTCCCGCCGCGCTTGCGGTCAAATATTTTCAGCAGGTTCATCATCTCCTCCGGATACAGGAGTTGAAAAGAACATTCAATTTTGAACTTGTCATCTCCTACTATCTGTCCAATGAAATCGCCGTTACCGTTGCGTGCGCCATCCACTGCCGATGATATGGTTACGGTTCCGCTGCCAAGCGCCGGTGGAGGAACCGCAATTCCATCAGATGTTTCTATCCATGCCATTTTCATCCGCCTCCTACAGTAGTGCGGGGTTGCCAACTACGCGGCGCCCCCTGCGTGCCTTTATTCTTTCCTGATTTTTGTATACGGCCTCCCCATCCAAAAGTGTGGTGAGGTTTATGATGATGTTCTGTTCTTCAGATGCACCAACTTCAGCCAGCACCTCGGCCAGCGCCTGCTTGATGGTCTCCAACGGGGCCTCAATGTTGGTGCCACTGGACTGATCGCCCAATACCGCCAAAAACTCCCGGTTGGGCGGAATAACCGCCCCTTGTGCCAGCATCGGGATCTGCGGTGCGTTAATAGGGGCGATTGAAAATCCGATGCTCTTCCCGCCGAACAGCGGAACCCAATCCGGGATATGCACATTCAGGTGGTTGAGCACATCTATCACTGCGTTCATCCCGCTCACGACACCGGAAATCATTCCGTTCATAAACCCGATGATGCCGTTGACGATGGGGCGCAGAGCATTTTTGATGCCCTCCCATACGGAAATAAATCCGTTCTTGATGTTGTCCAGCCATACCGTAATTTTTGTCCAGATAGCCGTTAAGCCGTTCAGCATGCCGAGCATGATATTTTTGCCCCAGCCCTCGGCCACACGGCTCGGGCTGTGCATGTCGAAGGCGTCTGCGATTCCGTCCCCGATCGGCTTGAAGATGTTTTTGTATATCCAGTCCCAGATGCCTTTTATAACGCTCCAGATGCCATTGAGCAGGCCGGTGATGAGCTGAACACCAAGCTCTTCCGGGTTTCCTTCGCCGGTCACGAATTGGTCGAAGCCCGCAAAAAACTGCTCTTTGATCCAGCTCCACAAATCCGAAAACGCGCCCTGGATAACTCCCCACAGTGCGCCGAATCCCGCGCCGATCACAGAACCCACCGCGTAAAACACACCCGGCCAGTCGATATTGCACAGCATATCTTTTATGCCGGTTCCTATGGACTTCCAGTCTACGCTGTGAATCGCATCGACAAGCGCGTTGCATGCGCCGATGATTCCGTCGCTCAGGACCTGTCCCACCTGCGCCCAGTCCAGCTCGGCCAGAAAAGTGCCCAGCGTGCGGCTGGCAAGCGTGAATTTTGATACGAGGAGCGTGCCGAGCTGTGCGCCGTCGACTTGGCTCAGCGTACCGTTGACAAGCCCGGCCAGTTTCGCGCCCAGGCTGTTCCAGTCGAATGTGGTGATAAGCCCATACGCGAAAGAGATGCCGTTCTGCAGCTTCTTTCCGAACCTTTTCCCCCAGCCGTTGGCGTCGAAACAATTCAGAATGCTGTTGGCTTTCTCGGCGAGAATAGCCCCGGCCCCTTCCCAGTCTCCGCCCTTTATGGCCTCGAGCACCTGGTCGAGCAGCGTGGATTTCCCCTCAAAATCGAAGTTCGGAAGTATTTCATCCGCGCCGCCGCCACCGCCGCTTGAAGTGTCGTCCGCCTTGCCCGTATCGATCACGTTCAATTCGTCGAATCCCAGGGTGTTATTTGCCCTTTGCAGGTCCTGCACGTCCTTGGCCGCACTTCCCGCCGCGCTGCCGTAGCTGTACATGGATTTCGCAGCGGATTTCATACTGCTGACGCTCTTTCCCGTCAGCAGGCTGATAAGTTTTGCGATGTACGAAAATACCGTCGCCGCCGCATTGGCCAGCGCCGACAGTGCGGGCGTGAGGGTTTGTATAATGGGTGCTGCCGCGACAGACGCCGCACCTTTCAGGTTGCCCATAGCGCTACGCATCTGCTGCGTGCTCAAAATGGCGCTTTTCAGGTATTCGGTCATTTTCCGTAAAGCTGCGGATATCCCGTTAAAAATCAAGGCGCCGGATACGATGCTGCGCAGCCGCACGCCGAAGCTCTGGACGCCGCCGTTCGCTTTTTTTGTGTGGAGCGCGAAAGACAGCATGGATTTTCCAAGTTTCCCCAGTGCAGATACGCCTTTTTTCGCCATGCCAAATAGTTTGCCGAACATCTTCACCGCGCCTTTGAGCCCAGCCACAGGGATGGAAAGCGCGATCTGTGCAAGCCCTTTCGCCATCTTTTTTGCGGTGTGTGCCGCAACTTCGCCCCAGCTTGAAAACCGCGAGGCCGTGAGGTCATCCAATTTTGCCTTTGTGCTTTCCGCACGTTGTTCCAACGAAAGCAACGAGCTTTCGGCTCGGGTCACCTGCTGTTGCAGCGACATTCCCTCAATACTATCCTCGTTGAGCCCCCGCATCGAAAGCCGAAGCTGTTCAATACGGTCTTTTGTTTGCTCAATTGCGGTCTCGGTGTTCTCCAAGTTCCTCCGCAGAAAATCAATTTTTTCAGCGTCGCCCTCATCCAGTCCTTCAAGATTGAATTTGTCCAGAGACTTTTCGGAAAGAGAGCTGATTGCCCGCCGGATTTTTCCGAATATGGATTCGGTTTTCCCAGCCGCCTTCTCCATGGATTCAGTAATTTTTTCCCCGGCTCCGTCCCCCGCTTCGGAGAGCGCGGCATCCAATCCTATGACTTTTTCCTTTTCTTTTTCGAGGGACCGTGCAGTATCTTCAGCGCTCTTTTTTACTTTCCGATTTTTCGTTGCAGCCTTATCCAGCGCCTCCACGGCCTCTTTCACAGGCTTTTCAACATTCTTCACCGCTTTTTCCGTTACGGTGGCGGCTGTACCGGCGGCTTGCTGCAACCCAGGCAAAGATTTCCTCATGATATCATTCAGTTTTGCCTGCACTTTTTCCAGTATTGGAAGAGCTTCATCTGCCTTTGCCTTGACGATGATCTCAAGTTCTTCTACGGTTACCGCCATGTGTCCTCACCTCCCTGGCGACATACAGAAATACCCCGGCAGATTCTGCCGGGGTCATCCCATCAAAAATTTTGTCCATGCTTCAAGTTCGGCGGCGCGCCGCTCTTCCAGTGTCATGTGCTTGGGAGCCTTTTTCCCAAACAGGCTCGGATACAGTTCTTTCAGGTTGAGCACTCTCGGTTTTTTCTGCTGTGTGGATATCCATTGCCGGTAAAGGCCATCCAGCAGGATCGCCTGTTTCTTGAAGTCCTCTTCCTGCCGGTCGTTCTGTGCCTGCACGTATTCGCCTATCTCCCTGTGCGTCATTTCCCCAAATTCCAGCGGGGATATACCGCATGCATAGGCGGCCGCCCGGCTGGCATCAATTACCGCGCGCCAAGTTCGGAGGCCACCATGCCCTCGGCTACCTTGTCCACCGCGCGGTTGACGATCTCGCCCAACTCCAGCGCCGGCTCCTCCAGCCATGCCTTCAGGCGCTCCTTCGTCATCTTCCGGCCGAAAAAACCGCGTTCATTGATCTCCGTCAAAAGGTCAATGTACAAATCCTGCACCGACGCCTCGCTGTTTTCCTCCAGATATGCGTCCAGCAGGTCCGCAGCATCCTCCAGCTTCTTCAGAGCACCGTCGGAAAGAATCAGTACCGCCGTGGTCAGGACACGGATGTTTCCCGCCTGCGCGGCCTTCTGCCAAAATAGCTGCGTGTCCTCGATGTGCAGCCGTTCCTCCAGGAGCAGCATCAGGCGGGTTTTCAGTTTCAGTTCCACTTCTTTTTCTTTTGTTGCGATAAGCATGTACATTTCCTCCAGATCGTTGTGTATTTTCAGGCCGAAACGGCACTCCGCAGCATACAGTTATAAGCATATGCTGCGGACTACCGTCAGGTAGTCCATCGAAAATCAGCCGCCGCCTCCGGTGGGAAGTCCGGTCGTCAGGTCTTCAGGCGCTGTAGCCTTGTAAATCTTCAACATGCATTTGACCATGTCGTCCAGCTCCAGGGCTGACAGAGTGATGCGGAAATCGCCTTTCCATTTTTTTACGAGCGATTTTGCCGCGGGTGTGCTTCCGGCGGTGTTGTCCGGCAGCTTTACATACCAGAACAGATTTTGCCCCTCCAGCGCTTTCAGCGCCGTATACTGCTCTTTGTAGTAGAGGATCTCCACTTCAATGGCGCTGAACGGCTTGACGCCCGGGACGCCGTACTCGACGTCGCTTTCCAGCGTGCGGTATGTGATGTCGTCCGGGGGCGTGTCCACCTCCGGGATGCCCTGTACGCCGAACACCTGCGTAGGTGCAACGGTGTCCGTCTCCGCATAGTAAAGCTCGGTCAGCATCGTTGCGGACGGAGGCGTAAATTCTGCATTGTATTTCGCCAAAGTATATCCCTCCAGTTCAGTTGTTTCTTTCAAAAGTGTTGTCGATGGCGTTCCAGCGGACCTCAAAGTACCCGCCGAAGCGCCATTTTTCCGTGATATCGTCCTGCTGGCTGGGCACGTTCCCGGTCTGCCGCAGGTTCAGCTTTTCCAGCTCTGCGCGGAGCTGTTCAAACAGGCGCACGGCGTCAAGCTGCTTGTCCGCCCACACCTCAACCGTGATAGAGATATCATAGGCTCTCCCCATATACAGGGGGCGCGCCAGCGGCACGGAAAGCGTACAGCACGGAAATACGGCGCGGGTGCTGGGATTTTCCAGCATCACGCTTTCTTCGTCCGGGAACAGGCCCGAATCCACCACTGCCCGCCAGAACATCACGGCAAGCTCCGCCTGATTCAACGTGTGCAGCGGGTCATTCATCCGTCACGCCACCTCCTCCGGTCAGAAGGGCGATGATCTCCTGCTTCACGGCGTCTACGTTGTCCCCGCGGCGGTTGAACGCCGCCGGATGGAAATACGGATGCGGCTTCATGCCGTCTACAACCCAGTATTGCGCCCCGTCGCGCCCTACAACGAGCGGGTATCCGTATTTGGCGAAACTGCGCGGCACCATGCTTACATGGATAAACCATGGAATCTGCTTGGCACGCTTGAGGCGTATGGCCTCGGGATTGCCCTGATTGTCCACCTTGACGCCTGTTCCAAATTCCACATACGGCGCGAAGCTCGTGACGCCGGTATCGGTGTACACGCGCCCGACAATCTCTCCGGTCTCGCTGTTCAGCATCTCGACCTTGATGCACTTCCCGACGACATTGGGAGCCAGCCGGATGGCCAGCTTCGCCGTGTCGTCCAAAGCTCGCCGCACACCGCGCCCCGCCGCTCCCGGCAAACCGTCGATAATACGCTGCAAGCCTGGCCCTGTACGTTTGAAATCGAAGGTCACCATTTCACACGCACCGCCTCTATCAATGTTGGGTTTTTGGGATGTATGCCGCCTATGAACGCGCTGCGCACGGCCTCTACACGGTATTCTCCCTGCCCGTAATCCTCCAGGGCTTCCCCGTGTATCTCGACGGTGCGCTGTACCGCAGGCCGCGTCAGGTACAGGCGGTCATCCTTGCCTATGTCCGGCGGCGTCTCGCTGCGCAGCTTTATAAGCTCGTTCACGGTCTTGCCATACGCCTGGACATCGACTTCGGAGCGGTCAGTCTGAACATTGATCTCCACCGCGCGCAGACGGGTGTATACGGTCTCCTCCTGCGCTCGGATCCGCGCGGTATGGGGCGTCGTCACCCACACGGTGCTGTTGTTTTCCAGCCTCATAAGCGCAGCACCCGCAATCCTGCGGCCACGATGTTTTTGTGCAGCGTGGCCTCAATATCTTCGTAGGTATAGCTTTGGCCGCCCGCCGTGCTGCCGGTGCTGCCCTCGTCGCCGCGGCGGCGCCACGCTGCGCATACAGCGTCCCGCACCAGCTTCAGCAGCGCATCCGGGGTACTGGTACGGTTGCTGTGCATCAGGGCGGAGGCGAGAAGCCCGTCGAACAGGTCGCCAAGCTCCTCGCCCGCTTCGGACAATCCCAACTGGCGTCGGATGATGTCAAGCTGCATTTCCTTTTCTTCGGGCTTCATCGCGCATCAGCCTCCCTTACGAGCCGGGTGCCGCGGCTTCTTCCAGCGCGGTTACACGAGCGTCAAGCGACGCGGTGCCGGAAACCATTTCCGCGAGAACCTTGCGCAGCTCCGGCGCGATCCCTTCCATTTTCATGATTTCATCAGGCGTCATATCCGTTTCCTCCTATCAGGTCAGGCCGGTGATGGAGCCATGCAGGAACGCAGGACCATGGTCCAGGCCGAACTGGCCGAAGATCTGGCCTTTCTCGCTGGCGCCCGTCTTTGCAAGCTCCTCATAGAAGAAATTGCCCTTACCCGGCACAGGCTGGAACACCGGGCGCACGGCGCTCATCTCTACGGCGAGCACTGCCGTCTGCGGCATGAAACGGTCCAGGGCAATACCGATGTTTCCGAAGTCCGTCTCAATCTGCTTGATGTTGGTGCCTCCGATGTTGCGGTCCGCCGGCGCATAGGAATAGATATCCGTGATGAGCTGCTTCTGCGTGCTGCCGGTCCACAAAACCATGTTGCTGAAGACGGCGCCCGCATCATACATGGCCTTGAAAAGCTGCTGCATCAGCGCCTTGGTGAGAGCTTTGTTTCCAGCCGCAACGTTTGTGCCGCCGTCGCCGGCGCACAGCGCCAGCAGGCCGCGCGTCTTGTTGGCCACGTTCGCAGCGGTAGCCTTGGCGTATACGCCGTTGATGATGGTGTACTCCACGTCGCGGGCAATCTTCTGCAGCGCCTTGGCAATCTGGAAGTCTTTCTCGTCGGGCACATTGTTTTCCTTCCCGGCAGTGTTCAGGCCGCTCATGCGTCCGGCGTTGGACATCTTCACGTAGCTGATATCCACGGATTCGTGGAAAATCTGCGTCACGTTGGTATTCTGGCTGCGCACGATGCCGACGGGAGCGGGTGCGGTCAGCGACGCGGTCTCCGTAATCGCAGGCTGTGCCGCTTCGGGGAAATTGTACTGGCTGTCGGTCGGGAACTCGAAGTCCTCCGTCTGCATGCCGCCATCGGTCAGGCCGCCGATGGCCGACAGGATAGGGGTATTCACAGCATCGGCTGTGAAAAGCTCACCCGCATAATTGGGCAGGTTCCAAACGGTGCCCGTGGTCGTAATGTTTGCCATAATCTTTTAGTCCTCCTTCTTGTTGCTGAAAAGTTTGTTTTTCGCCGCCACCCGCTGGACCAGCGGCACGTTCAGGTCAGCGGCCTGCTTTTCAAGCCGCTGGCGCTCGGTCTGCACCTGCGCGGCCACGGTCTTTGGCGCGGGCTGCTTCAGGCGCTCATTTACAGCGGCCTCGACCGCCTTTTTGAACACGGACGCCAGAATTTCAACAGTCCCCTTCACCGTTTCGGCCTTGGCGGTGCGGAAGTCGATGGTGTCCAGAAATTCCAAGGGCAGCCCGGCGGCGTTAGCCAGCTTGGATGCTTCGGCCTGCAGCTTGTAGGCGTTCAGCGCCTGCTCCGCTTCATCGGCCCGCCGGATGGCCTCATCATGCTCGTGCTGTACGCGCTCGGCCTCGGTCATGTTCGCCAGCCTGTCGGCCTCCTGCTGCTTCTGGAGGGCCTTGCCGACCTCTGCGGCGATCATTTTATTCACGTCCTCCCGGGTGAACGTGCGCTCCGGCTTTTTCTCCTGAGCGGCAGCAGGTGCAGCGGGCTGCTGTGCAGCGCCGGCGCCCGCCGCAGGTTCCTGGGCCTGTGCGTCCTGAACCGTCGCGGCGGCCTGTTCTTGTGTGATGTTCTTTTCGTCCATGTTCTTCTCCTGCGTTTTACGCCCGCACGGCTTATTTGCGTTTTACGCCCGCCGGCTTATTTTTTGTGATGCGTGTATAACAAAAGGCCCGTCGCTGAAGCGTGGGCCTTGTGCTATTGAATTTGAGGAAATTCTTTCATTCGTTGTCCAAATTTACAGACGCATAACGGCATGCGCCATCGCGCCAGGCCCCGCACTCTTCCCCTGTGCATGGCAGCGGGATAAAGTCTACCCGCATCTCATAGGCGTAGCTGCTGATATTTCCACTTTCGTCCAGCTCATTTTTCTGCTTGTAGCGCTGCACTTCGCGCGCCCGGTTATATGGGCACATTTTCGGCATAATGCCCTCTCCTTTCCCGAAAAATGGGCATGAAAAAACCACCGCCCGTGAGGTGATGGTTTAGTCCTTGCTGCTATATCGCTTTATTGCCTGAGAGACTTTTTGGCAATATTCCCTGTATAGGATTCCGCGTTCTTTGTACTTTTCATGTGAAAAAGGAGCGGATGGAGTGCCTTTCATAAGTTCATTAAGTTGCCTCTTGTACTCCTGTTCCAGTTTGGTGAGCTCTTTTTTTGCTTCTTCGTTTAAAATTCCCATCTCGTATAACTCCCATCAATTCCCAAACTTTTGCACGTACCCAATATCTTGTAATGCTGAAGCAAAGTAACCAGGTCATCGTCAAGGCTGTAGCCTTCAGCATCAAGCATTTCAAAGGCAATCTTATCGGAGGCCGCATATGCTTCGTTCCATTGTTCCAGCGTCACATTTGCGGGTCGATTAAAACGATATCTATATTTTTCATCAAAAGCCTCCATCATAGAACCGTTTTCACGGAAAAAACTGGGGATATCATCGTCCTGCCTGTCCGAGCTGAATGAATACTCTGAATACCCTGTCGGATGGTTGTGAATAGTCTTTGCGCCGTCCAGAAAATCATCCATTCCCTCAAGATTTATACGTACCTGACCACCCAAAATATCGTACACATCGCCTGACTTTGTGATAATGCGGATACTTTCATGGTCTGAATCCCTGTTTTTATCTATGAAATCCCGGAATTGTTCTTCCACCTGAGTACTGTCATTGAAATTTATGTGCCCAACGTTCACTGCATTCTCAACGAGTGCGCCACCATCAGAGGAAATCCCTGTCCCCCGGCCTATTATATCATGCTGCCCGGTATCTGCAACTTCCACCGCCTGGATCACGCTGCGGCAGGGGTGCGGCGGAGGATACACGGGCGGGGCGTTGATGCCCAGCTTCAGCTCCTCCATCCGGAACACCTTGCCGTGCAGCGCCCGGCATTCGTCCGTTGTGCGGTCGTCGATGGTCGCTATGAACCGGTACGCTTTCACGCCTGCATCCATGAACGCCTGCACCACCGTGTGCCCCACGATGAAGCCCATCACCATATCGTAGTAGCCCGCAAATCTGCCCTCCGGCGTTTTTTGTACCTCGCGGAGCTGCCATGCCCGCTGCCGCCTCAAAATAGCCTGCATCGGTTCGCTGTCCATGGAAAGTTCTTTTCCCTGGGATGAATCGACAACGGCCTGCTTGGTGATTTCTCTTGCCCGGTATGCCGCATCCGCAGCCAGTGCCTGCTCATACGTCAGGCCCGTGGGCAATGGATTGTTTGAAAGCGTATCCCGCACAAATTTGGCCCCGGGAACGCTTTTTGCTCCGAGGCGTGTAATTTCATTCCCTTCGGCAAAAGCGCGCTTGTAGGCGATTCTGGAGGCACTCAGCAGGGCGCCGCGGTCTGTCTCTGAAATTCTGGCGTAGCTGTCAGAAATGGCGTGCATCAGGTACAGCAGCATTGCCTCGTCGCAGCGCATCCTTGTCCGGCGCTGGGCGTCCTGCATCAGCAGCCGCAGCTCGCCGGTGCTCTCTCCCTGCTTTTTCCAGCGAGCGATATCCCGGTGCAGCCGTTCCACCTGCGCCTTGGGCAGAAGCCCCATCATGGACAGACCGGCAAAACGGTTGAGGATGTCCTGTGCTTCATCCTGTATCGCGCGGCTTTCCCGCAGGACCGCCCTGTACACGGGCCTGTTCTCCGCGTCGATGGGCCGCCAGAAGGCCAGCTCGTCAAAGCCATATGTATTATTGTTACGGCCTTGCTGTGCCATTCAAATCCCCGTCCTCGTCTGTTTTGTCATCATCCTGTCCGGGTGCATCGTCTCCGTTTCCAAGCTCCTTTGCCCGCTCCATGGCAAGCTCATAGTTCGCCGCAGCTTCCGCATCGCGCTTGGCGATCTCCTCCGCCGGGTCCACCTCCACCTGGCTCTCGCTGATGCAGGTCTCGTCGCTGAACAGGCCGCTGGTTTTCATTGCAGCCGCCCGGTTGATGGATTTATCCTTGTCAGTCGGAATATTCCGCTGCATCACAACGTCAATGTCACGGAAATCAAATTTCCGCCCTTTCTTGGCAAGACGGCCGCAGATCAGCTCCCACAAAGCCAGATACCCCTTCCGGAAAATCCGGTCCATGCTGGCCGTGTATTGGTCCAGAGCATACAGCTTATATCCCAGCGCGCTTGCGTTGTCCGCATTGGCGAACGCCTCATCCGTCATATTGGGCACGCCTGTCAGCATCGTGATCTCATCGTGCAGGCTTTTCAGCACATCCAGCAAGCCGGAATAGTTGACATCCTTCAGCAGCCAACGGATATCTCCATCATCGTCCACCGAGATGGTGCGGGCGTTCAGAATGGCCTGTTCCTCCACAAGGCGGGCCGGGTTGGGAACCATCTCTCCCTGCTCATTCAGAATGGTGGCTTGATTCTCATAGTTGTAGCCTCTCAGCAGCAGCTTTGCCTCATCGTTTTACTGTGTCATGCTGCGGATATTTTTGCGAATCTGCTCAAAGTCTTTGATGTCGCTCAGGCCAGGCTCAAAAATGGCGATGTTGTCCGGGTTTTCAAACGCCACGGCCGGGATTCCGTCCCATAAGGCGGAGCCAGTGTCTCCGGCCTCCTCTGTGTAGCCGTCTGAAGAAGAACGGAACATGCGCGTACCCGATTGCGCCAAAAGTTCGATCACGGATTGAGGATTTCCATCGCTGTCCTCTTCCTTCCACATGCGCACAAGCCCGATTAGATTTACAGGCGTTGAGTAGTCCCATATGCCCACCGTCTGCTTTGAATCGAAACGGGTATACACGATTTCGTTGTCGCTGTTTTCGTACACATACAAATAGGCGCCGCTCATGACGACATAATCCCGCACAAGCTCCATGTATGTGGCCCCGTCGTCGTTGTAGCGGCGAATATGGTCAATGGCGGATTTGAACGCACGGATATACACTTCATCGTGCGCTCCGCCCTCTCCGCAATTACGACAGCGCACGTTGTACTGCGGCGCTTTCCCGCTCAGGTATCCGGTTACCATATTGGCGATGTAGTATTCAAAAGGCACCGTTTTCTTTTGGCCGTCGTCTCCGATGATCTCATACAGTCCGTTTTTGCGGGAATACCGCTTGTACATCTCGCGGCGGTACTCCAGAATAGGCGCGATCCTGTCCACCAGGTTTTGGATATTCTCGGCGCTATAAGCCTCCAGGGCTTTCTCGTTCATTTGCAGCATACGTCTTTCCTCCTGCTACACAATGCGGCCGGAAGAAAACCCCCAGCCGCTTGGTTTATTGAATTGCTCCGCGACGCCTGTGGCCGCGTCCTGTGCGTCGTCGTGGGCGTTTTTGCCCTCTTTCTGGTATCTGTACATGGATTTGTAAAATTCCGGCCAGCGGTCTTTCCAGTTGGCCGGAAAATACATGTGATCGCACACCCATGTAGCATGCGTCAGAATGCGTGCGGTTTTGTTCTCCCCTTGATGGAACCATTCGATCCGGCAGCGGTTTGAACGATATTTTTCACGCAGAATGCGCTCTACGTTGCGGGCAAATCCACGGCCGCCGTTGTTGCTCTCGATGCGTGCAGCCTGGCATCCTGTTTCCGCAAGCCTGCGCGCGGTCTCTTCTTCGGTCACTTCCATCCCGGCCTTGGTAAAGTACACATCCAGCACAAGCGCCTCGTTGTTGTAGTCCGCATATGTGATGCTGCACAGATAATCCTCGCCTTGGTCGGCGGTGTCGGTGTAGTTGCGTATCTGCAGCGGGATAGGCTTGCCATCCGGCTTGCAGGGAAGTGTGGCGTATGTTTTGAAAGACTGGTATAGCCTGCCCTGCAGGTCAATGGGAATCTGCTGATAGTTTGCAGACGCGATTTCTGGGCTCATGGGCCGCACTTTCATCTCATAGCTTGCACGGCTCAATATTTCGGGGCACAGCATGGTGCCATCGTCCTGCAGCGCTTTTTCAACCAGCATCCGAACTTTTTCGCCAGCCCCTGTAAAATGCTCCATCGCACGCCCGGCCAGGTCTCCGCTGGCCCAGCGCGTCATGATGATGAGGATTTTTCCGCCCTCCTCTAAACGGGAGAGCATCGTGTCGGTGAACCACTTCCAATGAGCCTCCAGAACGTTCTCGTTGAATGCCTCTTCCGCCAGCTTGATAAGGTCGTCGATGATGAGCCACGTCGCACCGAATCCCGTTGCCGTCCCCTTCGGGCTTGTGGCAAGGTAGCTCGAATGATTCCCCTCCAGCGCCCAGCGATTCGTAGCGCCGTCGCCGTATTGGATACGGGTTTCCGGAAAAATATCGCTGTAAACTATAACGTTGGGGTCTGCTTTTTGCTCGCTGATGCCATTGCGCACGCCCTTGGAGAACGTAGAGGAAAGGTTTTCGTTGTAGCTGCCGGTCATTACCTTCACGGTATTATCGCGGCCGAACAGCCATTCTGTAAACAGTCCTGCGGTACGGCTTTTTCCGTGCCGCGGCGGCTCGCACACGATCATCACTTTTTCATCGCTCTCCGAAAAGGATTGCAGCTCATTGCACAGGCGCACTAGATGCGGGCGGTCCGGCTTATAGAAGTCCCCGGCACGCAGCCGGCAGTAATCCCAAAAGCAGCGCCGCGCCAGTTCGATACGCGCGTACATTGCGATATTCTGCCTATCCATCTTCTGCAAGTTTCCGCAGCTCCTCCGTTGTCAGCTCTGCAAATGGATTTTTCACCTTCAGCTCGACACTGCGCTCCCCTTTGTCAACAAAACCGCCTGCGGCCCGGGCACGAAGCTCGGACGCTTTCAGGCGGTCCTTGATATCATATTCAGCATTGCGCATCGTATCGCTCCAGAATCTGTTGATTTCTGTCATGTCGGCAATGCGCGATTGCTCCAGCTCTCGATTTCTTGCGTTAATTTTTTCCTGAACGCCACTAATTGCAACTAATTTTGACGCATTTCCCCGGGCATACCGCTCGGAATAACCGGCGGCAATAACGGCCTGCTCCTTATTCCCGCCATTTTCGATATATGCATCTGCGATGGCCTGCTGCACAGCAGAATCTCGGATACATGGCATTATTACCGCCTCCTTCCGTTTGCATGATAAAGGCCCGCACGTTGCCATGCGGGCCTTGAAACTTCTGCCGGGCCTGTTCCCCGGCCGTCAACCGAATCCCTTTTTACGATACTCGTATCGGTGTCCTTTCTCAATCTGCAAAGCAGAAATACAAATATGGGTTTGGTGGGTGCCGCGCCCTCATGCGGGCGGAACACCCATGGGAGGCTCCGGCCTGGTGGAAAACAGGCCGGAGCTTTGAATGGGCAGCAGACTACTGGTGCCGCCGTCTGCCGGGGCGGCGAGAGAATAAGGAGGGCGGCTGCCACGCCGCATCGAATCGCTCGGCTTTTGTCTCGCTTTTCGACATTTTCATCATACACCAGCAAGCTTGCAATGTGAATAATGCAAAATAGGGCGTTATAGGGCAATATGAGAAATCGCTCTATCGTGTATTCTTTTCGCTCGATAAACTGCTGCGTCATCCGCTTCTTGGTACATCCCCCATGCAACCTCTCGCCATGGAGTGGGCCTGCAATGATCTCCGTCCATGTACCGCAATCGTACAACCTCACGTTCCAGAGGATCTTTCAAAGCATGCACAGCGTTCTTGAGTATAAAGATTTCCTTCTCATTTTCGGCAATAATCGGGCGAATTTCTTTCTCGTACTCTATGTATCGTTCTACCGCCACAGCTATATGGCTACCGCTGCCCCCTGTATGCTGACTTCCATCGTATTCTCGCGCTGCTGGGATCTCAGCTCCGGCTTTCATCCGTGCCAGGCGTTCACGGCGGTTTTCGTTTTCCTTTTTCAGCGACAGATATTTCATCAGCCGCTCTTTTTTCTCCTCAGCCTCCGTGATTTTCGCCTCCTCGTGCTATCTTTTCAGAATCCAGAATGATTCCCGGTATAGCGGATGCTTGTCCGCATTTGAGAGCAGCATCAGAGTGGCCCAACCGCGTGGTGATATAAACTCAACACGGCCCTGACGTGGTAAATTATCGGCCTTAAACTCTGTGTACCCTTTGCGATATGTCATCGCTGGATAAATTACATCTACAACAGCATCTGCAGTTGCATTTTCTATATACGCAACCGGCGGAACCGACAGAGGGCGAACGGATTTCATCGCCCATCCCTCCCCGCGGCAATGCAGGCCAGCGTGGCCACAACCGCCAGCGCGACGGCCAAAACTGCCAGATTTATCAAGATTTGCATGCCGTGGCCTCCTTATTCGTTTCATGCGTGATTACACATCCATCATACAAACCGCCAGTTCCAGCTGACATTACTTCCATTTGTAAATCGTTTCCTTTGACGTAAACATAATTGAGAAATACGCATTTTATGCTATCTGGTAATTCAAACGTTACTTTCATGCTCTTCCTCCCTTTCCTTCAGCGCGGCCTCGGCGGCTTCGCGGGTCGATTCGCAATACCAGCACTCTTTGCATCTGTCAATTGGTTCATCATCGCACTCCCCCCCGTGCAAGCCCAAGGCAAAATTCCTGGCCCATATCGTTGTAAAAGCATGGAGGTTTCTTTTCCCCTTTTTTCGCGGCGTGTTCCAGCACCACAAGCCGCCCCTCTTTCTCCGCCTGCGCCAGCTCGCGGAGGCGGCCGGGCGTCACGCCAAGTATCTGCCCAGCTAATTTTAGTGTGGCGTCCTCGTTAAACGCCTTTTTCATATCCTCCGGATCCAGCCCGGTTTCCTCGTAGGCAGCGAGGCGGTCGAACGCCTTTGCAATAGGGCAGTCAGTACAACCCTTTTCACCTTGATTCCGACACACTTCTCTGCACTCTAAATTGTATGCGCCTTTT
>ENA-UOJE01001661-UOJE01001661.1-human-gut-metagenome-genome-assembly--contig:-C23-NODE-1661-length-19081-cov-6.191475_pt1 | contig 19081 bp, 10 predicted proteins | sample MGYA00242341_ERZ723888 | MGnify/ENA metagenome assembly ERZ723888 | reverse complement strand
TTTTCTTTTTTTTCAAGTTCCTTTATTTCTCTTACATGCTGCCGATATGCCTGCAACGACTCGTTATACTGTGCAGCTTGAGAGTTGTACTGTCCGAATAATTCATCTCTTTTAGTTTGCAAGTCTGAAAGTTTTTCATTATCCGTATTGTCGAGGCACGCAGATCCCAATAATTTTTCATAACAAGCATGCAATTCAGATAAATACATTTCGTCTAATTCAGTTGCTGAATCTGCTTTTTCTCCGATTTTACGTATTCGCATAGAATCATAAGCAAGCATTGATTCTAAGGTATTGAGTCTATCCTTATTCTCCTGTAATTGTTTTGTTAATTCAGTTTGTTGAGAAATTAGTTCTATCTCCTGAGCAACTTTTGGCTCCAAAATAGAACGCATTATTAACATAGCTTGCTTTACAGAGAGTGCCGGAGAGCCGGAATCGCTCAAGGTATTATCCCGCCATTCGGTGAGTTTGGTATACTGACTGTCCTGATCTCTGGTAAGCCAAGGTAAAAGATGCTTGAATGTAAGCTTTTCCCGGTTAGCCAATGTCTCCAGCGGAGTAATCTTTGGCAAGAGCTCAGATAATCTCTGCTCAAATTGTTGAAAAGAACATTTGGTATTATTGTCTTGTAAAAATTCATCAACAGAATCCATTTTTGTTGCAAAATCATCTCTGATTTTCATAAATGAACGTGCAATACACCATGATTCTCCGTTCACAATAAAACGTCCTACAACATATCCATCAGGAAACCTTTGACTGATAGCGATTGCAACATTTTTTGATGCGATATGAGGCTCTCCTAATAAATACCGAATCATTCGGCAAAGGGTCGTCTTCCCTGTTGCATGTCCGGCAATCCGTTGCTCATCATCAGGAGATGAATCGGTTGGTGCTTTTGCCCATATTATATTCAGCCCCTTTCTAAATTCTATACGCCGAATCTCATCCTCCGGAGAAGAAGAAAATTTTCTCAAAAAACGGATTTCACAAATCCAAAACAATGGTTCTGTGCGTTCTGCGACCGGTTTAGCAAATGAAAAATCAATTGGCGCTGAAAAGAGTTCATCAGGCGGCATATGCAAATTCTCCTTTCTTCGCGGCGTTCAAGAAATCAACCGGAATAAAACTGTTAAACGTCTGGAAGCAAAAATGTTTCGGCTGAACAGCGTGCAGAAGTCTGATTGCTTCTATGGCATATTTTGAATCCATTTTTACATCATCTGAACCGCAGAAATCATTAATAAGCGTTACCTTCAAATCTTTGCCGATAGAAATCATATGACGTTCAATCATTCCCCGCAAAACAGGCATAATGGCTTCAGAATCTTTAATCCAATCCGGATAATTGCCAAGCCATGATTTTATGTCTGCTCTATCCGGCAATGCCTCTGCAACAGCTTCAGGTTTGTTCAGAATTGCCCATCCAGCAACAAGTTCTTCTAAAGACAATGTATTGCCGTCTCCAGTTTTCAACATTTCTGCAAGTAATGCCATATGATAAACAGGACGGCTTTGCATGGGCTTGCTGGACCGAACATGTACTGGCATTTCTTCAAAAAGTTCGGCGATGTATGCATCTCCGTTATTATCTTCCTGGAACAGGATGTGCATATTTTTCAGTTCTTTCTGCGACACACCCCATTGCAACTGGCTGAATGCCGTGGGGGAGAGAATAAAACTGTTCAGGATGACATCTGGATCTTTCAATCTTGCCTGAATATCTTTGATAGTCTTGTAAAATTGAACTTTAGGACTGGCTTTCCCTTCGTTTTTCAAACCATGCGGTTCAACGAACGATATGAATTGCTTGTTATCTTTTACGCACCAGAGAATAAAGTCTGGGTAGAAGTTGGCAGCTTCAAAAAATCCCATGCCTTTCCCTCTGCTTTGATTGCGCAAGAGGTAGACGTTATCCCAGTTTTCTTTCAGCTTTGCACGATGATTGTTCTGATACTCGGCGAGATGTTTTACAAATCTGAATTCACTGGCATTAAGCGTACAGGGCAAAATCTTTACCTTGTTATTTTCCGACATGAAAATCGGATTGAACAAGTGACCGGAGAACTCAATCGCTCCGATATTGTTAAGTTCACCCAACCCGCTTTTTTGCAAATCTGCAAGAATCTGTTTCAGCGATGTTTCGAGGGATTCATCGCTTTCATCAAAGATGATCTGATATTCCTGTTCTTCCGGGATATTGGCATTCGCCGCATCCAGTATACGGTATTCCAAACGCGGTTTCATGTAGGCATTGTTGGACTCATCATAGAATTTTTTCAGATACTTTTCCAAGAGTGTATTGGCTATATCCTGGATTTCCTGAATATCCTGATAATTCTGCGGAGTCAACTTTGACTTCGGAATAAGCAATTTATACCAATCGGTTTCATGGAACAGGGCAACAATACCTTCCCGTGAACAGTTGTAATTGTACTTGGCATTTCGGCGTTTCCAGTGTTCTGCTGCGAAATAAAGTTCATCGAAATCCAGAAAATCGAGCAGATGGCGCAAGTTGCCGTCTGAATATTTTGCATTTGCCTGATAGACTTGAGCATTGTCTCCATCAGAAACCATGGCTTGGATTCTGGGATACCAGTCAAGCACAATGGGATTTTTTACAATGATATCCGGAATGTCTCTGCTGATACAGGGAACAGGACCATCTGTCTTGAAGTTGTATTCACGACCATTATCTTTACGCTGTTTCGGACAGAGGACTTTCAACTTTTTGTTATCCAGTTGGCAGACGGACATCGGCACTGTAATCACATTGCGTTGCTCATTACCGGGCAGTTCTTCTGCTTTCAGATAGTTTTTGAAGCTCACCATGGCATCGGCAGATACTCCAAAGACGCACAGCAATTCCAATTCAGTCAATCCGTCCGGTCGTGATGATATGTTTGAAATATGGTTGCTGCGTTTCAGCGACCACTGGTAGCCTTTCAAACGCACACCACGTCCAAAGAGCTGTATAATCTGTGTTCCTTCGGTTTTTCCGACATTCAGCAATCCTAGAACGCTGACTCGCCAGCAATCCCAGCCTTCGGCAAATTTTTTGGCTCCGATCAACAGATTGATCGTGGAATCAGAGTTTTTAATAGAGTCAAACATCGGCAATGCGGTATTGCCTTCCGCACGGACTTCCAGAAGTTCTGTAAGTTCACCGTTTTTTGCCAAACTGGTACAAAGTTCACTGGCTCCGCTTACGTTGATTTCTCCAAAATAAACAGTGGAATTAGATACTTTCAGCAGTATCTCTCCGGTATCGCCTTTCACACGTTCCAAAACAAGATGACCGCCACGCCCGGATGTCTGAAACAAATCTCTCAGGATTTTATCATAGATGATCGCTCCGGTCATGTCATTGTTCTTATTTTTGAACTGCTTCAGATGATAAAATGCCTCGTGAAACAAATCGTAGCCTTTGTCATCCATCAAGCCGGTTTCTGCGCCATTTTTAGTCAGCAAATCCACAATACGCTGTTGGAAGATATCCGGATGTTTCAGAAATTCGGCAATGAATTTCAATATCCGGGCGATGTCAGATAATGCCACGGAGTCTTCTTTGGATTTCCCGGCAACGGAGTGACCGACCCAAACCCAGAGCGGCTTTTCAATGTTAAATGGTTTGATGTCTTGTTTCTTGTCACCATATATGAGCAACTGTTGGAAAAATTTCAGCATACTGGCAGTCAGATACATATCTAATTGCGAATTATTCTGGATCGCACTGTCTTTGCTTTCCGGCAAATTGAAAATTTGATAGTCTTTGCCGTATCCGTCCTCATAAAACCAGCGGTAAGAGTAATCAAACAGGATGGCACGGGCGTATTCGTCTTCCAGCAGAGTACCCTCTACTGCCTGTTTGAATGTAGCGGAGTATTCAAAAGCAAATCCCTTGGCGCACATCATGGAACGATAGGAATACCATACACCAGCCTCTTTGCCTGAAAGTCCGGCATGACCTTCATCAATAAAGAGTAAGTTGCGATCGCCCAAAGCGGCGGCGGAAACGCTTTTATCGCCATCTTTTTCAGCTAACTTCTGAACTTCCAGTGTATAAATCGCACTACCATCGCCTGCACCTTTGCTGTAAGGCACGCAGTAGTGACCGGATTTATTAAATTCATCGGCATCCTGCGTACTCAATCTTTCATTGGGGGTAAGCAGGATGGTCAAACCGTTATCCCGGTTGATGGTATTGTATTTCTTTTCGTAATAACGATACTGCCAGTAATTGGCTGTCATCAGAAGCGTTTTTCCCGAACCGGTGGCATTCTGCAGACAGAGTTTATTCAAGTCAGAGTCTTTGTAAGGAGTAACACGCAATCCTTTTTCTTCATATACCTGATTGAATTTATCAACAAAACTATTGAGATCAGCCAGCAGCTTTGCCCGGTTGCCGAAATAACGGTCAAGGTAGATTTCCACAAAAAGAAGTGTCATCCACTGATAATACTTCCAGCGGATGGCATCGGAACGGGAAGAGTTAATCTTTTCGGTATGCTGAACGATATTCTTTTCATACTGCAACAGCATTTCCTGAGATATCCGGCACTCCGGCCAGCCGAAAAAATCACCTTCCGCCAGTTCGTGATAGTAGTGATGCAGCCCGTCATCCGCAAGTCCATCCAGAGAACAGTTCTCCAGCCGTTCAGAAAGTTTGCGGAACGGGCGAACCCGCTTTTTATGACCGCTTTTGCCCTGCACATATTGCTCGGAAAGCACATTGATGCCGAAAAGCTGAATCATGAAGAGATTCAGCACCAGCTTATCGTAAAAACCTCTCTTGTCAGACGTGCTGGCGGAGGTTGTTTTCTTTTTGCCTTTCGCCATTTTCAGCACTCCCCGGCAGTCCACATCTTTTTCAGGAACTCTTCTTCGATCAGGCGTACCTGAAATGTATCGGATTCTTTCCGGTCTGCTCCGAGATTGTTAGAGCCGTTGACATAGATAATATCGTATTCCGGAGTTTTTTCGTCCAGATTGAGCGTGCCGCTCATATACCAGTCCAGCATCAAATTATCCTGTTCCAGATTGCCGGTCAGGGTACGCCAGATGATAAGCACATTCTTTTTGCGGCCGTCATTGGGTGTTTGCGGATTTGCCGGAATCCAGCCTTCGATTTTCTGAAAACGCCATGCACCGTCGCTGTCCAGTTCCGGTTTCGTTTCCAACTCCAACCGCGTCTGTTCTCCGCCATTGGGCAACTCCGGATCAAGCGAGCGTTTGAAGGATACAGAATAATTCTGGATTCGATAGTACTGCTGAATCCGCAAGCCGATAAGATAGTTGAAAGTTTCCACCAAATCAACAGGGGAAACAACGCTTGCTTCGGAGTTCGGCTGTTTTACCTTAAGCTGATAGCCCCACGGATCGGCAAAATCACGGATATTCAGCAAACTTGCCTGCGCCTCCGCATCCAGCATATAGTGCAGCATGTAATCTTCTTTCAAGCTGCCGTTCATCTTTGCCAAGTAGCTGTCTTCCTCCGGCATAACAAGATTATTCAGCGTATCTTCATAGCTTTCCAGCCGCATATATTTGAAACAGTGGGAAACTCCGTTAAACGGATTACTCACATCAAACTTTTCATTTTTTTCAATCGTTTGCTTGTCAAGGCCAACATCAAAACTAAGAGTCAACTCATTCCCATCGCCATCACGTTCTACAGTCTCGTTATGGTGAATCTGTTGTTTCAGCTTAATCGGAGTTTCCGGGACAGGTTTCCCATCTTTCCATTTTTCAGAAAAAACTACCTTTTCAATACGAGGCTTCAACACCTTATCAAAATGTTCGCCCATTTCAATAAGCAAATATTTGTTGTGATTTTCTGGGTTTTCTCTGTTAAATGCAATAACGGCATTGCCAGAACTGCCTGAACCTGCAAAAAAGTCAATAAATAGACCTCTATTGAGATTGGCGACTTGACAAATATTTTTTACCAATAGGGTTGGTTTGGGATTACTAAAAGTATTTTTTTCTCCCATTAGAGCAGTTAGTTCGTCATTTGCTCCTTGGTTATGTCCAAAAAATTCATGACTCCACCAATTTGTTGCACACTGACCTTCTTCTTCTCTTTCAAATCTATAGTATTTTTTTCGAGGACATCCATCTTCTTTTTTCGACTTTTTAGGAAAATAAATTCTTCCATCACTTAATAATTGTTCATAAGTATTTTTATCCCCCATCCATTCTTCTTCAAAAACAATACCAGACGGAGATACTATTGTATATCGAGAACCACTTTGGTCAGAACCGACCTTCCAAGGCTTTGAAGCCCAGTCTCCCCGGGGGTCATTGTCTGGATTGGAAAAATCTCCTGTTAATCCAAGTTTTCCAACTCCACTGCTTTTGTATGCCTTTGAATCTTTTGCATACGACAGTATGTATTCTGATACCATACTAAGCATTTTAGTTTTATCATTAGGTTGATTGTGTCGTCTCCTCCAAGAAATTAACCCTTCAAAATTATCTCGAGTAAAGATTAGTTCATATAAATACTTTTCCGCATGTATCTCATTATGGTCTATACTTGAAAAAATTGTAGAATCTGTTCGCATGAGTTGATATGTGAGCAAAATCCGATCTTTCATAAATGATAACCAAGACGAATTATCAAAATTGTCTTTGTATATGAATTTACCCTGTTCTCTGTCTTGTTCTGTGTTATACGGGGGGTCAATGTAAATACATTTCACCTGTTCTTTATATCGTTCCTGCAAAAGATTCAGCGCCTGGAAGTTTTCGGAATGAATCAGCACCCCATCACATTGTTCGTCAAGATCGGGGATTTTAGCAAGCAGACGCATTTTGAAATCAGCATCAAAAAATTTTGTATCCGCCATGAATGATCCAAAAGTATTCTTTATATTCATGACCGGAAAAATGGGTGTATCTTGTAATAATGGCAAATCTTTAGTTGGAATTTCTTTTCTTATAGCGAATCTTTGAATATTCTGCACATGATAACGTTCATTGCAGAATGAAAAATTCCATGAGCCATAATCATGCGATACATCACTGATAAAGCCGAGTTTTTGCCATTCTTTTAACTGTGCTTCGTTATTCCAAATTTCCGGATAGAACTCTTCCGGAACCCGGTCAAGGGTGATGCAGTAATCGCACTGGGTGATAAACTTCTTTTTGAGCCAGAGTTTTTTCTGGAAATCTTCCAGCTGTCCGAGGAAATCAATGAGCTTACCGGCAATCTTGCGGAACACCTTGAGAAGAATCAGATAATTTTCCACACTGGATACATTGGATTGCTCGATATCATCCAGATTCATGATCTCGTTTTTGATATAGAAGTCCATCTCCCGCCGCAGGAACCCGCGCAGATTTTTGTGGATAAAGTAATCCGAAGTATTCCGGGCAGTGTATTGATAGAGATATTTACTCAGCAAAATCCGTTTTTTTACCGCATCCGTCGGACAGGGATACTGCATGACTGCCATATAGTAATCCAGACTGCACGGGCTTTTCTCATTCAGCAACTTCTGATTCAGATCATGACATGCGGCAATGATTTTTGCCGTTATTGCCAGCAGGGGGAAATCCCCTTTGTTTTTTGCGCTGTATGCCTCTTTGACCAGAGCCTCATCTTCGGGAGTGATTTTATCACTGTCTTCTGCCTGCCGGAATTCAAAATGGATTTCCAGTTCTCCGTTGCTGTCCAACTGAACCGGATTTTCCGCAGCAAGGAAAAATTCCCGTTTCTTGTTTGGGTCAGCCTTGATATTGCCGTGTTCGCCCTCATCAGCATCCACCACCTTGAAATGAACCATCAACGGGGTATCGGGGATGCCGGCAAGGATTTTTTCCTCCCAGCCCATCTTATCAAATACTGTTGCCTTGGTAAGATCAAAAGAGAAATTGTTGAAGTTCTCCGAGGTTTTGATATAATACTGGTCGGCATTTGCCCAATGGAGCATAACTTCTTCGCCGCCATAGGGAATCGCATAAGGACGAGCCATGCCCTCGGTCTCCCGCGTATGATACCGCATGGAAACAAAATCCCCGTTGTCATAATAGCGGCTGAAGAAACGGTACAGGTGGTAATAGACACTGTCCTCGCCGGTCAACGCCGAATCGGCATCCGCCAGCTTCTGCTGTGCCGCCAGAAACTCTTTTCCTGCTTTACTATTGGCATACATTGCTTTCAGTTTGCCATTTTCATCAAATGCATCTTCACCGATATTATCAATGACCTTTGCTTTGGCAGCATCAAAATCATTCTGAGAACCTTCGACCTTGGCAGAATCGAAAGCGGATTTGATCGTATCCAGCAGTTCATTTTCAATAAATGCTGTGACTTCTTTCGCTCTGGAGTGCATAATCCGGTAAAAACCGAAATCCAAATCCGGCTGGTTCAGTTGAAAAAGCTCTTTCAGCTTATTGAGCAGCTGTTCTCTGAGTTGTTCGGTGTTGGTCATATCTGAAGTTCCTTATTCGTAAGTAGACGACAAAGTCTCATTTTCCGGAATCGTTGTCGGTTGATGAGTTAAACGCTGAACGACATGTTGAAAACGCTTTTTGAAGAAAATAAAACTGGGGCAGTCAATTCTGCGCCAATCTATATCGTCCGCATTAACATGGCCGTAAATCTCATTTACTTGGCATCCTAAAAATCGAGCAAGAACTTTTTTGCCGGAATTTGGGGAAGCATCATTACCCGGCAGATTTTCAAATCTTTCACTGCTCTGATATGGAGTATCCTGATAGTGCGCCAGCAACCAGCTTTCACTGCGCGGCTTGGGAATCATAGCAACACCATCGCGGTATTTATCGTTCAGATAAAAGCCTGTTTCAATTGTTCTGACCAGTTCTTCATAATAATCTTGGGGATCAGATGCCTGAGAATGAGTATAATCACAGTCATGAAAAAATACCGCACCGCTATCATCCATTTCCTTAGCCATCTTTCCCAATGCCTGAGCTTGACGCTGTATAGCATTCATACCATCATATTTCTTTTTGGCTCCTCTGGATAACATTGACTTGGGGGTATTCGGTATATCCCGGCACAAAGTTGACAAATCTGTCCGGCTGACGATATGATAACTATTGCGGAAGTCCTCATCCGTCACTTCCGCAGCCAATGCGGTCAACGCCGAAAGCAATATCCCCGGATTTTCATCCGAGTAGCCAATATCAGTGCTTCCTTCTCCTGTAAGCAAAAAATACATTATTCCTGCTCCGCATTTACAGATTCAGCCATTTGCCGGGACAACTCAATCAAGTTGGTATCTCCCATAACTTCACCGGGACCAAGCACTTCAAGTTTCTTTGCCATGCCGTCAATTTCAAAGAATTTCTTTGCATGGGAGTGTCCTACTTTGTCTTTATAAAGGAAGATCACACTGTCCTTGGCGGCTTCGTCAGTAAGATAGTTTAATACCAGTGCGCTATGGGTTGTGACCATGACCTGTTTGCCATTAAAGTTCTGCAACTGATCCAAAAGTTTCTCTATCAATTCCTGATTGATGCCGTTTTCAATTTCATCAAAAATAAGGCATTTGTTATCAGAATAATATTGTGATAAAAAAACAAACAAACGAAGAGTCCCGTAACTAAGGTGAGAGGCATCAAAGTAGGATTTTTCCATTTCACTCAAAAGCAGATTCTTCCATCCAAAAGTCTGTTTGCGGATTTTATAGTTCTGAGCAGAAGGATAAAATGCCTGCAGTTTTTGAAATAAATCCATTTGCTGCGCTGTAGATAATGATGAAATAAATCCCACCAATCCCTTGCCATTCGATTCAACTTCTATTTGTTTGCTTTTATATTTCGTCTGGGAAGCCTGTGCGATTTCCGATGGATCAAGAACGCCAAAGACTTTCGTATGCAATAGTTCATCAGGAGTTAACAGCATCGGTTGTAAAAAAGAAAAAACAGAACCTTCCTGTTTGAAATTTTGCGGCAAGTCAAAATTATTATTATTTATTCTCAATTTGTTGTCTTCAAACAATAGCAATTGTTTCTTTTCATTGTTTGTTATTGTCAACAATGATTCGTAAGTACAACGCATTTCTTGAGTATTGAATCTTGCACACCAAGTTTGTGTCGCATCACCATCAACCACGTCAATCTCAAATTCAATGGAACGTTTTCCGGAACCGATAGTAATAATATCAGAAATATTCCATTTATGTTTAGCTAACCAATCGGACACACGTCTCTGAAGCAAAGAACGAACGAAGTCAAAAAATTGCAATAATGTAGTCTTTCCTGCACCATTCAGTCCAATTAAGCAAGTAAATGCAGAAAGATTTCGAAATTCAAAATCTTCAAGAGATTTGAAATTTTTAACTTTAATTCTTGTAATCATAAAAATAATCCTTTCACATTACTTTCCAGAAAATTGTAAACAAAGGCGTGGAGGTGACATCCTGCACAAGTTTTCTTTTTAGAGCCGTAAGAATAACTTTTCTCTTTGCCTCATAATCCTCTTCTACATCATCAATGTTGCGGCGGACTCTGCGTTTTTTACGCTCAAGTGCATCCACCCGTTCCATAGCTTCAGCCAATTCATTCTGATTGCCAGCCAGTTCAACCGCATGCTTGGCAGAACGCAATTCCTGTTTTACCTGCTTCAGTTCCCGTTCTGCGACTGCCACTTGATCTTCTACCCAGCGGCTCAACTGCTCCTGCCGGGATTTGAAAAGCTCATTATTGCTTTCCATAGACTTTTGCATCGTTGAATTAGCAAGCAGTTCCATATCTGCACGCAACAAATCTGCTTTTTCCGCAGGCACGCTACGCAACTCATCCGTTATGGCATCAAGCTTAAAAAGCTGACTCAAAATATCATTGGGAATACTCTCCATATCCTCTGTAAATCCGCTGAATAACAGAAAATCTTCTTTATCCAAGCTGTTGATGGATAGATGATTCAATGACAAATAACCGGACTTGCCTTTTAAGGGTTCCAAGACTGATATTTTAGCAGGATAATCACTTAATCTGAAAATGACTTCCCGACATGACACATCCAAATTTTTTGCCTGTTCAATGCACCATTCCCCAAGTGCAGTATTCATGCGGTAGATAATCCCCCCATCAGCCGTATATTGTTGTTCTGCATTTCCTTTACGGACATCGTTTTTAGGCTTGAGATGGTATTCGCCACATTCCACATCCGGATTATGGAAGTTGTTCAGCGTGAAAGAAAGTATTTCATCGTTAAAATCAGCTTTGTTTCCAAGGACAACCTTCGTCAAGTTCCAGAATTTCAGCCCCAATTCGTCAAGCAGATGAAGTGCATCATCATAATCTATTTTCAAGCGCCGGTGAACATCTTCATCGAAGTTTTCCAAAATTTGTTTTTTAACATTCTGAAGTTTTTCCGCAATACGGGCTTCCAACTCCGCCTGAAGTTTATCAAAACATTCTTTTATTTCGGCTTCTGTTCTGCACTGCTGGTACAACTGCAAAATCTTAAGTTCCAAACCAGTGGAGTTGTCAATTTTACCGAGCACATCATCTGAAGCACCGAAAATACCGTCAAAGAGCAGAAATTTGTGTTCGAGCAATTCATAAACCCGCTTGTCAGCTGCATTGCGTTCATTCAGGAAGTTTATCACCACAACATCATACTTCTGACCATACCGGTGACAGCGTCCGACTCGCTGCTCAATCCTTTGCGGATTCCATGGCAAGTCATAGTTAATTACAAGCGAGCAAAATTGCAGATTTATACCTTCTGCCCCGGCTTCTGTCGCAATAAGAATTTTGGCTTTATTCTTAAAACGGTCTATTAAAGCATGGCGTAGCATGATGGCTTTACTGCCAGTAGTATTCACATTTGAGTCGTATTTATTTTCTGCCATATACTCTGCATATATCTTTTCTGCTTCCGGATCATGCTTGCCACCACCGGAAAAGCAAACAACTTCGCCCATATAACCATTTTGTTCCAAATAATTACACAGATACTCCATGGAACGTCTGGACTCAGTAAAGATTACTGCTTTTTCGGCTGCGCCCAATTCCCGCATCTTTTCCCAGCCGTTTTTCAACGCTGTAAGCAGATGTTTGGTTTTGGTATCCGTTCCCATACCGGAAGACCAGACAATAAAACGGTCAATTTCGTTAATTTCATCCTGAAGTTTACGGTAGTCTATTGTTTGAGTTCCGGCTTCTTCCCCCGGCGGAACAGCGATAACATTATCTAATTCATCATCGCTTGACTGAAGTTCTGAACTTAGCATGATGTCATCGAGATACTCCTCAAAAATCTCTTCATCGAGCAAATCAGCATTCAGTAAATTTTGAGCGTTATCTGCCGTATCCTTTTGAAGTTGCAGCAGCCTGTTCTTAATAGCAATAAGCGTTCTCTGCAATGCTACCGGACTTGAAGCTAAGAGTTTCCGAACAAGCAAAATCATCAGATGCCGTTGCTGAGTCGGGAAAGCGTAGGTATCATCTTTTTGTAAAAAGCTTGATACGGCTTCATAGAAACGCTGTTCTTCATCGGTAGGAGAAAAGGGAATTGTCATTAAACGTCTTGCTGTATACCTAATAAATTCAAGAACGTCTTTGCGTAAAGTACGTTTACAAAATCCACCTAACCGTTTACGAAGATCATCTAAATCTCCGTCTACATTAGCATACAGACTTTTGAATGTAGGTAAATCGCCAAACATCTGTTCATCAATCAAGGTAGAAAGACCGTACAGCTCAGAAAGTGAATTCTGCAGCGGAGTAGCGGTTAACAGTATTTTTCTCCTGTCTTCCAATGCCCAACGGATATTCTGCCCTATTTTATTGCTCTGTTGATGAGCATTGCGCAATTTATGGGCTTCATCAATTACAACGAGATCCCAAGCAACCTTTTTTACTTCGGTTGCCATTTTGCTGATGTAATGATAAGATGATATTACAATAGACGAATGATTAAACGGATTGGCACATCCAGACTTTTGAATTTGCTTATATGCTTTTGTGTCAATTACCACAGTCGGCAAATTGAATTTTTCTTCCAGTTCGACTTGCCATTGTTTCCGCAGAGCCGCCGGACAAATGACTAACAAATGGCGTTTACGCTCAGCCCAGAATTGGCAAAGTGCCAGTCCAGCTTCAATAGTTTTTCCTAATCCGACTTCGTCGGCCAGCAACACGCCTTTCGACAAAGGAGAATGCAACGCAAACAATGCAGCTTCCACCTGATGCGGGTTTAAATCAACAGAGGCATCGAATAGAGATTGACCAATTCTGTCAACACCATTGCCACCGACCTTAGTCAGTTCATAAGCATAATATTTTGCATGATAGTTTGTAAGCATGCTTACTTCCTGTTGATATTTTTATCATCTTCCGGAAGAATATCCATAATATCGCCGACATTGCAGTGCAAAGCACGGCAAATTTTCTTCAACACTTCCATTGAGACATTTTCATCTTTGCCAAGTTTAGCCAGTGAACAAGTGCTTATGTGAGCCGCATCTCGTAAATCGACACGCCGCATTTTTAAATCTATAAGTCTCTTCCACAACTTATTATAGCAAACCTTCATGACATATCCTTCAGTTTGATGACAACAAAAGCCCGATATAGTAATATACTACATATTTTTGAAAATACAAACTGCAAATACGCATTTTCAAATCTAAAAAAGCCGACCATTTATTACTCCCGGTCGACACGAGAGGTGGGCGGCGGCAGGAGCGCATAGCTCCGCCTGTTGTCTTGTTACGGTCTTTGGCGGCGGCTATACTATGGACGCTGACCTTGGATTAAGCCAGCGGTGTATTACAATTATTCGGCATCTTTTTCCGGTTCGCCTTTGTAGTGTCCGGCAATCTATTTCCTGTCCTCGAACCAGCGGGTGGCTATTGCCATGCCGTTATGCCCATGGTCGAAACTCTCATATGAAACTCCCGCCCGCATCCAGACCTTGTAGCCGCCCTCCGGCGTATAGGTGAGACATGAGCCGAAGATGTTGAGTTTGCATGAGGACAGTACCTTGGAAAATATACCGGACGAATTGACCAAGTCCTGCTCAGATTCTGACTCGAACAGTGTCTCGGAACGACCTTGCCGGATACTGTATTTCATTGTGATGGTCTGTCCGTAAGTTGCGGTCAGGTTGTGAATGAGCCGATCAAGCTGTTTGAGATTGAGGACGGTCTGCATCTCTGCCGGACTGTCGATGAGCTTCTGAATTTCTGCTTCCATGATTATTTCTCCTCGTTGAGTTTTGCTTGCAGTTTTTTGATTTCGGCTTCCATTTCCGGGAATCCTTACGATGTGGCGGACGATGGCTTCGGCTTTATCTGCAGCAAACCGGATGTCCTCCGGATTGCTACTGGTGAGCAGTTTCTTGATGATGTCGGCATCGCTGGATGCCACTTTTTTGTAGGTGTCGATCCGGCGTTCCAGTTCGGCGATTCTTGCTTCGATTTCGTTCTTCATTTTACTGTCCTTACGATTATGATTTTCTATCTGTCATTGCCCTTAATCAACCATTAATTTGAACTTAATCCAGTAGAAAATGATATATTAACGGTATTAATAATTACAGAAATATCACAATAAAACTTGCATTCAGAAACATATGTGCTGATACGAAAAAAGCCGAATTTCTCCGGCCTATGCAGTTATTTCACTATCACATATTCCATGATATGCGCCAGTGCCTTATCGCAGGATTTTGAACCGGTGACATCCTTAGTCAGTGGCTCAATGAGGCCGGAACGTCCACCTCGCCGGAGAGCATTTCTGGCAATGGCAAGCAGGCTGAAAATATTGGAATCCGCTCCGATAAGGACACATGAAATACCGGATTGCTTTTCATTCTTGTCCATTATTTTACCCTTCCGCATCTGCCCGGCCACCTATACCCTGAAAATCCTTGTCACCGCGCTTGACCGCTTCGAGTTCAGCATCTGCGGCACGTTTATAGTTCGGATGCTGCCGTTCCTCTTCGGCACATGTCATGCAAATGCATTGAGTATTGAATCGGGACTTGTGCATCCGCCGTCAAGAGAGCCGTGGCAGCAGTCACAATTTTTTTGCGTGTAAAATTTTTCATGCTGGTAGCTTTTGAAATAAATCTGTCAAAGCAATATAAAATTACCACGTTCTCACATTCTCATTCATAGTGTCAAGCAGTAACAAGTTTGATCTCAAAATGCACCTTTGCCATAATTTGCCATAAAAAATCCACTTTTTGAGTGTAACAGAATCGCAATCATCGCTATCCTGGCAGGAATGCTGCTGCCGGCATTGAACAAGGCAAAGACAATCGCAGTGGGAATCAGTTGCCTGTCCAATCTGAAGCAGACCTTTATGGCTGTCGGCAGCTATGCAGGCGACAATCAAGGCTGGACCTATCCGGCACGTCTGGACATTCCGGGTAAATCAGTATATTACTACACATGGAAACTCCGGGATGACGGATATACCTCTGCCCGCACCGCAACCGGATATCCAAAGGAATTCCGCTGTCCGGACAGCTGGCTCTACGGCAGCGGCAACCACTTTTACGGTCTGCGGGTTTGCGGGCAGTTGCCGCGTTCCTATAATATTGCAGCGCCAAAGCCTTTTTACATTACCGATACCGGGCGGACAGCATGGAATTCACCTGCGGAAATGATTCTGCTGGGAGATTCCTTATGGAAGCAGTACCGCAATTCTCCGTCACGGGAAAGCAGAATCAGCCATGCGTATCTGGATGACAACAACTATGCTCAGGGCGGGCTTGGGCTGCCGCATTTCCGCCATAACGGGAAATGCAGTACCGTTTATGCGGATGGACATGCGGGCAGTATTCAGGTCAAACAGTTTTCCGATTCACGGAAAAGCATGTCCGGGTGGACCTACTTCATCGGATATGCTCAAATCGCGGGGGCATACCCCTGATCCGTGGAATTCATACCGATTGGAAAAATAACGGAACTCTAACAGGAAAGGCAGATAATCATGAAAAAAACTCTGTGTGCGGCATTGTTCGCCGCAACTCTGGCGCTGTTCGGGCAGCAGAAGGAATTCTTTTTCAAAACCGCGTTGGAAAACGGACGGGCATCATTCAGACCCGGCGACAAGGTCACATTCAAAATGGACGTGAAATATCCGGACGGCTATCGCTTTGCAGCATGGAACGTACACGCCTATGCAAAGAATGTTCCCGCATCCTTTGCGGAGACTTTGAAACTCAAGGTCAGCGGCAGCGATCCTCAGTGGCAGAGCATCCGTTTTCATCAATGGAGATGGCTTGCTCCCGACAATAAGAATATGCAGGGGTGGTTCGGAACCGTTCACTGGCCGGAGGGGGATTACTGCATTTCAGCCACCGCTCTTTTTCGCAGGAAGGACAAACCCGACGTGAAAACGGACAAATATGTCTCCTCTGAACTCGTTTTCTCCATTGAAAAATAACTGCGGGCAGAATGAATCATGAAAAAAATATTCAGTTTTCTGGCATCTTTCCTGCCGGCATTGACACTGTGCGCCGTTCCGTTCATCGCCGAACAGCCTGTCATCGACGGCGATCTTTCCGAACCGGTCTGGCGGAAAATTCCATGGCGTTCATCTTTCACGCTGATCGGAACAAAAGAACCCGCCGCCGCACAAACCCGTTTCAAAACATATAACAACGGCGATTATCTGTTTTTTGCAGTGGAATGCGACGAACCGGATACAGCCCGGCTGGTCCGCAAACCTTATTCAGATGGTTCCGGGCTTGTCTGGATGAACGATTCTGTTGAAATCAGCCTGGTTCCGGACTCCAGGGTTCTGAGTTTTTATAAAATCATCGCAGACTCCAACGGTGCAAGCACTGATTTCTTCGGGCAGGATGACAACACGGATCAGGAAAAGTATCTGTTCAGTTCCGCATGGAAAAGCGGCGCCGCCGTCAAAACCCGGATCACTTCCGGAAAATGGACATTGGAAGCGGCGATCCCGTTCGGCGCCATGAATTTTGTACCGGCAAACAGTGACAAATGGCGGATCAACGTGGCGCGCAACCGCTGGAGCGTCCAGCCGGCGGAACTCTCGTCATGGTCACAACTGCCGTATAAAAGCCATGTCATCCCGAAAGCGTTCGGCATGGTTACGGTCGGCTCCTTCAATGCGGCGGAACATCTTTACGACATAGAAAACTTCAAGGGGGAGATCCGGCGTTCCGGAGACACACAGTCCTATCAGGTTTCCGCCACGGTTCACAACAATACGCAGTCTTTCCGCATCTTCCGCCAGCTCTGCACCCTGACCGATCTGGAAACCGGAAAAAAAACATCCTCGGAATCAGTGATCCGCCTGCCGCGCCATTCCTATCAGGCATTTTCCGTTTCCATTCCGCAGGTGGAAAACGGGCACTATCTTTTCACATGGGATCTGTTCTCCAACAAAAGAAGCCCCGTATTGCAGAAACGCATGACACGGGAGGTCACTGTGGAATACATCCCGCTGCATGTGACGCTGCTGCGTCCCGCCTACCGCAATAATCTTTACGCCACGATGCCGGACAAAACCATCGAAGCACAGATAGAACTGCGGGAAGACATCGGGATTCCCCTGACCGTCGAACTGACAGGAGAAAATGTCCGCGAAGTCCGTAAAATAGCCCGCTCCGGCGGCAGAGACAGAGTTCTGTTCGATGGTGCAAAACTGGCGGACGGCCGTTATACGCTGAAAGTCAGATGCGAAAAGAACGGGCGGGAACTGGCGGCATCCGTAAAGATCCGCAAACTGCCCTACCGGAAAGGAGAAGTCTGGCTGGATGCCCGCGGCGTCACTCATGTAGATGGCGTTCCTTTCCTGCCTTACGGCTGGTACGGCACTCATGGAAAACGGAAGGCGTGTTATAATTCCTTTCTCAATACTGCCCGCTATGCCCGGATGTCCGATGCAGTGGAGGCAGTGCGTTCACGGTATGAAGATTTCGGGCTGCGTTCGCTCATCGTGCCATTTCAGGATCTGGGCGGATGGAATGACTGGCGCTGGGTCGTGTTCAAAGACCCCGAAACCCGCCGGAAAGGACTGACGCCGGAACAGAGGAAAAAGATCATTGAATTTGTCAGCGAGGCAGGAAAACTGGACGGTGTGCTGGGATGGTACATGGCGGATGAACCGGAATGCCGCGACAACAATCCGGTCTGGTATGAGGAAGCACGCGAGCTGATTGCGGAAATCGACCCCTATCATCCCTGTTTCATGCTCAACTGGGGCACCGGCGGAATGCGCCGGTATTACAAAGGCTGCGATATCCTGCTTCCGGACTGTTATCCGCAATACTTCGAAGATGGAACCACCTCAAAAAACCGCTGGGAACCTTCGGAATATGCCAAGGTCTCCACTTCGCTCCGCCCCGCATGGCAGATGCCGCTTATGACCTCATGGCCGGCGCTTTCCCGCGATGGAAAAACACGGGGAATCCCTCCGACTTATCATGACCAGCGCAGTCAGATTTTTCAGGCGGTTGTGCATAATGTCAAAGGATTCAATCTGTATGCGTGGTTCGACAGCCAGCGTTTTTCATCTCTGATCCTCGGACCGCCCGCCATCGGCAAAACCCTGATGCTCCTGCGGGATTATATGCTGGAAAATTCCGTTCCGGGCGGCGTGCAGACGGAAACCATTCCGGTTCATCCTCACTTTCAGGCAGGCTTGAAAATCCATGACGGAAAACTCTGTCTGATCGCCGTCAATACATCCATGAACAAAATCAAAGCGACGTTCCGGCTCAAAAACAGATTTTCCGGCAAACTGTATCTGGAAGGTGGAACAGCGGCGGTTCAAGTGAATAACGGTATTTTTACAGATGCTTTCACTCCGAACGAAACCAGAATTTATTGCAGTGATAAAGAGTTGGCGTCCCGGCTTCCGGCGGTTGCCGACACTGTAGCCGCAATCAACGCCCATCGAGCCGCCCGGAAAAAAACGGGCAATCTGGCGGGACAGGGTGAAATGCTGGATATTGAATACACTCTTTACGGAGAACAGGGAAAACTGGCTCCGGGGGTGCCGAAGATCACGGCTTCCAGCGATGCACGTTTCTACATGACTTCCAAAACCGGCTCGCTGTATTATCTGATCGACGGACTGACCGAAACGGAACGGCCGGAATACT
>ENA-UOJE01001660-UOJE01001660.1-human-gut-metagenome-genome-assembly--contig:-C23-NODE-1660-length-19109-cov-7.481736_pt1 | contig 19109 bp, 16 predicted proteins | sample MGYA00242341_ERZ723888 | MGnify/ENA metagenome assembly ERZ723888 | reverse complement strand
ATCACCACATTTTCATGTGATATAATAAAGTATACACGATAGCACCGAATTTGTCAATAACTTTTTAACATTTACTGCACTGTGATATACAGCTCATATCCAGCGGCATCCTCGCCGTAATAGGCCCACACGTCGTTTCGTCCCCTCACAGTCACACGCGCTTCATAACGGCTGGCACCCGACGCCGTGTTTCCCTTCATGTCCAGCGTCACGCGCAGATCTGATTCCTTGATGGAAGACAGAACCCTCTCCGGCCCGCAGATTTGTATCCCGGTCAGAAGCGGCTGGGGAACACGGATTTCCTTTCCTTCCGGCTGATTGAGAATCTCCAAGTTACTCTCTGAAAGCGTCAGATCAAAGGTTCTGGTGGCGAATCCATCCATATCGAAGTCCACCGTCACCGCCGTGCTTCCGTCAATTACTTTGACAGCAGAAGGTACATTCAAGGAAATCGTTCTGTCCGCGTTAGCCGGCGTCAGATGATCAAAGTCAAAAACGCCCAAATTTTGTATACTGTCAGCAAACTGCTGAATGGTATCCGGCGGCCCCCACAACTCCACAAAAGCGGGCGTTACAGTTAGAAATCCCGTACGATTCGCATAAGCGGCCGGAACATGCTCCAAGCTGTATTGAAAATCCACCCGCCGATACTCCAATACCGGCACCGTCACCGTTACAGTGGAATTGCTGATCTCGCACTGCTCCAAATCAAGCTCATTGCCTGTCTGATCCAACGCTATCAAAGGTGCTTCGTACACCTGTGTGTCAGCGATGGCTCCCGTATGGGACACCCTTGCGACAATAGAGACAATTTGATCCACCACCGCTTTGGGGCCGGCCACTGTGACGATTCCGCCAGCCAGAGAAGCGTCCAGCTGAGGATCACCCAAACGGTAACGGCTTTCATCCGTCACCGTGATACCGCTGATATCCGTCTGCACCGCGAAGTCTTTTGCACCTTCCCAGAAATCGCATTGCAGACCGATGGTACCGGATGACAGAGATTCAATGGTGAAATTTTTATTGCCCACTTTGGCGGCTTCTATCTGCAACTGATAATATCCGGCTGTATAAATGGAGCTGGTATTGATGCGAAGCTCGATATCCTCTTCCCGAATGCTGCTGACTTGGAAATAGGGACCCGTAACCGTCACCTTCACGGTTTCCAAAGATTGCGTGATGATCCGCAGATCCTTTTCTTTGGCGATAGGATTGGTTAAACTGACGTTTACCGGAATTTCTACTACCTTATCCCCCTCAAAAGCGGCGTTGTCCAGCACCACTGCCCAAAGTATGATGGCGATGATTAGGGATACAACGATCATCACCTTATCATTGCGAAGCCATTTATCCAGCGAAAACTTCCATTTCAGCTTCATTTCTTTTTCCACCTCCGAAGGAACCCGCCCAGGGACTTGGATTCCCCATCGGCATTCTGATGCGACCGATCCCACAAAATTCCATTCTCCAGCGCTACCCGGAGTGCTTCGGAGCTGAAGTTGCGTTTGAGATTTCCAGCCACGGCCATGGAAATCGTACCAGTCTCTTCGGAAACAATCACGACCAAAGCGTCGGAGTTCTCACTCATACCCACCGCCGCCCGGTGCCGGGTGCCCAGTTCACTGCTAATCTGCAGGTTATCCGTCAACGGCAGAATACAGCCGGCGGCATACACCCGTCCGTCCCGCATAATCATGGCCCCGTCGTGCAGCGGCGCCTTGTTGAAGAAAACATTGCCGATCAACTCCACCGTAGGATCGGCGTCCACCACAGTACCGGTATTGATGATCTCCCCAAGCTTGGTATTGCGTTCGAAGACGATCAACGCTCCCATTTTCTGGCGCTGGAGCGTTTCCACCGCGCCGCAGACAGCGGAAATCGCCCGCTGCCAGCGTTTGATATTCTGTTCGTTCTCCTCGTCACTGCCCTTGAAAATGCCGCTGAGCCCTCCGCCGATTCGGGAATGGCCGGCTTTTTCCAGCGCCCGGCGGATCTCCGGCTGGAAAATCACCACCAATACCAGCAGAGCGTTGTCAAATACCGTTTGCAGCAGGAAAAATAAGGTACGCATGTTCAGCAGATTAGGCGATGACAGGAAATAGAGAACCGCCAGGATCACAATCCCTTTGATCAGCTGTTCCGCACGGGAATCACGAACCAATTTGATGAGACTGTATACAACAAAGGCGACGATCAGGATATCCAGCGTATCTGTCAAAAAATTAAATTGCTTAACAAAAGACACGATATAGTCCCAAATGTTGCCAAAGAATTCCGCCATGTTATTTCTTCCCTTCCCGAGGCCAATGATCGGGGATATCCATATCACAAAAGTTTCGCGTTTGCCGCTGCGCAAGAGCGAAGACACGGCCGGTGAAAAATGTGCGCCCCAAAGAGCTAAGGCGAAGCATTTACTCCAGATGACCGCACAAAGGATTCTTTCAGCGAAAACGCAAAGCCTTTCCTCCATTTTACCATAACGGATGATTATTGCAACGCTTTTCGCTTACTTTCTTTATAGAAAAGTTATTTTACCATGATGATCATCAGCGAACTTCTTTGGCCGCCTGCAGGACACTGCTGGCGATTATACGGGCAGTTTTGCCACCCGCTCCGGCATTTTCAGCGATAACCACAAAGGCGTAGGGATACGCCTCGTCCTGAACAAATCCCACGATCCAGGAATGGGGCGTCACCCCTTCTCCCACCTCGGCAGTTCCGGTCTTAGCACATACATTCAAACCTGGGAAATGATCATCCCCATAGTTGCTGGAAACATTGTAACGCATCATTTCGGCCAAGGTATCCGCCGCTTCCTTTGTCATCATCCGGGAACCGTTTTTGTTCAGCCGCACCTGCATAGGTAGCCCCATAGGGGACGTGATGCTCTCGATCATGTACGGTTTGACCGGTACCCCGCCGTTGGCAATGGCGCCGATCATCGTCAGATACTGCAGCGGATTCGCCAGGGTAGTGTACTGCCCCATCCCCGCCCAGGCAAGATCAATTTTCCGAATGTTCCGCAAATCCAGGGTACTTTTTTTAGCCGGAATGCCATCCAGATCAAAAGATTGGTTGAAGCCCATTTTTTTCGCGGTTTTCGTTAAGGTATCCGCGCCGAGATCCACTGCCAGCTGGGAAAAATAAGCGTTGCAGGATTGGGCCAGAGCATCCCGAAAGGTCAGCGTGCCATGATTGCTCATGCAGCTGACCCATTCCCCCTCGATCTCCACACCGCGATGACATGTATATGTGCGGCTGTCAATGTCTTCCATAGTCTGCAAAGCCGCGGCCGCGGTCACCAGCTTGAAGGTGGAACCCGGCGTATAAGAAGATGAGAGAAAACGATTGACATACACACCGGTATATTGGCCGCTGTCATCGCCCTCAATATCCGGCTTCTGATTGACATCAAAGGTAGGAGTGCTCACCATACAAAGCGTCTCACCGGTTTTATAGTTGTAAACTCCCACGGTACCGCTGTATTTACCCAGCGCCTTCAAAGCCGCCGCACATAAATCGGCATCCAAGGTCAAGGCAATGTCATTGCCCTTGCCGTTGGGCTGAAATACACCGTTCACTAGATTATAGCCCACCAACTTTTTCCAGTAACTGCTGTGCAGGCCGGTAACAATATAGCCGTCCAAATCTCCTACCGCATGAAGGGTTGCTTTACGAACGGCAGCGTCTTCGCTGTAAACTCGCTGACCATTCACCGTCTGTGCCAGCACGCTGCCTTTCCGGTCATATATCCCGCCGGCACCGCTGAGATCGGCATTATTATTAAAAATATGGCGGTTGGCAGGATAGGCCGTCCAGGAGGCGGCATTTCCCACATAGACTACAGAAAAAATGAATATACCAACGACAAAAAACACCGCAAAAATCAGCAGCAACACTGTTCGGCGCGCCATTTGCTTCACAGTCGTTTCCCCCTTTCTCCGGCTCAGTTGGTCTTTCTCTCCCCAGAAGTTCCCACGGATTCAACAAATGCCAGCAGAGCGAAGCTGGCCGCCATGCTGGAGCCGCCGTTGCTTACCAGCGGAAAGGTGATCCCTGTCAAGGGCAGCAGATCCACCGATCCGAACAGATTGAGAGCGGCCTGGATCAGCAGCATTCCCGACGCCGCACAGGCCGCGATAGCGTAATATGCCGAGCGGGCACCAGAAGCGCGGCGCACTGCGTAAACCGCCAGAATCAGCAGACAGGCCACACAGCACAGCGCCACAATCAGTCCCCATTCCTCACAGAGGATGCCGAAAACCAAGTCGGTATCGGCGGCCGCCACCCGGTCCAGATTCCCATTGCCGCCGCCCAGCCCCAGCAAGCCGCCGCTGCCGATGGCGATCATGGTGCGTGTCTGCTGATAACCGCTGGTGGCGGCATATTCCCAGGCATGAAGATAACTGGCAAACCGATTGGCAATATAGGGCTTTAAGAAAACCACCAACGGAGCGCCTACGGCCGCTGCTCCCGAGAAAAATGCAATCACCCGCCAGTCTCCAGACCGCATATAAGCAATGATGACCATTCCGACGAAAAAGACAACCGCCGTGCCGAAATCCTTGATAATGAAAAGCGGGCCGATGCAGGCACAGGAAAAAAGCACAAACAGCACCGTATTGCGGGCGGTCATCAGCCGCTCCAAAGTGGCACAGCCGGCAAAGACAAAGGCAATTTTCACGAATTCAGAGGGCTGGATGGTAATGAACCCCAGATTGATCCAGTTGCGGGCGCCATACCTGCTCTCGCCAAACAGCAGGTTCAATGCCAGAAGCAGTATCGCGCACACACCCATGATATAGCGCAGTTTCATCGTTCTATCGATATCCCGCAGGATCAGCTCCAAACCCCAGAACAGCACCACTCCCAGGATCAAAGCGGCAAACTGCTTCAGCAGGGAAGCCGGTACGGCGCTGGCTGCCACACAAAGCCCAAGAGTGGACAGAAAAAAAGCCGGCAGAAGCACTCCCAGATTTTCAAAACGCCGCAGGCAAAAACAGATCCACTCCACCGCTATCAAGCCCAGGAAACAAACCGGCAGGGACCAAGGCAGCGCGTCGATATAATGCAGTGTCAGAGATAAGCATGCCAGCAGCTGAAACAGCGTTAACAAAAAAGGACCGGTAAGCGCCCACGGCCTCCGGCGGGTCTTTCGTCTTTTTTCTTCCGGATAATCGCATTTTTCGGGAAGAACCAATTTCAGCGGCACATCCGCCAAAGTGATGATATCGCCTATAGCCAGCCGGGTGCTCTTCTCCACCCTCTCGCCGTTGATATACAACCCGCTCTTGGAGCGAATATCACTGATCCGAAATCCCTCTTTATCCCGGGTAAGCACCGCATGGCGGCGGGACACCGTAGACGCTGCTACCTGTACATCGCAGCCGGCACTGCGCCCAATAGCACTTTCCGCCGCAAATACCGGATATCGCTGTCCATCCTCTGCTACCAGCGCCGCCAGAGGCGTTGGTTTGCTTTTGTTTTGGAATAGCAGGCGGACGCAGACAGTGAGCAGCCATACAGCGATCACCGGCAACAGCAGGCGTGCTACCGCATTATAGTATCCCGCCAGGGTTGTCCAATCCATTCCGCCGCCTCCTTCCATGATGTTTCCCTCATCATAGCACAAAAAAACTGGGGAGAAAAGGGAAAAAGCAGGATTTTAGGGAATTCTTCATAACCGCCTGCTCTTGCCCTAACAGAAAAAAGACAAATCAGTATTTCTGACCTTCTCCCCGCTGCATACGGCCGTATTTCTCCCGGTCAAAGCTCCCTTCCCGCACAGATTTCCAATACAGGCTCTCCACCTGCCGGAGAATACGGTCAATTTCCACGGAATCCTCTAAGATCAAACCCTTATCTACCGGCATGGTACTCCCCTCCCATGAAAAGAGTATATGCTGCGAAGAGCTTGTTCCTTTCCTGCTGCCTGCATTCTCATACGGATGGACCACGAATAAAATGTAACGTATGACATGCATTGGGAATAGGAGGCGGCTCCATGCCGTATTGTATCTATCTGCGGAAATCCCGCGTGGATCTGGAACTGGAAGCCAGAGGAGAACTGGAGACCCTGGCCCGTCACGAAAAAACGCTGCTGGAACTGGCGGAGCGGCAGCATCTGGATGTGAAAAAAATTCATAAAGAGATTGTCTCTGGGGAAACCATAGCCTCCCGCCCCGCAATGCGGCGGCTGCTGGAGGAGGTGGAGAACGGACAATGGGACGGCGTGCTGGTGATGGAAATCGAGCGTCTAGCACGAGGCGATCCCATCGATCAGGGAGTTGTGGCCCGTACCTTCAGAAACGCCGGCACCAGAATCATTACCCCGATGAAAACCTACGACCCGGGCAACGAATTCGACGAGGAATATTTCGAATTCGGCCTGTTCATGAGCCGGCGAGAGTACAAAACCATCAATCGCCGAATACAGCGGGGCCGGCTGCAATCCGCCAGGGAAGGAAAATTTCTCGGCTCCACCCCACCTTTCGGCTATGATAAAGTACGCCTCGCCGCTGACAAGGGATACACCTTGCGCCCGAATGCAGAATCAGACGCCGTCAGAACCATCTTTGAGCTGTACCTCCAAGGAAACGGCTGCTCGGTGATCGCCCGCAGACTGGATTATCTGCATATTCCCACCCGCAGCGGCAGCGGCTGGTCCAAGGCCACCATTCGGGATATACTGCGCAATCCGGTATATATAGGCAAAATCCGCTGGTCTTACCGGGTGCCGGACCGCTCCGGCCAGGGAGGACGAACCATCAACGAGAATTGCATTTTGGTGGATGGTCTGCATCCGCCGCTGGTGGAAAAAGACATTTTTCAAAAGGTCCAGTTGCTCCTAGACGCGGCGGCAGGGCTTCCGATAAAAAAAGAATACCGGCTGCAAAACTCCCTGGCCGGGCTGGGATACTGCCGGCAATGCGGACACACATTGACACGGCTTGGTCCCAACAAGCACTGTCCTTATGATACCCTTCGCTGCAGCAACTCGGCCTGCCCCACCGTGTCCGCTCCGCTGGAGCTGGTGGAGCGGGAGGTGATCCGGCAGCTGGACGAACATACCGGCCGTTATCGTATCTCGCTGGACAGAATTCCGCAAGATAATTGCCCGGATCATACCTTGCTACACTCCCTTGCCGGCCTGCAGGCTGATATCGTCAAGACGGAAAAGCAGCTGACGGCGGCCTTTGATCTGCTGGAACAAGGCGTATACACCCAGGACCTGTTCCGCCAGCGGCATTCGCTGCTGAACGAAAAGCTGTCGGAACTGCGCGATGCCTATGCCGGCCTGCAAAATGAGGCGGAAGAGAAGCAAAAGCATGACTCTAATCAACCAGAACCGCCCAGGCTGGAGAGGATTCTGGACGGATATTTCGCCATCCAGGACAGCGGTATCCGCAACGAAATCCTGCGCAGTATCCTGGTTAAGTTTGACTATGAAAAAAATGTGCCCAACCGCCGCGGCGGCCGGAATAACTGCAATTTCACGGTAACCATCTATCCCCGGCTGCCCTAATATCCCATCATATAGCGCCGCCTATATCCCGACGGCCGTATACGTATGGCCCCCCTATGGCCGTTGCTCCGCTCAACAAAGTTCAGGAGGTCCTGAACTACGCCGTTACCCAAATCGACCGCAATAAAATTTTCATGGGTATACCCAACTACGGCTACAACTGGACCCTTCCCTTTGTACAGGGGACCTCACAGGCCCAATCCCTTTCCAATGTGCAGGCGGTGGAACTGGCCGGTGATGTAGGCGCCTATATTCAATACGATCCGGTCGCCCAGGCACCCCATTTCAATTACTTCGACAACCAATGGCGGGAGCACGAGGTTTGGTTTGAGGATGCCCGCAGTATTCGGGCCAAGCTGGATATGGTGCCTCTTTACGGTCTGCAGGGGGTCAGCTATTGGAACATCATGCGCTATTTCCCCCAAAACTGGCTGGTACTCAATTCTTTGTATAATATTCGGCGGGTTCTGTAATTCCCTCTGTCATAAATAGCCAAAGGCAGCCCCAAATATCGGGCCGCCTTTGGCTATTTATCGAGTGACGTTCCGCAGCCATTTTCGGCTTCGGTACCGCCACATTGTCAGCGGCAGCTTGATGATTTCATCACTCATCAGCACCATATAAACCAGAGGCACGCTCCACTTCAACCAAAAGGCGCAGATCGCGCTGATCAGGATGGAGCAACCCCACATAGTGGATACATCCAATGCTAAGCCAAAGCGTGTATCGCCGCCTGCCCGGAAAATTCCCACCACCATGGTGGTGTTGAAGGCTTGGGCAACAACGAAATAGGCCATAACCAGCATCATTACGGTCAGGTAGCCCTCCGCCTCCGCGGACAGGTTCAAGATGGATTTGGCCACAGGCCCCACCGTCAGCACCACCGCTGCGCCTATTACGCCGGCGGCCAGAGTGAGCCTGATAAACCGCCGGGAATAATCCAGCGCTCTGTCTTCGTTGCTTTCTCCGATGGCTTTGCCGATCATGATAGCCGCCGCATTGGCAATGCCGAAGGTGACGACAGTAGCCATCTGCCGGGTCACCTGCGCCACTGAATTAGCCGATACCGCCGCTTTACCTAAATGTCCGATAATTACAGCGTTCATGGAGGTTCCCAATCCCCACATCAGTTCATTGGCAGTCACCGGCAACGCAAACCGAAGAAAATCCCGGAACAGCAGGCGATCGCGGACAAAAACATCCCGCAGGCGCCATCGAACCACCTGGCAGCGGCGGGAATAAATAAAGACAATCAGCAGTTCCACCCCACGGGCGGTCAGCGTGGCCAACGCCGCGCCGCGAATTCCCATGGCCGGCAGCCCCAGCAGACCGAAAATAAAAACGGCATTCAGCAGCACATTGGTAATCAGAGATACCAAATACACCACCGTGGAGATCACCACCCTCTCCACGCTGCGCATGATATTAAGGTAGATCATGGTAAAAGACATAAACAGATAGGAGAGGCAGACGATCCGCAGATAATCCGCTCCCTCACGGATCACATCGGCGTCCGGGGAGAAAATGCGCATCACCTGTTCCGGAAACAGGGCCACCGCCAAGGTGAACAGCAGCGCGGCGATCAGCGAAAAACGCAGGCTGATCCCCATTACCTTTTCGATGGTGCGCGTATCCCCCTTGCCCCAATATTGCGCCGTCAGCACAGCCGCGCCAGAGGTAAGGCCGAAAAATATCAGCGTTAAGATAAACTGCACCTGACCGGCCAGAGAAGAAGCGGAAAGCACTGTCTCGCCTACGTTTCCCAGCATGATGACGTCGGCAGAGGTGACCGCAACATTGATTAAATTCTGCAGCGCCATGGGGACCACCAAAGCGAATACCGCCCGGTTGAAATTTCTTTTTTCCGTGTTTTGCACCGTCATCCCACTTTCGACTGATACTGAAAAACAATGCCTCCAGTATATCGGAAGGAAAGGGTTTCGTCCAGTCCTCATTCATAATTTTAAAAATTCACATGCAAAAATATGTAAAAAATGCGCCCGGCTTTGCAGCGAGGCGCATTTTCCCGGTCAATCCGTTTGAGACAATCAGAAGTTTTCCTGATTCTGATTTCTCTTGTTCTGATTCTGCTGGTTTTTCTTGTTCTGATTCTGCTGCTGCTTTTTGTTCTGGTTCTGATTGTTCTGCTGGTTCTGATTCTGGTTATTCTGCTGATTCTGATTCTGGTTCTCCTGATAAGCCATAACTTAACCCTCCATACGCCTGAGCGTTTAGTCGGCGAAAAGCGCGTTACGGTTTCCCGCCGTCCTTATTTTTACACCGCCCCAACTATTTATACTGATCTTTTACTGGATATCTTTTCCTGGCAACAGAATATGCCTTTAAAGCCGCTTTTCATTGTAGTGCTGACACTAAATTAACAAAATAGCACAATGCTTTCTGTTGATTCGGTGAAATTGTTGTTGTATAATAGTTCAAGAAATATTCGCGGGAACCGCAGCAGTGCTGTCACCGATTCACACAATCTATCTTCAGATCTTCGACAATATTCGCCCCTTCAGATCCTATCAAAACCAAACATCGATTGATTCTCCAATTCAAGAAATTTCGGTATCACCCGCGAGAGGAGCGGTCAAAATGGAACAAAACCCGTGCGGATACTTTACCCCTATTCATTCATCTTCGCCTCCAATTCATCTTACCGAGGAAGAAAAAATTCCCGACGAACTGCCGATATGCGAATGGATGATTCGGGACCGCAGCGGCGTCACCCTCATCAGCATGGGCAATCATATCATCGAGGGGCCGGATGTGGCGCAGATGCACACCCATCATGCCTTGGAAATCTCCTGCGTCCCTTCCGGCAGCGGCACCTATCATGTAGATGATCGATATTATCCCATTACCGCAGGAGATGTTTTTATTCTCAACAACACGGAACATCATGGGCTAGTTCTCAAGGAAGGGGAACACATCAATAATCAGGTGATCCATTTTGATCCATCTTTCATCTGGAACTCCCTGTCCAATTCCATGGATTATAATTTTCTGCTGATCTTTTTCGAGCGCGGCGAAAATTTTTCCAACCGCCTGGATCGGAACAATCCTGCCACCAAGCGGATTTTTCATCTGCTGCAGGAAATCCTCCATGAGTTTATCCATCAGCAGCCCTGTTATGAATTGATTGTCAAAATCAAACTGCAGACGATCTTCACCGAGATCATCCGCAACTATGACTATATTGACACTTCCAAAGTGATCAAACCGCTGCATGAAAGTGATATCGTTCAGCTTAACACCGTACTGCAGTATATCGACGAACACCTGGATGGAGAGATACGTCTGGCCCAGCTGGCATCCATAGCCCATGTCAGCCCCGCATACTTTTCCACCCTGTTTAAACGATTCAACGGTCTTTCTCCGGTGGAATATATCGTCCATAAACGGGTGCAGCGGGCCATTGAAATGATCCGCAGTTCCAACGCCAGCCTCACCAGCATCGCCATGTCCTGCGGATTCAACAACAGCACCAATTTTTACAAAGCCTTCCGTAAGGTCACCGGCCGCACCCCTGTTTCCTATCGGCAAGCGGAAGATTGGAAAAAAGAAGGTTAAAACGCCCAGTTAAAAATAGTTGAACAAATTCGTGACAATAGTTGCTGAAATTTCCTTGCTGAGAGGTATAATTGAGATTAGAAACATATTATCGGAGAGGATGAAAAAGATTATGAAATTGAGTGTTTTGACGGTTCCGCTGCAGGGAATGCCTGCGGAGCAGGCTTTCGCTTATCTGCACGATCTGGGTGTTCAGGCGGTTGAGCTTGGTACCGGAGGCTACACCAACGACAGTCATCTGAAGCCGGCCGTTTATTTGGCCGGAGATGATAAAATCGACGAAATGAAAGCTCTTCTTCAAAAATATAATCTGGAGATTTCAGCGCTTTCCTGTCACGGAAATCCTGTCCACCCCAACAAAACCCTGGCGGCGGAGTTTCATCAGGTTTTTGTAGACACCTGCAAACTGGCTCAGAAGCTGGGTGTTGAAACGGTGGTCACCTTTTCCGGATGTCCCGGCGACTGCCCTGAATCTCAGAGACCCAATTGGGTTACCTGTTCCTGGCCCAACGAATACATGGAAATATTAGACTGGCAATGGAACGAAGTGCTGATCCCCTACTGGAAGGAAGCGGCGGAAATCGCTAAATCCTACGGCGTGAAAAAAATCGCCTTTGAGATGCATCCCGGATTCTGCGTCTACAACCCTGCCACTCTGCTGAAGCTGCGGGCTGCTGTGGGTGACATCATCGGCGCCAATTTTGATCCCAGTCACCTGATCTGGCAGGGTATGGATCCGGTGGCCGCTCTGCGGGAACTGGGCAATGCGGTTTATCACTTCCATGCCAAGGACACCAAAGTGGATCCCTACAATAAAGCCAAAAACGGCGTGCTGGATACCGGCTCTTATGAAGATATGCTGCAGCGCAGCTGGGTTTTCCGCACCATTGGCTACGGTTCCGATTTGAGCATGTGGAAGGACATGATCTCCACCCTGCAGATGATCGGCTATGACGGCGCGGTGAGCATTGAACACGAGGACGGCCTTATGTCCATTAAAGAAGGCCTGGAAAAAGCGGTGGCCTTCCTTAAAGACATTATGATTAAGGAACAGCCCGACGCTATGTGGTGGGCCTGAGCATCAGAAATTGTGGAAGGGTATGACGGTAATGAAACAGTATAAGGCCGCTTTGGTTGGCTACGGCGGTATGGGCCGCTGGCATTATCAGGGAATCTGCAAAACCGACAGGGTTAAAATGATTGGTGTATACGACATCAATCCCCAGCGCATGGAGCTAGCCAAAGAGGACGGGATGGAGAAAACATATGCCTCCTATGAGGAGCTGCTGGCGGACGGAGAGATCGACATCGTAGTGGTGGCAACCCCTAACAATTTCCATCTGCCTTTGGTCTGTCAGGCAATGGAAGCGGGCAAAGCCGTGATCTGCGAAAAGCCGGTGGCTATGTCCAGCGAAGAACTGCAGATCATGATGGATACCGCTGCCCGTACCGGCCGGCTGTTCACCATTCATCAAAACCGGCGAGTAGACGCCGATTATATTTTGATGCGGCAAACGGTGGAACAAGGGCTGCTGGGCGACGTATTCGAGATTGAGTCCAGGGTTACCGGCTCCCGCGGCATTCCAGAAGGATGGCGGCAGTACGAGGTTGCCGGCGGCGGCATGATGCTGGACTGGGGTGTTCACCTTATCGATCAGCTGGTGATGATGTATGCTGATAAACCGGTGGTTTCCATTCAATGCGACATGTATCATGTGGCGTATAAAGAGTGCGACGACGGTTTCCGGCTGCTGATGAAATTTCAAGACGGTCCCACCGCCATGGTGGAGGTGGGAACCAGCCACTATGTGGAGGCTCCCCGTTGGTACGTTTGCGGGGACCGAGGCGCGCTGATGGTGACCGACTGGAGCTGCAACGGGAAAATCGTTCGCGCTGCTGAGCATGAGGTCACCTGGGAAGAGGAAATCATCTACACCAAAGCCGGCCCCACTAAAACAATGGCCCCCCGCGCCAAGGACACCATTGAAGAAATCACTCTGAACCCCGATGATTATTGGGCTGATTACGATGCCTTTTACCGCAACGTGGCGGCGGCTCTGGACGGCACTGAGGAAATCCGGGTGAAGCCTGCGGAAGCCATGCGTGTGACAAAAATCATGGAAGCTGCCTTTGAATCCGACCGCAAGCAGGAAATCGTTCACTGCCATATTTAATACTTGTCTTCTGTTTTTCTTTTGTCCAAAGATGGACGAGACAAAGGTGCAATATTTTGATGCACTGGCATGAAAAATATTGCACCCAAACGATGGAAAACATTTCTAAGCCGCTCTGCGGCCGTGTTTTTTCATTGTTCAGCAGATAGTATTTAACCACGGAAAAGAGGCTGCGCTATGATCCGCGTTACCGTTTGGAACGAGAATTACCATGAAAAAGAAATTCCGGAAGTTACCCAGCTCTATCCAGGAGGTCTGCATACCTATATCGCCGCTTATCTCAACACCCTGGACGGAATCGAGACCCGCACCGCCACGTTGGACGAACCGGAATGCGGGCTGAGCGACGAGGTGCTGGAAAACACCGATGTGCTGATCTGGTGGGGTCATGCGCTCCATCATCAGGTACCCGACGAGATCGCTGCCAAAGTGGTGAACCGGGTACTGAGAGGCATGGGTTTCATTGCCCTCCACTCTGCTCACTACAGTAAGCCTTTTACCAGGCTGATGGGGACATCCTGTTCTCTCCGCTGGCGTGATAATGAGTTCGAGCGCGTTTGGTGCGTCAATCCCGGCCACCCCATCGCGGAAGGAATCCCTCCCTGCTTTGTACTGGAAAAAGAAGAAATGTACGGCGAATTTTTTGATGTTCCACAACCAGACGAGCAGGTGTTCATCGGCTGGTTCCGCGGCGGTGAAATATTCCGTTCCGGCTGCTGCTGGCACCGCGGCGCCGGTAAAGTCTTCTATTTTCAGCCCGGTCATGAGACCAATGCTTCCCTCAATAATCCTCATATTTTGCGAATCATCAGCAATGCCGTCCGCTGGGCGAAACCGGTCAATATCCGCCCCAATGTCGATTGCCATCATTACGATGAAACTACGGAAGAACGGTATGCCGCCGGGTTGGACGAGATTTACTAAGCATATAAACAAAAGTGAACCTCCCTTTTCTCAAAGGGAGGTTCACTTTTGTTTTACATCAGCTGTTTCGTACGGCATCAATGTATTCCAAGCAATACTCGTCCTGCCCCAATATCGCCTCGGCGGTGAGCAGAGCGCTGCGGACTTTGGCCGAATTCACATCCAGAATCGCTCCGTCCAGGCCCCAGGACAAGGCCATGGCCAGAAACATGCCGTTCAAATTGGCCCTTTGCGGCAGTCCGAAAGAAATGTTGGAAAGACCGCAAAGTGTTCTGATCTCCGGTATCCGTTCCTTCACCAGCCAAATGGATTCCAATGCCGCCTGGGCGGCGCGGTCCGAGGTTGCCACCGATTCCGCCAGGACATCAATCCAGATATGATGAGCCGGTATCCCTGCTTTTGTCAGCTTATCCGCCAGGCTTTCGGCATTGTCCGCCCGCTGCCGCGGATCCAGAGGAATACGCCCGTCCGCCATGGGCAGACAGACCACCCCGGCATTGGTATCCCGTATCAGGGGCAGCAGCGCGTCATATCGCCCGTCCAAGGTAATAGAATTCACCATCACCGGACGATTTCCCACATGGGGAAGCACCTGAACAAGTACGTCGATATTGGGAGAGTCCAGCATGATGCCACAGGTTGACTCTTTCAGTGCCATACCCACCACCCGAAGCAGCTCCTTCGGCTCGGCTTCTCCCAACATCGCCGTATTGATATCCAGATACTCTGCTCCGCCCTTGGCCTGATCCTGTATCAGCTGAATCAGAGCGGAGTCATCTCTGTCTTTCATGGCAGTCAGGGTTTTGGGAATAGAACTGTTCAGCTTCTCGCCTATTTTTAACATTCGTTATTCTCCTCTCCGAAAATCGGATGTTTCACTTTCCCGTATATAACGGACAACCGCTCGGGCATAGGCTGTTTTTTTCAGTGGCGTCATCACATAGTATCCGCCGCATACAGAACGAATCGCATCGATGATGCTTCGGCAATATGTCAGGCTGATCTCCATAGTTTTCTCCGGCCCCTGATCCCGCAGTGCCGTCACTACCTCATCCGGAATTTCTATACCGGGCAGTTCATTATTCAGAAAGACGGCGTTGCGATAGCCAGCCACCGGCAGAATGCCTGCCATCAAGCGGCAGGACAGCTTCTCCCCCGCCGTCTGAAACCGCCGGATATTCTCCTGAGAAAAAAGCGGCTGTGTGAATAAGCCGACTGCTCCATTTTCGATCTTTTTTTCCGCCCTTTTCAACTCCGCATCAAAATTTACCGCGTTGATATTCAGTGCGCCGTACAGCCGATAAGGCGTATCGGGAAATATCTCTTTATTCAAGCTGCTGATAAACCGCATCAGCTGCCAGGAATTCATGCCGAATACGCTTTTGGCGGCGGAGCGATCCTCCGCAGGCACCGGATCTCCGGTTATAGCGAGAATATGCCGCAACCCTAAAATATTGCCCGCCACCAGATCACCTTTCATGGCGATTTGATTTCGGTCCCGGCAGCAGAGGTGGGGAATCGTGGGAATACCGGCTTCCCGCTGAATCATGCCTGCAATCATCAGACTATTGGAGCGGGTTTTGGCCATAGGGGAATCTGGAATGGTGATAAAATCTGCCCCGGCCTCCTTCATCTGTCGGCTGGCGTCCAAAGCATATCGCATATCGGTATCTGCCGGGGGACTGATCTCCACCGCTACAATGGTATGACGGGAATCAATCGAATGCGATGCCGCTTCCGGTTTTTGGGGTGGTTTTGACGGCCGAACCATCTCTACCCGACCGCTCCCCGTCCGCAACGCGGCAGCCACGGCCGCAATATGCGCGGGGGTAGTACCGCAGCATCCCCCCACCACCGCCGCACCCGCGGCTGTCAGTTGTTTCACCTTATCGGCGAAGTAGGCGGGATTGTCCACATAAACGCATCGACCGTTTATATTGGCGGGATAACCGGCATTGGGCATGGCAGATATTCGATAACGTCCATCCGTTTTTTTCAGCAAATCCAGCATATGAGCCGGACCGCATATGCAATTTAATCCCACTATATCGGCGCCCAGGGATACCGCTTCGTCAAACAGGTCGAGGTAATAGCGGCCTGTTCTGGTATATCCATCCTGTGTAACGGCAAAAGAAGCAATAACTACTGCAGCCGTATTTCTGGATTTAATTTGCTGAAATGCCTCTCCGCATGGCGTCACATCCCCAAGAGTTTCAAACAGAAAATGGGAGGCTCCCATTTCCAAAAATACCGCGGCAATTGCCGCATATTCCTCCGCCGCTCTTTCCTCCGGCACAGGACCGATATCTGCGAATACCTGGATATTTTTCCCTTCCGCGGCTTGGGAAGCAAGAGTATAGCCATTTATCAACACCTTCCGCAGCACCTGCGGATCGGCGGTCAGCCGGCTGTTGGCGCCATAGGTATTGGTTTTGATCGCCTGAGCACCGCTTTCTATGTACTCCCGGTGGATGCGCAGAACCATCTCGGGATCTTTCAAATTTGCCAGCTCCGGATAACCTGTCTTTTCTTCAGCAGACATCAGCGAATCATAATAGGTGCCGAAGGCACCGTCGAACAATAGCGGCTGTTCCATAGCCATTCCCCTCCCTGGTGGGAAAATTATATCATGCCGCAGTAAAATTGTAAATGCACACAAAAAAGCCCGGAGACGGCATTGATCCGCCTCCGGGAATCCTATTCGTTTATTTCACCTACGCCATACCGTATTGGATGAGCATATCCCGCGTGAATGGCAGCAACCCTATTTTTTTCATATACATAACGTTTTTCTTAGCATAGGCTGATAATCACCGTTCAATTTCCAACCGATAAGGCACCCCTCGGCAGGCCGCCTCCATAGCCCGGAACGCCGGCTGGCCCTGACCAGCTAAAACCACCAATCTCCCCACAGCTTTGGGTTCGCCGTTATAAGGGGTAATTTTGACAAGTCCGCTTACGCAGTCAACAAGATAAAGCCGGCCCTCCAGCCGCACAAATCCCTTGATACGATGCGTATTGGCGGCAAAACTCTCCAGCAGCGTTTCCAGTTCCCGTTTCGGCATAGCAGGATCCAGGCGCAGTATATAGCTTTGCACAGACAAATCCCGGGTATGGGGCGAGTGCTCCCTCGGTATCGGATCCGGTTGCAGCAAACGTTCTCGCCATTCACCGGGAATGCGGCCACTGCTGGTTTCCAGCACCGGCACACCTGGACGTGCGGCGCGTATGGCTGCCAGCATATTGCGGGTTTGGACCGGGGTTGCCAAATCTATTTTGTTGAGCACCACCACATCACTGACAGCCAGCTGCTTACGACAAGCCAGGGCGGTCACATATACCTTGCTGAAATTCAGCGCATCCACCACACAGATGCATCCCCGATAATCCACAGACTGAGAGGAGGACAGTCCGGAAAGAACTTCCCGAATATTGGTAGGGTCGGAGAGACCTGAGGTTTCCACCAACACCACATCCGGCTGATCCTCCAACAGCCCGGTCAGCGCGTGCTCAAACTGTTCCAAACGGCAGGCGCAGAAAATAGAACCGCTGTGAATAGATTCCAGCTTGGCATGAAGCTCCCGCAGCAGCTGGCCGTCCACATCTTCACGGCCGAATTCATTGATGACCATCGCCAGCTTTTTCCCATGGAATAACCGCACAAACTGCTGCAGAAAGGTGGTTTTGCCCGCTCCCAGAAAACCGGTAATCAAATAGAGCGCACTTTTCATTTTGTCAGCGCCGCCACAGCGTCCTTAAGTGCGGCGTCCAACTCCTCCCTGGTGGGAATAATGGAGGAAAATTTTAATTCACCGTTGATATAAATGGAAGGCAGATGCGCCACGCCCATTTTTTTGCAGCGGGCAATATTCTCCTTGACAGTAAACTTATACTCCACCATATCGATGGCATCCCCAAAACGGGCCTTCGCTTCGTTGGCGGCTCCCATCATATATGTGCAGGCCGCACAGGTTGCGCTGTCCAGAGTAAACACCTCCATGAGCGGCTTGACAAGAGACGCATAGTCGGGCAGTTCCACCGGAATATCTTCCTCAGCGGCCACATAGTTTTTCAGCATTTCCCGCACTTCAGCGGTATTCCAGATAGCCTGGGCCACCGCAATGCCGTTGTCCACCGGGACGGCATAGGGCATATCACAGCCGGGCGCCACAATCAGGTTGCGGGTATCATCCACGCTGTCCAACAGATCAAGAACGCATTTCATATTGTCCTGCTGATTGCCATGGAGCATCACAGACGTCAGCGGAATATTTCCGCCGATAGCGATATTGTACTTGTCCGTGATTGCCTTGGCGGCGGGAAGGCTCACATTTTCGTCAATGGATATGGAATCCGGACCAGTCTGGCACATCACCTCAATATTGCGGGTGGCGTCACCGCAGACAAAGAAGGATGAGAACGCTCCTTTCGCACGAATATGATCAAACAGATCTTTAAAAGAGGCGGACAGGAAATCCTCAAAATGAGCGGAAGATACCTGGGAAACCAGCGGATCCACCACCGCGATAACGTCCATTCCGGCTTTAATATACAATTCCGCCATTCGCTTGCCCACAGCGATACAGTACTCCAATAGGTTCAGGACAAACTCTTCGTCGTCGAACATATCCATAAAAATATCGTTGCCCCGCAGATGGGAGGCCAACGTAAAGGGACCGCAAATCAATCCATACAGCGCCGTGGTTTCCCCCACAGCCGCCTTCATCCGGCGCATCACCTCCAGCACCATAGGCAGCCGGCCGTCATCCGCTGTGGGAATGGTACATTTGCAGGGCACTACCGGATTTTCTTCCAACGGGTGGGTCTTAACGGACGGAGGACCGTCCTTGGTCCATACCAGATCACAGCCCAAAATTTCCGCTTCCAGCTGCAGATCAAATACCACCGGC
>ENA-UOJE01001644-UOJE01001644.1-human-gut-metagenome-genome-assembly--contig:-C23-NODE-1644-length-19255-cov-10.961146_pt1 | contig 19255 bp, 26 predicted proteins | sample MGYA00242341_ERZ723888 | MGnify/ENA metagenome assembly ERZ723888 | reverse complement strand
GGGGCGCATCGGGCGGCCCCATGCCGAGCGACTGCGCGAATGACATCAGCTGCGCCATGGAATTCGGGTCGTTCAGGACCTGACTGAGCTTTTCCTCCAGGTTTTCCGTGCCGATCACCTGCCCTGCTTCAGCTTTTCCAGCAGAGCGGCCGCCTGCGGATCGTCCAGCAGCGGCTTCAGCATGGACTGCGCCCCCGCCATGTCGCCGCGCTGCGCCGCTGCCGCCGCCTGCTGCAGCGTCTGCCCGCCGCCGCGGGAGAGCAGCGCAAGGAGCTGCTGTGCCTCCGGGGCGTGAAGGATCCGCTGCGCCTCTTTTTTTGCATCTTCCTGCTTCATAAATGATTGCCTCCCGCTCTGTGGCCTGCTATAATATATGCACCAAACGCGAAGGAGGTGACGCCATGAAGCTTCTGATCCTTTCGGATTCTCATGGCGAGCAGGAATTCATGCAGCTTGCCGTGCGGCGGGAGCGGCCGGACGCCGTGATCCATCTCGGCGACCACTGCGCCGATGCCGACCGTCTTGCGGAGGAATTCTGCGGCCTGCCGGTCCTGAGCGTCCGCGGCAACTGCGACCTGTGGGGCCCACCGCGCGCGGAGACGCTGCTGCGGACCTTTGAGGGCGTGCGCATTTTCGGCACGCACGGGCACCGCTACGGCGTCAAGCAGGGGCTGCTCCGCTTTTCTCTTGCGGCGCAGGAGCAGCAGGCGCAGGTCGCGCTGTTCGGCCATACCCACATTCCCTATTGCAGGCAGGAGGGCGGCCTCTGGCTGCTGAATCCCGGCGCCTGCGGCGGCCGCGCTCCGAGCTGCGGCATCGTGACGGTGGACGGCGGCAAAGCGGTCTGCTGCGTGAAAGATCTGTTACTGGAGGAAACCTTATGATCCTTGCAATTGATATCGGCAATACCAACGTCGTCCTCGGCGGCATCGAGGGGAACGACATCCTGTTTGAGGCGCGCATGGCAACGGACTCCATCAAGACGTCCGATCAGTACTGTGCGGAGCTCAAGAACATTCTGGCGCTGTTTGACGTCGTTCCGTCCATGATCGACGGCACGATCGTCGCCTCCGTCGTGCCGCCGGTGCTCAATTCGTTCCGCACCGCCATCCGCAAGCTGACGGGGAAGAGCTGCCTCGTCGTCGGCCCCGGCATCCGCACGGGCCTGAACATCCGCATGGACAATCCTGCGGAGATCGGCAGCGACCTCATCGTCGCTTCCGTTGCGGCCATCCATGACTATGGCGCGCCGCTGCTCATCGTGGATATGGGCACGGCGACGACCATCACGGCCATCGACAAGGACGGCGTCTATAGCGGCGGCTGCATCTGCCCCGGCCTGAAGATCTCGCTCGAGGCGCTGACCGGCCGCACGGCCCAGCTCCCCGGCATCAGCCTGGACGAGCCGCAGCGCGCCATCGGCAAAAATACGCGCGACGCCATGCGCAGCGGCATCATGTTCGGTGCGGCAGCCATGCTCGACGGCCTGCTCGACCGCATGGAGCAGGAGCTTGGGACCCCGGCAACGGTCGTGGCGACGGGCGGCATCTCCAAATTCGTTGTGCCGCTGTGCCGCAGAAAGCTCATCTACGACCGCACCCTGATGCTCAAGGGCCTGAACCTGCTTTATCAGCGCAATGTCCGCGCCTGAGCGGCGCGATCCGCAGGACGCCGTCTTTGCGCCGGAGGAGCTGCTCCGCGCGCTTCCGACGCCCTGCTATGTCTATGATGAGGCGCAGCTCCGCACCCGCGCGGCCCGGCTGCGCAGCGCCTTTTCGTGGAGCGCCGGGTTCCGGGCCTGGTTCCCGGTGCGGGCGCTGCCGAACCCGACCGTCCTGCGCATCCTGCGCGAGGAGGGGCAGGGGGCGCTGTGCGTCACGGCGGGGGAGTACCGGCTGGCGCTGGCCAGCGGCTTTTCCCCGGAGTCCATCCGCTTTGCGCCCGAGTTTCCCACGGACGCCGAGCTGGCCGTTCCGGCTGCGGACCTCGTGCTGGACGACGGCGGGCTGCTGCTCCGGCTGGAGCGGGAGCGTCCGCTGCCTGCGCGGCTCGGCCTGCGGCTTCGGCCGGAGCCGGACCGCAGCTTCCACAAGGCGGAGGTCACGCGCTTCGGAATGCGGACGGGCGAGCTGCTGGATACGGCGCAGGAGCTGCGGCTCAAGGGCGTGCGCGAGGTCGGCCTGAGCGCCATGCTCGGCCTTGGCCTGCGCGATCCCGAGGCCTTTTCCGCGCTGGCCCGCGCCCTGTTCACCTGCGCGGCGGCTCTGCATGACAGCTTCGGCCTGCAGGTGTCCTATTGCTGCCTCGGCGGCGGTCTCCCGGTGGCTCATCGCCGCACGGAGCGCGACGCCGACATCGCGGCCGTCTCCCGTGGGGTACAGGCGGAATTTTCCCGGATCATGGAGCCTTCCGGCCTTGGCGGCGTGCCCGTGGAGACGGGTCTTGGCCGCTGGCTCACGGCCCATGCAGGCATCCTGCTTACAACGGTGACAGGCGTCAAGCGCGGCGCGCAGGATTGGCTCGGTGTGGATGTCAGCCGCGCCGATCTGCTCCGCCCGGAGCTCTACGGGACGTATCATCATATCTCCGTCCTCGGCGACGACCGCGTGGACGGACGGCGGCGCTATGCCATCGGCGACCGCATCCCGGAGCCGCGCGAACCGTTCGGCCAGCGCCTTCTGCCGGAATGCCGCAGAGGCGCGCGTCTTGTCATCCATGACGTCGGGGCCTACGGCGCGTCCATGGGCTATTCCTATGGTCTGACGCCGCACTGCGCGGAATATCTCTATCAGGCGGACGGCACGCTTCGCTGCATCCGCCGCGCGCAGCGGGAGGACGAGCTATTCTCCACGCTCGACGAAAACCCGGACTTTACAGCGCCAGCAGAAACGCCGTCAGGGCAAGCAGAAAGCCAACGCCCATCAGAAGGGTGACGGCAGTCTCCACCGCGGCGGCAATGCTGCCGAATTTTCGCTTGCGGCGGCGCGGCGCGGGCTGCTCGGGCAGATAGGCGGTCAGATCGATCACGGAATTCATGAACATGCACTTCTTTCCTGTTATTTTTTGCCGGGCAGCTCTGTTTCTGCGGCCCGAACGCTTAGCATGCTCCTATCATACAGGACGAGGTGTCCAATAAATCGGACTTTGGAGGATTTCTATGCTGGAATTTGAATTTTCTTCGCACGGAGCCGGAATGATCCACGCCTATCGCTGGGAGCCGGAGGGCCAGCCGCGCGGCGTGGTGCAGATCATCCACGGCATCGCGGAGTATGTGCCGCGCTATGCCGGGTTTGCGGCCTTCCTCAATGCCCACGGCTTGCTCGTCACGGGCGAGGACCACATGGGCCACGGAAAATCCCACGGTACGGAGCCCTGTCATTTCTCCGGCGGCTGGTGCGCCGCCGTGGACGACAGCATGGAGCTGCTGCGCCGCACGCAGCGGGACTATCCCGGCGTGCCGTATTTCGTGCTGGGCCACTCCATGGGCTCGTTTTTGACGCGCACGCTGCTGTTTCGCTATCCGGATGCCGGGCTGCGCGCCGCCGTCATCTGCGGCACGGGCTGGCAGCCTGCCCCGGTGCTTGCGGCGGGCCTTGCCCTGTGCGGGCTGGAAAAGCTGCGCCTCGGCGAGACCGGGCGCAGCAAGCTGCTGGCAAACCTGATGTTCGGCGCGTATAACCGGAAATTCCCGGACGCCCGCACGCCGAATGACTGGATCTGCAGCGATCCCGAGGTTGTTGCAAAATACACGGCCGACCCGCTGTGCGGGCAGGACGCGACCATCGGCCTGACGCGCGAGATGCTGCGCGGCATCCGCATGATCCAGAGGCCCGCTAACCTGCAGCGCATGGACAAGGCCCTCCCGGTATTTTTCATCGCCGGAAGGAGCGACCCCGTGGGCAATATGGGCCGCGGGGTGGAAAAGGCGGCGGCTGCCTTCCGTGCGGCCGGGATGCAGGATGTGGCCTGCAAGCTCTATGACGGGCGGCACGAGATCCTCAACGAGAAGAACCGCCAGCTCGTCTATGATGACGTTCTTGCGTTTTATGAGCGGCATCTGGACTGATCTGACGAAAATTGTTACCTTTTTGTAATGTTTTTCGGCCGCAGAACTTGTTAAAAGACCTCTGAATCTTGACGAACGGGAACGGTTTTGTTAAAATGGGGTAGAATCCCGAAAGAAGGAGTTACCCTATGAAGCGAATTCTGTGCGGCGCGCTCTCTGCGCTGCTGATCTTTACCGGCATACAGCTGCCCGTGCGGGCAGAGACGGCCGGGACCGAGGAAACGGCTGCCGTGCAGCCGGAGGAGACCGCTGCGACGGAGCCGGTAGAGTCCGTTCCGGAGGAAACGCAGGCTCCCGAGACGATCGGGCCGGATGCGAACGAGCGCGCCCCGCAGGCCATGACGGTCAGTGACAGCGGCATCGCTATGCTCGAGGAGCTGGAGGGCCGCGGCGTCTCCAGCTTCCGCACGGCCCTGACGCAGGTGGAGAATAGCGTGAACAGCTTCCTCTCTGCAAACGGCCTGACCCTGACGCAGCAGCAGTTCGACGCGCTGGCCTCCCTGCAGTTCAACTGCTCCGCCGTGCTCTCGGGCTGCCGCGTGACCCGACTGCTGACGGGCGGGGACTATACCGAGGTCAGCATGGCCAATGCGTGGTGCTCGTGGGTCAGCGTGGGCGGCAGCTATTCTTCCAAAATGCTCGAGCGGCGTATCCGCGAGCTGCAGGTCTATTTCTATGGCGACTATACCGGAAACGAGAGTGACCCCGGCTTCCGCTACCTTGTCCATATGCCGAACGGCGGCTCGCTGGAGGACAACCGTGTCCTGTGCTACCCGCGCGGCGAGACCTATGCCGCACTGCAGACGGCCACGCGCTCCGGCATGTATTTTGCCGGGTGGTATACGGCAGCCTCCGGCGGCGCGCACATTACCAATTCCACACCTGCGGCGGAGAATCTCATCGTCTATGCCCACTGGTCCTCGACCCCGGTCGAAAACCCGAACGAGGACAACGGCGGCAGCGGCGAGGATCCCGTCACGCTGAAGACGAGCGAGGCCTGCATCCAGTTTATCAAGGATCACGAGGGCTTCAGCAAGTTCGCCTACTGGGATTACGGCCAGTGGACGATCGGCTATGGCACGCGCTGTGAAGAAAATGAATTCCCCGACGGCATCACGGAGGAGGAGGCCGACCAGCGCCTGCGCCTGATGCTGGTGGACTTTGAAAAAATGGTGGACGACGTGCTCGACGCCTCGCCGCTGGTCCACACGCAGTCGCAGTATGACGCGATGATCAGCTTTACCTTCAATCTCGGCCCGCAGTGGATCAATCCCAAGTACAATATCTATCAGTATTTCGTCTATGGCGGCTATACGGAGATGGAGTTCGTCAATACCATGGGCCGCTGGCTCAGCTCCAGCAGCGAGGTCGTTGACGGGCTGGCCAAGCGCCGCATCGACGAGGCGGATATGTATCTGAACGGCGTCTACCGTCTGGGCAGCACGGCCTATGTCCGCGTTGTGTTCAATGCCATGGGCGGCGAGGCCGAGGAGGACTATGTTTATTATAAGACGGGCAGATCGCTTGGCATGCTGCCGAACGCTTATCGCTCCGGCCACTATTTTGTAGGCTGGTATGACCGCGCCCTCTCGGGCGGCACCTGCTATACGCCCGAAACGACTGCCCCCGCGCGCGGCAACATCACGCTCTACGCCCGCTGGGAGGCCACCGGCCTGCCGTATCAGGATATTTCCCGCGATGCGTGGTATTTTGAGGCCGTGTCTGAGGCAACGGACCGCGGCCTGTTCCAAGGCACGAGCGAGACGACCTTCGAGCCGGAGAGCACGATGAACCGCGCTATGCTGGCAACGGTCATCTACCGCATGGCGGGTTCGCCCGCGGGCGCGGCAAAGGCGCCCTTCACGGACGTCGCGGCGGCGGACTGGTTTGCCGATGCCGTTGCATGGGCCTATGAAAACGGCGTGGTCAAGGGCATGTCGGCGACGTCCTTTGCGCCGCTGCAGGAGATCACGCGCGAGCAGCTTGCCGTGATGCTGCTGCGCTATGCCGGCCTGTGCGGTTATGACACATCGGCCCGCGCTTCGCTGAAGGACTTTGCCGATGCGGCGAAGGTCTCGGATTATGCGGCCGATGCCATGCAGTGGGCCGTGGCCAACGGCATCCTGAACGGCACGGACGGCAAGCGCCTCGATCCTGCCGGAAGCGCCACGCGCGCGCAGTGCGCAGCAATGCTCGTTCGTTTCCTGGATAAGTTCGAGGCCCCGGCGGCGTAATTTTTCCAAAACAGCGAAAATTTGTCTTTCCGAGTCCGATTTATTGGACAGTAAACCTGCTATACTCTCTCTCAGAAACAACAGGAGGGATCGATATGCAGGTTCAGATTCGAAATGTTCGGGGACACTATGAGGTCTATGCTGCGGACGGGAGCTTCCTCTTCTCCGCGGACACACACCGCGAGGTGATGGAGGAGCTTTGCAGAATTACCGACTGACGCTTGCCTATGACGGCACGCGCTATCGCGGCTGGCAGCGTCTGCCGCCGCCCGCCAAAACCGTGCAGGCCAGCGTGGAAACGGCCCTTGGCGAGATCTTCGGCCAGCCGCTCGAGATCAGCGGCAGCGGCCGCACGGATGCCGGGGTGCATGCGGCCTGTCAGGTTGCGTCGTTCCATGCGCCGAAGCGGCCAACGGACGAGGTGCTGGCGCAGCTGCGCCGCCTTCTGCCGGAGGATATCGGTGCGCTGACGCTCGACTATGCGCCGGAGCGCTTCCACGCCCGCCTTTCGGCCGTCGAGAAGACCTATGTCTACCGCCTCTGGAACAGCGACCGGCCGGATGTGTTCGCCCGGCGCTACCGCGCCTGGGAACCGCGCCAGCTGGACTGCGGCGCCATGCGCGCCGGTGCGGCCGGACTGGTGGGAACACATGACTTTTTTACGTTCTGCGCCAACCGGCAGATGAAAAAGTCCACGGTGCGCACGCTGCGCCGCCTTGATATCACGCAGGAGGACGCCGAGCTGCGCTTCACGCTGACTGCGGACGGCTTTTTGTATCACATGGCGCGCATCCTCGTTGGCACGCTGCTGGAGGTCGGCCTCGGCAGGCGCCCGGCAGAGAGCCTGCCCGCACTGTTCGACGCCCGCTGCCGTGCACTGGCAGGGGAGACGGCCCCGGCAAAGGGCCTGTGGCTCATGGAGGTGCGATATTGAACATTCAGATCTTCGGCCGCTCGAAGTGCTTTGACACGAAGAAGGCCGAGCGATATTTCAAGGAGCGCCGCATCCGCGTGCAGCAGATCGACCTGCTGCGCTACGGCATGTCCGGCGGAGAATTTGACAGCGTGCTGCGCGCCGTCGGCGGTGTGGATAAGCTCATCGACTGGTCACGCCGCGACCCGGACATCGATCTGCTGCGCTATATGGATGACGCGCGCGCCAAGGAGGACAAGCTGTTTGAACGGCCGGAGCTCATGCGCACGCCGGTCGTCCGCAACGGCAGGAAGGCGACCGTTGGCTATTGCCCGGACGTCTGGAAGCAATGGGAGGAGAGCGAAAAATGAAGCTGCAGCTTGCAAGACTCATCAAGAATATCTGCTATGCCGCGGGCTGTGCATCGGCAGTGCTCAGCCTCGCGCTGAAGAGCGCCCCGCAGACGGCGCAGCGCTGGCTGCTGTTCGGCGGCATCGCCCTGCTGGTGCTGGGCTTCCTTGTCAGCGTGACGTTCTACCGCTGCCCGCACTGCCACCGGGTGCTGCCTGCCAACCGCGGGAAAATGGACGACTGCCCGTATTGCAAACTCCCTCTGCGGGATACGAAATGACGGCCCGCATCACGATCCCGCCGCAGGTTCAGGCACTGCTCCGGCAGCTGAACGCGGCGGGTTTTTCTGCCTATGCGGTCGGTGGCTGCGTGCGCGACAGCCTGCTCGGCTGCGCGCCGCAGGACTGGGATATCTGCACGAGCGCCGCGCCGGAGCAGACGGAGGCCTGCTTTGCCGCGGACCGCACCATCCTGACGGGCGCGCGCTACGGCACGGTCACGGTCGTGCGCGGGGGCGTGCCCTACGAGATCACGACGTTTCGTGCCGAGTCCGGCTATGCCGACAGCCGCCATCCGGACCGGGTCGACTTTCTGCGCGAGCTGGCACCTGATCTGGCGCGCCGCGATTTTACGGTCAACGCCATGGCGGCCGACGCAGCGGGCGCCGTGACGGACCTCTTCGGCGGGCAGGACGACCTGCGCCGCGGCGTGATCCGCTGCGTCGGCGATCCGGCGGAGCGCTTTGCGGAAGACGCCCTGCGGATGCTGCGCGCACTGCGTTTTGCGGCGCGGCTGTCCTTCCGCATCGACGGAGAGACGGCTGCCGCCATCCATGCGGCCCGGACCCGGCTGCGCGCCGTTGCGCCGGAGCGCCTGCACAAGGAGCTTAGCGGTATTCTGTGCGGCAGGCAGGCTGCTGCGCTGCTGGAGGAATTCTCCGATGTGCTGTTCGAGCTCATCCCGGAGCTTGCCCCCTGTCAGGGCTTCCGGCAGTATAATCCGCATCATACGCGCGATGTCTGGACACACACGCTGGCCGTTGTGGACGGCGTTCCGCCCGAGGAGCCGCTCCGGCTGGCGGCACTGCTGCACGATGCCGGAAAGCCAGCGACATTTTTCTTCGATAAAAATCTCGTCGGCCATTTCTACGGCCACCCGGCCGCCGGGGCCGCCGTCACGGAGGAGGTCCTGCGCCGCCTGCGCTATGACCGCGCGACGACGGAATTCGTCACGCAGCTCGTCGCGGTGCACGGCCGGCCTATTCCGGATGACCTGCGCGGCATGCGGCGCATGCTGGCCCGCCTCGGCGCGCCGGTCTGCCGCGCACTGATCCAACTGCGCTGCGCCGATGCCATCGGCACCGGCACGGCGGATGCCGCGGAGCAGACCGCCCGGCGCGAGGCCGCGTTGGCCCTGCTCGGGCAGGCGGAGAAGGGCTGCAGCAGCGTTTCCACTCTTGCGGTCTCCGGCCGCGACCTGCTGGCCCTCGGCATGACACAGGGCCCGGCCGTCGGGGCCGTGCTGAAGCGCCTGCTGGACGCCGTTCTGGACGGCTCCGCGCCGAACGACCGTGCATCCCTGCTGAAGCTTGCTTCCGAGATTGGGAATAATGCCTAAAAATGAGGAGAAATATTTAGCTGCAATTGACAATGTGATAAAATAGTGCTATTATAATATAACATTATGAACGAGAGGGACGATCGCATGGGATCTTTTGTGCTGCACGGCAATATTATCGACAGTGAATCTCCGGAGCGGCTCCGCGTTGCGGCAGATTCCTATCTGGTTTGCGAGGAGGGACGCTGCACCGGTGTCTTTTCGGCGCTGCCGGAGCGATTTTCCGGCCTGCCGCTGACGGATTTCGGCGACCGCCTCATCCTGCCGGGCATGACGGACCTCCATCTGCATGCGCCGCAGTTTGCCTTCCGTGGGCTGGGTATGGATCTGGAGCTGCTGGACTGGCTAAATGCCCACACGTTCCCGGAGGAGGCCAAATACGCGGATCTCAGCTATGCCGCGCTGGCGTACGGCCAGTTCGTGGACTGCCTGCGCCGCAGCGCCACGACGCGCGCCGTCGTGTTCGGCACGGTGCACCCCGCCGCCACGACCCTTCTGATGGAGCTGCTGGAGGCCAGCGGCCTTGTCAGCTATGTCGGCAAGGTGAACATGGACCGCGACTGTCCCGAGGCCCTGCGCGAGGCGGATGCGGCGGCCTCGCTGGCCGCAACGGAGCAATGGCTGGCCAGCGCGCGCTTCGCCCATACAAAGCCGATCCTGACGCCGCGCTTCGTCCCGTCGTGCAGCGATGCTCTGCTGCAGGGGCTTGGCGAGCTGGCGGCCCGGCGCGGCCTGCCGGTGCAGAGCCATCTTTCCGAAAATCTCGGTGAGATCGCCCTTGTGCAGTCCCTGTGCCCGCAGACGGACTTCTATGCCGAGGCCTATGACCGCTGCGGCCTGCTTTCGCAGCCGTGCATCATGGCCCACTGCGTGCACTGCCCGCCGGAGGAGCAGGACCTGCTGCAGGCGCGCGGCGTGTTCATCGCGCATTCGCCGCTCTCCAATTCCAACCTCAGCTCCGGCGTTGCGCCGGTCTCCGCTTATCTGGCGCGCGGCCTGCGCGTTGGCCTCGGCTCGGACCTTGCCGCCGGAGAGACGGAGAATCTGTTCCGCGTCATGGCGGAGGCCATCCGCGTCTCGAAGCTCCGCTGGCGGCTGCTCGACGACACCACTGCGCCGCTGACGGTCGCGCAGGCGTTCTATCTGGCCACGCGCGGCGGCGGTGCGTTCTTCGGAGAGGTCGGCTGCTTTGAGCCGGGCTTTGCGCTGGATGCCGTCGTGCTGGACGACAGCGCTCTGGTCCATCCGCAGGAGCTGACCCCGATCGAGCGCCTCGAGCGCTGCATCTATCTGGCAGACGAGCGCCATATCGCGGCAAAATATGTCGCGGGAACGCGGCTGTTCTGATAGAAATAACCGGCGCTCCCGGCGCATCCGTGCCGGCAGACTATTTTGACCGAAAGAGGAATCAAGACCCATGGTTTTCAACAGCGCCATATTTCTGATCTGTTTTCTGCCGCTCTTTTTCCTGTGCTATTATCTGCTACCCGCGCGGTTCCGCAATGCGTTCCTCCTTGTGGGGAGCCATGGCTTCTGTCTGCTTGCAATCCTGCCCGGCCTGCTTGCCGTTGATGTGGCGGGAGAATTCCTGACAGACTACTCCGCTTCGGAGCGCGAGAGCTTCTATTTCAAGACGGACTTCCACTGGAATCCGCGCGGCGTGTTCTGATTCTGAAGGATTCCATGGAGGACCCGATGACGGACTATTGGGCGGAGCTGTTTTCGGAGATCATCGTGATCGATCCGCGCAGCTACCTGCGCGAGGAATCCCTGCCGGAGCTTGTGGCGGAGTATGACATCGATATGGCGCTGTTCCTGTATCACCAGAACAATCTCAGCGAGGAACTCATCGATTTTCTGAATCGCGGCGAATAAGTGTATAAAATCAGTCTGTCGAAAAACCTGCTCAGCCGGAGGTTTCAGAGGGAAGAAAAGTGTGAAAGGAAACCGTCAGGGTTTCCTTTCGCGTTCAATCACCCGCCGCAGCGGCAGAATTGCAAAATAATACTACAAAATTTCATTTTGCAATTCTGAAAGCAGCTTGGCGAAAAATCCCGAAGGGACTTTTTTGACAAGCTGGTATAAAATGACCCTCCCGGCGCACGATAGCGTCGGGAGGGATTTTTTATGTGGTTACAGACCGGAAAACCGTTCGGCCAGCAGATCGAAAACGATCCGGAGGCGTTTACTCTGCTTGGTTCGCTCTCGCCGGAGGAGCGCAGGCTGCTTGACCCACATGATCTGCGCAACGCGGCGGCTCTGCGGGCGTTCGTAACGCGCCTGCGCAGACGCGAGAATTAGGAACCAATCATCTGCGCTGAGCGGCGAATTTCCTGCTGCTTGAATCAGAGCTGCCTTATGCTCGGCCGCTGCCAAAGAAGAACAGGCCCAGCATGCCGGGGCCGACATGCGCGCCCGTGAACGGCTCGTGCGGGCAGACAATCAGCTCCTTCGGCTCGGCGATGGCACGGATGCGCTCGGCCAGCGTCTGTGCGTCCTCGGGGCAGTCACCGTGCGTGATGGCAACGCGCTGCAGCTCCGGGTGGACGGCACGCGTCTCATAGCGCGCGGCCAGATTCGCAATGGCGCGGGCGCGGCCGCGCACCTTTTCGCAGGTGACGATGTGGCCCTCCTCATCGCCGCGGAGGATGGGCTTGAGGTTCAGCACCGTGCCGACCAGTGCGGCGGCTGCCTGCACACGGCCCGTGCGGTGCAGGAACATCAGGTCGCTGACCGTGAAAAATTCGCAGAGGTTCTGGACCTCCTGCTCCAGCACGGCAGTGGCCTCTGCGGCACTGCGGCCCTCGTCCCGCAGCTCAGCTGCGCGGCAGGCCAGCAGGCCGGTGCCGAAGCCCGCACCCATGGAGTCCACGGGGCAGACGGTCCGCTCCGGGAATTCGTCGCGCAGCTCCGCGGCTGCGATGCAAGCAGCCTGATAGGTGCCGCTGATCCCGGCAGACAGGCCGACATACACAACATCCAGCCCCTGCTCCAGCGCGGGGCGAAAATGATCGAGGAAGACCTGCGTGTTGAGCAGGGAGGTTGTGACGCGCTTGCCCTGCCGCAGCAGTTCATAGTAGGTGTGGGCATCAAAGGCCTCGATGTCGCCGCCATAGATGATCTGCTTTCCGTCCACCGTATAGCTGCAGGGGAGCACCCGGATCCCAAAGTGCTGCAGCAGGCTGCCCGGCAGATTGGAGCAGCTGTCCGTAAATACCGCAAAAGACATAAAAGTCCCTCCGTTTCGGCTCTGCTGACGGCAGGGCCTTTTCTATTATACAGTATAACAGATTTTACAAAGAAAAGCAATCACCGCGGCGGGAAATTTACAAACCGTTTCCGAAATTCCGGGCTTGACAAACAGACCTATCTATGCTATACTCCAAACAGATACAAAAGTATCGATATAAACATATCAAATAAAGCGGAAGGAAGTGGTCTTTTATGAAGGGTTACGCAATGCTTGGGATCGGAAAAACGGGTTGGATTGAAAAGGAACGCCCGCTGTGCGGACCGCTGGACGCCATTGTGCGCCCCATCGCCGTCTCGCCCTGCACTTCTGACGTCCATACCGTGTGGGAGGGCGCCATCGGCGACCGCCACAACATGATCCTCGGTCACGAGGCCGTGGGTGAGGTCGTTGAGGTCGGCGCGCTCGTGCGCGACTTCAAGTGCGGCGACCGCGTCATCATCCCTGCCATCACGCCCGACTGGGGTGCGCTCGAATCGCAGGCGGGCTATTCCATGCACTCCGGCGGCATGCTGGCGGGCTGGAAATTCTCGAACTTCAAGGACGGCGTCTTTGCCGAATTCTTCCACGTCAACGAGGCCGATGCCAACATGGCTCACCTGCCTGCGGATGTCGATCCGGTCGCGGCCGTCATGCTGGCGGACATGGTCCCGACGGGCTTCCACGGCGTGGAGCTGGCCGATGTGCAGTTCGGCGATGATGTCTGCGTCGTCGGCATCGGCCCGGTCGGCCTGATGTCCGTTGCGGGCGCGGCCCTGCACGGTGCGGCACAACTGTTTGCAGTCGGCTCGCGTCCGGTCTGCGCGGAGGCGGCGCGGCGCTACGGCGCAACGGAGATCCTGAACTACCGCGAGGGCGACATCGTTGCGCAGGTCATGGAAAAGACGAACGGCCGCGGCGTGGACCGCGTGATCATCGCGGGCGGCGATGCCGAGTGCACGTTCGGCGAGGCCGTGAAGATGCTCAAGCCGGGTGGCCGCATCGGCAATGTCAACTATCTTGGCAGCGGCGAGAATGTCCTCATCCCGCGCGCGGAATGGGGCTGCGGCATGGGCCCCATGACCATTGCGTGCGGCCTGATGCCCGGCGGCCGCCTGCGCATGGAGAAGCTGGCCGCGCTGCTGCAGACCGGCCGCCTCGATACCCTGCCGCTCATCACGCATCGCTTCCACGGCTTTGAGCACATGGAGGAAGCCCTGCTGCTGATGAAGAACAAACCCCGCGACCTCATCAAGCCGGTCGTGATCCTCGATTGAGCGATTTGAAGGGCCTGAAAAAATGAATAGAAGCAGCACGAGGACCGCAAAGGGGAGTGACCGTTTCCGGCTCTCTTGCCAATGCCACAAGTGCTGCTTCCAAAGCCATGATAACATGCGTGGACGATCGTGTCACCCCCCATATCGTCACGCATTTCGGGCCGGGCGCATCATACGCCCGGCCCACTTGCGTACCCGCTGCTCACGCAAACTATCGTTAAAATGCTGATGGCTTCCGATTTGTCATTGCGAGGGCGCTTTGCGCCCGTGGCAATCTCGGGAAGGCAGTGCCGTTTCGTACCGGCTGCCGTTAAAATGGCACGCGCCGATTGCGTCTGTAGCGGCGCTCACTGCGCAGCCGTTGGCGGCTTTGCCGCCTTACGGATGCGGCGTGCCCTTTACGGGCGGTGAGCGCCATGCAGGCTGGCATTATTTGAGGCACAAATTCATTGGCGCAAGGCCCCCAAGTTTGTCATTCCGAGGAGCGAAGCGACGTGGGAATCTCCTGCAGCCGGTTACGTTTTCGCCGAGGCCTACCTGCTATTCAACATGGTACTGCGAGATTGCCACGTCGGCTGCGCCTCCTCGCAATGACAAATCCGGGAGCTTCCGCATTCCATTCTAAATTTCTGTATACTACGTCCTCCGTGCGGTATACTAGCATAAAACACGCGGAGGGATGCACATGACAAACGAGGAATACGGCCGCTATGTGGACGCGCTGGCGCCCCGGTCGAAAACGGGGAAAAATCTGCTGAACGCCTTCTGGGTCGGCGGGCTGATCTGTGCGATCGGGCAGGCGCTTCTGAACGGCTATCAGGCGCTCGGGCTGGACGAAACGACGGCGGGCGCGGCCGTGAGCATCTCACTTGTGCTGCTCTCGGCCATCCTGACGGGCTTTGCGGTCTATGACGACATCGCAAAATTTGCCGGAGCGGGCACGCTCGTGCCCATCACGGGCTTCGCCAACGCCGTCGTGGCCCCGGCCATCGAGTTCCAGACGGAGGGCTTCGTACTGGGAACGGCGGCGAAGATGTTCACCATCGCCGGGCCGGTCATCGTCTATGGCCTGTCGGCAAGCGTGATCTACGGCGTGATCTATTGGGTTTGCTCTGCAATATAAGGAGAAAAGCTTCCCGAATGGGGAGCAGCTCTTCCTGATTCTTATATCAGCTTTTGCGGCGGACGGCAGCGTCCGCCGCATTTTTCTGGCGTTTCGCCTGTCCCTTACGCATATAGTGTTCTGAACGCACAGCGAAGGGGGTCAGGCACATGAGGGAGAACATTGAGCAGAGAGCCTGTGAGTTGGCTGTGTACATCATCGAGACCCACGCCACCGTCCGTACCGCGGCGAAGCATTTCGGCGTCAGCAAATCGACGGTCCACAAGGACCTCTCCGAGCGGCTGCCGCACTGGAACCGCGCGCTCTATCTGCAGGTCAAGGCGGTGATGGAGCAGAACAAGGCGGAGCGCCACATCCGCGGCGGCATGGCCACGCGCCGAAAATATCGCGGGGACTGAGGCGCTTCCTTGCAAAGCGGGCATATTTATGGTATGATGATACAAAAAAGAATAAGCCGCAGCGCGGCTGCGGAGAAGGAGCGGCCCGGTGAAGATCTCTACAAAGGGGCGCTATGCGCTGAGAATGATGGTCGATCTGGCGGAGCACCAGAACGGCGAGTATATTTCGCTCAAGGATATTGCCCAGCGGCAGGAGGTCTCCAAGAAATATCTGGAGCAGATCGTGCCGATCCTGAACAAATCCGGCTTTCTGAAGACAAATCGCGGCTATCAGGGCGGCTATATGCTGGCGAAGCCGCCCCGGCAGTACACCGTCGGCGACATCCTGCGCCTGACGGAGGGGGACCTTGCGCCCGTTCCGTGCGCGGCGCAGGACCCGGCCGACTGCCCCCGCAGCGAGGACTGCGCCACGCTGCCGGTCTGGCGCGGGCTGAACCGCGTCATCAACGAATACCTCGACGGTATCACGCTGCAGGACCTGCTTGACCAGCAGCGGGCGCACTATGCGAATGATTACATGATCTGAGGGAGCGCCGTGCGGCAACTGCGCAGAAATTGAATATTTTTACAGGAAATTCCTTGACAAATGGAATCCTGCCTGTTAATATGGAACTATGATCCGACTGCGGAGGAAGAGAGACGGACGCGATGTTTGACGATCAGGAGACCCATTATCCCGTTCCGGGCGAAACGCCGTGGGAGCGGCTGCGCTATCTGGCCACCAACACGGAGACGATCTACCCGGTCCCGCCCTATGTCTGCATGAAGTGCCGCCGCGTCATCGTCCCGCGGAAATGGGCGCTCATTCTGCACGATCTGGCGGAATTCCTCGGCTATTTCTGGCTGTTTGGCATCTGGTTCTGGCCGTCTGTCGGGGTCGCCCCGGCGAAATCGATCGCGTTCCCGTCCATTGCGCTGTTCCTGCTGTGCATGCGCGGGGCAGCGCCGCTGGCCTATGCTGCCATTCCGTGGGTGCTGGATATACCGGACGAACCGGACGCGCAGTTCTATGCCTGGGCGACGCAGAAGAGCGTGGCCTATCTGCGCTTTTTCCTGCGTATGCTTCCCGTGATCGCGATCTTTATTCTGCCATAATGCTGCCGCCGTGCCCCTCGCTGGACACGGCGATTTTTGCATAGAAAGATCGAGAGAGGAGCTATCCATGAAGCACCCTGATAAAAAGAACGAGATGCCGCTTCGCGACTACAGCTGGATCATCTTTCTGCCATTTGTGGCGTTGGGATGGATGGCGTTTAAGGCAGCATTGGAGAATGCGGCGGCGCTGATCGTGTGGCTTGTCTACAGTCTGTTTCTCCTGTTTCCCATCCTCCTGATTCTCCGCTATCCTGTTCTGACGGAAACCGGCATCCGCCGCACGTTCGCGGGCATCGGCTACCGCTTTGTCCCGTGGTCAGAGGTCCGGGACGTCATGCGCGTCTATAATCAGGCATTTACGCACGGCATGATGACACTGATGGTCACGACAACGCAGGGCCATGTATACCGCCCGGATGAGAAGGGCTACATCCCGCCTGCGCAGCGGCGGGCATTCTTCCGGGAATGGATCGCCGGAAAGAGCTTTATGATCGACTGCTCCGGCAAGAAGTCCGGCCCGAAAATTGTGGCCTATGTCGAAAAATACTACGGCCCGCTGGACTATGACTTTGTGGCCGAGCGAGAAAAACAACACCCCACACCGAAGAAGTGGTGGTAGCGGAGGTGTGCTAATATGGACAACAACGCTTGGTTCCCCGATTTCGACATTCCCATACCGCTTCCACCGAGCATCACCGCGGAGATTTGCCTGTGCTTTGATTCGTATTTATCCGTTGAAGGGCTGGATGAGATGATCGGTCTGCCGGCAAAGTGCGCTGAGCCGCTAATCGCCGCGTAAGACAGAATGTTCAGTTTACGAAGGTAACAAAACGGGGAGCAGTCGACGAAACTGTTTTTTCCCGCGATTGGATGTGGAAAAACTGACTGAAAGAATGATACAAAATTTACTTGAAGCGCAAGAAAGCAAGGATTCAGTAATTACAGAGGATGACGCCACATAGGAGGATAGAGAATGAAAGCAGTGATTTGGGTTTTGACCTTCGTATTAGGAACTGTTTTAAATACATTCCTCGGTTATGCTACAGGCATTAAAATGGGGGCAATCCTACTCTACTTAATAGAGTTTTATGCTGCTAAATGGCTTTGCGGAAGGTGGGAACAACACAGAGCAACGAAGCAAGTTTCGAGCGATAAAAAACAGGCCAAGGAAATGACTAAAAGAGCAGAAACGACGAATACAGAGATACTATTGCGCGTGGAAACACCTGAAAGAAAGATTAAGTATTGCAAAGTTTGCGGAACGTTACTTGTTGAAGGAACCATGTATTGCCATAAATGTGGAACACGAATTGATCGAGGAGAAAAAAATGATTTGTGATAATTGTCGAATGCATTTGCCAAATGATAGCGTATACTGTCAGTATTGTGGGGAAAAAACATTACAGGAGGATAGCCAAAAATGTATTCATGAAAAATGCAATAACCTGAATTGCAATCCGCAGAATACAACTGAGGTCATTGATCAAAGTTCGAAAAAGCTACAGGAGAAAACGCATAGAAATAACAGAAAGCCTCTTTCTAATACGCGGTGGTTAACAAAGCGCTGGATCCCATACGTGATATGCTGTTCAATCATTATGTTGGTATTAGCAGGAATAAATGTTTACCAGTATTTGCTGCATCAAAAATGTATTGCAAAGGAAAATGAAAATGTTGCGATAATAGCTGAGTTAAAAAATCAAAATACCACACTTAATGATGAAATAACCCAGAAAGATGATAGACTAAGCAGCGATAAATCGGAAATAATTAAGCTAAAAAATGAAATATCATCGTTAGAGGATACGGCAGAGCTTTATAGAGAGATAGTGAATGTAGTAAAATATCGAAATCTCGGTTATGCAGCGGAGAATTTTAACACATATGAGAGCATCGTTGTTGTTAACAAACATGAACAGAACATAAAAATTACATTAACAGCTTACTGGACAAATGGAGGTACAGTCTCTGTTAATTATGATACATATTATCCAGCAGCTTCAGTAAGTTTTGATCAGCATAATTGGACAACCTCGACAAAGATGACAGTACAGCCGAATTACTCTGGCATAACTGTAGTTACATTTTCCAATGACGTAAACAATCAAACTTTTGATGTGATTATTATTGTTGAATAAAGGGGAAACAGTATGTCTATTCCAAGAAAATTGCAAATGGAATGTCCTGAATGCGGGAAATCGATTGAAACGATAATATTCGAAAGCTTGAATACTAATTATGCGTCAAATACAATGGATGCTGTGGTAAACGGTGAACAGTTCAATATAAAATGCCCTTATTGCGGTTTCGAAGCAGGCCTTGAGTATGATTTACTCTATCATGATATGATACATAATGCAGTAATTTGGGTAGTTCATAAAAACAACCCTGAGTACAATGCGAAGATAAATGAAATTAGGTCTACGCCATATCTTAACTACAGTTTAACTAGAATTGTTCCCGATATGGATACTCTCCAAGAGAAAGCGGCTTGTTTAGTAGCAGGAAGAGATGATAGAATCATCGAGCTGTGCAAGGTGTTCTTAGCATCGCAAGTGGCCCAGAAATTTCCGGATTTTAACGCAACAAAAGTACGATATACATTTAGTGCGGGCAGAGATGAGATTCACTTTTTTGATATTAAGCGACACGAAATTAAGTATGATGTAGATGGGATTTATCGCAAAACATGCGGCCAATATGAAAATCTGCTGACCAAAAAAGAAATAGAACCATATCTGATTATAGACCATGATTGGGCAACTGATATTATTACAAAACACATAGAAAAAGAAAGAAATAAAGAACATGAGGAATCAACAACGCAAAAGCAAAAAACAAGTAATGCATTTGATAATAGGATACTATTACATGAAAGAAAAGCTACAACTGATTTGTTGAAAAAAGCGGTATTTTGCCGCAAATGTGGCTTGAAACTACTGCCAGATAGTA
>ENA-UOJE01001617-UOJE01001617.1-human-gut-metagenome-genome-assembly--contig:-C23-NODE-1617-length-19525-cov-7.994813_pt1 | contig 19525 bp, 24 predicted proteins | sample MGYA00242341_ERZ723888 | MGnify/ENA metagenome assembly ERZ723888 | reverse complement strand
GCCTCATTAGGGGTGCACTGGCCGTCAGTCCTTCCGAATCGCGCCCATCCATTGCAGCAGATAGAAACAATCCTGAAAAGCCCGTCGGTAAATCCACTTTTCCTGTAAGGATTCTTTTTCACTATCAGATATCTCCAGGTTAAAAAGCAATTCCTCGTTTTCCTTTCCCAGCCGTTCCCGTACATTGGCAAACAGCTCGTTATATCGTTTGGCCGCTTCTTTATATTCTGGGTCCCCCTCCGCGTTCCGAACCAAAGCCTCGTTACAGGATTCACTGCAGGCATTTTGGAAGAAACAAATAAACGCATCCTTCATTCTGTTACCCTCTTTTCCCTTTCTTTCACCATCTGCTCCCTGAAAGGCAGCGCCACGGCATGGCTCCGGGACGCTTCGCGCCAAGTTCAAATCTCCTCCAGTTTTTTGAGCTGCATTTCCCGCGCTTTTTTCAGCTGTCCCTCCGGAAGTTCCACATAAACACAGTTTTCACAGCAACCGGCGCTATCTAACGTAAGATAAGACAGCAAGCAGCGGCTATTCCTCCAATAGAGACAAAACTGGTTTTCACATCTGTCTATTTTTGTGTTCATCCATATCCCCCCTTCCCAAGCAAATTTTATCTGTAATACAGATAAAAGTCAATATCTGAATAACAGATATTGCATACTAACATGGGGGTGAAAATTTATGATCTATCGTCATCTGCGTTATTTGCGAGAAACACGTAAAATCAAACAAACGGAATTGGCCTCTCTACTCCACGTGGCACAGAATACTTACTCTCAATACGAAACAGGCAAAATCGCCCTCACCGCTGATATGCTGGTGCTCCTGGCGGATTTTTATCAAACCAGCGTGGATTATCTGCTGGACAGAACGGAGGATCCTACGCCATATCCCAAAAGGTAACAAAGCATGAATAAGCAGTCGATGCACCAACGGTGAACAGAGGCGGGATCAATAGTCAATTCTCTCGCAGCTTCCGGCGTTTCTCTATCTGAACGCGGGGTTCCGTCCCCGCGCTTTCTCTCATTTGCGAGGGTTCTCTTGAGTGGCTCCCAAGTAGCCGCGAGGGGAGGGGGATTGTCAAGGGGGGCCGCCTTTTACTGTGTGGTCATCGCCTGAGCGGCCCCCCTTGGCTGCCCTTGGGGTCCAGGGGAGGTTGGGCACGCAACCTCCCCTGGCGAGGGCCCGGGGCGAGTAGCCCCGAACAGCTATATCCGCTTGTCAAGGGGTGATAACAATGGCTACCAATAAAATTCAAACAGGACTGCGCTTAAACGAAACCGCTTACGATAAACTTCGAATCTTATCATCTCGTGAGGCACGGTCACTCAATAATCTCATCGAATATGTATTGCAAAAGTATCTTGACGAATATGAAGCCAAAAACGGCGCTATTGTGGTTCCCGATGAGGAGTAATATTCCCCTTCCTTAGCGACAGTCCTTGGTGAAAGTCGGTTTTTATCTGAAATACAGATAAAAGGGGAACGAGGAATTCCGACTGAGAGGAAAATGAATGTTACGAATCAGCTAAACGGGATTCCAAAGGCCCCCGGCCCTTTGTGCCGTCATGGGGATTGGAGCTTCGCTCCAACTCCTGGGGGTGGTCCAGGAGGGGACCTGTCAAAAGGGCCCCTCCCTGGCGCGTCTTTCCCCCTTTTCTTCGCGCGAAAGAAAAGGGGGGCCCGCGCGGCATGAGCGCAAAAGCGGAAATCATAAGCTTTTTACACACTTATATAAAGTTTCTACATTCGCCGCAAAACCGCCGTTCTTCCGGTGAGTGCTTAATGCTAAAAAACATCCCGCCGGGACGTTTCAGCGTGCCAAAAAACTGCTTGACGAATAGCAAGTTGCAAAAAACTTTGTGTTCCTGCGGAACACCAGGGCACCCCCGGCGAGGGTGCCCTACGTCAAAACCTTTCCCCGGAAGGTTTTGACTATCCTCCTGCGCTTTGTTTTCTCCAGGATTTCGCGTCCTGCGGGACGCGACGGGGGCTTTGCCCCTCGACCCCACCGCCTTTTGAAAAAGGCGGGCGAAAACTTTTGTGAAGTATTTTCGAGTAAATCACTTTTTCTACAGCCTGAAATGACCGCTGCAAAACATTTGCAGCGGTCATTTTCCATTTTTTCGCAGCTGGAACGCCGGATAATCCGCATTGCATTTCGGCAACCTAAAGCCAAGACAGCGAAAGGCAGGCGTTGACAATGGCGGCATCCATCAGTCTCATCACGGCAGGCGTGGTTTTCTGTCTGTTCGGTTATGCCCTTTATCGTTTGTGGGCCGCCTTCACCGGCCTGGTGATCGGTCTGGCGGCGGGCGTGTGGCTGGAACGGACGCTGGGAGCGGCCATCTGGCCGGTTATCGTCGGGCTGGCGCTGGGCATCGCGCTGGCAGGGACCTTCTATTATTTTCAAATAGCCGGCGCCATCCTGTCTGGCGCCGGGGCGGGCTTTATACTGGCCATGCTGATCCTCTATACCATCGGCAGCAGCAACTGGCCGCTGGCGCTGCTGGGAGCTGTGTTCGGCGGCGTATGCGCGGGTATCTTTTTCAAGACCTTTATTGTGGCAGGTACCGCCATAGGGGGCGCTTCCGGTATTATTCTGGGGCTTTACGCCTTATTTGCCGGATTTGATTTTTATTCCTTTGATCTGACGAAACCTCCCGTAACCGGCGGAGCCGCGGGTATGCTGCTGGCGGCGATAGTGGTAACAGCCGCCATCGGCGTCTCCATCCAGTCCATGCTGCTGCGCCGGCGGCAGCGGACAGTATCCGCCGGTATGCGGCATCAGCGCCGCCGCTGAGATTTCCCGGACAAAAATCCGGGACGGGCATACAATGGTAAGGGACAAAAAATTTTTGGAAGAGATTCACCTGTTCCCTGATTAAAAAACAGATGGACAGGCAACAATAGAATCATCCGGATAACCACAAAGTACACGGAGGTCTTGACAGTGAACAACATTCGCAGAGGCGATATTTTTTACGCGGACCTGAGTCCTGTCGTCGGTTCCGAGCAGGGCGGCATCCGTCCCGTTTTAATTGTGCAAAACGATGTCGGCAACCGCTTCAGCCCGACGGTGATCGCCGCGGCCATCACCAGCCAAAAGGATAAAGCCCGTCTGCCCACCCATATTCAGCTGAATTCCACCGGCAGCGGTTTAGCCAAGGATTCCATTGTTTTATTGGAACAAATTCGCACCATCGATAAACGGCGGCTGAAGGAGCATATGGGCCGGCTGGATGAGCACTCCATGGCGCGGGTAAATGAAGCGCTGCAGATCAGCTTTGGCCTTGGCACCGACAGACGCGCGGAGGAAAGAGAAAGCAGGGCTACATAACCGCCCTCACCGCATATTCCCCGCCGCCCCGGCCATACTAAAACAGGCCGCCGATCAGCGGTCCCAGGATAATGAATCAGCAGAAGAAAGGAATGGAAGCCCCATGCCGAATTTAACCGCCAAAGAATTGGGCGCGCTGGAGGATCAGCTCAGCGCCGAACAGCTGCTTATCAAAAAATACAAATCCTACGCCGCTTTAGCTACCGATCCTCAGATCAAAACCCAGTGTGAGCAAATTGCCGGACGGCACCAGAACCATTTTGACCGTTTGATGGGCTTTTTGGGATAAGGGATGAGGAAAGGAAGGTAAAAGGATCATGAGCCAAAACACGGCTATCGCTATGCAGGATAAGGAAATGCTGGAGGACGTTTTGACCTCTCAGAAGCAGATTACCGAGCTTTACAATGTGTACGCCAATGAATGCGCCACCACCGCCATCCGGGACGAAATGATGAATATTCTTCATGACGAACATTGCATCCAGGCGGATGTATTCATGGAAATGCAGAAACGGGGCTGGTATCCCACCCCCATGGCAGAGGAACAAAAAATTCAGAGCACCAAGCAGAAGTTCCTCAATATGACTGCCCAAAATTAAATGACAGCGGGGAAACTGATGAGTTTCCCCGCTGTTCTAAAGTGGCTCCGCTCCCAAGAGCATTTACCGGAAAGCAATCACAGCTCCGCATCACGGGACAATAAGGCGCCCCTTCAAGCGGAAGAAATAAATAGACCGAGCATGTAATTAACCGAAGCTAACCGAAGCATTATAGCAAAAACATAACGCCCCGGCAAGTTCTGCCGAGGCGTTAGAATTTCTTAATGGACCATTTCCTCCTTACAGTTCCGACATCTCACGCGGTTCTTTGTTCGCGTGTTCGGCACCCGCCGACCCGTCTTTCGTGCTTGTAAGGAAGCACCTTTGGGCCTAGCCCATTGGACTCACCTTTTTCTTTTATATACTTCTATCATCAACGGGACAGACAACCCGTTCTCCCTTTTCTTCCAGCGCTTACAGTCAACAACTCGTGGAAATGCATCCTTTCCTCTACGCGACCGGGAAAAGGGGTTTACCGTCTGTGACGCGGCTGCCGGTTTTGCCGGCGCGCCTGATAAAACCAGCTTAACCCACTGGACTCACCTTTTCAATTTAAAGTAACGACACCTATTAGTCTTGCTAATAAATGAAGTGCATCTGTCAATGCATATTCCGCTTTTAGTGTGGAAGACTTTTTTGTGAACTTCAACCCGCTGGGATATCGTTCCGTCTCCATCATCTCGACGTTTCCCTGACCAGAAGGATGCGCCGGATTTCATCACACACTGGACTTTAGTCCGCCCAAGGGCCGGCAGGAGGTTCACCATACGCTGTGTGCCTTGGAGGTCGGGCAACCGTTTCCGCCTGCGGCAAGCTTTGTGAATTTTGCCTGATGGACAGAATCACCGTTTACCGTCCGCTCCCCATGTGCCTCGCTGTTACGCCTTCAGGTTCGCCCGCACTGGGTACCGTCCCATGCGGGCCTGGTTCTGCGCTTCACTGTCGCTGTACATGGGACTCACCCCTTTCATCTCACTAAAAAAGTTAGGCAAACCGGGAAAAAACTTTCCCGGTGCGGCCCCGCTTCTTCCAGGAACCGCTTTCTGTTTGTCTTTCCTTTTGACAACTACAGTATACACCAACAGTTGTGAATTGTCAATAGATATTTTATGAATACAATGTGAATTGTTGGAAAATTCAACCGACGGCTTATCCAACAAGATTCATCTTGACGAATCCGCCGGAACACGCTACAATGGAATCAGCAAAGGATATTGCAAGCAAAAAGCCGTCATAAACGGCGGCGGATTGGAGATTGAATATGGCGGACGAATACGGCGCGGACCTGGTAACGGTCCTGGACGATGAGGGCAATCAGCATCAGTTCGAACTGGTGGATGCCATTGAAACCGATGACGGCCGGTATGTGGCACTGCTGCCTGTATACGATGATCCCAGTGAAACGGTCAATGATGACGGGGAACTGATCATCCTGGAAGTGGCGGAAGAGGACGGCGAAGAGGTTCTGGTTCCCATTGAGGACGAGGAAACGTTTGAGGAAATCGCGGATATCTTTGAAGAGCGTCTGTCGGACCTTTATGAAATTGAGGAAATGGAAGAGCCGCCGCTCAACTGAGACGGCTTCTCCGACTCCATCCTGCCTTGTGCGTGGACCGCAGCCATTTAACCCTACTACAGTTTGATATCGGGAGCTTGGCTCCGGCGCCGGATTGCAGACCTCCCCGCTCAGGCGGGAAGAAGGGAGCAGGAACGCGCTGGGCGGCGCCCACCTGCTTAATGTTTAGTAGCAGGTTATATCAGCTGCGTTACGGCTTGGCGGGAGTATATGCGAACAACCCCCTGTCGGCTTCTTGCCGGCAGGGGGCTTTTGGTTTTTATCGGACGCAATCGCCGCCTCTCCGCAGCCAGCCGAAGAAACAGCGGTTCCATTTGAGCTTTCATTAAAAGAAGTGCAGCTGTTTTCCCTGATAGGGCTGACGGCGGTCGGTTACCGTCTCCAAGCTATCGGCGGGAATATCCTTCATAAAGGGGGATGGAGCCCCCGCTCCTGACAGAATCAGTTCCTCCTTGGCACGGGTCATCCCCACATAGAATAACCGCCTTTCCTCCGCCGGATCGGTCTCCCGCCCGCCGGTCAGGGGGATCTTCCCTTCCTGGACGCCGCAGAGGAAAACCACGGGAAATTCCAGGCCTTTGGCACCGTGCAGGGTAGACAGGGTAACCGCGTCCGGCGAATAAACCTTGGAGCGGCGCACAATATCCGCTTCCTGCCCCAGACTCAAAGCCTCCAAGAATTCGGACATCCTGTCGTGGAAAGCCGCGGTATCCTGCAGCCGCTCCAAATCCTTGTCCTCCTCCAGGGAATGATCCCGCCGCCAGGCTGCCAGCAGCTCCGCCGGCTTTCCGCGGCGAACCAAAGGCTGGAATTTTCGCAGCGTCTGGGCCAGAAGGGGAAATCCGCCGTCCATATCCCGAGGGACCATTCCGTCCAGGATATCGGCAAAAGCAGCCGGATTATTGGCGCACGACGCATAAGCGTCCAGCAGCTCCGGAAGCCGTTCTTTCGCATGGGAATCCGCCGCCAGCAGACACAGCCGCAGGGACAGGCTGTCGGCGGGATCCAGCAGAAAACGGAAAAACGCCGCGGCACGCCGCACCTGAACGCCGGATAAGAAGTCGTCTCTGCCGGCTACGGTGTAGGCGATGCCCTCTTTGGCAAAACAGTATTCCAATATATCCGCCTGCCGATGTGTGCGATAAAGCACCGCAATATCGGAAAAACCCCGGTTCCGTCCTTTTCCAGTCCGGCGCGTCTCCTGGGCATCCAGCATATCGATGCCGCCTACCAGACGATTGATCTCCTTAGTGATGAAAAGCGCCTCCGCGAAGGGATCTTCCGCCCGGTAAAACCCTGGTTTTTTTCCGCTTTCCCGCACCGGCTCCAGCTGCCGGCACGCCCCGTCCGATGCCAGCACCGGCAGGGCGCAGCGGAGAATCTCCGGGGTGGAACGGTAATTTTGTATTAGCCGGATCCGCCGCAGATCGGGATAATCCCCGGTCAGCCGTTCAAAACAGCGGGCGTCGGAACCCCGGAATCCATAGATGGACTGATCCGGGTCGCCGATCACAAAAAGACTCTCACCGCCTCGATTCCATGCCCGAACCAAACGATACTGCAAATCATTGATATCCTGAAATTCATCCACCAGCAGATGTGAAAAAGCAGCAGGAGCTTTTCGTCCCCCCTCTTCTCCCAGCCGGTGCAGCACATCCAGCAGAATATCGTCATAGTCACGGACGCCGTATTCCCGCAGCCGCCGATTGTAGGCTTCATAAACGGCCTGCGGTACGCCCTGAGGCGAATCCAGCTGAGCAATCCCGTTTTTGATCCGGGATATCCCTTCCAGCAGCCGCCGAGGTGAAGCGGTATATCCGGCAGAGGCGCCAACCTCTTCCGCCACGGTCAATGCCTCCTGCTGATCCAGCAGGATAACCTCTCCTTCCCATTTGTTCAGCAATTCCAGACAAATGGCGTGAAAGGTGCCGATGGTCATGGAGCGGGCCGTCCGTTTATCTCCCAACTGAATTTCCAGTCGCTGGCGCATCTCTTTAGCCGCCTTGTTTGTAAAGGTAACGGCAGTGATGCGGGAAGGAGAAATACCCTGTTTCGCCAGCCAGGCGATCCGGCTCACCAGGGTGCGGGTCTTCCCCGTACCCGGTCCGGCGACAACCGCCACCGCCGATTCCCGGGCGGTAACCGCCGCCAGCTGCTCCGGATTGAGAGCGGTCTGCACTTCCTCTGCCGCTGCTGCCGTTTCATCCTTTTTTATCGCCGCCGAGTTCAGGGCGGCCTTTTTTTCTTTTTTCGCAGGCTTGTCCACAAAAAATCGAAGCTGGCCCGTCAGCCGGTCGATATCGCTCTGGTCCAGGATCCTTACCTTCCCATATTCCCCGTCATAGCCGGGAAACACGTCCACCCTGCCGCTGCGCAACCGGCGGACGCCCTCCGCGATCAGGGGGCCCGCCTCCTGCTCAATATCCTCCACCGGCGCTTCCAGCAGGATATGCAGCTCGCTGCCCAGTCGTTCCAGCAGAGATTCATACTGAGTCCGGGCCTTATTGCTGGCCGCCGTGCAGCCCATGGAGGCAGCTACCACCTCCGGGAGAGGAATCAGGCTCTCAAAGCGAACGGAATCGTCGTGACGGAACCCCTCAGGCCGGTCGGCCAGTTCCTCCACCCGATGCAGGACCCCCACAGTAATCCGGCCGCCGCAAACCGGACATATCCCTCCCGCCGCTAGGGTTTCCGACGGCTTGAGGCAGACCTTGCAGTGACGGTGCCCATCATAATGGTACTTGCCCTCTTCCGGAAAAAACTCAATGGTTCCCCGAAATCCGCCGTTTCCCTTCTTCATCGCCTGCGCAATGGCCGCATAGGATAATTCCGTATCGAACCGGTTGGCCTCCCGGGCCAGATTGGCGGGTGAATGGGCGTCGGAGTTGGAAATCAAGGTATAACCGTCCAGCGCGGACAACCGCCAATTCATGGGCGGATCGGAGGACAAGCCGGTTTCTACGGCATGAATATAGGGCGTCATGTCCCCATAGCAATCCTCAATCCGGTCAAAACCGGAATAAGCGCCGAAGAGCGAAAAATGAGGCGTCCAGATATGGGCGGGGACAAAAATGGCCTGAGGGCAGACATCCAGCGTGATCTCCAGCAAATCCCGGCTGTCCAGTCCCAGAATAGGCCGGCCGTCAGAGTGAAGATTGCCGATCAGTTCCAGCCGTTTGGCCAAAGCTTCCGCCGCGTCCAAGCTCGGCAGCATAATCACATTGTGCACCTTGCGCACCCGGCCGTCCTTTTTATAGATAGAGCTGATCTCGCCGGTGACAATAAAGCGGGCAGGCTGATCTTCACCGGCCGGCGCACCGTCCTGCAAACGGCAATCCGTCTTCAGCCGGTAAAGACCGTCCTCCGCTTCCATCAGCTTGTCCCGCAGCTCCTGCCGCCAAGCGGGATGGGTAAAGTCCCCCGTTCCGATCAACTGGAGCCCCTTGCGTCGGGCCCAAAGCTCCAGCATCTCCGGCACACAGTCCTTGCTGGTAGCTCGAGAATAGCGGGAATGGATATGAAAATCCGCTGTAAACATCTGCATCACCGCCAAATATATGATTATTAAAATGTTCAAGTAGAAAAATAAACACAGCCGTTTCCTATTCGGGATATGTCCAGTATACCACAAAGGTTGGGCGGTTGCCGCTAGGCAAACGCAAAGACACAGCCGGTACGGTTACACTCCCACCGGAAGAATGCCGGTTTTGGACGTATGTCCAAAATGCGTGCTTCTCTGATAGCACGCAAGGGATTCTTCAAAGAGAAAATCTCCGATTTTCTCCAGTATACCACAAAATTCGCGGCGGAAGCAACTTTTGTTGCTTCCGCCGTCCGATACGCATTTGCCTGTTCCGAATTATAGCCGCAGTACCGCCAGCAGAATCAGCAAAACGCCGCCGATCCAAGAGAGGTCGGCCGGGCACCGCTCAGCCACCCTGCTCCCCGCCGCATGACCGGCCGCCACCGCCAGCAATCCCATGACGAAGGTCACAAGCACCGCTTCCAGCGGTCCCACCTGGGATACTCCTGCACCAATGCCGGCCGCCAAGCTGTCCAATGACAGCGCCACGGCCAGAGATGCTGCCTCCAAAGCAGACAGAGATTGGGAAGCGTCTTGATCAGCCTCCTGTGGATCGGCGTACACCGTTAGGATAAAGCGAAGACTGGACAGAGAGAACCGAATATTCTTTTTAAGGGATTTATGTTTACGGATATAGGCCTTAATCGAACTGTCGAAGAGTTTCGCAATTCCCAAGAGAAGAAGAATGGCGAAACCCATTCCCGGTGCAAAACCGGCAGGCAGCCAAGGCCGTATCACGCTGCCCGCCAGAAGAGACAACCCCAGCATCAAGCTGCCGATCATGCTGATGATCACCGCCGACAGCAGAGGAATGCGAATTCTTCTGGTGCCGTAAGCCAATCCCGCCGCAAATGCGTCGGTGGATACGGCCGCCGCCAGCAGCGCCGCCTCACCCAAGGATACCCAAAAGGATAGCAAAGTTGCACACCGCCTTTAATCATTTATTTCATCCTATTCCCTGCGGCTTGGCCGCGTCACTGGGAAGGGGAGCCGCTCACCGCGGCTCCCCTTCCCATTTTTTAGGCTTTGATCAGATCTTTGGCCAGCACACGGCCGGTATACACATTTTTTATCGGTTCGGTGCTCACCAGAATCACATCGCTTTCAATCTGACGGACATACAGCAGTGCCTGCTGTACCCAGGCCGCCATACCGGTTCCGTCGGCGAAAGTGGTCACCCCAGGACGGATGCGCACCTTCTCCCCGACGGTAAAGGAGGGTGCCGGCTCACCGCCGCTGACCGGGATTTTCAGCACCTGTCCGGGCCTGATCAGGCTGGGGTTCTCGATATCGTTGATTCGGGCCAGCTCCTCCGCGGTGGTGCCGTATCTCCGGGCAATGCCGATCAGCGTGTCTCCCTTGACCACCGTGTAGAGAATATATTCAGGTTCGGGATCCGGTCCCGGTTCACCGCCAGATTGGGGAATTTTCAGCTTCTGGCCGGGAAAAATCAGGCTGGGGTTCTCAATATTGTTAATCCGGGCCAGCTCTTCCGCGGTGGTGCCGTACCGCCGGGCTATGCTGATGAGGGTATCCCCTCTCACCACCGTGTATACAATATAGCCAGGTTCCGGCTCCGGATCAGGAATCTGCGCCCCGAACAGCTTGGCAAAAGCTGCGGCTTCGGTTTGTGCTAGGGCACGAAGATTGTCGTCGTCGCTGAGCCAGGCGCATTCAGCGGGATTTGTGTGGAAGCCCTGCTCTAATATATAGGCATACTTCACCACGTTGCCCCGTACGGCGTTGCGGATTACTGCGTAATAATCCGTATCCGTGGTGCCAGGATAGGCACGGGTATACGCGCTGCGGAAATAGGTAACACCGTCTCCCTGCCGCATCAGTGTGGCAATATCCTGCCCAATGGTGACACCGAAAGCCTTGGATTCCGGGCGTTTGAGAGAATAGATCACCGATACGCCGCAAGCAGCGGGACTGGAATAGGCGTTGGTATGCAGAGATACGAACACTTGGCAGCCGTTTTCAACTGCCATCTTTCCGCGAACGTCCAGGTCGGGATCGTCATTCACAGTCTTGCGGGTGACAATTGCGGAAAATCCCTCGTATTTTTCCAGCTCTTCCTGTAAGTAAAGCCCCAGCTGGAACATACGGTTGCCCTCATAATAATCCGGACAAACACCTTTATTTCCCCCCGGATAATGCCCCTGATCGATGCAGAACTTCATTTTCATTTCTCTTCGGCCTCCTCTTCCTCGCCTTCCAGTTCTCCCATGTCCTCATCCAGCATATACGTTTCCTCCAGCAAGTTGCCGTTTTCGTCATAAAGCGGAACCTTGTTTTCTTCCATGAATCATGCCTGCCTTTCTGCCAATATGCTTTTTTACTAGTATATGGCAATCGGGAATGTCGGTTCCCTTTTCCTGCAGCAGGTAGCCGGGGACAGTTCCGCTGATTGGAAAATTTATTTTTCAAACTTTTCCAACACAATCAGCCGATGGAAAGCAAACAATAACTGTGGGGTGATTCAGTATGCTGGAAGGCAGTTATCAGCTTGGACTGTCCGATTTGCTGGACCAGAATCTCAGCTGCTACGAATATTATCAATCACTGCCGGAGGAATATAAAAAGAAGATCGCAGACCGGGACATCGGCTCGTTTGAGGAAATGCAGGCCTATGTGCGGCGGCTGCAGCAATTTTTCTGAAAGGGGAACAACCGGATGGAGCCAAAATATGAGGATCTGCAAAGCCTGATCTTCCACTGCTCCGGGGCACGGCAATATTTTGCTTCTCTGCCCGATTACGCTCAGGAGATGATCCAGGACCGTTCACAGGCCATCTGCACAGAGGAGGATCTCCACAACTACGCGGACAACCTGCTGCGGGGAGATCACTGAGGGAAAGGCTGCCGCAGATGGGCTGCGGCAGCCTTTTTCAACGGCAGGTTTCACATAAGGAGAACGCTATGATTCGCAAAATCGATCACCGCCGCATGGGACGCAGCGACAAAGGATGGCTTACCAGCTGGTTTCATTTTTCCTTTGCAGAATACTTTAACCCGGAAAATATGCAATACGGAGCGCTGCGGGTACTCAATGACGATTTGATCCAGCCCCACGCCGGTTTTGACCTTCATCCTCATCGGAATATGGAGATCATCACCTATGTGATCAATGGAGAGCTGACCCATGAAGACAGTATGAAAAACCGCCGGGTGCTGGGTCGGGGAGATGTACAGTATATGAGTGCCGGTACCGGCATCTATCACAGTGAACGAAACGACGGCGATAAACTGCTGCGGCTGCTGCAGATATGGATTCTGCCTGACAAGGCAGACTATCCGCCTCAATACGGTGATTTTCAACTTTCCTGGGAGGACAGGGAAAACCGATGGCTGCCTCTGGCTTCCGGCAAAGAAGGCGACGCACCCATTCGCATTCATCAGGACGTCGAACTCTATGTCGCGGAGATCGTCGGGGAAAACTCCCTCCAATTTGATGTTCATCCCGGCCGCCAAGTCTATCTGGTGGCGATAGAAGGGAAAATCGATGTAAACGGGGTTCTGATGTCCGCCCGTGATGCGGCGGAAATCGGTCCGGACTTTGTGCGAATCCAAGCAGGCACTACGTCCCATGTCCTGCGTATAGACATGGCAGCCTCCCAAAGTTTGCTTTCTGACGGCTGTACATGACAAAAGAACCGGGTGGCACACCAAATTCCTAATATGGTGCGCCACCCGGTTTGCTATCGTTTTCTTTTATTGACCGGCTTCTTTTTCTTGTCTGCTGAACGCTGCGGATTCAGCCGTCGGTTATCCGCTACAAGACATTCCGGCCCCGTGCCGATCAGGTCTGAGCGTCCCGCCTTTTTCAGAGCCTCCAATACCAGCTGTCGGTTTTCCGGACGGAAATACTGCAGCAGGGCCCGCTGTTCCGCTTTTTCCTTGGGGCTACGGGGGACATACACCTTCTCCATAGTATAGGGATCCAGGCCAGTATAAAACATACAGGTGGACACCGTGCCGGGGGTGGGATAGAAATCCTGCACCTGCTCCGGCCGCAGCCCTTCCTTTTTAAGAAATACCGCCAGCTCTATGGCATCCCGCATGGTGCTGCCGGGGTGGGAGGACATGAGATAGGGCACCAGATATTGTTTCTTTCCCACACTTTTGGTCAGTTCATAAAATCGCTTCTGAAATTTCTTGTAGGTGGCAATGGGCGGCTTGCCCATCCGCTGAAGAACCGGCGCAGAACAGTGCTCCGGCGCCACCTTCAGCTGACCGCTGACATGATGGGTTACCAGCTCCTTGAAGAAGCTGTCGTCTGGGTCCGCCAGCAAATAATCGAAACGGATACCTGAACGGATAAAGACTTTTTTTACACCGGGCACCTGCCGCAGTCGGCGCAGCATATGCAGGTATTCGCTGTGATCCGCCTCCAATGCCGGGCAGGGCGCGGGAGCTAAACATTTCTTACCCTTGCAGAGTCCCCGCTTCAGCTGCCCTTGACAGGACGGGCGGCGGAAGTTTGCGGTAGGTCCTCCCACATCGTGGATATATCCTTTAAAACCCGGCAGCCGGGTCAGGGCTTCCGCCTCCCGCACCACGCTGTCTTCGCTGCGGCAGGCGATCATCCGCCCCTGATGATATGCCAGAGAACAGAAGTTGCAGGCGCCGAAACAGCCCCGATTATGGATGATGGAAAACTGCACTTCCTCGATGCCCGGCACACCTCCGGCGGCCTCATAGGAGGGATGATACGCCCGCATATAGGGCAGCTCGTATACCCGGTCGAATTTTTCTGTGGACAGGGGCGGCATAGGCGGGTTCTGCACCACGATACGGCCGCCGTGTCGCTGGATCACTGTTTTCCCCCGCACCGCATCCTGCTCGTCCTGCTGAATCCGGCAGGAAATCGCATACTGGCGTTTCCCTTCCTCAGTGGGTGGGGATACCTGCTCAAAAGATGGGCACTCCGCACAGGGCCGCGGGGTATATTCCACCGTGGGGATGCTGTAACAGATCCCCCGGATATCGGTCAGCCCGCTCACCGGTTCCCCAGCCGCCAGCCGCCGGGCGATCTGGATATTCTGCTCCTCCCCCATACCGAAGACCAGCAGATCCGCGCCGCTTTCCAACAGAATGGAGGGACGGACCTTATCGTCCCAGTAGTCATAATGGGCAAATCGACGCAGCGAGGCTTCCAATCCGCCGATGATGATGGGAATATCCGGATAAAGGGAGCGGATCTCCCGGCAGTAGACCGTCACCGCCCGGTCGGGCCGCGCCCCCGCCCGGCCGCCGGGGGTATAGGCGTCGTCGCTGCGCTTGCGTTTAGCGGCAGTATAATGGGCCACCATGGAATCGATGTTGCCGCCGGTGACAAAAAAGCCCAGCTCGGGACGGCCAAAGCGGCTGTAATCCTCCGCCTTACGCGGCTGGGACAGCACGCATACCCGAAAGCCCTCGGCCTCCAGAACTCGGGAGATAATAGCTACACCGAAGCTGGGATGATCCACATAGGCGTCTCCGGTAACCACCACTGCGTCGGGCCTATCCCAACCCCGGGCGCGCATGTCTTCCGCTGTAACAGGTAAAAATGGCATGATAAACTCCTTCAAAGTCCTACTTTACACGGGGATCATTCTCCCCGCAGCATCTGCTCCAAACGGCGGATCCGTTCCCGGCGGCGGGCGGTTTCCTCCCTATCCGCTATAAATCCTTCTGCTTCCCGCCGCAGCACATCCCCCTGCCGAACGTCGTCGGGAAGAGCCTCCCGCTCCACAATACAGGTATTCTCCTCGTCGTCCACCAGCACGGCCAAATGCTCTTCAAATCGATCCACAGCGTAAAACAAGCCGTCCACTCCTTTATTTTTCCGTTTTAAACGTCAGGGCGTCCCCATCGGTGGTTATCACGATATGACCGTTGGCATCGCTGCGGTACAGGGTCACGCCCGCCTTCTGCAGCCGTTTCACCACGTCGGGATGGGGATGTCCATAGGAGTTGTCCACTCCGCAGGTCAGGAGCGCGTAATCCGGGTCTACTGCCGCCAGCAGCTTAGCACCAGTGGAGGTGTTGCTGCCGTGATGCCCAACCTTGAGCACATCCGCGGACAAATCGGTTCCTGCGGACAGCAGGGCATTTTCCGCCTGTTTTTCCGCATCTCCCATAAAAAGGAACTTCCGGCCGCCGAAGGTCACCTTGCAGACCACCGATTGATTGTTGTTCTCTTCAAAATCCCCCGCCGGCCCCAGGATATCCACTTGTGCGTCACCCAGAGCATAATTTGCACCAACTTTGGCGGGGGTAATCTTCACCCCATTGTCCATTAAGGCTTCCAGCATCCCTGCATAGGTGCTGGTGGTCGGTGTATGACCTTCCGGCATATACGCCATGATAAAGCGGTCTATTTTTATGTTCTGAATCACGGTTTTCATCCCGCCGATATGGTCGGCGTCGGCATGGGTGGCGATGACATAATCCAGCTTTTCCACGCCGTGATCCCGCAGATAAGCTACCACCCGCTCCCCATCTTCCCGCTCCCCGGCATCAATTAGGAGATTCTTCCCTTTATTGCGCACCAGAATGGAATCCGCATTGCCCACATCGATAACATGGACTTCCATCTCGGTATCCAGCGGCTGACCGGGCTTGTCCGCACCGTCCAGATAGGCAAACAGCTCCTGCCAAGTGGGCAGAAAGGGTTTGCTCATCTTTCCGCTGACGGTAATCAGAAGACACAGCGCCGCCACCACACTGGCGGACAGCACCAATGTCCAAAATTGGGCGCGGCTGAGCTTCTGCTTTTTTCTCCGGCTTCTGGTCGGCTTTCTCGTAGCCATGGCTGATTCCGCTCCTTCCTTTTCTGCCGCGATAAAAACACCGCGGCGCGCCCTCACCGGCGGCCGCGGCAGTCATTCCTTACGCCTGTACAGTGGTTTTCAGCCTGAGCATCGGCGTGACATCCGTCACCACATGATGATATTCCACCTGAAGCTCACTGCCGTCTTTCAACACATAAAACTGCACCGCCGTGTGCTTATCTTTCTTTTCCACCAATGCGGGCAGCGCTTCCTTATCGGTGAGGGCATACCCCTCGCAAACCGCCCCAGCGCTGTCCTTCACCACCAGTTGAAGGGAAGAAATCATCATGCCGGATTCGATATCCGTATTTTCATAAGTATAACGGATGGCCGCTATTCTTTTTTCCTCTGTGTCCTCTTCCAGCCGCCGATCGGTCAGCGTGATCTCATCAAAAGTCAGATACCCCACGATCTTCTCGTTTTCCCCATCTGGCACCGTGATGGCCGCCCGTTCTCCCAGCGCAATCTCCCGGGTCATGGTCTCGGGCTGGCTGGATTCGGCGCCCTGCTGATTTCCGCATCCCGTCAGCCCTACCATCAGCAGCGTCAGCACCGCTGCGGCTAGCATTCTTTTTCCCCATCTTCGCTGTTTATTCATTGTATCATCCGCTCCTCTTCGTCCTAGTTTATCGCAATCGATCATGGATTGCAAGCTGTGCCGCTCACTCTTACAGCATCCGCGTCTCGTTGATGATTAATTCGAAATCCAGCCCCAGAAATGCGGCGGCCGAGCGACAAAGGGTCATGCGGTTGAGAAAAATTTCGAAATAATCCATCACCGCGCAGATGGTGGTATCGATGCGGATGCGCAGGGAGATAAAGCCCTGCTCCTTTTCCACCGTCAGGGAGGAATCCACCGCCGCGTAGTTGACCCGGTCATGGATATCGAAATCCCGGTTGTCCACCGACGTACGCACCCGGCTGCGGCGCACATCGCTCTTGTCAGCCAGAATCAGGGCCGCGGAAAGGGGCGTTACCGCCGCCGCGGTTTTTTCATCATGATTGCCGATAGCGGTGATGACGGCTGTGACCTCCCGGATATCCATCCCCATCCCCCGCAGCACATCGAAAGCCAGCAGGGCGCCGGACATGGCGTGATCCACCCGGTTGACCGCATTGCCGATATCGTGAATATACCCGGCGATCCGCCCCAGCTCACAGGTGCGTTCGTCGTACCCCAGGGTTTGGAGGATATCCCCTGCCACCCGGGCCGTTAACCCCGCATGAGCATAGCCATGGTCGGTGAATCCCAGCACCCCCAGAGCCTCGTTTCCCGCCTCGATCAGCGCCTTAATCGAAGGATCATGCCGTATATCATCAAAGGTAACTGTCATATTTATCATCCTTTCCGCGCCGTGCGCACCATCCGCCAAGCGTTTCCTGTTTATTTTACCTCTTTTCTTCTCTTTGATCAACTGAAATTTTTCTTTTCCGCCGTTGCGCATCGGGGATGAAATGCGATATAATAAACACAGCCGTCAGTATCCCTCAAAATTTCTCCTCGCGGCTGCTTCCTGCATTATAATTGAAATGAAACGGATGGATTTGCCATGCTGCTGGCTTTGGATATGGGCAACACCAACATTACCATCGGCGTATTCGAAGGGAAAAAGCTGCTGTTTGAATCCCGGGTTGCCACCGACCGCGCCAAAATGGAAGATCAATATGCGGTGGAGTTGCGGGACATCTTCAGTCTCTATCAGGTGGACGCTCATTGTTTTGAGGGCGCCATCCTCGGATCCGTGGTACCTCCGCTGGACAACGCCATCCGCCGGGCGGTGAGAAAGGTCTCCGGCGTGGAGCCTCTGGTGGTGGGGCCTGGCACCAAAACCGGCATCGATATCCGCATCGATAATCCCGCTCAGCTGGGGGCGGATCTACTGGTGGGAGCGGTGGCCGCCGTCGCCCGGTATGGTCCTCCCTGTGCTATTTGGGATTTGGGCACCGCCACCAAGGTCAGCGTGGTGGATGCGGCCGGCGCTTATCGCGGCGGCGCCATTATGCCGGGCATCGGGGTGTCTATGGATGCGCTGGTGGCTCGCGCCTCTCTGCTGCCCTCCATCCGCCTGGAAGCCCCGCCCAAGGCCATCGGCACCAATACCATCCACTGCATGCAGTCCGGTGCGGTGCTGGGCACCGCCGCCATGCTGGAAGGGATGACCGCCCGGATAGAAGAGGAATTGGGCTATCCGGTCAAGGCGGTAGCCACCGGCGGCTTCGGCCGGGAGGTGGCGGAACACTGCCGTCTCCCGCTGCAGTACGACGGCCATCTGCTGCTGGAAGGGCTGCGGATCATCTACGAGAAAAATAAAAAGGAAAGATAAATGATGACCGACCAAACCGTCACCTTGGCGCAGCTGAAAGAACACATCCGGAGTTTTTCGGATGTACGGGGCTGGCTTGAGGGCGAAAACGCCAAGGATCTGGCGATGGCCCTCTCGGTGGAAGCCGCGGAACTGTCCGAAATCTTTATGTGGCTGCACTCGGACAGGGCGGACGCTGTGAAGGATGATCCCCGAGAATTCGAGCATCTGCAGGAAGAATTGGCGGATGTGTTTTGGTATCTCTGCCGCATCTGTCAACATTTTCACATTGATCTTGCCAAGGCGGTGGAGGATAAAACTGAGAAGAACGCTCGAAAATACCCCGCACCTCAAAAATAACATGCCTCTTCCGGACGAATAACAGGCGGACGAAGCAGCTTTCCCAGCGCTTCAGTCCTGCCCGCGAACGGGGAAGGCATGAGAATATAGAGAATCTGCGCTGTATCCGCTATCGGAGCAGCAGCAAGGAGAGATGCAGCAATGTCCAAGAAAAAAATCCTGTTCATGGCCCAGTTTTCCATGTTGCTGGCAATTGAAGTGATCTTCTGCTTCACGCCGCTGGGCTCCATTCCCATTGTACCTCCGCTGGTGGTGGCCACCCTGGCCATGGTACCGGTGGTAGTCACTGCGGTGCTGCTGGGAACCGCCGCCGGTACTGCCATGGGATTCGTGGCAGGCCTGTGCAGCTTCCTAGTGTGGACCTTTATGCCGCCTGGACCCACCGCATTTGTTTTCACCCCCTTCTATTCCCTGGGAGATATTCACGGCAACGGCTGGAGCCTGGTGATCTGCTTTGTCCCCCGGATCCTTACCGGCCTGGTGGCGGGTCTGTGCTGCAGCGCTTTCAGCCGCAGCCGCTTCAAGGCTCTGCGCAGCGCCCCGGTAGCCTACGGTGTCAGTGCTGCTCTGGGCAGCCTCACCAACACCTTTCTGGTGCTGGGCGGCATCTATGTGTTCTTCGGCAAGGATTACGCCATCGCCATCGACCAGCCCTTCGGCCTGCTGCTGGGAGCGTTGGGTTTGTCCGTACTGACCAACGGCATTCCGGAGGCGATCGTCTCCTTTCTCGCCGCGGTGGGTATTTGTACACCCCTGAAGAAGCTGCTCAAAAAAGGCGGTGCCGTATAAAAATTAACAGATAGGGGGAGAGGTGCTTTGCACCTCTCCCCCTATCTGTTTTATTCACTAGTGCCAGCCTGAAGCAAAAAATCCAGCGTCTTTGCCAAGTCATGTTCCAAGGAAAGGGAGCCCTGCTCGATCTCCCGGGGACAGACAGCATC
>ENA-UOJE01001607-UOJE01001607.1-human-gut-metagenome-genome-assembly--contig:-C23-NODE-1607-length-19605-cov-12.487928_pt1 | contig 19605 bp, 15 predicted proteins | sample MGYA00242341_ERZ723888 | MGnify/ENA metagenome assembly ERZ723888 | reverse complement strand
CGAAGGATTCGCAGGATAAAATGGTGTTAACCATTTTATCGAGAAATAGTATGAAATGTGACATAACCGCATTGAAGAAGCAGCTAGGGCGTATCTGAAAAGAGGATTATTGATTTCAGAACGTTTCATAGAAAGCAGCTTCTTTATAAGTTCTCACCGTTGGTCGCGATGACATCGGCGTACCAGGCAGCAGATTCCTTGGGAATTCGCTCGCAGGTACGGTAATCTACGTAGACAATGCCGAAGCGCTCGTCATAGCCGGAGCCCCATTCAAAGTTATCCAGAAAACTCCACTGCAGATATCCGCGGATGGGCGTTCCTTCCTCGATGGCCTTGCCCAACTCCAAAAGATAACGGTGCAGGAAATCAATCCGGTCAAGGTCGTGCACCTTCCCGTCCAGATAGACCTTGTCGTTGCAACTCAGGCCGTTCTCGGTGATGTAAATGGGCAGACCGTAGCGGCGGTAGATGTGCATAGGGCCATAGTGCAGCACTTCCGGCGTGACGCCCCACTTGCAAGCGGTCAGGGGGAAGCCGGGATTGCGCTTGACTTCCTCGCCCTGTTCGTTGACCATGAAGCCCTGATAGATATTCAGGCCAAGATAGTCCGGCGTTTCCATCATATCCCAGTCCCCGGGATCAATGGTGGCGGCGAAGCGCTTAAAGGCATCCGACGCACTGTCGTCATAGTGGTGAAGAATCAGGCTGTCAAGGAAAACGTTGAAACTCCAGCCCACCTTCAGGTCAAAGCTGGCGCGGTAGGCCGCTTCCCTTCCCTCCGGGGTATCCTTCTCGGGATATGCAAGGCTCCCGCATGGCACCACGCCCACAAGGGTTTCCTTGCCGCATACCTCCTTGATGGCTCGCTGGGCAGCGCTGTGGGCAAGGCAAAGGTTGTGGTAAACCAGAGCCACCTTCTCCTCCGGCAGCTTCCAGCCGGGGGCGTGATTGCCTGTTCCATAGCCAAGCTGAGCAATGCACTGAGGCTCGTTGATGGTCATAAAGTTTCGGACGCGTCCCTTGAAGCGCTGGGCGATGATACGGGCGTAACGTGCAAAAACGTCCGCAATCTCCCGGTTCAGCCAGCCGCCCTTATCCTGCAGGGCGCTGGGCAGATCCCAGTGGTAGAGGGTAATCAGCGGCTCAATCCCGCTCGCAATCAATTCATCTACCAGATTGTCGTAAAACCGGAGTCCCTGTTCGTTGACCTCGCCGTCACCGTCAGGTATGACTCTCGCCCAGCTGATGGAGAAGCGGTATGCCTTGATATTATGCTGCTTCATCAGCGCCACATCCTCCCGGTAGCGATGGTAGCTGTCGCAGGCTACGTCGCCGGTGTCCCGGTTTTTGATGTTGTTGGCAGCGGGGTCATGGCAGAAATCGTCCCAGATATTGGGGCCTTTCCCATCCTCATTCCAGGCACCTTCGCACTGATAAGATGCGCAGGCAACACCCCATAAAAAATTCTTTGGAAACTTGCTCATACTGTCACCTCAACATGATACTTTTTCTTCCCGTCCTTCATGGGAATCAGATTGCCCGCCACATTTTCACCGTCCACGCGCAGGCTGTAAGTCCCCGTCTGAACCACGTGGATGTGGTAGGCTGCACCCCGGTAACGGCGCCGGACAGAGTACTCCTCCAGCGCCCCGGGCAGGCATGGGTCGATTCGCAATCCGGCAGGGGTGGGTTTCACACCCAGAATATACTGGCTGATATTCACGAACGTCCAGGCGGCTGTGCCAGTGAGCCAGCTGTTTCTTGCCGCGCCCTCATCGTAAGAAGCGCGGGCCGCCACCGTCTGGGCATAGACATAGGGTTCCACCCGGCGAATGTCGCTGTGTTCCTCCTGATAAACAGGGCAGGTTCTGCGGTAGATATCAAAGGCATTCTCTCCTCTGCCCACAACGGTTTCCGCGATGCTGATCCAAGGGTTGTTGTGGCAGAAAACGGAGCCGTTTTCCTTGTATCCGGGAGGATAGCTGGTAATTTCTCCCAGCTCTTTGTGATAAACGGTATAGCAGGGTGCCAGCAGCTCCACGCCGTATTTGCCCAGCAGCCGCTGCCGCACGGAGTCCAGCGCCCGAACCGCTTTGCCGTCGTCAGTTCCGATGCCGGCCATGACGCACATACCCTGGGGCTCGATGAAAATCTGGCCCTCGTCGCAGGTATGGCTTCCCACGGCATTGCCGTAAGCATCGTAGGCACGAACAAACCAATCTCCGTCCCAACCGGCGGTCTTGACAGCGGCTTCCATTTCCGCCGCCGCTGCTTCCACCTCCGCCGCCTCGTTGTCCAGACCGGCATACCGGCACAGCGAGGCATACTGTTTTCCGTAGAGGACGAACATGCCGCCGATGAACACAGATTCCGCCACAGGGCCTTCCGAAGGGCCGGTGGTCTGGAAGCTCTCGCCGGGTTCTTCCGAGAAGCAGTTCAGGTTCAGGCAGTCGTTCCAGTCGGCTCTGCCAATCAGGGGAAGGCCGTGGGGTCCTTTATGGTTCATGGTGTAGCGGACGCTCCTGCGCAGATGCTCCATCAAGGGCGCTTCGCTGCCGGGGACATTGTCAAAGGGCGTGGGATGCTCCAGAATGGAAAAGTCCCCCGTCTCGCTGATATAAGCGTAAGTACAGGCAACCAGCCACAGCGGGTCATCATTGAAGCCGCTGCCCACATCGTTGTTGCCCCGTTTTGTCAGAGGCTGGTACTGATGATAGGTGGAGCCGTCCGCCCACTGGATGGAGGCAATGTCGATGATGCGTTCCCGGGCACGCTCCGGCGCCATGTGGACAAAACCCAGCAAATCCTGGCAGCTGTCCCGGAACCCCATGCCCCGTCCGGTACCGGACTCAAAGTAGCTGGCACTGCGGCTCATATTAAAGGTGACCATGCACTGGTACTGGTGCCAGATGTTCACCATACGGTTGAGCTTCTCGTCGCCGCTTTCCAGGGTGTAGACGCCCAGCAGCTTGTCCCAATATTCCGCCAGTTCCGTCAGGGCATTCTCAACGGACGTATCCGTGGAGAACTTTTTCAGCACCCGGTAGGCGGTATCCTTGCGGATGACGCCGGGAGTCAGGAATTTCCGGTCTCTGGGATTTTTGCCATAGCCGAGGACAAACACAAATCCCCTTTCTTCGCCGGGTGCAAGGGTTACATCCAGCGCCAGTCCCGCCATAGGCGCGCCGCCGTGGGCGACAAAATCGCCGGTCTTTCCACTCAGAATAGCCTGAGGTCTTGCAAAAGTCCCAAAGGTTCCCAAAAAATGATCCCGGTCGGTGTCGTAGCCCGCAATGGGAGCATTCACGCCGTAATAGGCATAGTGATTCCGCCGCTCCCGGTATTCGGTTTTGTGATAAATTGCGCTGCCTTCCACTTCCAGCTCGCCGATGTTCAGGTTCCGCTGGAAATTGGTGGCGTCATCCACCGTGTTCCACAGGCACCACTCTACGGCAGCGGTGAAGCGGAAGCGCTTGGTTTCCGCTGAGCGGTTGGTCAGGCGGACGCGCTGCACCTCGCAATTTTCCCCGATGGGTACGAGAAAAGTCAGCTCCGCGTAAAGGCCGTCCTTCTCCGTCTCAAAAACGGTGTAGCCCATACCATGACGGCAGCGGTAACTGTCCAGCGACCGATCCACGGGATGGAAGGTGGGGCTCCAGGGCGCTTTATCTTCCTCTTTGATGTAGAAAAACCGTCCGCCCACATCTGCCGGGACATTATTGTAGCGGTAGCGCAGGATGCGCTGAAGCTTCGCGTCACGGTAGAAGCAGTAGCCGCCAGCGGTATTGCTGATGAGGGAGAAAAACTCCTGGCTGCCCAGATAGTTGATCCAGGGCATGGGAGTTGCCGGGGTTTCAATTACATACTCTTTTCTTTTATCGTCAAAAAAACCATATTGCATGGCGAAAGTCCTCCAGATGGAAGATGATGATTGCCGGAGGGCCTTACACAGGCCCTCCCAAATGAAATTAAAGACTGTTCAGCTGATCCAGAAGACGATCCAGCATCTCCTGGGACACCATTCCGCCGCCGAAGCTCAGGGCGCCGCGAAGGGGCATATACTGCATCATCGCCATGTTCATCTCGTCGGAAATGGCTTCCTTTGCCGCATCTGTGTTCTCGGCGTTGTCCGGGGAAAACGTCTTTTTAATGACATCCAGCATGGGCGCCATCACGGCAGCTGCGCTGGGGTCTGCCATCAGATCCATGAAAATGGTGTCCATGGTATAGTGCTTTTTGACCCTCACAGTGGAGGTAACATTCACGGCAGCACTCACGTCGATGTGCCGGGAGGACTGCCCCACTTCAATCGTAAACTCGCCTGTCTTGACGTGCCAGTCGTGAATCTGGGCGTTCCAGTAGGCGAAGGCGCGCTTGTCCAGTGTGAAGGTCACATCCTTGCTTTCCCCGGGCTGGAGAGCAACCTTATCAAAGCCCTTCAGCTCCCGCACCGGGCGGAGCACCTCGCTGTGCTTCTCACCTACGTAGAGCTGGACAACGGTTTTACCGAAGCGGCTGCCGGTATTCGTCACGGTAACCGTGGCGGTAAGGGTATCCCGGTCGGTGATCTCCGACGCGTTCAGGCGCAGATTCGAATAGGCAAAGGTGGTGTAGCTCAGGCCGTGACCGAAGGGAAACAGAACATCCATTTCCTTCTTATCATAATAGCGGTAGCCCACGAACACGCCCTCGCGGTAGTCCGCCTCGTTGCCCTCGCCGCCGTAGAAAAGGTAGGAGGGGTTATCGGACAGCTTGACGGGGAAGGTCTCCGGCAGATGACCGGAGGGATTCACTTCGCCATAGAGCACGCGAACCGTCGCCAGACCAACCGCCTGACCGCCCAGATAGCCTTCCAGAACCGCCTTGACCTTGCCGATCCAGGGCATCTCTACAGGAGAGCCGTTGTGGAGTACCACCACGGTGTTGGGGTTCACTTCCGCGACAGCCTCAATCAGTCTGTTCTGGCAGTCGGGCATACGCATATGGCTGCGGTCATAGCCCTCGGATTCATAAGCATCCGGCAAGCCCGCGAACACAACGGCAACCTTGGCTTTCTTCGCTGCGGCAACCGCTTCGGCAATCATTTCATCGGTCGCCGCGTCCCCCGCAACGCTGTAGCCCCGGGCATAGGTCACCTTTTTTCCCTCCGCCGCTTCCAGCGCGGAGGTGGTCTTGAAGCAGTTGATATGGGAGCTGCCGCCGCCCTGGAACCGGGGCTTTACCGCAAACTCGCCAATAAAGGCCGCCTCCTCGTCCTGACTCAGGGGCAGAATTCCCTCATTCTTCAGCAGAACCATACAGTCTGCTGCAATGTCTGCACTCAGAAGGTGCTGGGCTTCCATATCCCAGGGAGTTTCGGGTTTCGCGTTTTCCAGGTAGCGGAAGTTGATGGTGAGAATCCGCTCCACCGCCTGATCCACCAGCTTTTCGTCCAGCTTGCCGCTGCGAACCGCTTCCACGATCCGGGCATCATTGATGCCGCCGGAAGAAGGCATTTCCAGATCCAGCCCGGCGGCAACGCCGGCAACACGGTTGGAAACCGCACCCCAGTCGGACATCACATAACCCTCAAAGCCCCATTCCTTCCGAAGCACATCGGTCAGCAGCCAGGGATTCTCCGAGGCATAGACGCCGTTGATCCGGTTGTAGGAGCACATCACCGTCCACGGCTGCGCCTTTTTCACGGATGTTTCAAAGGCGGGGAAATAGATTTCCCGCAGCGTCCGCTCATCGGCGTTGGAGCTGGAGCTCATGCGGCGGTGCTCCTGATTGTTGGCGGCAAAGTGCTTGATGGAGGTGCCCACATTGCGGCTCTGCACACCGTTAATATAGGCGGCAGACATTTCACCCGCCAGATAGGGATCCTCAGAAAAATACTCAAAATTTCTTCCGCACAGAGGGGAACGCTTGATATTGACAGCCGGGCCCAGAACCACGCTGAGCTTTTCATGCTGGCAGCTGTCGCCGATGGCTTCGCCCATTTTCCGAATCAGATCCCGGTCGAAGGACGCTGCCGTGGCGGAGGCTGCCGGCATACACACAGCCTTGATGCTGTCATTCATGCCCAGGTGATCCCCTTTGTCATCCTGCTTGCGCAAACCATGCGGGCCGTCGCTGACCATCACGGAGGGAACTCCCAGACGCTCGACGGATTTGGTATGCCAAAAATCCAGACCGGAGCACAGGCCGGCCTTCTCTTCCAGAGTCATTTGGGAAACCAGTGCTTTAATTTCCATAATACATACTCCTTATACGAGCTTACCGCAGCATTGATACTATTTCCTGATTAAAATCTTTGATTTTAATCAGGAAGGCATCGCCTGATGGCGCTGCCAGTTTTGTGATTTATAAGGAAAGAAATCACAAAACAAGTCTCATATGAACTCCTTGCCCTTCGGGCAATTAAAATCTTTTCTAAAGATTTTAATTGGAGTTCAGTATGAGGGCTAAGATTTCCGCAATGCTGCGGTAATGGCTGATACTATTTCAGTTCTACCGTGCTCAGATCCCATTCCTCATGAATCTTGGGAACGTCGCTGATCAGGCGCTTGGTATACGCGGCCTTGGGATTGAGGATGACCTCGTCCGCCTTGCCGAATTCCACAAACCTGCCATGCTCCATGATATAAACGGTATCGGAAATGTAATACGCCAGGCCAATATCGTGGGTGATGAAGATAACGGTCATGCCGATCTCATCGCGCAGCTGTAGCAGCATATCCAGAATGGTGGCGCGGGAGCAGGCGTCAACCATGGAGGTCGGCTCGTCCGCCAGCAAAATCTTGGGCTTGAGCAGGAAAATACGGGCGATCATCAGACGCTGCATCTGGCCGCCGGAGAGCTCGAAGGGATACTTATTGGTCAGCTCCGCGAACTTCAGGTTTACAAAGGAGCAGGCTTCGGTCATCATTTCGATCTTCTTCTCCTTGGGGAGATGCTTGCCGCCGCGCATGTTAATGCAGTCGAGAAGCACGGTGTCAATTTTATTGAAGGTATTGAAGGAAGAGAAGGGATCCTGGAAAATGGCCTGAATGCCTCTCCAGTATTCCTTTTTCTTTCTGTGGGAGGAAACGTCCCGGGGCTTGCCCTGGAACAGGATCTCCCCTTCCGTCTGATTCAGCAGACCCAGCAGCATTTTGGACAGGGTGGTCTTACCGGAGCCGGACTCACCGACGATGGAGACGAACTCGCCCTCGTGAAAGTCAAAGTCCACATGGTCAACAGCCACGGTTTTCTTTTCGCCAAGTCCGAATACCTTGGTTACCCCGTGGCCGGACAGGCAAAGCGGTGCGTTGGTGAAATCCTTCGTTTTCGGAACGTAATCACTCATGGCTGTACACCTCCTTCAATTCATCCTGACCCAGCAGGCAGCGGTACATACGTCCGTCGCCGAGATCCTTTTCGGGGATGGCGCTGTAGCGGCACTCAGGCCGGGCGTACTTGCACCGCTCGGCAAAACGACAGCCCTGAGGCGGTTTTTTCAGGTTGGGCGGCGTACCGGGAATCGCAGTCAGCTTGTGTCCGCGCGTGCCCTCCTCGGGAACCAGAATGGAGCTCATCAAGCCGTGGGAGTACGGATGCACGGGATCGAACACCATTTCTTCCGCAGTGCCCTTTTCCACAATCTGTCCGGCGTACATGACCATGATGTCATCGGTCACATTGTAGAGCAGAGGCAGTTCGTGGGTGATGAACAGCATGGACTTGATATAGCCCTTTTCCATCAGCTCCCGCATCATCTTGATAACCATCTTCTGAGAGGTCACGTCCAGCGCGGAGGAAGGTTCGTCGGCAATCAGAACCTTGGGGTTCAGAATGGTAGACACAGCGATGACGGTACGCTGCTTCATACCGCCGGACAGCTCCACCGCGTGTTTATCCAGCACCTCGGGCGGCAGACCCAGTTCCGCAAACCGTGCTTCCGCCAACTCCCGGATCAGCTTCTTGTCTTTCTTGGGGTCATGTGCCCGCACCACGTCCTCGATAAAGCGGATGATTCTCTGGGTTGGGTTCAGGGCGTTCATGGCAGCTTGGGGAATGTAGGCAATTTCCGTGCCGAGGATGCTCTTACGGACATCATCCGGCTTCATGCCGGAGATATTTCTGCCGTCGATGACGATATCGCCGCTCATATAGTGCAGAGGCGGGAAATAGTAGCCCATCATAGAAAGCGCCAGCGTGGATTTTCCGCAGCCGGACTCGCCCGCGATGCCCAGGGACTTGCCTTCCTCGATTTTGAAGGAGACGCCGTCCACGGCGTAAACATCCTCGTGGAAGCGGGTCACATATTTGGTTTTGAGGTTTCTGACCTCCAGCATTACTTTACCCATTGCGTCGTCCTCCTTAGTCTCTCAGGGTGGGATTGAATACCTGGTCGAGACCCGTGTTCATCAGATTCAAAGAGAAAGAGATGAGGGTGATGGTCAGAATCACAGGGAAGTAAGCCCACCAGGAACCGTTGGTATGCGCGGAATACAGCATGGCCCAGTTCATCATCAGACCCAGCGTAGGCACCTCGGTGGTCTTGGGGCCAAGACCCAGCAGTGACAGCTGTGCTTCGCTGAGGATGCCGGAGGAAACCTGAAGAATGAAAGCCATGACGACATAGGAAGCAATGTAGGGCAGGATATCCGTCAGCACGATGCGAACCAGGCTGTGTCCGGAGAGCTTGCTCAGGTTGACGTGGTCACGGTTGCGCAGGCTGATGACCTGAGAACGGACGGAACGAGCGGTCCAGGTCCAGCTTGTCAAGCCGATAACCAACGCGACCACCGCCGCGCCGCGCTGTTCCTGACCGATGGAATAGGAAATCAAAATCAGCAGGATGAAGCTGGGGATAACGGTGAAAATGTTGGTGATGAACATAATCAGATCGTCCGCAAAGCCGCCTAAGTAACCGGCCAGCAGGCCCAGGGTCAGGCCAATGATTGTGGCAACGGCACCGGCGATCAGGCCGATTCTGATGGAGGTGCCGCAGGCGGACACCAGCTCTTTAAGGACGTCGCGGCCGAAGTTGTCGGTGCCCAGCGGCAGAGTCTTGACGTTGGCAACGGCACGGATGTTGACATAGTCGGTTTTGCTGACGGAATTCACCTTTTCCAGATCGCCCTCATCATTCTCATCGGCGATAATCCGCACGTCAGCAGAGCGCAGCTCCAGCAGAGCGTTATTCAGGCGCTTGTAATAGTTCCGCTTTGCCATGGTCATGCCGGCAGGCTTGGCGGTAACCCCGTAATTGTCGTTCCACAAATCCACCAACGCGTCGGTGTCGTTAATGTCCAGTCCGGACACGTCGATGCCCATAGCGGTGAACCACTCCACCATGGCAACCCTGTCCTCAGCGGACAGAGCCTTCGCGATTCGGTTATCGTCCGCGTCGGAAAGGCGCAGTGTCTCGGTGTCGGTGCCCACGGCGTCATACAGGGAAACGTAAGTACCGGGAGATGCGAAGGTGCCAACGCCAATCATTTCCAGAGGATTTCCGGGGTTGAACATGGGATAGATCAGCATGATCAGAAGGATAAACACAAAAATGCCAAAACCAGCCACAAATTTGGGGGAATGAAAAATCTGGCGCAGTGTATTTTTCATTTTTAATTCCTCCCTTAGCTGTCAAACTGGGCGGCTTTGACTCTGGGATCGATAAAGCCGTAGATGATGTCCAGCAGGAACGTCACTATCAGAACCATAATGGTGATAATCAGAGTAGTAGCAGAAATCAAGGGATAATCCGCCGCGGTCACGGCGCTGTACATGGTGCTGCCGAGACCGGGATAGGAGAAGATGATCTCAGCGACCAGAGCGCCGCCGATCATGGTGCCGATGGACAGCGCCAGGCCGGTGACCTGGGGCAGCATGGCGTTGCGGAAAACATAACCGACGATCTTGCGATCCTTGATGCCAAGGAACCGGGCATACTTGACATAGTCGGCATTAAGCTCATAGATAGACATGGAGCGCATACCCACGGCCTGACCGCCGATGGAAACCAGGACAATGCTCCAGAAGGGCAGCTGGTAGTGAGAAATCACAGAGGAAATAAACCTCCAGCTGAAATTGGGAATCATATCAAAACCATAGCCGCCGGAAATGGGAGCCCATTTCAGTTTCACGGCGAAGAGAACAAGAAGAATCACTGCCATACCGAAAGCCGGGACGTTGCCCAAAAACAGGAAGGTCGGGAGCAGAACCTTGTCAAAGCCCTTGCGGATGTACGCCGCCAGGGCGCCAAGCAGGTTGCCAAGCAGCCAGCCAACCAGGATCGCGGGCAACTGCAGGCAGATCGTCCACATGATGGCGCTGGAAATAATGTTGCTGACGGATCTGGGATACTGGCTGAAGGAAAGCCCAAAGTCGCCGTGGATGGCGTTCTTGCAGAAGATCAGAAACTGCTCCGCCATAGGCTTATTCGTACCGAACTGTTCTGCATAACGCTCGTAAATTTCCTGCACGGCAGAGGCGTCGGACATACCGTTCGCCATTTTACCGGTGATGGCCGCGACAGGGTCGGCAGGCATCAGCCGGGGCAGAAAGAAATTGAGGAATACTGCAACGACAAAAGTAATAAGAAACCAGATTATTTTTTTTCCAAAATATTTACGGTAGCCTTTCATGCTACTTTTCCCCCTTTAGCATAAAAACGGGAAGGGCCATGCTCCATGAAGGAGCATGGCCGCTTCGAATTAACTATTAGCCGACCAGCTCGAGCTCGTACAGCGCGGCAATACCGTAGCCATCGGTGCAGTCAGCAGGGGGAATGTTCCGGCCGTCATCGCCGGCGGGGAAGTTGGTCCAGACAGACTCGTTGACGCAGTGGAACACGGAAGGACGATACATCAGGGAGAAGCTGGGAACCTCGGTCAGGTAGATCTCGGTCAGCTTGGTGTACAGATCCTTCAGCTCAGCAGTGTCAGTGGTGGTGGGGATCTTCTTGATGAGAGCCTCAGCCTCGTCATTGACGTACTGGCCCCAGTTGCCGGACCAGTTGTTGGCAATACCCACATAGTCCTTGCCCATAAACTGGTTCACACGGCCCCAGGGATTGGAGGGAGTGGAAGCATCGGGAGACCACATGAAGATGGCGTACTCAGTCTGGTCGGGATCGACAAACACGGTCTGATAGATGGAGTACTCGGGATACAGAGTGGTGATCTCAACGCCAATGTTCTTACCGGCAGCGGCAACCACTTCCATGGAGGCCTGCCAGTCAGTCCAGCCGTTGGGGCAAACAGCGTTCAGGGAGATCTTCTCACCGTTCCACTCACGCCATCCGTCGCCGTCGCTGTCCACGATACCGGCTTCGTCCAGCAGAGCCTTGGCGCCTTCGATGTCATTGCCTGCCCACTGCAGATCGGCAACGGCGTCGTGATCGTACAGAGCCTGCTCACCGTCGGTGGGGTTCATCAGGGAGCGGGGAACATCGGAGAAGCTGGGGGACTGATTGGTCATGGCGTTGGCGATGATGGTATCGTAGTCAACAGCCATGGCAATGGCCTTACGAAGGGCGGTATTCTCAGCGATAACGGGGATGTTCATGTTGTACCATGCGGTAGGCATGGTCAGGCAGACACCATAGGGAGCTTCGTCATAGAAGGTGGAGATGGGCAGGCCGTCTTCCAGCCACAGATTCTGAATGTTGCCGATGAACTGCTGGCAAACGTCAACCTCGCCAGCCTTCAGAGCGACTTCACCAGCGGCGTTATCAGCGTAGATAACGTGAGCCAGGTACTTGGGAACAGGGAGCTTACCCCACATGGAGGCGTCCTGACCCCAGTAGTTGTCGTCACGGATCAGAACGACCTTCTGATCGTCGGAGTAGTACTTGGTGTAGGGGCCGGACCAAACGACATCATCACCGGGGTCGTTCAGGATAGCGGTGGCGTCGCCGTTGCAGCGCTCAACGACCTTGTCGATCCAGGCAGCCTGCGCAATGGGAGCCAGTTCCAGGAAGTCCAGAACCTTCAAGGGGTTGACAGGCGCGCCGCTGGCATCAAGCTTGCAGTGGATGACCAGGCTCTTGTCACCGGTAGCCTCGATGCTGTCGATGAAAGCGCCGTAGGAAGAACCGGTGCCGTTGCCGATCTCAACGCCGATTTCCCAGGTGCGGGCAACGTCGGCGGCGGTGACAGGCGTGCCGTCAGACCAGTGGGCGGCTTCCTTCAGATTGACAGAAAGCTCAGTCATGTTGTCGTTCCAGGTGTAGTCGCCGTCGGCCAACAGACCGATCAGCTCGCCGGTCATTACGTTCCACATGTACAGGGTCTCGAACATGGTAGTACGGTAGCCGGCACCAGCGGCGAGGGCCATGGCGTTATTCTGGTTGGTTCCGATGACGTTCCAGGAGTTGACGGTACCCCACTGCTGACCAGCAAAGTACAGGGTCTCGTCACGAGGCAGGTCGGTGGTATTGCCGGCTGCTTCGGTTTCGGCAGGGGCTTCCGCTTGCGTGGGAGCCTCGGTGGCAACGGGTGCTTTCGTCTCCGTAGTGGCGGAGCCGCCGCAGGCAGCAAGGCCAATAACCATGACCAGAGCCAGCAGCAACGCGATGAGCTTTTTCATTGTGTTTCCTCCTTTAATTTTTGTTATTGACCTTCTTGGGGAAGGCCATTAACTACAATGGTTTATCATGTCTTTCCTGAAAGGAAAGACACAAAAAGGGATATCCCTTTTTGCCGGATGAAATCACGGTGTCAGCTTTTTCACCGTTTCGCCCGGGAGCAGGGTCCCGCCAACCACATGGCGTCCCGGGATGTAGGATCTTCCCTCTTCCACTGCTCTGGCCAGCTCCTCGGCTGCCAGCTCTCCCATCCGCTCGGCATCCTGCCGCATGGTGGTCAGCTTCGGGCGGAGCATCTGACAGAAATCAATGCCGTCATACCCGACGATGCTGACATCGTCCGGGACGGACAGGCCCATTTTCTCAAGCTCGTTTTTGCCCCCAAGGTGGGCGATGTCGTCGGGATAGAGGATGCACGTTGGCGGATCGGGAAGCTCCATCAGCTTCCGGGTTGCCGCCGCCGAGGATTCCGGATCCAGATACATGCTCTGAACCAAATATTCGTCCGGCAAGGAAAGCCCCAGTTCCTTGCAGGCTCTGCAGAAGCCGGAGATTCTGCGGCGCGTCACCGGCGTATCTTCTCCATAGGCGAACGCAATCTTCCGGTGTCCCATACTATACGCATATTTCACCAGTTCCGTCATCCCGCCCACGTTATCGGACAGGACACTGCCGCAATTTTCAAACACACAGTCAATCGTCACAACGGGGATGCCGCTGTTCGCCAGATCCACCACGGCGTGCTCCGTATAATCCACGGAGGCGATGACCACTCCGTCACAGTTACGGTAACGGGCGTGATCCACATAGCTGATTTCCTGACCGCCCATGTGGTCACTGATGAAGGAAATGTCGTAGCCCAGTTCCTCAGCGCGATGCTTGAAGCTGTTGAGAATGTGGGAGAAGAAGCTGTGCGTCAACCCCTTGTTGGCCTGATCCTCAAAAAGAACGCCAAAATTATACGAGCGGCTGGTTTTCAGCATCCGTGCGGCAGAATTTGGTGTATAGCCCATTTGGGAAGCCACTTTGCGGATAGTCTCTTTTGTCTCTGCGCTGATATCCGGCGCGCCGTTCAGCGCCTTACTGACAGTGGCAATGGAGAAACCGCACTCCTTTGCAATCATCTTTATCGTCACCATAATGGCCTCCGGGGCCTGAATTTGTCTGCGAATGCAAGGACATGTGCATTTTGAACAATCGGCCGCATATCTGAAACGTTTTCATATAGCTATATTAACACCATTTTATTTTCTTGTCAAGAGGGTTTTTGAAATTCAAGAATTTTTGTGCAATCCGCTGATAAACTATGAAATATGCTTAATCTAAGTCAAATTTTCACCATTAAGCTATTGACTTTGACGAATGATTGTCCTATAGTGTATTTTGTAAACAAGTCGATTTCGAAAACGTATTCGGAGGTATTGCCAATGAAAACACGCACCCTTAACGGCGCATGGACGCTGGAAATTCCGGGCACCCCCTTTTCTGCTGTCCCCGCCACCGTCCCCGGCTCGGTTTACCATGACCTGCTCGCCGCGGAGCGGATTCCCGATCCATTCTACCGGGACAACGAAATGGAAGCCCTAAAGCTGATGGACAACGATTTTGTCTATTTCCGCAGCTTCCAGGTGGACGATGCCCTTCTCGCCGGGGACAAGGTTTTGCTCCGGGCAGAGGGACTGGACACCATCGCCGCCGTCCATATCAACGGTCAGATCGTCGGCGAGGCCTGCAATATGCACAGAATCTGGGAGTTCGACGTTAAGTCCGTCCTCCATCCCGGAGAGAACACCATCACCGTCTCCTTCCGCTCTCCTACTAAGTATATTAAGGAAGCATACGCAAAGTCCGTGGCAGACGGCAGCTCTGATGCCATGGTGGGCTTCCCTAACATCCGCAAAGCCCACTGCATGTTCGGCTGGGACTGGGGTCCCCGTCTGCCTGACGCCGGCATCTGGCGGAACATTTCCATCATCAGCATCGAAAAAGCCCGTATTCAGGACGTTCGGGTGGATCAGTTCCATAAAGACGGCACGGTTCGTCTGCGCATACATACCAATCTGAACCGTTATACCGATGACGAGGTCTGGGTCAACGTTTCCGTCACCGCTCCCGACGGCTCCGTCCTCACTGCCAGCGGCACCGACTGCGAGCTGATCGTCCAAAATCCCCAGCTCTGGTGGCCTGCCGGCTTCGGCGGTCAGCCGCTGTATCAGCTCAGCGTTTCCCTGTGTGCCAAGGGCAAGGAGCTGGACGTTTGGAGCCGGCGCATCGGCCTTCGCACCATGACCGTCAGCCGCCGTAAGGATCAGTGGGGCGAAAGCTTCAGCCACTGCGTCAACGGCGTGGACATCTTTGCCATGGGCGCCGATTACATCCCCGAGGACAATCTCCTTCCCAGAGTCAACCCGGAGCGCACCCGCCGTCTGCTGGAGGACGCAAAGGCTGCCAACATGAACTGCATCCGGGTCTGGGGCGGCGGCTACTATCCCGACGACTTCTTCTATGACATCTGTGACGAGCTTGGATTGCTGGTATGGCAGGACTTCATGTTCGCCTGCGCCGTGTACAATCTGACGGACGCGTTTGAGGAGAACATCACCGCCGAGTTTGTAGATAACGTCCGCCGTCTGCGCCACCACGCATCCCTCGCCCTGTGGTGCGGCAATAATGAAATGGAGCAGTTTGTGGCCCAGGGCGAGTGGGTCACCTCCATGCGTCAGAAGGCCGACTATATCAAGATGTACGAGTACATCATCCCCAAGGTTCTGAAAGCAGAGGATCCCCAGGCTTTCTATTGGCCCGCCAGCCCCTCCAGCGGCGGCAGCTTTGACGATCCCCAGGATCCCACCCGAGGCGACGTCCACTACTGGATGGTCTGGCACGGTCTTCTCCCCTTCACCGACTACCGCAACCATCAGTTTCGGTATGTCTCTGAATTTGGCTTCCAGTCCTTCCCCTGCATGGAAACCATCGAAAGCTTTACCGCGCCCGAGGATCGGAACGTATTCTCCTATGTGATGGAGAAGCACCAGCGCAACGCCTCTGCCAACGGGCGCATCCTGTTCTATCTATCCCAGATGTACCTGTATCCCCGCAGTCTGGAGCTGCTGGTATACGCCTCCCAGCTGCTGCAGGCACAGGCCATGCAGTACGGTGTCGAGCACTGGCGGCGGCACCGGGGCTGCTGCATGGGTGCGGTGGTCTGGCAGCTCAACGACTGCTGGCCGGTAGCCAGCTGGGCCAGCATCGACTACTTTGGCCGTTGGAAGGCTCTGCACTACTATGAAAAGCGGTTCTTTGCCCCTGTGCTGATTTCCTGCCATGAGGAGGGCATTCTCTCCCAGAATACCAACGTCAATGCCGAGCCTTTTGGCCTGAAAAAGTCCGCCCACCTGAACGTGAGCAACGAGACCATGCAGGAATTCCGGGGCAAGGCAAAGTGGAGTCTGCGCCGCCCGGACGCTTCCGTTATCGAGGAAGGCAGCTTCGATGTGACCGTCCCCGCTTTGTCCGCCGTCTGGCTGCCGGAGCAGGACTTCTCGAATTACGGCACTTATGACACCTACTATTCCTACCAACTGCTGGATGAGGCGGGCAATGGGGTAGGCGAGGGGAGCGTCCTCTTCTGCGCTCCCAAGCACTTCCGCTTTGCTGATCCAGAACTGAACGCCTTTGTCAAGGATGACGATATCATTGTCACCGCGAAGGGGTATGCCCGGAGCGTGGAGATTCAGGCAGGTGCCGATGTGGTGCTTTCCGACAACTACTTTGACATGGACGGCGGTGTAAAGGCCGTGAAGATTCTCCGCGGCAGCGTGGACAGCGTATCGGTACGCAGCGTCTGGGACATCCGTTGAACACTTTGCGCGGGGCATAGACACGCCCCGCGCATAACGAAAGCGTATGAATATGGAACTAACAGGAAAGAAAATCAACTTTTTAGGGGACAGCATCACGGAAGGCTGCTGCGCGACTTCCCCGGAAAAGGGCTATGTGGACGTGATGAAGCGGAAATACCGTCTGACGGAAGCCCGGAATTACGGCATCGGCGGCACCAGAATTGCCCGGCAACGGATTCCCTCTGGGGAGCCCAAATTTGACCAGGATTTTTGCGGACGGTTTTCCGAAATGAACCCCGATGCCGACATCATTGTGGTGTTCGGCGGAACCAACGATCACGGGCATGGCGATGCTCCCATGGGCACTGAAACCGACCGGACGCCGGACACCTTTATCGGCGCCTGTCATTTCCTTTTCTCCCGGCTGCCGAATCAGTTTCCGGGCGCAATCATTGTCGTCCTGACGCCCCTGCACCGGATGGGAGAGAATATCCCCAAAGGGGAACGCGGTTGGCTGCTGAGAGATTATGTTCGGGTCATACGGGATACGGCGGCATTTTATGGCCTTCCTCTGCTGGATTTGTTTGAAACCAGCGTTATCCGGGCAAACGATCCGGAAATTGCCGCAAAGCTGACCACCGACGGCCTGCACCCCAATGACTTAGGGCACGAAATTCTCGCCGGAGAAATTGGCGATTTTCTGAAAGGACTGGCGGAATGAAGCAGAGAGAAGACACCATTCGGAAATGGTTTTCCCTTTGGCTGGACAGCCGGGAAGCAGAGCTTTCCGATCTCTTCACAGAGGACGCCGCATACATTGAGAGCTGGGGGCCGGAGTATTACGGGCGGGAGATGATTGCCCGCTGGTTCCGGGACTGGCACAGGAGCGGTCAGGTTTTGCGCTGGGACATCCAGGAATTTCTGAATTCCGAAAATACCACCGTAGTTCGCTGGTACTTTCAATGCCAGATTTCCGGGGAAGCTCCAACCGGCTTCGACGGACTGTCTCTGATCCGTTGGTCTGTAGATGGAAAAATCGCCTTCCTTCAAGAATACGCCTGCACCGAAAAGCGGTATTATCCCTATGGATAAGCAACGGGTGCTGTATTCTCTGTGTTTTCACATTGACACTCCTTATGGAAAGGGAAGGGCTTCAATTTTTTGCTCTTATATCAAACCGGCGCAATTATAGCAAAGCCGTGAATACCAATCTATCACAGGAAAGTCGATGCTGACAATTCTTAAGCATTTCTTGTTGACTGGAATAGATGGTCGAAAAGCGATTCGAAGAATCGCGCAGCCGCAGCCCGAAGGACTGCGTTCATCGGGGATTGGGGCAGCGCCTCAACAAGCAGAAAAACCATTCGTTCCGTGGAAGCGGAATGGATGGTTTTTCGCATTTGTATTACAGATGCATTGCTTGCCAGTATTATACCAAATTGGGTATAAGAGTAGCAAGCAATGCATATGGCACGCCATATGCGAAAACCCTCATTTCTGCGAAAGTGGTAATGAGGGTTTTCTACTTGTTGAGGCTCTGCCCCAATCTCCGCAGAGCACAATTCTGTGTCCTGGAAACGCTGGAAAAATCCAGCAGCTACGCGATTTTGCAAATCGCTAAATGGGTATCAACGCACATACTTTTCTGTTTCTCTCTCAGCGGTGAGAGAATCGTCCCCAAGAATCCGATCTACATTTGCTTTGGCAGTTTGCAGAGATCGCATATCCTCCCTGGCTTTCTGGTAATCTGCGTACATGGCTTTCTTCTCAGATAGGAGCTGGGCGTATTCTGTTTGCAGGCTCTTGACGGTGGGCAGCTTTTTCAAGCCCTGTTCATCAAAGAACTGCTTTGCCGCCTTATGAAGTATGATCTCAGGCTCATGCTCCGCAAGGAACTTCTTGGAGTAGCCAGCCTTGCGGTAGGCAACATAGGTGTCGCGGGTCTTGGCGTAGTTGATGATGTGCTGCTGCAACACTTTGATTTCCGCCATGCGCTGCTCGGCGGACTTCATCTTGGTGGACAGGGTGCGGTACTGCGCTGTGACGGCGGCAGTCCTTTCTTCCAGGACGCATCTGTCCAGAAGATTGTTTTCCTCCAGATAGATCAGCGTTTGGGAAAGCTGTTTCAGATTGAAGTTCTTTGCCCACCGTGCGTAACCGGCACCCTTTCCTTCTTGCAGCTTTGCCTGAATGTCAATCAGCAAACTGCCACTGGGTTTTGCGGGAGCATCTATGACCCGCTTCTTTTTCAGGGTATGCGCTTTCGTTCCGGCAATGATGGCGCGAAGATCATCCGGGGTATTGCCAACGCTCTGATTGACCGTTTGGAGTCCGTTCTCTTTGTGGGAATGTCCGACGTGGTCAACCGTATGCAGGGCAATTTCGGCACAAACCGCGACCATTATATGAAATCGCTTATGCGCCCTGACCTCCTCATTCTGGATGATTTGGGTGCAGAGCGTAACACCAGCTTCGGCAAGGAGCGCGTATTCGATGTGGTTGACAAGCGGCTGCTGACCGGCAAGCCCATGATCGTCACCACGAATATCCCGCTTTCCGTTATGAAGCAAGCTGTCGATCTGGATGACCGCCGAATTTATGACCGCATCTTGGAGGTCTGCGTCCCGATCATGTTCGATGGAGACAGCTTCCGCAAAAGCACCGCTGCCGACAATCTGAAAACGGCGGCTCGTCTGCTCGGCTGATAAACCCAAGAAAGGAGCTTTTACATGGAGAATTGCATCGGCACCGTTCCGATCCATCTGAAAATGACACTGACCACCAAGGAGGCGGCAGAATACAGTAATATTGGCATCAACAAGATTGACAGTATGCTGAGAACGCCCAACTGTCCGTTCGTGCTTTTCGTCGGCACAAAGAAACTGGTCAAGCGAAAGGAGTTTGAACAATTCATCAGTGAGAAACTGGTGATATAAGAGGTTCCGAAAAATTCACAAATAGGCGGAGAGTTTTTTCACGCAACGGCTTGAGAAAAAGGACGTTATATGCTATAATTTATCTGTAGTAGTGTGTCCTTTTTCGCAAGCGCGGAAAGGATACAATCTATGGGTAAGAATCTAAAAGGCAAAGAATGTGGTAAGGGTATCTGCCAGAGAAAGGACGGTTTATATTACGCACGGTTCGTAGATAAAACAGGAAAGCGGCATGAGAAGTATCTTCCGACGCTCCCCGAAGCTCGCAACTGGA
>ENA-UOJE01001606-UOJE01001606.1-human-gut-metagenome-genome-assembly--contig:-C23-NODE-1606-length-19608-cov-6.675088_pt1 | contig 19608 bp, 13 predicted proteins | sample MGYA00242341_ERZ723888 | MGnify/ENA metagenome assembly ERZ723888 | reverse complement strand
AAAATCTGACCGGAATGGGGGTGCAATCTACGATTTAAAAGGAAACCTTAACCGAAAGCTCGTTGATGAACGACTTTGAAAATATACAATAAGTCCTTGCGCCGGAGTGTTAAAACGACGACTCAATCCATTAATTAACAATCAAATATTTGCAGATTGCGATTTTATTTGTAAATTTGCAAAATATTGTTACACACATTGAAAAGTGATATAGCAAAAAACAATTAACAATCATACCAATCTAACATTCTAACTTTTATTTTCAAGGATGAAAAAGACTAACCTGATTTTACCGGTACTCACCCGTAAAAACGCGTTCAGGTGCGGTGTAGTAGCCCTCGCACTTGTAACCATGACCGGTTGTAAAGATGACGCCCCCGGCATCGACGGTCCTGACTCTCCGACTGCATCTGAACTTATAGATGGAGTCACCCCTGACATTGTAACAGATCCCTCTACCCTTGCAAGCCGAGTAGTCAATTACTATACCGGCAATCCCGGAAGCCGCGCCGGAAAGAGCGAGTTCTCCATGCCAGAAGAACCGGCTATCCCCGCTGACGCAATCGAAGTCACAAATGACTGGGCAAACATAGAAAACGGGCAGGTGTATAAAATCACTACCAATGACGCAAATTGGAATATAGCAAATTTCAAAGGTACGCTCTATGTTGATGCACAAAATGTCACTCTGAAAATAGGTAACGCTGAGAAATCTGCTACCCTCTATCTTCTCGGAACAAGCAACGTGACTATTGACGATGAAGGAGAATGGACTCCTACCGTGAATAACTTTACTGTGTATGCATACGCACCGTTTGCAACGAAATCGGGCGACTTGAAGATTGCCAATGCAGGTAAAGTTTATACCGACGAGGATTTAACATTCAAAAAAGTAAATCTCAATGCAAGCGGCTCGGAAATTTGCGCAAATGCACTACGCGTTGAAGAGTTCAAAGCCAATGGCAATAACACTGTTTCGGTTGAAGAGTATATCGACGTAAAAGGCAACTGCGAAATTTCAGCGAACGCACAGGTTAACGCAAAGTGCCTGATTGTAACAAACACTCTTGACATACCTAATACCGCTGACATCAACATCGACAGCTATATCAAGGCAAAGAACCTCAACATCAATGCAAGCAACGGTCGCATCAATATGCAGCCCGGCGCACTTGTACAGGTTGAAGAAAAACTTTATATGCCCAATAAGGACACCGGATTTAATTTCGGCGAGGTAAAGGGCGTTTACGGTCTCGTTGAGGCAGCCGTGTTCGAAGGACAGGATCAGGATTATTCTCACAAGCCTTATCCGGATACCGAATACACTATCGACCTTACAAATCTTTTCAACGGTAACGTATATCTTGATTTTAAGAAGGTTCGTGGTATACACCATGGAGATGAAGTGCTTCCAGATCTCAAAGCCTATCCGCGCGGGAATGGCACTGAAATAGGTACGACCAAAATATCAGCCAACGGATGCCGTCCTGCTGCAGGCGGACAAGGCGAAGAGCCGGATCCCGAAGATGTTGATATCATTGGTGGTTCAGACGCTCACACTCACCCGATTTCAGCAACCTGCATCACCGCTTACGGAAACCAGGCATTCCTTTCTTGGCATAAGCGCGGTATCGGCAAGGGCAGCGGTACAAACCACGAACATGACGGCATTTCCTACTGGGGATGTATTGAAGTGTTGACCATTCAGGCTGATACTCTTGCCATCACTTCATACATGGAGATAAATCCCGAGACAGTCGATGAAGCTGGTGCCTATGATTTCAATCATGTAATCTATGATGATGTAACTAACTCTATTCTCACTACAGGTGACAACGAAAAGAAGGGTGGTATAATTGGTAAGATTGCTCTTGACGGAACTCGCAATTTCGGCAAATACACCAATGACACTCAGGTAATGAAAGTACGCAGTCTTCTTGAAGGTAAAGGTGTTTCCGGTAACAGTGTAGTAATCCGCCCGTCAGACAGAACACTTCTTCTTACAACAGCAGGCGGCTATCAGACCATGGACTATACCACCGACAGCCTCTTCAACAAGACTGAAAAGCTTACTCCGAAAGTGGGTCCGTTTGTTGAGACTGCCGGTTCGGCAAAACATGTGGCAATCAACAGCACTTATGCAGCGACTATCGAATATACCAAACGTGCAGGTGACCTTGACATAAACTATGATGAGGATGACAACACAACCGCACTTCCCGCCAAGATTACCGTATGGCCGCTTAATGACTATGTATTCGGCACTCCTGTATGGAGCGTAGAAGTGCCTGAGTTCGCACCTATCTATGGTAAAAATGTCATTGCAATCGACACTGACAACACAGTCTTCTCTTGTCAGGGACATGAGGGTGTAGCTCTCTACCAAAACGGAGCAGAAGTTAAGCGTTTCAAAGCGCCGAACAAATACAAGGGTGCTGCAGCCAACGGTCTATGCATCAAGGGCAATTACCTCTATGTTGCTTATGGCGCAGCAGGTGTATGGGTTCTCGATAAGAATACTCTTGAAGTCAAGGCTAAATACACCAAACAGGGTAATGCTTCGGCAAACTATGTCAGCGTAACTGACGACGGTTATGTTTATGTAGCTTACGGTAGAGCCGGAGCCAAAGTAATGAAGTTCCGCAATCTCTAATAAAGAGACATAACTGAACAATACTAAATAAGAGGGGTGCATCTAATGCACCCCTTTCTATTTAGTGTTGCAATACTTTCAAGATGTAGGGACGTGCCTTTGGCACGTTTACATAATTAGCTGATTACCAACGCAACATCGCAAAGCGATGTCCCTACATTGAGGACGAAATTATAATTCGGTCCCCGCATCTCACCTCTACAATATTTTCCCGCAGGGAAAAATCCACTTTTAGCCGTGGGTTGAGCATAGCGATACCCACGGAAAGCGATCAATAGCCCGATGTTTCCGACAGGAATCATCTTCTATCTCGCTTGATGATTCCCTCCGGGAAACGCCCACGACTCCGCACCACTTCCGGGGGTATCGCTACGCTCAACACCCCGGCTAAACGCAGATGATTCCCTCCGGGAAACAATCACGACTGCGCGCTGCTCCGCCTGAAAATCACCGCATAACTGCCCGACCAACAAATCACCGCGTAGCTGTAGAGGCTGCTGGAAGGTAGCCCGCACCATGGCAATATTTTCCCGACAGGGAATCATCAACCTCTCTCCGGGAAGCACACCTTGCATCTTTTGTCCATCTGTATCTCCCCATCCGCTCCGCCCATACCCTGCAGGCAATGCCTAAGGCACATTTTTATGTCGTAAAACATATTGTTATTTTTACGGAAACATAGTTGATTAGTCATGGAAATGATTAACTTTGCACAGATACAACCAAACGGTTAAAAAATCTATCGTTTACTATTGACCAATTATTCATGAAAAATTTCATTAGCAAATTAAGGACATTAATAGCAATAACCGCATTTGTGGCGTTATCGATACTCTCGGCACATGCCGACGGCATTGACCGCACAAAGCCGGTACAAAACATACTTGTAATCAACGCCTACAACGAGGGAGCGCCCTGGAGCCAGTCGTTTATCACCCCGCTGATAATGGAGGCGGCAAAAAATCATGAATTCATCATCGAGGTAGAGCATCTCAACATGAGTTATGTCACCAACGACTCGCTCTACAACAACATGGTCGAAGGTGTCCTGAAACGCTACAACAATAACAAGCCCGACGGCATCATCATGATTGGAGAGGCTTCTTTCGGACTTATCGACACCATCAAGTCAAACTGGGGCGATCTCCCGGCAATACTCCTCGGAAACCTTGACAAGGTAGGCACCATGAATTATTATCTTACCGGAGTGCAGGGAGATGACACCGACGACATGCTGACCCCGCTCGCACAGTTGCGAAACAAATATGACCTCACATTTATCGAGTCACCTTTCATGTATAAGGAGACCATCGACCTCATCGTAAAGATGAATCCGCAGCTGACCAAACTTGTATTTGCCGCCGATGCTCTTTCAGCCAACCGTCATCTCAGCAAAAACATCAGTAATTATCTTGCCTCGACCTATCCGGCAATATCCTACGAATGGCTTGTAGCAGGGAACGACAACAGCGGCCGTCTTCTCGACTATATCATGAATCATGACGAAAAGTTAGGTTTTCTTTTCTCCTCATGGTTTTATTCGGAAGAAGATGTCAACGGCTATCCGCAGCTTGTGTCAGGCGAATACCGCGCTATCCCACAGGCGGCGCAACCGGTCTATGCCCTACGCGAGGCATATATCGCCAACGGTATTCTGGGCGGTTATTTCCCTGACCACAAAAAGATAGTCGACACCCTCGTCAGCTACGTGCATAAGATGAACGAAGGCACCAAGATGCATGACCTGCCGTTCTATTATCCCGAATATCCGCAGGATTTCAATTACGTCATCAACTATGAGCAGCTTCTGCGCGACGGATATTCTGTAAGCGACTGCCCCGCCGACACGGTATTTGTCAACAAGCCCAAAACACTTTGGGACAGCTACAAGTGGTACATCATCTCCATAATCCTGCTTGTGGCTGCGATTGCAGTCATAATCGCACTGCGCTCAAAGGCACTGCGCATAAAGATAAAGGCGACAAGTGCACATGACGCACTGGTGCGCAACATGCCTATCGCATACGCCTCGGCAGGTCTTGTGACCGATGCTGAAGGTCATGTGACAAAAATCAATTACAAGTCGAGCAATACTTCATTTGAGTCGCTGTACAGCCAGAACGGAGCCGATGATGCCGACTCGTTTTTCAACATGGAGCATCTGAAGCATCTCGTGGACACCGCCTTCAAGGAGGGTCACTCGGTCACTTTCACCCACTATTTCAAATCGACCGACTCCTACTACGAATTTCTGATTGTACCCAACAAGGATAACAACACAGTCGACATATTCGGCACAGACACCACCAAGCGCAACAAAGCGGAAAACACACTCCGCAACTCACGCAAACAGCTTGAAATGACGTTAAGCGTGGCGCACATTATCCCATGGCGCTGGGACATCAAGACACAGCGCATCTATTGCGAGACTCAACGCATACTGAAACACCTCAAGTTCCCCACCCTGCGCGGGTCAAGACGCGGAATGAACATAATCGACTCAAGCGAGTATTTCCAGCGCATACATCGCGAAGATCTGCCGCGTGTGCGCCAGTCCTATCAGGAGCTTGTCGAAGGAAAGGCAAACTATGTCAAAGAAGAGTTTCGCATTGTAACAAATGACAACGGCAACGAGATAATCGACTGGATGGAAGTGAACGCCGCTGTCGATGACACGGATGAGAACGGACGCCCCGTATCGCTTGTAGGCTCACTACTTCTCATCACCGAGCGCAAGAAACAGGAAAACGCGCTGATTCTTGCCAAGGAACAGGCAAGCGAGTCTGACCGGTTGAAATCAGCGTTCCTCGCCAACATGAGTCATGAAATCCGTACTCCGCTTAATGCCATTGTCGGATTCTCCAATCTGCTCGCCAATACCGACGACGAGGAGAAGAAAGAGAAGTTCATCGGCATTATCGAAAACAACAACCAGCTCCTGCTGCAACTTATCAGCGATATCCTCGACCTCGCCAAAGTAGAGGCAAACACCCTTGAATTCATTTATCATCCGACCGACCTGAATGATCTTATCCGCAATCTTGAAAGCACGGTGAGAATGAGAGTCAAGCCGGGAGTAGTGTTGAATTTCACACTTGGCGCCGCGGAATGTGTCGTACGCACAGAGCGCAACCGCCTGTCGCAGGTAATCATCAATCTGCTCACCAACGCCTGCAAGTTCACCGACCGCGGAAGCATCACCTTCGGCTACGAACTGCGCGGCAATGAAATATATTTCTTCGTTCGCGACACCGGTATTGGTATCGCTCCGGAAAAGCAGAAGAGCGTATTCCAGCGATTCACCAAACTCAACAACTTTGTGCAGGGCACCGGTCTGGGACTCTCGATAAGCCAGAGCATCATCGAAAAAATGGAAGGACGCATAGGTGTCGAATCTCCGGGAGAAGGTCTCGGCTCGACATTCTGGTTTACTATCCCTTATCTTCCCGTGCAGGTTGCCGAGGGTAAAACCGCTGCCGAAGAAACCGCTGCCGTACCGGCTCCTCAGAAAGAGACAATCAAGCGTCAGGAAAAACTCACGTTACTTGTGGCTGAAGACAACGAAAGTAACTACCTGCTCTTTGAGACAATCCTCTCCAACGACTACAACCTCATCCATGCATGGGACGGTCGTGAGGCAGTCGACCTGTTCAAGCAGCATCAGCCCAATATCATCATCATGGATATCAACATGCCCAACATGGATGGTTATGAGGCTACACGCGAGATACGCAAAGTATCCAAGACTGTGCCTATCATCGCCGTGACAGCCTACGCCTTTGCCTCCGACAAAGAGCGCATCATGGAAAACGGATTCAACGGATATGTCAGCAAGCCGGTTAACGCCAACAAGCTGAAATCAGAGCTGAAATCCACAGTCGACTCCTCCTTCATCCTCCTGTAACGCATCATTACCCAATAAAAGTGAGAGGGCGCATTCGATGCGCCCTCTTTTATATGCCCGCTCGATGATACGCTGACGTATGACTCACTCGAGCGTATAATAAATCTTCTTTTGCTGTACTTGAGCATCAAACTATGTCTATAATTGTTTGCAATTCAGCTTATTGTTGTACATTTGCAATTATACGAATAAAATCAGTCATTAAGCGATGAACGAGTTGCAGATTATTAGGAGCAAGATTTATGAGATACGCGGTCAGAAAGTAATGCTTGACTTCGATCTCGCCGCAATGTATGGTGTAGAGACAAGGGCGCTGAAAAGAGCAGTTCGACGAAATTTAAGTAGATTTGAAGGGGAAGACTTTATGTTTGAATTAACCAAAGATGAACTTTCAAGATACCAAATTGGCACCTTGAACTCTGGTCGCGGACATAATTTTAAATACATGCCATTCGCCTTCACGGAATTGGGTGTTGCAATGTTGTCAAGTGTACTAAGAAGTGAGGTGGCAATCGAGATAAATCGGGGTATAATGCGAGCATTTGTTGCTGTACGCCAAATGATTTCTACCGATTGCCCTGTTGACCGGCTTTCTGCACTTGAAAAGAATTTCAACGAGCTAAAGCAAGAATTAGAGGAAGTTTTTGCCGATTATAATGACATCAACGAGAACACCCGTGCACAACTTGATGCAATCAATACGACACTTGCCGAATTGCAGGTATCGCCCAAAAGCATTCCGCGCCGACCGGTAGGTTTCATCTCTCCTCAGGAATAGCGTAAGTGTGTGTGTCAAAAGAATTATAATCTGTCGTGATGCGGGAGAGCTTCCACTCGCCTTACATCGTCTTATGAATCACCGCATAGCTGTGCGACATTGTGTATGCGGCAAACCTACATTATAATCGGATGTTGGAGGCGTGGACCTGGATTTTGTCCGGATCGGGGATACGCATGTAGTCGCCGTAGATACGACGCAAGTAGCCGTCAGGGGCGGCAGGAGCCAGAAATCTGTACCCCTCAAAATCGACCTCGCTCACAGGCAATAGCTCCGACATCTGCCGTGGTGCAGAAAAGAAGCTCGGCATCACATGACGCATCTGTCCGCGCGCACCTATCCGGCTCACCGCCCTCATCACCGGAAAAACGACACCATGCAGCACCGGGCGCAGCAATTTGTTGCGCAACGCCCCCGGCGACTTTACCCGCCATCTCAGTTCAGTGCCCACAAGCTTGCACCCGAGACGATGGAGCTTGCGCGATGAGGAAGGCGCAATAGTGAACACATCGATGTAGCAGCCGCGATATTTCAATAGTGAGTCGAGTCCGTTGCTCTCCTCAACAAGCGAATTGAGATCACGCAACTTGCCGAATGCGAAAAGGAATTCCGGGTCATTGGCGGTTGTCTGCACAACATACCTCGGGTCGCCTACCCGCTCTACTGCTTCCTGAAAACGCGGAAAATCGGTCGCAAGCATCTCCACATCCACGTCATCGTCCCAGGGGATAAATCCGCCATGACGCATTGCGCCTATAAGTGTGCCGGAACTGAGCCAATAAGGTATATCATTGCTGCGACACACCTTATCGATAAATTTCAGCATCTCCAGCAATTTAAGCTGATGACGGCGCAGCAACGAACCGTCGGGATTAAACCGGCAACGCAGCCCGGCTTGTATCTCAATATCAATCATTGTCAAAATCTTTATTCTTCTTTAAAATCATGTTGTAAAACCGTCGGAGGTCGGCGACGGCGCGTAACCTGAAGAGCAACGCAAGCCCGACATAAAGCACCAGGTAAAGCATAGCACTCATCCACCACGACAGCCCCGGCAACAGCAATATGACCACGGCGGCGGCAAGTCCTGTCGCAAGTGGAGGCAAGACACAGCGCATCTGCCGCCACAACGCACAACCGACATATTTCCGCGACAGCAGTGCATTGACAAGGAATATATTGAAATTGCTCGCCACAATCGCCCACATTATGCCGTCCATCCCGTACATCATCCCGACAAGAAGCAGGGCAAGCAACATCCCCCATTTATAGAAACTCCACCGGAATAAGACTTTACTGTGACCGAGAGCCGCCACGGCATAAAAATTAACATTCTGAAGGCTGACAAATATACCGCCTACGCAAAGTATGCGGAAATATGGCACACATGGTAGCCACACGTCGCCATAAAGCGTCATCACAAGCGGCTCTGCTACAATCATCAGTATTATCAGCACCGGAAACACCACCGCCGCGATAACCCTCATGCCGAGTGCTGTCATGGCGGCAAGACGTTCACGGTCATTCTGGATGTTGGAGAAAAACGGGAAAAGCACCTGTACCAGCACCTGCGGCACAGCGTATGATGTCACCTGATCCAACTTGTATGCCTGCGTGTAATATCCCATGTCGGTGGTCGAAAAGCGTTTTCCAATTATCACCCCCTGAAGATTACGACATATCTCCTGCAATATTGAAGCGGCAAGCATATAGCCCCCGAACCCGAACAATGACCTGAACGACTGCTTTGAAAAACCGCCCGACGGATGCCAGCGGTTAAGTACCCAGTAGAGCATCGTTATCATTGCCTGGTTTATGACCGTCATGGCTACAAGACTCCACACACCGAATCCACGAAATGCCATCACTATTGCCACACACGAGGCTGTGACGTAGCTCGTAAGATTGACTATCGCCAGACGCTTGAACGCAAGTTCCTTCTTAAGTTTTACATGCTGCACCTGTGCAAGCGCGCTTATGACCAGGTTAAGGCTGATGACGCGCAACACATCGCAAAACACCGGCATACCGAAGTAACGCGCCACGGCCGGTGCCGCGACAAACAGAGCGCCATACAAGAGCAAAGAGAAGCCTAAATTCCAATAGAATATAGTCGAATAATCGACCTGCGTCGGCGATTTGCGCTGAATGAGCGCCGACCCGAAACCGCCGTCAATTATAGTCTGAGACACCGCTATAAATATTGCCAGTACGCCGATTACACCGAAATCGGCAGGAAGCAACAGATTGGCAAGCACAAGGTTAACCGCAAACTGCAACACCATGTTACCGAAACGGTCGGCGGTAGCCCATGCAGTTCCTTTCAATGCCTTTCTGCCAAGCGTGTCAGCCATAAGCGGTCAATGAATCATAGATGATATAAGATAGTCGATCGATGCCGCATCAAGACAAGCCACCGCCCTTGCGTCAGGGCTGTCGGCGATGGTGTCACCATCAATGTAATGCTTCCCGACACGCTCTTGAAACCACCGGATAATCATGTCGATAGTGGGAGTGGCAATTCCGAGCCGTGAACACACCATTTTTATCAGCATCATACCGTAAGGGAAATCCTCAGTGAAATAACGGTTGTCATAGTCAGGCATATAGCCTCCCTCTACCTTTTTCATCGGTGCGGGAATACCCTTGAACGCCGCGATACTGCGTATCTTGCGGGTAAGGGAAGGGGCATCGGTCGACTCATAATAATCAAGCAGCGACGGAATATGGTCGGGAGCGATACCAAGCCGCCTGACGGCAAGCTGAAACTCGCTGTCGCAGGCTATCAGCAGTTCCGAGCTTTCATCGGTCCAGTCGGAATAAAACGCTGGTACTTCCTTGAACGGAGCGTCGCAATCCTTAAACATGGCATATAGACGCGACGGGTGAAGTATCGGGTTACTGTTGGTGAGCGTCACCTCAAGCGGATGGGCAAGCACCGACACGGGCGTAGCAAACATGTCGGCAAACATGGAAGAGATACCGTCCCGGTCATCAACACCGCTGAACGCCACTTTTATACAGTTCCGGTAGCCAAGCAGGTGAGCGGAGTGACCATAACTTTCAAGACGCGAGATAAACGGCACACGCTGAAGTCCGAAAAGACGCGCGTCACTGCCAAGCACATTTATTGCCATTATGAAAAATCCGGTGCAAGAGAACACGCTTCCTACAAGCGCGTCATGCCGCAACCACAGCTTTATGGCAACCAGTTTGTCATGTATAGCCGGACCGGGAAGACATATCAGCACCATATCTGCATCGGGTATCACAACCGCCGGGTCAGCCGACACGCAGTCAAGCCGCCCCGAAAAATGCTTTCCGTCAGGGTCAGTCACATCAACTTTGCTGCTCCAAGACTCAGGATGATCGGTCAGCACATTCACCCCGTAGCCGCGTGAGGCGACAAATCCAGCAAGCACAGTGCCGACATTGCCGCCGCCCACAATACATATCTTCATTCCGTCACCTTTGCCGCACTCCATAATTACAGCGATTTAAGGGCATCGGTCAAAGCCCGGTTATCGGCAGTGTCCCTTACGGCGATACGTATGTATTGTGTTCCTGACGGAAATCCCCGTTTGCCCGAGCAATCCTTTATCAACAGGTTGTACCGGTCAAGCAATATCCTCGTAAGTTCACCCGCAGTAAAGCGCGATGTCACCTCACACAGGAAATAGTTTGCCGCCGAGGGCATCACACGCAGATAATCCACCGCCTGCAGCTCTTCATAGAGGGTATCGCGCACCTTCCTTATCTTGCGGCAAGCTTCATCGTAAGATTTTTCATATTTGCCGAAAATCTGCATGTAATACTCGCCGAAAGAATTGATGTTCCATATCGCACAAGCCGAGCGCAATTTCCTGACAAGCTCCTTGTTGGAACTTACAAGCACCCCGAGACGCAGACCGGGCACTCCATAAGACTTCGAGATACTTTTCACCACCACAAGATGCGGCGCGTTTTCAAGCACCCGATTGTGGAGAAGCGTATTGTCATCACCGTCAGCAAAGTCGACAAACGACTCGTCGACAACAAGCCTTATATTCCTGACGCGCGTCCACTCGACAAGCCTCATAAGGTCGTGACGCGGTATGAAATTGCCCGACGGGTTATCGGGATTTATCACGAGCAGTGTGGCGATATCCTTGTCGGCAAAATATGTCATCAGGTCGTCGGCTGTATAGCGGAATTCATTATTGTCAGGGACAAACACTTCGACTTCATCACAGTCCTTACGGTTGGGATATTCCTCAAATGTCGGTGCGGTCACGCCAAGACGACCGTCGCAATGCTCCATGAGCGCCTTGATAAGTTCGGCGGCTCCGTTACCTGTCACCACATAATCATGACGTACACCGAAATATTTCGCACCGAGGAGCGAGTTCACGCCCATTCCCGAGGGATAATTGCGCAAAAGCACGTCAAAACTACTTTTCATCTCATCAATCATCTTTGCTGTCGGGAAATAGGGATTGACAAGGTAACAGAAATCCTTAAGCCCCGGATAGCGCCAGTAACCGCCGTAACTGTGCTGCAGCTTTTCAAGACGTGCATCGACATCGGCAAATATGGTCTCGGCTATGCGGAGATCCTGCACGTCGTCAATCTCATACCAAGGAAGACCGCCGATGGAAAGCGCCTTTATTCCCGTAGTGTCGACAAGAGTGATTACACGCAACACCTGCTCGTAATACTCATTGTCGCCGAGCACCTTGATATATGCCTCCAGAAACGGCAGATAACAGCGCGTGGCAAACTCACGGCTGAACCTATAGATGTTGACCGTCTTGTAATAGCTGTCGATATCGTTATAGTTAAATGCCTTTTTCGGGATAAAGCTTATTATATTGTCATCCTCGTCAAGACGCACCATAGTGCCGTCCATCCAGGGTTCATAAGGCGCGACGAGAGCCACATCAGGATGTTCCGACGCGTATATCATGTCAATAACCGCGTCATCAACTATTATATCTGATTCAAGCAGCAATGTATCGTCATCCTGCATGACATCGCGCGCAAGCCAGAGCGAATATATATTGTTGGTCTTGTCATATACATTGTTCTCGACATATTCCACGTTCATCTCCGGGAAACGCCCTGAGATGTAATCGCGCAACTTCGCTCCCTCATAGCCGATGACTATCACGACCCTTGACAAGGGGAGACGCTGCAGCTGCATGAGCATGCGGTCAATCAGCAAGACCCCGTTGACGGGTACCATACATTTGGTGTTTCCCGCCGTAAACTCGCCGAGACGGCGTCCGAGTCCGGCTGCCAGTATAATTGCTTGCATATTAGTAATTGAGGTTAATTAGCAAGCAAAGTTACCATTTTTTGACGGTATTGGTAGCGTCTATATGGAAATATTTGAGTAACTTGCGCCATAATTTGCAATCCGATGAAACAATTTACCAACGTAAATGACATAGGCGACCTCCGGCTTGCCGTGAAGGAGGCGCTCGAAGTAAAAGCCAACCGTTTTGACTACAAGCATTTTGGCGAAAACAAGACGCTACTGATGATATTTTTCAACTCCTCGCTGCGCACTCGCCTAAGCACCCAGAAGGCGGCGATGAATCTCGGAATGAATGTAATCGTGCTTGATGTCAACCAAGGCGCGTGGAAACTCGAGACCGAGCGTGGCGTAATCATGGATGGCGATAAGCCCGAACACCTTCTTGAGGCAATCCCCGTGATGGGCTGTTACTGTGACGTGATAGGAGTAAGGTCATTCGCCCGCTTTGAGTCGAAGACCGATGACTACGAGGAAAAGATTCTGAATCAGTTTATCCGCTATTCGGGGCGACCCGTATTCTCTATGGAAGCCGCCACACGCCACCCCTTGCAGTCATTCGCCGACCTTATCACCATAGAGGAGCATAAGACCGTCGAGCGTCCGAAAGTAGTAATGACATGGGCACCCCACCCCAAGGCACTCCCGCAGGCTGTCCCCAACTCATTTGCCGAGTGGATGAATGCCGCAGGCTACGACTTCGTGATAACCCATCCACACGGCTACGAGCTCGACCCGGCGTTTACCGGCAACGCAAAAATCGAGTATGACCAGGACAAGGCTCTTGCCGGAGCCGACTTCGTGTACGCTAAAAACTGGAGCGCATACACCGACCCCAATTACGGCAAGGTGCTCAGCACCGACCGCAGCTGGACTGTCACCGCAGAGAAAATGGCACTCACCAACAACGCTTTCTTCATGCACTGTCTTCCTGTAAGACGCAACATGATTGTAAGCGACGAGGTAATCGAGAGTCCGCGCTCACTTGTCATACCTGAAGCGGCAAACCGCGAAATCTCGGCAGAAGTGGTGTTGAAACGTATCCTCGAATCACTTTAACCCACGGCTTGCAACAATGGCAACCAGAACACCCGCTGAAGTAATCGATGCGGCGATGAACGCCGGACAAAACAAGTTGCGGCTGCAGGTATCGGGCTACACTTCATTTGTAATCCTCACAATGCTTGCAGGCGTCTATATAGCTTTCGGAGGCACTTTGTCGCTTATCATCGGCTATGGATTTCCGGGGCTCACGGCTGACAACCCCGCGTTGCAGAAACTTCTGAGCGGAGCCATGTTCCCTATCGGGCTCATACTGGTGGTAGTGCTCGGTGCAGAGCTGTTCACCGGCAACAACGCCCTGCTGATGCCGCCGCTGATGGCGAAAAAATGCTCCTTGCGCGACGTGCTCGTAAACTGGGCGCTCGTGTATCTCGGAAATTTCCTCGGGGCAATACTGTTTGTACTCGTAATGGTCTATTTTGTCGGGCTCACGGCACCCGAGCCTTACCATTCGGCGATAATCGGCATCGCGCAGGCAAAAGTCTCTATGCCCTGGCTCGTGGTGATGGTTAAAGGCATCGGCGCCAACTGGTGTGTATGTCTGGCGATATGGCTTGCGCTGTCGGCAAAAAGCAGCGGGGCTAAGATGTTTGGATGCTGGCTGCCGGTGATGGCGTTTGTCGCCCTCGGCTACGAACACTCCATCGCCAACATGTTTTTCATACCGTGCGGAATGCTCGAAGGGGCTGATGTCACGGCATGGCAGATGATATGGCGCAATCTTATCCCAGCCACAATAGGCAACATCATCGGAGGCGCTCTGCTTGTAGGATGTATCCACACATATCTGCACCTGAAAAAATCAGAATAATCAACTATAATCACAACATAAAAACTATATTAAGATGAGCAATTGGTTTGAAACAAAAGTTCGTTACGAAAAAATGATGGAAAACGGCACACAGAAAAAGGTAAACGAGCCCTACATGGTCGATGCCCTAAGCTTCACCGAAGCGGAGGCGCGCACTATCGAGGAACTCACCCCGTTTATCTCCGGCGAGTTTTCCATCTCAGCGGTAAAACGCACCAATATTACGGAAATATTCTGGGATGATGCCGCCGACAAATGGTATCATGTCAAGGTCAATTTCATAACACTTGACGAAAAGACCGCCGTCGAGAAAAAGACTACTAGCCATATCCTTGTCGCCGCCAACAATTTCCGCGAGGCGCTTGACAATTTCATGGAAGGCATGAAGGGCACGATGGCTGATTTTGAAGTATCGTCAATCGCCGAGACCACTATAATGGATGTATTCAAGGCAAAACTTGGCGGCAGCGAATCACCCGCAGAATAAAATGAACGGAATAGCACAACGTATCGACGAGATAACTTCGACACTGCCCGGGGGAGTAACCCTTGTGGCAGTGTCGAAATTTCATCCTGCCGAAGCTATCATGGAAGCATACGGGGCGGGGCAGCGTGTATTTGGAGAAAGCCGCGCCACGGAACTTGTGGAAAAAGCCTCCATCCTCCCCGCCGACATAGAATGGCACTTCATCGGACACCTCCAGACCAACAAGGTACGTCTTGTCGTTCCCCACGCCGGGCTTATCCAGAGCGTCGACTCCGAGCGTCTGCTCCGGTGTATCGACTCGGAAAGCCGTCGCATAGGCAAAGTCACCGACATACTGCTTCAACTGCATGTGGCGCTGGAAGAAACAAAATTCGGCTTTCTTCCCGACGAGCTTACGGAATTGCTTGCAGGAGGAATCCTTGAGGAGACACCCAATGTCAGAGTGCGCGGCATCATGGGCATGGCAAGCAATGTCGACGACAACGCCCGCATCGAACGCGACTTCAAGACAATACGCTCAACTTTTGACCGCATAAAATCACTGTCACTGCACGGAACAGGAGCATTTGACACCGTAAGCATGGGCATGAGCCACGATTACAGGCTCGCAATAAGCTGTGGAAGCAATATGGTGAGGATAGGCACGACAATATTCGGAGAAAGGGAATATTGATGCCAATATTATGTTTTTGAGCATAACCCGATACGCCACTGAAAAAAAATCGCTAATTTTACAGAATTAACCAAAAATCACTCTTTAATCAAGAATCACTATCAATCAAAAACGGTTTACACATGGTACAAAAAACACAGTCCAACGGTAGAACGATTGCCATCATCGCGATGTTTTTCCTATTTGCGATGATATCGTTTGTAACCAATCTTGCCGCCCCCATCGGCACAATATGGGGAAATACATTTGAAGGCAACAGCGTGCTCGGCATGATGGGCAACATGATGAACTTCCTCGCTTATCTGTTCATGGGCATTCCCGCCGGTAACCTTCTTGTAAAAATCGGTTATAAGAAGACAGCACTCTGGGCGATGGCAATCGGTGTCATCGGCTTGTTCGTGCAATTCCTTTCAAGCCAGGCAGGCGCCGATACCCCCCTCTTCACCATGCAGTCGTCAATCGACGAAGGCGGCATGATGGTGACCAAGGAATTTACCGTATGCCTCAACTTCCTGATTTATCTTCTGGGAGCATTTATCTGCGGTTTCTGCGTATGTATGCTCAACACCGTAGTTAACCCGATGCTCAACCTCCTCGGTGGCGGCGGCAACAAGGGCAACCAGCTTCTCCAGACCGGTGGAGCGCTTAACTCCCTATCAGGCACACTGACTCCCTTCTTCGTTGGCGCACTCATAGGTCAGCTCACAAAATCGACCACTATCCAGGCTGTGACTCCCCTGCTCTTCATCGCTATGGGCGTATTTGTCGCAGCATTTATCGTAATATCTTTCGTGGCTATACCGGAGCCCAATCTCTCAAAGGGTCATAAGAAAGTAAAATACAGCCACAGCCCATGGAATTTCCGTCACACAGTACTTGGTGTCATCGGTATATTCATCTATGTAGGTATCGAAATCGGTATCCCGGGCACACTTAACTTCTACCTCGCCGACCAGAAGGCATCGGGCGCAGGCGTGATTGGCGACGCCTCGACAATCGCGGGCGCAATCGTCGCCGTCTACTGGCTGCTCATGCTCGTAGGCCGTAGCCTCAGCGGCGCCATCAGCGGAAAGGTGTCGACCCGCGCACAGCTTATCAGCGTGTCGGCAGTAGCTACCGTGCTTGTGATACTCGCCATCTTCATCCCCAAGACTGTCACCGTACCGGTGCCGGAATTTGTCTACAGCGGCGTTAACGGCGAGCAGGCAATGGTACCTGTAAGCGCATATCTTCTGGTCATCTGCGGTCTCTGCACCTCGGTTATGTGGGGTGGTATATTTAACCTTGCAGTAGAGGGTCTCGGAAAATATACCGCGCAGGCATCAGGTATCTTCATGATGATGGTTGTGGGCGGTGGTGTCCTTCCCCTCCTCCAGCAGTTTATAGCAAAAGAGGCAGGCTACATGACAAGCTACTGGCTTATCGTGGCATGTCTGTTGTATCTCCTGTTCTACGGTCTTGTCGGCAGCAAGAATGTCAACACCGACATCCCGGTACAGGAAGAGGCATCTGACGAAGAGCAACTATATCTCTAACTATACCTATACTTAATTTATTTTTTAACTTTTTATTTATGGACAAAAACCTCATGACTCGTGCAGCTGACAATATCCGTGTCCTGGCTGCATCAATGGTGGAAAAAGCAAAATCAGGCCACCCCGGCGGTGCTATGGGTGGAGCCGACTTCGTGAATGTCCTGTACTCATCGTTTCTTGTAACGGATCCCGACAATCCCACTTGGATCGCGCGCGACCGCTTCTTCCTCGACCCCGGTCACATGTCACCGATGCTATACTCGGTGCTTGCCCTTACCGGCAAATATTCAGTCGAGGAGCTTAAGGAATTCCGTCAGTGGGGAAGCCCCACTCCCGGTCATCCCGAACTGCACCCCGAGCGCGGTGTGGAAAACACTTCCGGTCCTCTCGGACAAGGTCACGTGATGGCTGTGGGTTGTGCTATCGCAGAGCGTTTCCTTCAGGCTCGCTTCGGTGACTGGATCGCTCACAAGACTTACGCGTTTATTTCCGACGGTGGTGTACAGGAAGAGATTTCACAGGGCGCAGGACGCCTTGCAGGATATCTCGGTCTCCACAATCTCATAATGTTCTATGACAGCAACTCCATCCAGCTCTCTACCGAGACCAAGGCGGTGACCACCGAGGACACCGCAGCCAAGTATCGCGCATGGCACTGGAACGTGATTGAAGTCGACGGAACAGATCCTCTCGCAATGGCAGGCGCACTTGAGGCTGCCATCGAAGAGAAGGAGCGCCCCACTATCATCATAGGCAAGACCATCATGGGCCGTGGTGCTGTCACCGCCGATGGCAAGTCTTATGAAGGCAAATGTGACACTCATGGCAACCCGCTCAGCGCATCGGGTGCCGACTACGCCAAGACAATGGAAAATCTGGGTGCCGATCCCGCCGATCCCTTCCACATCTGGGAAGATGTCAAGAAGCTCTACGACGATCGTGCAGCAGTGCTCCGTGAAGAGGTGAAGGCTCGTTACGCTGCCGAGAAGGCTTGGCGCGAGGCAAATCCCGAGCAGGCAGCCGTGCTTGACGGTTATCTTGCAGGCAAGCTCCCCGAAATCGACTGGAAGGGCATAGCCCACAAGCCCGGTATCGCAACCCGTGCGGCATCAGCCGACGTGCTTGCAGAGCTTGCAAAGAAAGTAGGCAACATGATTTGCGCATCAGCCGACCTCGCCAACTCTGACAAGACCGATGCATTCCTCAAGCAGACCCATCCCCTCACTCACGGCGATTTCTCCGGAGCATTCCTCCACTGCGGCGTGACCGAGCTTACGATGGCTGCGATAATGAACGGTATTGTACTCCACGGTGGTCTTATCGCCGCATGCGGCACATTCTTCGTATTCTCCGACTATATGAAACCCGCTGTCCGCATGGCAGCTCTCATGGAACTTCCCGTCAAGTATATCTGGACTCACGATGCATTCCGCGTTGGTGAGGACGGTCCTACCCACGAGCCGGTGGAGCAGGAAGCCCAGATACGTCTCATGGAAGAGCTCCGCAACTTCAAGGGTCAGCCCAGTATGCTCGTGCTTCGTCCCGGTGACGCTGCCGAAACTTCTGTATGCTGGAAGATGGCGATGGAAAACACCAAGACTCCGACCGCGCTCATCCTCAGCCGCCAGAACATACCCGACCTTCCCGCTTCAAGCGGTGATCGCTACGAGGAAGCTCTTGGCGCAGAAAAGGGCGGCTACATCGTTGTTGACGCAGCCAACCCTGCCGTTACTCTCGTGGCAAACGGCTCTGAGGTATCCCTTCTCGTGGAGGTTGCCGGTCTTCTTGCCAACGAAGGCATCGCGGCACGCGTGGTATCAGTGCCCTCAATCGGACTCTTCGAATGTCAGCCTGAGGCTTACCGCAACAGCGTAATTCCCGCCGACGGCAAGGTATTCGGTTTGACCGCAGGACTTCCCTCTACGCTTCGCGGCGTGGTAGGTCGCAACGGCGAGGTATTCGGTCTCGACCACTTCGGCGCATCGGCACCCTACAAGGTGCTCGATGAGAAATTCGGCTTCACCGCACCCGCGGTACTCGCCCAGGTCAAAGCCTACCTCAACAAGTAAGCAACACTACAATACCCAATACCCAAGCGGGTGCATCAGATTGATGCACCCGCTTTTTATATTCTCTTGGCGAAGCTGACGAGTTTCCGTTCGCCAGCATCCGGCAGGTCTTTTGCCCGGTCATCTGTTTTCAGATGCCATCGCGTAGCTGTAGGGGCTTGTGGAAGCAAGCCCGCATCTACCCCTGCATCGCGGGCGCCCTCCCAGGCACCCCTACACCGACGATCCCGTAATCTTCAAATGGTAAAAACAACACAAACCATAACGGGGCGATGCCAAAATCCAGGCACCGCCCCGTCCTTTTTATCAACCGATCCGATTCTGTGACACAATCCTATCA
>ENA-UOJE01001599-UOJE01001599.1-human-gut-metagenome-genome-assembly--contig:-C23-NODE-1599-length-19671-cov-7.702998_pt1 | contig 19671 bp, 23 predicted proteins | sample MGYA00242341_ERZ723888 | MGnify/ENA metagenome assembly ERZ723888 | reverse complement strand
ACGGTTTCGGGGATCTCCATCCCGGCGAGGTCGACGACCACCGGGTGTTTCCATCCCGGCAGATTCATTTTCCCGCCGCTGTAGGCGATCCCGGCGACTTTGGGCTTGCCGCCCGCCGCTTCGATGAGGGTGAATTCACTCAATGTTCACTACTCCTTGGGTTCTGAACCGTCTTCCGGTTCGGTTGGTGTTTCTGCCGGTTCTTCCCCGGCGATGGGGATGCCCAGCTGCTTCATCAGTCTAATTTCCTTTGCTCTCTGGTGCAGAACGGACATATAGTCCCGACCATCCTTGGCGCATTCCGCGGCGAGCGTTGTGGTGTTGTTTGCCAGCCGCTTTTCCTGCGCCGACGCCTCTTTGGAGGGATCGACATGGGGGAATCCGTCCCAGAACCATGTATGTCTTTCTGTGGCGAAAGGCTGCATGGTCGTGAGCTGATACTCCCGGAACCACACTTCGAAGATGCGGTTCAGGACTTCGGACTCCCAGAACGACCGGTCGACCAGAATCGACTTGTGATAGATCTGGTTGTCGAGTCTGCCGCTGGCATAGTTGTGCCCGGAAAAGTCCCCCGCCAGCGTTCCGTAGGTCGTAACGGCACACCGTGCGATTTCGCTGAGGATGATCTTCACGAATTCGCTGTGGTTTGCGGCCGGTTGCTTCGGGTCGAGCTGCCCCATCTTCCATCCGGCAGGGACGGTCAGCATCATATTCCGTTCCAGCGGGATGCTGTCCATCGGCTCCACCTCGTCGGACTCGCCATTGGGCGGCGCATCCGTGTAGAGGATCGCCGCGAAGTCTGCCGCAGCCTCCGCCGCTGAAAGCACAGCCAGATTATATCTGCGCAGCTGGGCGAACAGCGGGAGCGCGGCCGTCAGCTCCGGGACGCCGCGATGGAGACCGGGGCGGTCCTGCCGGAATATATGGATCATATAGTCCGCAGGTACCCGGACCGCCTCGTCCCCCGGCATGTAGTGGATGTCGCCCGGATGGTATTTCAGAACCCGGTAACTGAGCGGATTGCCCCACTGATCGAAGGTGATGCCATCCACGCTTCGATCATCCTCGACCCATTTGAGATCGCCGGAAATCCGGTCTGCTTCCACCAGCATCAGGTCCAGCTTTACTTCGTGCCGAACCTTCGGATTCGTCACCAGCACGCCGAAAGCTTCGCCGTCCTGACAGCGGGCCATCCGCATCGTCCGGAGTTTCGCCGGGAGATGAACTGCATCCGCCCATTTTGCGAATGCTGTTTCCACCTCGTCGTTGAAATCCTCGTTCCCTGACAGCATTTGCAGTCTTGGGCCGGTCCCGATAGTGTCATTCGCCAGCATCTGGACCAGTCCTTTGGCGTAACTGTTGTTCGAGACCTCGTAACGGGCTCTCTGCCGCAGTGTGCGCCGCACCTCCGGCGATGCCTCCATGTCGGCGGAGAGATGGTCGGCCGCCGCCCAATGCCGGTGGTTGTCGGTCGTGGTCTGGGCCGCATCGAAGCGGGCCTTCACGACCTGTTTCGGAGGTGTTCTGCTCCGGAAAATTGATCTGATCTTGTTGAACATGGATGACTCCTCACGCCCCTGAATGGCTCAGTTTCGTTATCTTCAGGCCGCTGTTGCGGGATTTTACGGCCTTTTTCGACGCGAGATATTCGTCAGCCGCGATCTGATCCTTGAGAGAGTGCTGTTCGACCTTCTGCCCGTCGACTTCGGCGGACTTCGGCCCGGACGCATTCTTCCGGATGCTTTCTTCTATGGTTTCATTTTTCATTGGGACACCTCTGTTCGTATTGGCCGCGATGGGCCTCGCATTCGCCGATGATAAACTCCGTGACACGCTCGCACTTGTGTGTCAGAGCACACTCGATGGCGGCAAACGACTTCCGCATCTTGCGGATCTGCCGCCTCTGATACCAGTATGCCGACAGCAGCTTGTTGTACTGCCTCGTGCATTGATGGCAGCAGGGGTCGATCTCACTCATTCTCTTGATTCCTCCGTTGTTGGGATTCGAAATCTCGACAAGACTCCGGGCGGGTGTTTTTGACGCGGCCGGGCAGCGCTCTGTCGCATCGAAACCTTCCAAGACGTATATTCAAAAATTTTTTGAAAGTGATCAATGCAAAACAGGTTTTTTTCAAAAAAAAAGCAAAAAAAATCGCGGAGCAGTGGTTCTCACTGTTCCGCGCGGAGGAATGTCTGGATGGATTATATCAGGGCTGGTGTGCCTCGAAGACCGCTGCCGCAGCCTCCCGGACCTTGTCTTTCAGTAATTTGGGCTTGACCGCGACCAGTTTCCCAGCATAAGAGAGAATTCGCTGGACGAGAATTTCCAGCGGGGCTTCGGGGATCTTGACCAGTTTGAACACGGGGTCGTCCGTCTCCCAGACGATCTCCTGCTGCTCGTGGAACGGCATGGCGAAGATGGAATCGTGGATGTCCTGATGGAATTTCAGCACCACGTTCTTGACCGGGGTCAGGGTGAAGTGGATGTTTTCGTAGATTTTCGGGTCCGGGATGAATGTCTTTTCGAGAATCTCCGCCTTCTGGATGCGGTGGATCATGAAACTGCGCGGGGCGTCGGACTTGAGGGCGCGCGCGTGTATATACCAGTTATTATTCTGGAAGAAGAGAGCATGGGGTTCGATCTCCCGTTCCGAGACCTTGCCCTGATAGTCCCGATAGGTGATCTTCAAACACACATGGTCCCGCCATGCCCTGTAGACGCAGTCGAAGATTTCCTCGTCGACCTTGCCGGTCTGGGCGGAAAACAGCTTCATCTGGGAGACGAAAGAACACTTCACCAAGTCCGGGTTCGCCACGTTGAGCAGATAGTCCACTGCGTGGCAGATCTCTCCCTTCAACGGTTCGGGGAAGATGTTCTCCGAGATGCGCCGCCCCATCAGGAGCGCCATCATCTGGGTCTCGCTCAGGTCGGTGGGATAGGCGAAGTCCCAATGCAGGTCGGTGAGATAGAAGCCGTGCCGACTCCGGTCATATTCCCACGGGCAGTTGAACTCATCCTTCAAAACCCTCATATCGCGCCAGATGGTTTTCCGGGTACAGGTGAGAATCATGGTCTCCGAGGTGTCGAAGGTCGCCTCCTCAAAAGCCTTGCTGATTTTCTTGAAATTCGGATATTGCTGCTTCCGCATCATATCCACGATGCGGATCATCCGTTTTAGTCTGTATTTTCCGACCTGCATGGTCTCCTCCCCAAAAAAAAATTCAAAAAATTTTGCTTTTTTGCAGGTATGAGTCGTTATATTACCCATACCCCGTGATAATTTATACTCAGACAAAATAAAAGTCAAGCGGAAAACGGAACCCATAACCCATAACAGAGAAAGGACACGGCCCATGAGAGTGTATAATCCGATGACCGTCATTCGCCAGACGTCCAGAAAGCTCCTGCAGGCGTTCTTCGCCGAGCAAGGATGTCTGGACTTTATCAACTTCGAGAACGACAAACTCTACGAAATCCTGGACGCCTTCCGGACCCTTCCGGAAAAATCGATGGCACGGGCGGAAGCGGTGATGCGGGATGTCTTCACCTTCGCCGGTGACGAGAGCGTTCTGCTCCGAATTCTGGACGAGGCCCAGCAGCGGGACATCAAGATCGGAGAGGATTTTGAGGCACTGAAAAACCGTTACGACCGGGCATTTTACATCTATTTATATCACAGGGACCTCTGGGAACAGAACTGCGCTTTCCTGCAGGTGGACAGCCTCCCCAGCCGCCACTGGTGTCGCTGCCCGAACCTGCCGCGCAAGCCGCCGATGACGGATCAGGCCACCTGCGAGAAACTCGGGCAGCAGATTTCCGCCTTCTTCTGGCAGAAGCAGGTCCGAGGAAAGAAATACCTGATCGAATACCAGCGCCGGAGCAACGGGCTGCACTATTACTTCGTCTATCTGAGCGACTATTCCAACAGCTACGAGGCGTGGAGCGAACACGGACCGGAACTGGAGCGGCGGAACGAGACCCGCGTCATCAATATGGTATTTGCGTATGACGAGCAGTTCGGGACGCTGGACACCTACAATCTGGGCGGCAGCAGCATTGCCGTTGTCCTGCAGAAAATGTTCTGCGACGCCGTCCTCGGTCACGATCTGGTCGACAAGAAGGTCCTGAAGAGCGCCTTTGAAATCGAGCGCCTCAAATACCGGGGGAATATGCCCGTCGCCATGCCGCAGATTGGAATTACCCGCGTCTGGATTTCCTGCCTTGAATTCAATTATCACGGGGTGAACAAACGCCGGTCGCATCGAATATCTCTGGACGAGGTGGAGCGCGACGACGAGATCTACTCCATCATGGAGCATGATCTGGACCGGGTGAAAGTGCCTCTGAGTTTAGTCTCCGTCCGGTTTGTCCGCATTATGCTGGAGATCGAACTGAACGGGGTGAAGCGCCGCATGGCCATCGAAGTGCGGAAGAACAGCTGCACGCTGAAAAGCAATGCGGATGAACTGAGAAAAATCGGTGAACGTTTTTTACAGGAGACAGGAATCGATGTGCAACCGAACCTCTTTTGACACTCTTCTCGACTTCGGCAGCGTGGCCGAGGAATTTTTGCTGGACTGCTATGATCTGTCCTCGCTCCACATGAATTCGGATGAACTGACCGCTGTCGGACTGCTCCGCAAACAGCCCATCGGAAAGAAAGTCCGCTGTCGGGACTGCGATTCCACCATTCCCGTGGTGGCACGGGAGAGGAAAACCGGAATCATCCTCTACGGTGACTGCCCCGAATGCGGGTTCTATGAACTTGAGCCGGAGGAGCAGGTCCTGTGGCGGATCGACTACACCCCGCTGTTCGAAGCGGCCCGGAAATCCCTGGCTTGCACCGGGGAGATTACGGAGCTTGTCCCGTTCGCACTCTGGAGTCTGGGCAGAGCGCCGCTTGCCGGGCAGTCAAGGGAGATGTTCGCGTGCGCGGGGATCAACACCGACCGCAATGCGGAAATCATGCCCCACATCCCCAATAGGAAAACACCCATCCTCCTAATCCTCGGAAATGCTCCGTGCCCCGATTCACTCGGTTCATTTTCCTCCGACCGGGTATTCAACTTCTCCCACTTGGCGCGGGTGGAAAACGGCGAGATCGTGTTTGACAGTTCGCACATCCTGAGTCAAATTGCAACGCTCACGGCGCTGGAGCCGCCTCCGGAGAAAGCCCCCGGCAAGAACAGCAAGATCGGCGACCTTGCCATCAAGCTGAAACAGACCCTTCGTGAACATATGAAGGGCGTATATTCGGCAATACTGCAGGCCGAGCGGAGCAATACGGATTATGTGTTTCCGGAGCTTCGGCAGAGCGATCTGGCGAAGATGTATAATGTCCCCCGCGTATATATTAAACGCGCCGTCGACAGTGATCTGGAGCTGCGCACCCTCCTTGAATCCGCCAACAATCGCGATTCCACGATGGCCTACGGGTCCAGAGCCCGCTTTTAAACCCAATATCTCTCCTTCTTTTCCCGACACCCGGCTCCGGCCGGGCTTTTTTTTGCCCGGATAGCGGCCGGACCGGAGTCCGTTACAAATCCTGTTACAAGTCTGTTACAGTTCCCGGACGACTTGTAACAGCCCCCGTGTAACCGTCTCTCCGTTACCGATCCGGAGGGCTTTTCTGCCCCGGAATACCCTCCAGCACCCTGGTCTGTTACAATTGCCGTTATTTCGTGTAACAGCCTGCTGAAATTTTGAAATTTTTATTCTTTGACTATCAACGAGTTATAAAATCAGATTCCGTTACAGTCGTTTTTTCGTGTAACAGCCGGGATTGGTCGAGCCCAACGCAATGATGCGGCGGGCGAAAAACCCAAGGAGATAAAAATGGGTGCGATCAATTTCAATGATGTGTATGCCGATGCATACGTCCGTGAGTCCGTCAAAGTGGCAACCGAACAGCAGATCCAAAAGTTTCCTTCTCTGGCCTCATATGCGGATGACATCAAACAGGAACTTTGGATTTACATTGCCGAAGCTGTGGATCAATTTGATCATCGACGGGGAGTGTCCTTGCGGACATTCATGCGCAACGTGATCGACAGAAGAATTGTTACCATTCGCAATCGAATCATCCATGCGGTGGTGGCCGAAGCGCATGACAGTATTCCCATTGAGGAAGAAATTCCGGTTTACGCCCGCGACGAAGTCCGGCTGGCCGAGTTGCGGATGGACCTCGCGGTGGTGATGGAGCGTCTTACCCCGTTTCAGCGGCAGATCTGCCAATTGCTCATGGATGGACTTACTCTGAGAAATGTTGCGTCTCGACTCGGTCTGCCTTTTTCCACGTTCATGCATCGGCATATTCGGCCCATCCGGGAGAAATTTCAGAAAGAAAAAATCGAAAAATATTTGGATTTGCTTTGATCACTTTCAAAAAAATTTTGAATATACGTCTTGGAAGGACCAATCGCAAAAACGAAAGGCGCAGACACCATGAACACCAATTTTATCATCCATGAACCGGCGGGCGAATACCACGCCCGCAGCCGTAAAGGGGAATTCATGTCCAGCCATCTGCTGGCCGACTTTCGGGAGTCCCCCGCACTCTATAATAAGGAAGTAAAGGGCGAGATCGAGCAGAAAGACACGCCCGCCTTCGTGCTGGGCCGGGCCGCCCACAGTCTGATTTTGGAAGGCCGCACCGCTTTCGACCGCGACTTCGTGGTCACGGACGGTCCGGTCAACCCCCGCACCGGCGAACCTTATGGCGCGAAGACCAAGGCGTATGCCGACTGGCTGGCTTCGCAGGAGCGGGAGGTCGTTTCCGGCAAGGACTACGATTTCATTCTCAAACTCCAGCGGAGTGTCCACCTCCACGCCGCCGCGTCGGAACTGCTCGCCAGCGGCGAAGCCGAGGGTGTGGTTCGTGCCGAATACTGCGGCGTGCCGTGCCAAATCAGAATGGATTGGTTCTCGCCGGAGTCCGGGCTGGTGGACCTGAAGACCTGCGACAGCCTGAAGTGGTTCGAAGCAGACTGCCGCCGCTACGGATACATCTTCCAGCTGGCCTTTTACCGGGCCGTCATCCGCGTCGTGACCGGCGTCACTGTCCCGATCCACATCATCGCGGTCGAGAAGAACGAGCCCTTCGCCACCGGCGTGTGGCAACTCACCGGCGACGTCCTTGACACGGCCGAGCGGATCAACGAGGCCGCGCTGGAACGTTACAAGAAGTGCCTCTACACCGGCATCTGGCCCACCGGTTACGAGGAAATCCGCCTGATCGACAGCCTTTAATCCAGGATAACAACAAGGAGAAACACACTATGGGTATGCTTGACACTATCCAGTCGGGCCGTGAGAACCGGCCGCCCCGCATCATGATTTACGGCAGTGAGGGAGTGGGAAAATCGACCTTCGCCGCATCCGCGCCGAACCCGATCTTCATCCAGACCGAGGACGGCCTTGGCGAGCTCGACTGCCGGAAGTTCCCGCTGGCGCACAGCCTCGCCGAAGTGCTGGCCCAGCTGTCCGCGCTCCGCGACGAGCAGCACGACTTCCAGACGGTCGTGATCGACTCCGCCGACTGGCTGGAGCGCCTGATCTTCGATGAGGTCTGCCGCGAATACGGCGTCCGGAACATCGAAAAAGCCGATGGCGGCTACGGTAAGGGATACACCCACGCCCTGACACACTGGCGCAAGGTGGTGAATCTGCTGCAGGAGCTCCGCGACAAACGCGGGATGATGGTCATCCTCGTGGCCCACGCCAAGGTCGAGCGCTTCGAAGATCCGGAGAACGCCGCCTACGACCGCTACACGCCCCGGCTCCACAAGCACGCCGCGTCCCTGATCGCGGAGTGGGTCGACGCGGTCCTGTTCGCAAACAAGAAGTTCCGCGTCACCAAGGATGCTTCGGACCGGGCGATTGCCGCCCCTATCGGCGCGGACGGCGGCGAGCGGATCATCCGCACGGTCGGCAGCCCGGCGTGCATCGCCAAAAACAGATATGGTCTGCCGGGGGAAATCGCCCTGTCGTGGACCGCATTCATCAACGCTTATCAGAAAACCCTGGAGGAAAAACATGGGAAAGTGCTGTGAGAAGTGCGAAATCTACAGCCGCGTGACCGGTTACTATCGGCCGGTCAGTAACTGGAACAAGGGAAAACAGGCCGAATTCAAGGACAGGAAGATGTTCGAGGTGGAAAAGAAATGTCCGAAAAAATAATCACCGCGAACCGGCCGCTGACCTGCGATCTCTGCGGGCACACCATCCCGCAGGGAAGCAAATGCCGCCTGATCCGTGACGATTTCATGCCGTCTCTGATCTACTTCGAGCATCTGAACTGCCCGTCAGGACCGGCCGTCGCCCAGCAGAACCACACCCCGAACAAACCCGTAATCAACAACCGTCAGCCGCTGCCCGGCTGGCGTAACTCAGGAGAAAACACATCATGGCTACCATCAATTTCAACGCCAACGAAGTCGAACCCAGCGTCGGGTTCGAAGCAATCCCGGCCGGGAAATACCAGGCTGTCATCGTCGATTCGGATATGAAGCCGAACAAGGCCGGAACCGGCGAATACCTGCAGCTGGAATTCGAGGTCATCGAAGGGGAATTCAAGGGGCGCAAACTCTGGACGCGCCTGAATCTCCACAATCCGAACCCGGATGCCGTCCGGATGGCGCAGGCCGACCTCTCGGCGATCTGCCACGCCGTCAACGTCATCCAGCCGGGCGACTCCGTCGAGCTGCACAATCTGCCGCTCACGATCACGGTCAAGTGCCGCAAGACCCCGGACGGCGAGATCGTGAACGACATCAAGGGCTACGCCGCCAAAGCCTCGGCCGCAGGAACCGCCGCAGCGCCCACAACGTCCGCCGCCGCTCCCCAGCAGCCGTCCCAGCAGGGAACCGCGCCGTCAGCCCCGCCGTGGGCACGGCAATGACGGCGGAGTTCGAACTGCCGTGGCCGCCCAGCGTGAATCACTACTACCGGCACGTGGGACCGAGGGTGCTCATCTCCCGTGACGGGCGGAAATACCGTGAAAGAGTCGTCGCCCGGTTCTACAATGACCGGGTGGCGAAATACACCGGTCCGGTAGAGCTCGACATCGAGCTTTATCCCCCGGACAATCGGCGGCGGGACGTGGACAACAGTCTCAAATGTCTGCTGGACACGTTCACTCACGCGGGACTTTACGAGGATGACAGTCAGATTCATCGGCTGATCATCACCAAACGCGAACCGATGCCCCCTGACGGGCTGGCATACATAAGGATAACAGAATGGAACGCAGACAAAACGGCGGACAACGCCGGAAAATCGTGCAGGACTACCTCGCTGGCATAAGCGACGATCAGGAACGGCTCGTGTGCTACCTGTATGTTCACAACTACGATGACTACGAGATACGCCGGTTCATGCGGATCGCGCAGAAACGGCTGAACACGATCAAGGCGGCGATTCGCCGCCACCTGATCGCGGCAGGCATCCAGACGGCGGAGGCTTGAAAATGGACCTTCGACCGTATCAGGCGGAGGCGGTCGAAGCGGTATATCGGCACTTGCGGGAGAAGGACAACAATCCCTGTATCGTGCTTCCCACCGGGACGGGAAAGTCCGTGGTGATCGCAAAGATCGTTTCCGATTCCGTTCAGAACTGGCACGGGCGGGTGCTCATTTTGGCCCACGTCAAAGAGCTTCTGGAACAGAATTCCGGCAAGGTCAAGGCGTTTTGCCCGGACATCCCCATCGGGATATTTTCTGCCGGGCTGAAATCCCGCGACACCGAGGAACCGGTGATCGTGGCCGGTATTCAGTCCGTCTACAACAAGGCGTGCGATTTAGGAGCATTTGATCTTGTGATCGTGGATGAAGCCCATCTCATCGCCCCGGACGGTGATGGAATGTATCGAACTTTCCTCAAGGATATGAAGGTCATCAATCCCCGCGTCCGGGTGATCGGCCTCACGGCGACACCTTTCAGGCTCAAAGGAGGTCTGATCTGTCAGCCGGAGAACATACTGAATGAGGTGTGCTACGAGGCGGGTCTCAAGGAGATGATCGCGCAGGGATATCTCTCTCCGCTCATCTCCAAAGCCGGGCGAACCGAGGTGAATCTGGACGATTTGCACATCCGAGGCGGCGAATTCATCGGCGAAGAGATGGCGGCCGCAATGGACAACGAGCTGATCGTGTCCTCGGCCTGCCGCGAGATCGTCGACCTGACCAGAGACAGGAAATCGGTGCTGATCTTCACGACCAGCGTCGAGCATTGCAAACATGTGGCGGAGAAAATCCAGGCGTATTCCGGACAGGAGTGCGCCATTGTGACCGGCGACACTTCCGCGGGGGAGCGAGCCGAGATCATCTCCCGGTTCAAGGGAGAATTCATCCCGGCGGATCTTTTCGGAACACCGAAGCCCCCGCTCAAGTTTCTGGCGAATGTCAACGTCCTTACGACTGGCTTCGATGCTGTGCGACAAGAAGTTGTTTGAAAATTTTGTTTGATGTGTATATACTATGTGTTTTTGACTTTAAACTTCTCAAAGACACCGACCCAAAGACACATACAAACCTGTTGTTTTGCCAACAGTAGCCTATTCGGGCATGCGATCGGAGTAATCTGATGGTGTGGAGCCCCGAAGACAATGCAACCCACTGAGGAAATCCCGTGAGGGAAGAACGAGTCCCCTAATACCATGGGGCTGGGAGCTAGGCTCGGATGGTAAGGTTAACGAAAGTGAACCACTGATAAACGTCGTGAAACCTGAACAAGCCAAAGGTATTGATAGGCTTGAGCCAAAAGGCAAGGGTGCAAGGTCACAAGATAGCGTCTTCTTGTGCGCAAACAACGACACCCCGGCGAAGAGGTGGAACCTAACCCATCCAATATGGAATTTCAAACAAAACTTGGTAAGTCCGTATCCCTCCCAAAAGGGAAAGCAACCCGCAAGGGAAGCCGATGGGGGTGCGGATATGAGATACCCGAAAAAGCGAAGGCCGCCCTGTAATGGGACGGATAGCGGCAATGCCGTAATGCGAAAGCATGCTGACTTCGGGTTGGTTTTTAATCACAATAACGAATGTGGAGTGAAACGGAAAATGTCGAAAGGCGAACAAAGGAACGACAGCCAAAGGGCTGACGTGCGCATCGACAGTGAACTTGATTGGAACCAGATAAACTGGCAACAAATTCAAGATACTGTGACACGCTTACAGGCTCGAATTGTGAAGGCTCAACAGGAAGGAAGAAGAGGTAAAGTAAAATCTTTAACTCGTATTCTGACACACTCCTTTGCGGCAAAAGCATTAGCCGTTAAGAAGGTGTCATCCAACAAGGGAAGTCACACTCCCGGAGTGGATGGAACTGTATGGAATACAAATGAAAGCAAAGCCCAAGCGATCCTTGAACTCAAACAAGAAGGCTACCGAGCAAAACCTTTAAGGCGGAAATACATTCCGAAAGCTGGGAGCAATAAATTGCGCCCTCTCGGTATCCCGACTATGAAGGATAGAGCAATGCAGGCGGTGTATGCAAGTGCGCTCGAACCTGTGGCAGAAACAACCGGAGATCCAAACTCCTATGGCTTTCGCCCATACAGAAGCTGTCAAGATGCAATCGATCACATCGGAACTATCATGCGTAGATCAGACCGTCCACAATGGATACTGGAAGGAGATATAAAGGGGTGCTTCGACAACATCAGTCATGACTGGATGCTTAAGCACATACCAATGGAAACCTCAATACTAAAACAATGGCTAAAATGCGGATACTTTGAGAACGATAAAAAGTTCTTTAATGAAACAGGAACACCGCAAGGTGGAATTATATCACCTATCCTTGCCAATATGGTATTGGATGGTCTTCAGAACCTCCTATACAGTAAATACAAAAACAGATACCAGTCGCATAAAAACGGTAAATTCTACTGGACAACCCCGAAACATAAGGGACCAAACAGACAAGTAAATCTTATCAGGTACGCAGACGATTTCATCATTACCTGCAACTCTAAAGAGGTGCTGGAAGCGGAAATCAAGCCGATGATAAGAATATTCTTGCAGGAAAGAGGTCTGGAGTTGTCAGAAGAAAAGACCGTAATTACAAACATAAGCGATGGTTTTGACTTTCTCGGGTTCAATATCAAACTATACAACGACATAGTGCTGGTTAAACCTGCGGGAAAACGAGTAAAGAGATTACGTGACAAAATCGGTGAAATCATTTCCACAAATCAGGCAGCCTCTGCCGAAAAGGTAATCGAGGCATTGAACCCTGTAATTAGAGGATGGTGCAACTACTACCGATTTGTCAACAGCACCGATACATTCGACAATCTTAGCCACTGGATATGGGGCAGATTGTGGCAATGGACGGAGCGTCGCCACCATGACAAAGGCAAACAGTGGCGCAAGAACAGATACTTTACCAGACTCAACGGGCGTGACTGGCGCTTCTTCGCAAAGAAGGACGATGGCAGTATGATCTATCTGACCTACCCTAATGACATCAAGATGCTTAGGCATAAACAGATCAGAATAGATATGAACCCATACGACGCCAACGATGCTCCATACTTCGAGGAGAGGAAAAGGAGAGGAGTAAAACTACATCTCCCAAACTCTACTCCAACTTCCGAGCCGGGTGCTGAGAAATCAATGCCTTATTAAAAGCTTGAGCCGTATGCGGGGAAACTCGCACGTACGGTTCTTAGGGGGGAGGAAACTGGCAACAGTTTCTTCCTACCCGATCCGAACACGGACTGCATCGTGCTGCTCCGGCCGACCAACTCGGCCGGTCTGCTGATCCAGATGGTCGGGCGCGGCACACGCCTCTCGCCCCAGACCGGCAAGCAGAATTGCCTCGTCTTGGACTACGGCGGAAACATTCTCAGGCACGGTCCGGTGGACATGATCCGGGTCAAGGAACCCGGCGCTGGCAAGGGCGGCGACGCCCCGGCGAAGAAGTGTCCGCAGTGCCTGGCGCTGATCCACGCGGCGTATGCGAAATGTCCGCAGTGCGGCTTCGAGTTCCCGCCGTCCGAGAAGAGCAATCTTTCGGACAAGGCATCGAGCGCCGGGATCATCTCCGGGCAGATCGACTATACGGACTATGACGTGCAGGACGTCTACTACTGCGTCCACGAGAAGCGGCACGCCGAACCGGGGACGCCGCGCACGATGCGGATCGACTATCGGGTCGGCTTCGATGAGTTCAAGAGCGAGTGGGTCTGTCCGGAGCACACCGGTTACGCCCGCGACAAATTCCTGAAGTGGTGGCGGGAACGTGCCGCCCTTGGCTGTCCGATCCCGAGCACCGCGCGGGAGGCCGTCGCGCTGGCGAACCAGGGGCTTCTCGCCGCGCCGGAGCGGATCACCGTGCGCTCTGTCGCCGGGGAGAAGTTCGACCGGATCACCCGCTGGGTCTTGAAAGACCGACCCGTCATGCGGGAACCGGGGGACGATTCCGCCGAGATCGAATCGGAATATCCCTCCAACAGTCCCGGCGATCTGGGCGTGGCCCAAGATGACGAGCTCGCCGACATTCCATTCTGATAACGGATAATAAAATGTTCGTTATCGGCAGAAAATGACATTTTATGACAACTTATCAACCCTTAACAAGGAGGACACCCTATGTCCTGGGGAACTTACTACAAGCACGAAGGCTATCTCTCCCGGATCGGAAAAAACGAAATCGAATGCAAGCGGGAGGAATGCCAGCGCATCAACGATATGCTCTGGCGCGAAATCCTCGCATATATGGCATCCACGCCGCCCGCGATGGCGAAAGACGACGAGCGCAACGAATACCCGTGGCCGGAATTCATTGCTATGAAGATCCGGGAAATGCGCGAGGAGATCGAGGGCAACGCCGGTCTCATGGCGCGGCTCTACGACTGCGAAGAGGCGATGAAAGAGAATCCCGAAAACGTGACGGAGGGCTGACATGGCAAGAGACTTCACAGAACAGATCGAACGCTCCCGCAAGCGGCTGGCGAAATGCCTGAACCTGCTGGAGGCCGTGACCGGAGACCTGGAGTTCGTGTTCGAACAGAACCCGGACTGGAATTCCGAAATCAAGTATCAGATTGAAGAGGCGGCGGGGAAACTCGGCTTCTCCCTCGCCACGCTGACCAACTGGTTCGACGACGAACCCGAAAAGGAGTAAAACCATGTCCACACGAGGCGTTATCGCCATTGAGAACCCCGACAAGACCTGCCGGTCGATCTACGTCCACTTCGACATGTAGCTGGACGGCGCGGGCATCTGCCTGACGCAGCACTATACCACGCAGGACCGGGTCGAGAAACTGCTGGCGCTCGGCGGTCTGTCCGCCCTCGGCGACAAACTGTCGGAAGACGATCCCGAACCGGAGGCGCAGGACGTCTGCATCGCATATCACCGCGACTACGGCGAGGAATACGACGCCCCCGACGAATGGGAGTCCGCCGACAAACTGCTGGCACAGGCCCACCACATGTATTGGGCGGAATATGTGTATCTGTTCCGCAACGGCGAATGGATCTTCGACACGCCGTATCGTTCGCAGGGCTGGCGTTCCGTAAAACAAGCACTTCAGGAAGAGAAATAATATGAATATCGAATGGAAAATCACCGAGCAGGAATCGCAGCAGGAAATGGTCAGCGCCGACGGACGCTGGCACATCTCAAAGAACCAGCGCGGCGAACAGGCTCCGCAGTTCTATCTCACCAACTACGATTTGCTGCTTTCGCCCCACGGCTCCGGCACGGATTACAAGCAGTGTTTCGAGACGTTCATCGCCGACTGCGACGCCTTCATCGAAAAGATCAAGGCCGTCCGCGATCAGGCCCGGATGCACATGGACGAGATGCTCGCCGCGGCAAAGGAGCTGGAAACGCATGAAAATTGAAGCCATCCTCGGTCTCGTCATGGCCGAAATCGACCGCGCCGAGAAACTGCACCCCGTCTGGCCCGCCGATCTGGTCAAGGCCGCCGCGATCCCGGCGGAAGAAGCCGGGGAACTGCTGAAAGCCGCCAACGACCACGGCGAGAAGCGAACTTCGTATCAGTCAATCATCACCGAGGCGGTCCATACCGCCGCGTCCGCAATCCGTTTCCTGAAGAATCTGGAGGAGAAAACCAATGAGTAAAGTCACCGCTTTCAAGTTCAACGGTCTGCCCGTCCGCATCGTGGAAAAGGACGGCAAGCCCCTGTTCGTCATCCGGGATGTCTGCAACATCCTGGGCTTCTCAAACCCGAACCGTCAGCTGGCCGTCCATACCGAAAACAAGCCCCTCTACGAACGGATCAACACTCCGGGCGGTCTGCAGGTCGTTCGCCTCGTGCCGCGTGAAGACGTGGAGAAGATCCTCGCCCCGAATCACGGCAGGAAAGCCTCCTCGCTTCGCCGCTGGCTGCGGACGGAACTCTACCCGAAGGTGTTCCCGGATGACGCGGCGGGGGCGTTCCTGTTCGTGATCCTGGACCTCTGCTGTCCGGTCGAGAAGGCGAAGGCCGCCCGTCATGAAAACCGATAAGGAGAGCATCGTCTCAGCGCTGAAACTGTGGTTCCGCGAGGGTGATGTTTTCGAGATTCGGGTGCTGGACGCCTTGTCCCCGGAATGGATGCGACCGCACATGGAGTCGGGATATTTCGATTACGAACACATCCCGGACGCCGCCGAAGCAATCGGCAAACTGCGCTCCTTCTGGGGAGCGTATGCGACGGTGAATCCGGTCAATCCCGACCTTCTTGCCCGCGCCTGCAACAGACTGCGCGGCATCACACGGGAAGCCACCACCGCCGACACGGATATTCTGTCGCGCCGGTGGCTGCTGGTCGACTGCGATCCGAAACGGGTGTCCGGAGTGTCGAGTTCGGATTCCGAACACGAAGCCGCCATCTCAATGGCCTGCAAGATCAGGTCGGGACTGTCCGCCTCCGGCTGGCCCGATCCCATTATGCTTGACTCCGGCAACGGGGCGCAGATGATGTATCGGATCGACCTCCCGGTCGAGGACGGCGGACTCGTCCAGAGATGCATTGCCGGAATCGCAACTGCCGGGGATGACAAGGTGGATGTCGACCTTACCGTGTTCAACCCGGCGCGGATCTGGCGCATCCCCGGCACGATGAACTGCAAGGGCGACGATGTCAAAACCCGGCCGCACCGAATGGCGCAGATCCTTTCCGTCCCGGAGAAGACCGGCATCGTCACGCCGGAGCAGATGGAAGTCGCGGCATCGTGGAAAACTGTCTCAAATTCGGAGACAGTTCCATGCAGAGAAGTCTCCGATTTCGATTTGGATGCCTGGATCGCGCGTTTCTGTCCGGAACTCGGCGCTCCGCAGGTGTGGAAGGACGGACGCAAGTGGGTATTTCCCATCTGCCCGTTCAACGACGCGCACCGCAACCGGTCAGCCGTCCTTATCCAGCAGTCCAACGGAGCCATCGCCTTCCGCTGTCACCACAACAGCTGCATCGGCAACGATTGGCGCAAGCTCCGGGAACTCCGCGACCCCGGCTGCTACGACCGGAAAGAACAGCCGCTTCCGGACGTGGACATCTCCGGCATCCTGGCCCAGAAGCCGAAAGAACAGCCGATGCCAGCGGCCGAGCCGAAGCCCGACAATGTGCCGATGCTCGCGCCGCTTCCGGAAAAGCTGCTCGACGTGCCCGGATTCATCACGGAGTATGCGGAATACACCATGCGGACCGGACAGTATCCGAACCGCATTCTGGCGTTTTGCAGCGCGCTGGCGTTCCTCGCCTTCCTCACCGGCCGCAAGATCACCGACGAGCGGAACAACCGGGGCAACATCTATCTCGTAGCGCTGGCGAACAGCGGCACGGGCAAAGACCATCCTCGGAAGGTCAACATGAATGTCGCCATTCAGAACGACCTCGGAGCCTGCATCGCCGAGTCCTTCGGGTCCGGCGAGGGGCTGGAAGACGCAATGTTCCTCCACCCGTCGATGCTTTTCGAGATCGACGAGTTCGACACCGTCTTCAATTCGCTGAAATTCGCCAAGGACGGACGAGGCGAATCCATCATGGAAAAACTGCTCCGCTTCTACGGAGCATCCAACGGAGTCTATAAAATGAGAAAACTCTCCATCAGAAACAACGACGGCAAGAAATCCGACGACGACCGCAAGATCGTGAATCCGCATCTGGTCATCCTCGGCACTGCCATCCCGAAATTCTTTTACTCGGCCCTGTCCGAGCGCGTGCTGGCTAACGGTCTCATCGCCAGGTGCATGATTCTTGACGCCGGGAAGCGCGGACACGGTCGCAAGCCGTCCGGCGAAAGCATCCCCGACGCCATCACCCGCGCCATCGAGATCATCGGCAAATACGGTCAGTCCGGCAATCTCACCGAGATCAACCCGGCTCCCATGCTGATCCCGGCCGCGCCCGATGCCGATGTGCTTCTCTCCAAGCTGAACGAGAAGTACGACTGCATCTACGACAAACACGAGGCCGCGCAGCGCAACGAGGCGATGGCGTTCTGGGCCCGCGTCTTCGAGAAGGTGTGCAAACTCTCCATGCTCTACGCCGTCAGCGAGAATCCGGTCAAGCCCGTCATCACCGTCCCCGGCGTCAAGTGGGCCGCCGCGTTCGTGGAGCACGTCACCGACCAGATGCTGTTCATGGTGGATGCCTATTCCTTCGAGAACACCTTCGACGAGAAATGCCGCAAAGCCGTCCGCTACATCCGCGAGGCCCGGGGACGGGTCGCGCACGGCGTTCTGCTCAAACGGATGCACGAATCCAAGGAGGTGTTCAAGCAGATCATCGAGACGCTGGAGGAGAACGGGACGATCACCCACGAGCTCAAGGGGAGCGGCGCCAGCATGACCCGGTTCTACCTTCTGCGGTGACCGACGGAGTTCCCGGACCGCAAAAATCACTTCCCACGGAAAAGAACAAAAAAATGGAGCACCACCTTGGGAATTAAGGAAGTAAGCGGGGAAGAGAAGAGATAAGATAAATAAATAATTACTTACTTATAACTTCCCTTTCCTTTAATTCCCTAATTCCCATGACACGCGGATTTTCTTATTTTTGGCCCTTTTCAGCCCCTTTGCGCGTTATAACGGGGAACCGGGGAATTGGGGAATCGGGGAATCGGTGTCTTTCTTGAAATATCCGGCTGGATATATCCCCGGCGGAATGCTTATATAGGTTCCAGTCCAAGAGAAATGAGGTGAAAGATGAGTTTGTATGCAAATGCGGCAGAGGTTCTGCCACCCGAACTGTATGAGGAAGTGCGGAATCACTGGAACGGCGGCATCCTGTGGATTCCGGCAAGAATATCGAAAATGATTCCGGCAAATCCAATGGATGAGTATGCCTACGTTCTGATGCGGACGGGGCTGCCTGCTCGGGATATCGCGGCTTCATGCGATATGACCTTGAATCACGTCCATTACCTGGCGAAAAAGCTCAAGAGGAAACAGAAGACTCCTCCGCCCGCCGCAGGGAATTCCGACAGCGAAGTGACGGAAAATGTGACGGAAGAGTGACGGAACGCGGGCCTATGGCCGTTATACACGCCGGAGGGGGCGGAAATGGGGCGGCAAGGCCCGAAGTGACCTCAAATCCTATGGTTCCCCCCTCAAAAGGGAAAATGGAAGGGCGCGCGGAAGGACTCGACGAGTTAAGCAGACTTGCTTGCCGACGACAAAACGCCACCCGGCCGCCCTGGGCGTGACCCGAATCACGCGCCCCGTCTGCCCGTAAGACGCGACAGCGGGACTGTGACGCGCCTGTCCGGGCGCGTCTGTAACCTTTTCAGCAACAATCGTTACCCGCAAGGCAACGATGCGGACCGTTGCTGTCCCGACATTTAACCGTCTCGGACGGATTTAACCCATATGCGGTTAAATGATCGCCCCCCTCCGTCCATCGAAAAGCGCAGGAGCCAGCCGCAAAAGTCCATCGAGTTTTGCAGACGGGCGGGAGAAAATCCTTGCAATTCTGACATTGAATGTCGGATTTGCAAACTCCGGACAGAAGCATTTGCCCACGGTAAAGAAAAGATGATACCGAAGCAAAAGTAAAGCAAAATTCCAAAACGAGGAGAAACATGAATATCGTCAACATGAAGATCACGGACATCCGTCCGTATGAGAAGAACCCGCGCCATAACGAAGGTGCGGTGGAAGCGGTCGCCCGGTCCATCAAGGAATTCGGCTGGCAGCAGCCCATCGTCGTGGACAAGGACCTGGTCGTCATTGTCGGGCATACACGCCTGAAGGCCGCCGAACAGCTTGGTCTGACCGAAGTGCCGGTGGTCGTTGCCAATCACCTCACGCCGGAACAGGTGCAAGCTTACCGGATTGCCGACAACAAGACCGGCGAGATCGCCGAATGGGACTACAATCTCCTGCCGATGGAACTCAAAGACCTCCAGAACGCCGATTTCGATCTCTCGGTGCTGGGGTTCGATTCCGACGAGCTGGACAAACTGCTGAACGGCGACGGCGAGGATACCGTGACCGAGGGCGAAACCGAACCGGACGCCGTCCCGGAAGTCCCTGAAGAAGCGGTATCCATTCCCGGCACGGTCTATCAGCTCGGCAAACACAGACTCCTCTGCGGTGACGCGACGAAAGCGGAGGATGTCGCCCGGCTGATGGGCGAAGAGAAAGCGAACCTCTGGCTCACTGATCCGCCATACAATGTCGCCTACGAAGGGAGCAACGGCATGACCATCG
>ENA-UOJE01001591-UOJE01001591.1-human-gut-metagenome-genome-assembly--contig:-C23-NODE-1591-length-19746-cov-6.094205_pt1 | contig 19746 bp, 10 predicted proteins | sample MGYA00242341_ERZ723888 | MGnify/ENA metagenome assembly ERZ723888 | reverse complement strand
AACCTCCCCGCCATCCCCACCCCAAATCCCCTATCGACCCTAAACTCCCTATTGACCTTATTGACCTTATTGACCCTATTGACCCTATTCAATGGTTCGGTAAAAAATAGGAACAAAAATGGCGGTCACGCGTTAAATAGAATAATTTCCCAAATTAGATTCTATATGAACGCCCTGACCGCCTTGAAAATATTTAAATCCATGTTGAGGGATTTACTGTCCCGTTCAGCAAAAACACTTGGCATAGGCAAAGTGTTGAGTCGTTTTCTTGAAAATGTTGCAGGCACCATAGTCGCCATTCGCGGGCGGGTAAATTTCCTGCAGCTGCAACGCTATTCAGGATTGAATGAAAAGACATTCAGAAACAATTTCAGCCGGGATGGAATTGACTGGCTGAGGCTAAACAAAATGTTTATCTCCGGCACGGTCTCGCCGGACCGCCTGGTCATAGCCATGGACCCGGCACATATTTCAAAAAGTGGCAGATGTACTCCCGGAATAGGGATGTATTGGTCCGGGGCATCTAGTAAGAGTGTCCATGGGCTTGAACTCACTGCATTTGCAGCCATAGACTACGTCTCAGGCGACTGTGTCATGCTCGGGGCCTCACAGACACTGCCCGGCGATGGTGAAGGCACGAGGAAGACCATGACTGAATGCTATCTTGACGCATTGAAATCCAGGCGTGAAGAACTGCTGAAAATCAGCGACAAATTAGTGGCAGACGCCTTTTTCTCCCGCAAGACATTTGCCCTTGAGGCAGTGAAAATGGGGTTTACCCTGATTTCAAAATTTCCTGGCAATGCATCCCTGAGTTATCTTGCCAATGAGCCGTACCTGGAAAAGAGAGGGACACGCAAAGGGTACAAACCGACTTATGCCGGACGGGGGGACATCAAACATCCGGACATGATGTTCTGTCAAAAAATCCGTATTGATGGAATCGGCGTCTTTCATACCGCCGTTGTACATTCCACGTCATTACGGATAAATGTGCGTATTGTAATAGGACGAATCGGAGACCGCGATAACGTAATTTTATTCAGCACTGACCCTTCGGTATCTGCCGCCGATATCGTATCCATATACCGAAAGCGTTTCAGGATTGAATTCGGGATACGGGACGCAAAACAGTTCACAGGTCTCAGTCACAATCAGTCAAGGAATACCGCACGCATTGACTTCGCTTACAACATCTCTTTTTTTACTCGAAACATGCTTCAATCCGAAATTGACCTCTTTTTCCCAAAAAACAGTGTGGGGCAGCTTAAAAAAGCAATTTCCGACACCGTTTTCGCATTGAAAATACTCGACATAGGAGATGTCCGTCTAAAAAAGAGGCAAATTCTGCAGCTAGAAAAGCTTGTCGCAACATATATTGGAGCTGCCGCATAGCTTTTTTACCGAACCATTGCTATTGACCCTATTGACCTTAGAGTCCCTATTGACCCTAAAGCCCCTATCCAAAATCTACAAAATCAGCCCATGTCACAAAATATTTATAATTATGTAACAATTATGTAATTCTTAATTAAACTAGTTTACATCTGATTAATAGCATTTTATAAATTAACAAAAGTTAAAAATAAAATTTTACCCTAATTTTTATTTGATTTTTAAAAATTATCCGTACATTTGCATTGTAATCGTTCTGTAACAAGTTTGCAAGATGATTGCAATAACAAAACAGAATGATTAAACCAATTAAACAATTATCGATTATGGGTACTTCTTCAAATTTTCAGACAAAGCTTCTCGGACTTCAAAACAACCTTTTGAATTTTGCTTATTTGCTCACTTCTAACCGTGACGACGCTTACGACCTCCTTCAGGATACCACACTGAAGGCGCTCGACAACCAAGATAAATATGTCGACAACACCAACTTCAAAGGATGGGTGTTCACAATCATGCGCAACATATTTATCAATAACTACCGCAAGATTTCTCGCGCCGCCACAGTAGTGGATCAGACTGAAGACCTCTATCATCTAAATCTTCCGCAGGATTCCGGATTCGAGACTCCGGAAGGATCAATCGCGGCAAAAGACATAACCGCAGCTATCAACTCGTTCAGCGACGAGTACCGCATACCGTTCTCTATGCATGTTGCGGGTTATAAATATAATGAAATTGCAGAACAAATGAACCTCCCTCTTGGCACAGTCAAGAGCCGCATATTCTTCGCGCGCCAGCGCCTTCAGGAAATGCTTAAAGACTATCGCTAAAAAGCGGCATTATTGTGATTCTGATGAAGAAATACCCGATAATCTAACACTTCAGGCGGTCCTCTCGACCGCCCTTTTCTTTTCCCGCACTTAACTTACTACATCACAAAACAATGTTGGCGGTCAACCGGAGGTTGATCGCCAACATTGTCATAAACCGCCCTACACGGTTAGCGGCGACCGCGACGCGGCGGCTTGGGCGAACGACGCTGACGCGCCGGCTTCTTCTTGCCTTTAGCCGGAGTTGAAGAAAGCGCCTCCTTCACCGACACATCATTTCCGGCAATATCTTCCTTTGGACGGCCCTTGTCATCAATCAGGGCGAAATCTACCATCTTGCGCTCGACATTGACACGCGCAACTTGTACGCGCACACGGTCGCCAAGCGTATAACGGGTTTTGTTGCGGCGTCCTACCAGGCAGTAATTGCGCTCGTCAAAATCATAGTAGTCGTCGGCAAGATCACGCACCGGGACAAGTCCCTCGCACTTATTCTCGTTAAGCTCGACATACAGCCCCCATTCGGTGACACCCGACACCACACCGTCATACATCTCTCCGAGACGGTCGCCGAGATACTCACACTGCTTGTACTTGATCGAGGCGCGCTCGGCATTGGCGGCAAGCTGCTCCATGCTGCTGGAATGCTTGCACTGCTCCTCAAGTTTCTCGACATTGACGCTTCTACCGCCCGCGAGATAACGCTCCAGAAGACGATGCACCATCATATCGGGGAATCGGCGTATCGGCGAAGTGAAATGAGTATAATACTGGAAGCCGAGTCCGTAGTGACCTATATTGTCGGTCGAGTATATAGCTTTCGCCATCGAGCGGATGGCAAGCACCGAGAGCAGGTTTTCCTCCCCCTTTCCCTTGACATCGGCGAGCATCTTGTTAATTGACTTGTTGATTTCATTAGCCGAGCCGGAAGTCTTTATCTTGTAGCCGAATGTGCGGGCAATCTTGGCAAGGTCGGCGAGTTTCGTGACATCAGGCTGGTCATGTACACGATATACAAACGCTTTCGGCTTCTTCTTCCCCGCAGGCACTCCGATGGTAGCGGCTACCGTGCGGTTGGCAAGGAGCATGAACTCCTCGATGAGCTTGTTGGAGTCTTTTGACTCCTTGAAATATACCTTTATGGGGTGCCCGTTTTCGTCAATCTCAAACCTTACCTCCTCACGGTCAAACTCCACAGAGCCGTTTTCATAGCGACGTTTCCGCAATATCTTGGCAAGACGGTCGAGCGTCAGTATCTCTTCGGCATAGTCGCCTTTGCCCGTCTCTATGACCTCCTGCGCCTCCTCATAGGTGAAGCGGCGGTTTGACTTGGTGACAGTGCGGCATATACGCGAGTTCAACACACGCGCGTCATTATCCATCTCAAACACGCAGGAAAATGTCAGCTTCTCTTCATCGGGACGCAGCGAGCATATACCGTTGCTAAGATGCTCCGGCAACATCGGCACCACGCGGTCAACGAGATATACCGAAGTGGCGCGTCGCTGCGCCTCCTTGTCGATAATAGTGTCAGGGCGCACGTAATGCGTCACGTCGGCGATATGCACCCCCGCCTCCCAGTTGCCGTTAGGCAGCTTGCGCAGCGAAAGCGCGTCATCGAAGTCCTTGGCATCGCGCGGGTCAATGGTGAAAGTGGTTACATCACGCATGTCCACTCTCTTGGTAATCTCCTCCGGAGTGATGCCGGCTCCGATTTTGTCGGCGGCAGCCTCAACCGAAGAGGGATAGCGATAAGGAAGCCCGAACTCGGCAAGGATGGCATGCATCTCGGTATTGTTTTCACCGTTCTTGCCAAGCACGTCTATAACCTCGCCGGTAGGATTCTTGGCATCCTCGGGCCAGTCGGTAATGCTCACGACAGCCTTGTCGCCCGTCTTTCCGCCATGCAGCTTGTTTTTGGGAATGAATATGTCGGTGGCAAGAAACTTGGAGTCGGTCGACAGCGTGGCAAAATGCTTGTCTACCGTAAGAGTGCCGATAAACACCTGCTCGTTAGGCTCAAGTATCTCCAGCACCTTGCATTCCGGCTCGACGCCCTTGCGATGGGCGGCGACAAGCACCTTGACCTTGTCGCCGTTGAGCGCATGCATCGAATTGCGTTCGGCAACGAATATCGCCTCGTCGTCACCCTCTAGAATCACGCTGTTCTTGCCGTTGCTTCGGCGCGTGAACACACCTACGGCAACAGCACCGCGGCTCGGCGCCTTGTACTTGCCGGGTGACACCTCTATAATCTCGCCGTCATATTCCAGCTCCGCAAGACGCATCGCGACGGCTTTCAACGCCTGCGGATCGTCAACGCCCACACCATGAGCTACCTGCTTATAATTAAATGTCTTGTTGCCCTGACCGAGTATATACTCGTCGATAGCGGGAAACAATTCCTTTTTCACCTGGCGTTTGCCTTTTTTTGACGGAGCTGCCATATACTGATATTTTGGTTATACGTAATTGAAATCTATATGCAACATTAACGCGAAATCACGCGTCAATGTTGGCATAATTAGCATTCTCTTCGATAAAATCGCGGCGCGGACCCACATCTTCGCCCATCAGCATGGAGAATATGCGGTCGGCTTCAGCGGCATCGTTGATGTTGACCTGCTTCAGCAGACGATGTTCACGCGACATTGTGGTGTCGCGAAGTTCCTGTGCGCTCATCTCACCGAGACCTTTGTAACGCATCACCTTGGTCTTGTCGCCATACTTCTCGATGAATGCCTGCACTTGACCGTCGGTCCAGCAGTATTCCTCGTTCTTGCCGCGAGTACACTTGTACAACGGCGGCGTGGCGAGATACAGATAACCGTTCTCGATAATCGGGCGCATGCGACGGAAGAAGAATGTCATGAGCAGTGTGGCGATATGGCTTCCGTCGACATCGGCATCGGTCATGATTATAATCTTGTGGTAGGCAAGCTTGTCGAGATTGACCTCCTTGGAATCTTCCTCGGTGCCAATGGTGACACGCATCGCTTTGAAAAGGCTGGTGATTTCCTGGTTGTCAAATATCTTGTGGTCCATCGCCTTCTCCACGTTAAGGATTTTACCACGCAGCGGAAGGATAGCCTGATATGTACGGTCGCGACCCTGCTTTGCGGTACCGCCTGCGGAGTCTCCCTCGACGATAAACAGCTCGCAATCCTCAGCCGTGCGCGATGAGCAGTCGGCAAGTTTGCCCGGAAGACCGCCACCGCTCAGCGGCGACTTGCGCTGCACGTTCTTGCGGGCGTTATAAGCGGCGTGACGTGCCTGGGCGGCGAGTATCACCTTGTCGACAATCAGCTTTGCCTGACGAGGATGCTCTTCGAGATATGTACGGAGTGCGTCGCTGACAGCAGTCTGCACCGCGCCCATCACCTCACTGTTGCCGAGCTTGGTCTTGGTCTGACCCTCAAACTGCGGCTCCATGACCTTCACCGACACGACCGCTGTCAATCCTTCGCGGAAGTCATCGCTGGCAATCTCCACGCCTTTGAGCTTATCGAGCATCTTGCTGTCCTCGGCATATTTCTTCAATGTAAAGGTAAGACCGCGGCGGAAACCGGTAAGGTGCGTACCGCCCTCTATAGTGTTGATATTGTTGACAAATGAATATACATTCTCGTTGAAAGTAGTGTTGTAGGTCAACGCTACTTCCACCGGTATGCCCTGACGCTCGGTGTTGAGATGGATGACATCGTTGATAAGCGACTCTTTGCTTGAGTCGATATATTGCACGAAATCCTCCAGACCGGTCTCGCTGTAGAATGTCTCCGACTTGTAGTTGCCCTCGGCATCTTTTGTGCGCTTGTCGGTGAGATGCAGTGTGATGCCCGCATTAAGATATGCGAGGTCACGCAGACGGTTGGCGAGTGTGCTGTAGTCGTACACAGTCACGGTAAATATGCTGTCATCAGGCTTGAAAGTGATGCTTGTGCCCGAATGTGAGCTTTCGCCTATCACCTGAAGCTCGGTCGTAGGCTTTCCACAGGAATATTCCTGCATGTAAGCCTTGCCGTTACGGTGTACCTCGGCGCGAAGGTAGGTCGACAGTGCGTTCACGCAGCTTACGCCGACACCGTGAAGACCGCCTGACACCTTGTAGGAGCCCTTGTCAAATTTACCGCCGGCATGAAGCACCGTAAGCACGACTTCAAGCGCGCTCTTGTGCTCTTTCTCATGCATGTCCACCGGAATACCACGCCCGTTGTCCACGACAGTTATCGAGTTGTCCTCATTTATAGTCACGTCTATGTCTGTCGCATATCCTGCAAGAGCCTCGTCGATAGAGTTGTCAACCACCTCATATACCAGGTGATGAAGACCCTTCACACTAATATCGCCTATATACATCGCAGGGCGCTTGCGCACAGCTTCAAGTCCTTCAAGCACTTGGATATTACTCGCGCTGTATTCTTCTTTCTGTTCTGACATAATTATAAAAATGTACTTTTTCTTTCGTTTTATCCATTGTCCGGACACACGTCACCGCGCGCTCCGGAAGTCGCCTTTTAGGGCAAACAAAATTACTAAAATTTCACGTCATATACAAATATTTAAGAGGTTCGTTTTTGCCTAACGCAAGCATAAACGGGCACGGTAACTATTCAGCGAATATTACCAGTATAAGAGTCTAATTATCAGGTAGGGATGAACTATGGTGCATCCGAAAACGAGGTTAATTAACCATAAACCGGCGGATGCTCCGGGGAGCATCCCTACAAATTAATTGCAATCAGACTGTTGGAGTCGCTGAATAGTTACCGGGCACTTCGTTATCTGTTAATATTTGTAAATTATCCCACATTTTACGATTCACAGTTGCAAGTGTCGAAAATAACCACTACCTTTGCAACGCATTTCCAAAATCGGGGTGTAGCTCAGCCAGGTTAGAGTACGCGTCTGGGGGGCGTGTGGTCGGAAGTTCGAATCTTCTCACCCCGACAAAATTGCAACCGCCGGGTTCAACTCTGAGAGTTGAACCCGGTTTTCTTTTATCCCGGCGACATTCCCTTGCGCCTACGGACTTACGCAGCGGGCACGACGGGGAGGGTGAAGGTGAAGCGGAGTCCGCCTGTGGAAGCGTTGTCGACCGATATCTTGCCTCCCATCGCCGCGATGATACGCTGCACGAGCGCGAGCCCGAGTCCGGAGCCGCCGTTTTTACGCGAACGCCCGCTGTCAACGCGATAAAACAAGTCAAAAAGACGTCCGAGATGCTCCTCGTCCACCCCGACACCATCATCGGCAAACGAAAAGACGTGCATCCCCTCCTCCACTCGAAGCCAGCGCAATGACATTTTCGTGCCGCCCGAATGTTTCGCGGAGTTATATACAAGATTCAGCAACGCATTGGTGAGCAACGACTCATGACCGGAAACCAGGCACCCTTCAGGCACATCGTATTCAAACTCCATATTGTCGGCAAGATGTCCCTGCGCGATATCCTCGGCAAGACGCATGGCAAGCAGATGGAAATCGATGGTGACGCTTCCGGCAATCCTGCCGTTTTCCTGAAGACGCATCACCATGCCGACATCGTTCACAAGACTCACAAGCCGGTCGGCATTCTGCTGCACACGCACGAGAAACTTGTGGCGCACCTCTTCCGGCATGTTATCATCGTTCAGCACCGTATCAATATACCCCTTGATAATCCCTACGGGGGTGTTAAGCTCATGGCTCACATTAACGCCAATCTGCCGCTCATGAAGCATTTTTTCCTGTTCGGCATGAATTTTGTCGCGATAGAGAGAAAGCAGATTGCGCGACACATCGCCGAGCTCATCCTGCGAGAATTGCGATGCATCCACATCGTCGGGCAATTTATCGGAGGCAATCGCCTGGGCAAAATCCTTAAGGGCATACACGTTGCGGCTGATAGCCCTCGACCCGAAATAGGCGAGCACCGACGACACCACACCCAGCACAATCACGGCAATCCATATCATCGGGTCGACGCTCAAAAAATCGAGCACCTCCCCTTCATACGGCAATGCCGCAAACGACCTGATATGACGGTCATCAATCATCCTTGAGCTTATCATGCTCTTTTTATTATTGTAAGCCATATCCTGCACCGTCGCGTTGCCACTCTTTTCCCACAACTCTTTCAAGCCGGGATTAAATGTGCCGGTGCTGTCGCGAAGCAATATCGTAGCAGCCGGATTATCCGCTACCATGTTGCCGGCGTCATCATACACAGTGATTCGCAACGGGTCAAGCGCAGTGTTTACAGTAAAGAGCATTATAAAATCGACAGTGCTCTGGAGGTCTACCCCACGGTCGTAAGCATCAATAATCGTGTTATTGACATTCACGAGGCGGTTTTCAAGGTTATACTTCAACCGTTGTCTCTCATGCATCACGAAATAAGTGATGGTTATGCCGATAATAAGCCACAACAGCCCCACAATCGGGAAGAAAAGCTTCCAGTGCAGCCGCACTATATGTTTGTTTGCCATTATTTTCGTTTTGTATATTCTACAAATATAACCAAAATATTGATTTTACCGTCTTTGCGTTGACAGCCATTTTTACTTAAACACTTAAAATTGTCCCTATGGCTTGCAAACTTCAAAAAAACTGCTTACCTTTGCACAACTTTAGAGCGTAAGCTCTGAGTGACAAGGATTGTCTTATGGTGTAATGGTAGCACTGCAGTTTTTGGTTCTGCCTGTCCAGGTTCGAATCCTGGTAAGACAACGCAAATCGCTAAATCGCCTCCGCGCGTCATTTAGCGATTTTTTTTGCATCATGAAAAATGCCCAAAAGTATCTTAGTTTTCGATATTGATAAGGTCATAAAACATCAACCGAGTCGGTTTCTCCTCATCGGCACTGCTCAGATACAGGAATCCGTTTTTCTGATAAAAGGGTTCAGCAGTCCTATAAGCATCAACTGTGATAAAACGGCATCCGGTCTTATTATCAGACACAAAATATCTTTTCAGAAAATCAAGCAAAATAGATCCGATACGTTGTCCCTTGACAACATTACTCAATGCAAAACGGCACAGTTTTACTGAGGGATAGTTTGTAAGCCTCTTCTCATTGACAAACCTATGCCTCCGAAATTTATTAAACTCATTATTTGAAGGAAAATCCTTTATGGCAATTCTATCATTTGCCAAGCTGAAATAACCGACAACCTCCTTATCTAAATTCCTTTCGATAATATAAGTGACAGCCAATAAAGCCTCACGGTACAATGGCGCATCATTGAGAATAAAATCATCCAAATCATCATCTCCGCAGGAAAACATAGCGATATGCTCGTCTAATGCAAGCTTTCGTATGCCATAGCCGGAGTAAAATTCATCAAAAGTCATGTTCCTTATTGCGAGCGAGCATTTTCATTACTGTTTCATAGGCAGCATTTATCTGCTCCTTGCGTTCCGGGGTTTCAGGGCGTGGAGTATTCATCAATTCTACAAATCGACGTGCATCTTCACCGCAGAGAACCGGTGTTTCTTTAATCGGTCGTGCCATAATTATATATTTAGATTACAAAGATATAACAAAATTTCCACATAATCAATATAATACGTTATGAAATCATGGGTAGGATTGCATTAGCCGCGGCAGTTTCTGCCGAGCCATGTGGAGCGGTAGTTGGAGGCGGAGCGGAGCATGTAGCGGATGAAGGCGCGGCGGAAGGTCGTGCGGTTAAGGTTGATGATGATGTAGTCGGTCGAGTGATTGATGAACAGTTCGATATGGTCGCAGAGGTCGGAGCTGCGGTAGAGCACCTTCCCGTGACGAGCCACCTCATCGGAGATATGAAGCAGCATCTTGGGGTCATGACGCATGATAAGGCTGTAATGCCGCAGCAACTCTTCATAGGACATCGGTGTGCCGTCGGGATGGTCGGGCACCCTGTCGTCAAGTTCATGTTCCCATACATCGGTCTCGAAGGAAGGGCGGTTGTTGTCAATCTCCTCCTGTGTCCACATCGACTTGTGGGAGGCTTCAAGGTCCTTCCAGAAACGGAAGCGTGCCGCCCAGTCTTCTTCGCCGGGGGTGACATCCGGGAGCTTGATTGCCGGTGCCGGAGGCTCGGGAGCAGCTAAGTTAGCCACAGTAGCTATTGTAGCTATCTTAGCTATTTTAGCCGGCTCGGCTGTAATCGATTGCTTACGGAGGCGGCGCTCACGCGCCTTTTCCCGGGCGCGGGCGCGGCGGTCGATGGTCGGCCGCAGAAATTCAAAAGCCACCATCAACAGTGGCGGAAGCTCGGGAAGAGTTCCGTCAAGCTGATAGCGGATGATTGCCTCGGTCAATAACCCGGCGTCGGCTGCCGGAAGGTTGTCGGCGATGGTTTCCGACCATTGCTTGTCGAAGCGCGGAGGGCGGGATGTGGCGGCTGTGTTTTTCATGGCTGTAACGGTTTAGATTCATGGCGTAAAGATACAACCTGAAATAGCCGCGCCAATGTACAAATGGGAAAAAACCGATTATATCGAAATACAAGTTTTCAGATGGCTTTAGTTTGAATTATGACTACCACTACCACCCGTCTTTTATAGCTTATTCTGACTCGTTCACATATCAATACCCGGAAACCTCAAAATCATCAGTCATTTTAGACAGCCATAGCAAGCACTATACTTATAATCCGGTTACAGGCGACCTTGTAAACACAACCTCACATACCATAGAATACACGATTAAACCGCAAGTCTGCGAGCGTCGCGTTATCGATGTAGACAACGGGCATGAGACCCGATCGCTATCTAAAGGGTCACATATCTGAATTAAAGTCTGAAGAAAAAGAGTCCGGACTAAATGACATCACCGTAACCGACGATTATGGCATAATGGCAGACGGGCACCATGTATATGCCACCTCAGGCACGTGTTTCAAGATTTTTACCCTTGACGGCAAGATGATAAGCGACGGCATGTCAAATTCGGTTGATCTTCCCGCCCCGGCATATATATACACAACTGCCTGCTAAATCGCGGGACAATAACAAATGGGCACAAACGAGACTGCACATCGCCACCTCAAATAGCATCTCACAACACACCAAACGCTCATCTTCCCCATAGGGGATGTCGTTCACGGCTTCGGCCTCACTATCCTCCCTCGCAATGCGGGCAATTTGTTAATACACGTCAGTAACTATTCAGCGAATATTGCCAATATAAGTGCCTCATTATCAGGACAGGGATACAACATGGTGCATCCGAAAACGTGGTTAATTAACCATAAAACCGGTGGATGCTCCGTGGAGCATCCCTACAATCTGCTTGTAATCAAGATGTTGGAATCGCTGAATAGTTACTACATGTCATGACAACAGTTAAAAATACGTAATTATACTTAAAATGGGGGGGGTAATTGTTATTATAACATTTTTACAATAACTTGCACTCAAAATTAAAACTTAATCATTACTATTCACAAACCAATTATGCTATGAATAAAAAATTACTCCTTTTAGGCGCAGCATTCCTTGCCGCGTCAACATCATTTGCCGATGACAAAAACATTACCTACAATGGCAACTACGAGTATGAACATTTCATATATGAAGTAGGTTCACACGGATATAATGTATATGACACAGAACAGATTTCCCCTAACTATTTTACGGATATAGTCGTGGCCCGTCACGACGGAAACTATGCATGCCTTAAAGGTGTTACCGATGATTTCTACTTGCCTTCAAAGCTCGTTATTCCTGACGAGATTGTAGTTGAAGGGCAGAAAGTACCGGTAATAGCTGTAGAAAGATATTCCAAATTCACTAACACCGACAAGATAAAGTCAGTCGTAGCCTCCAAAAACCTCATCGCAATCGACGGGTTTGACAATTGCAAGAATCTCACGGAGGTCACTCTAAATAACGGAATCAAGGCTGTAGGCGGGTTCGAAAACTGCACGGCTCTTACAAAGATAAACATTCCTGAAAGTGTCACCTCAATTACCGAACGAGCCTTTAGAAACTCCGGGCTTACCGAAATCGCCCTCCCTTCATCTGTGTGCAGAATATCTTATGATGCATTCATGGAATCTGCAAATCTGAAGACAGTCCGATTCTCTGAAAACACAATTTCCGATGCATATACGGGACTCAACATCTGCGACAATGCCTTTTATGGCTGTTCTGCGCTTGATAAAATGATATTACCGTCACAGACTGTACATATCGGCAATGCTTGCTTCAATGACTGTTATGCCATGACTTCGATTGAGGTAAACAATAATTGTGAAGCATACAAGTCAGTCAACGGCGTATTGCTTGAAAAAGATGGCTCCCATTATAATGCATTATATTATCCTGACGGCAAAACCGACACGCACTATACTTTCCCTGCAGAAATTAGCGGAGGACATATTAAAAAGGGTTTTATCGGAACTAATGAAAATAACAAGCTCAAGACGCTTGACAATCTGGACTTTACAGAACTCACTGAGCCTATCATAATTGATTCTTATGCCATAGAAGGAATTTCAGCTAGAGATATTTCTTTGGATAATGTAAAAACAGTTCACCCGCATGGACTGGAATTCACGATTAATTCATTACGTATAGAAGCCGCCACCGACTCTATCCACCCGGAAGCTTTCCATTACTTCAATGGAAAATTTACCGTCGACGCTGACAACAAGAAATATTGCTCTGACTCCGAAGGTTCGCTCTTCTATAAACTTGACGACGGCCTGAAGCTTGTGCAGACATATCGTCCGAGTAAGATAACCTCCTATAAGCTCGCCGACAATGTACTGGAAATCGGGGAAGCAGCTTTTGCATGGGCTTCTGAGCTAAAGGAGCTTACGCTGACAAAAAATCTGCGTTCAATTGGAAACGATGCATTTATATGGACAAATAAACTCGAAAAAATCACTATCCCTTACGACAACAATCTTGAGTATGTAGCTTGCGATGCCCTGTCACCATCCAGAAACGGCGGCTTCGGAGTCTCCAACTGGTACAATATCCAGCCCGATGGACCGATATATATCGGGAATGTGCTCTGCGCCTGGAAGGGAGCGATTGAGCAAGACAAAAATAGAACCAACCTCAAACGCGACACAAAGATGATTGCCGGACGTTCTTTCTGTAATAAATTTTACAATAGATATGATTCTCGTTGGTATGAGAAGAAGGATAAAAAACTCATGTCGCGGGTTTCTATTCCTCAGTCGGTTGAACGTATCGGCGAATGTGCCTTCTGTGCCGACCAGAATCTGACATCGGCCACATTACCCTTGACAATAAAGATAATCGACCAATATGCATTTTACTCAACACCGCTGACCTCAATTGTAGTTCCCGACGGATGCAGCAAAATTGATTACCTGGCTTTTGGATACTGCAGCTCTGAGGAAATAACCATCGGCAGTTATGGGGCTTCCCCAATATGCAAAATTGGGGAATACGCATTTGCAGGAAATGTGACTCTCAAGAAGCTATTGCTTGGAGAAAGCGTGATTTCAATAGGAAAACATGCGTTCTATCGCATAGCAGAAGAGTCAGAGAAGCCTGTCTCAGTTGAAATTCCATCCTCAGTCATAAGCATCGGCGACTATGCCTTTCAAGATGCCAACATCGACAAACTGCGGATTGGAGCGTCGGTAGAGACAGTAGGATTAAACGCATTTACATGCAAGCAGGGCTATGATGACTATGATTATGAAAACGACAAGCCCATAGGACTGCACCTTTCGCTCAAAGAGGTACATTCCGACAATCCCGTTCCTCCGGTATTTCTGACTAATGAACCTGCGGACGAAACCGAAAGTGAACCTCGATTTTTCACAGATGAGGTTTACGAGCATGTGCCTCTCTTTGTCCCGGAGGGAACCGTAGAAGCCTACCGCTCTGCACCCGGATGGAAGCAGTTTGCCTGGATCTTTAAAGAAGGTGATTACGCATCAATCAACAATATTTCAGACGAAAGTGATGTTGAAATCAAGGCTATGCCCGGACAAATTGTGGTAACCGCACCTGCCGACGCACAAGTTGTCGTGACATCCATCTCGGGTACAACCCTCTACAATGGCAATGGAAGCATCACTCTTGATGTCGAAAAAGGAGTATATATCGTAACTGCCGGCAACAAGAACGTCAAACTTTTTGTGCGCTGACAACCTTAACGCCTTAGCGCATCAAGGACAAGTAAAGAGGGTGTATCAAATTTGCGAGATTTGATACACCCTCTTCGCATTGCTGCCTCTCACCTTTCCTCAGGAAAGGCAATTCATCCAATCGAAAATTTATCAAGCGGATTTTTCCATTTACACGTTGCACGGGCAATCAGCCGTAGTATCTTTACGGAAGCATACAAAAACCTTACCACCATGAAACCTACACTACGATTTGAGCGGCAAATGTCAATAAGCCACCTTCATTGAGGCAGCGAAACCTCTCCCTGTGACACGGACCACAATCACACCGCTACCGACAGGCAATTGAAACGAAACAGTGTCACCGCCAAAGCCGCGCGACAGCAGATGACTTCCCGCAACCGTGAAGATATCCAGCGTGAACACGTCGACAGACGATGCGCCGCGTACCGTGAGTATAGCCAATCCGCACTTCGCCACGACCAAATCCAAAAGGTTATTGTCGGTTCCCGAGGCAATGATGCTCTCTATCGAGGCAGAAGCGTCGCCGGTTTCCAGATATCCAAGGTCGGGTGCGATACCGTTGTAGCGTATGCCTTCAGCCCAATAACATTCTCCTTCGTAAGGCACGACTTCCGACCCGGTGTCAATAAGCCTGACGTTGCCGGGGCGAATCTTCATGAAATCAAGTGCGGGAAGTGAGCCGTCGGCGTTACGCGGGTCAGTCGCGTGACTCCAGTCGATACTTACATAATCTTCGGGATCAGTATCCAGGTCGGAGGTGATTACGGTGCCGACAACGGAATGAGGCGCATAGGCACTCTTGTTGCGGTCGGCGATACCGTCGCTAATGGCGACACAGTTGGTAAGACGGATTTCATGACCTGAAGCAACAGGCTCATCGAGACGATAAGTATAACGGCTCTTGGAAGAGGTATCCTTGGCGGAATATGACGAGCAGTTGTTAAGAATCATATTGCCGGTGTTGTGGTTCTGGTCAAAATTCTTGTTGACATTCTCAAAGGCAAGACAGCGGTTCATGATGACATTGTTTCTGCCCTGGTTGCTGCCCATCTTGAAGCCATTACCGTTTCCGCTGCTCTTGGCGCCGCTCTCCAGATAGCCGTTGCGGAATGCCCAGCAATATTCAAGCGTGGTGGTGATATCGTCGGGGAAACCGCCCTCTTTCTTGATGAACTGGTCCCAACCGTCGTCACTATTCTGCCATGCTCGGCATCCGTAGAAATAGTTGCCGTCGCCATGAGATATCTTAACCGCAAACCCGTCGGCATCGCCATGGTCGGGGTCGGTATTGTAATAGGCATCACAGTTGACCACCTTATTGCGCGAGGCAAGATTTTTCATTTGCAATCCCGTGTCGGCATTGCGCACAAATGTACAGTTTTCTATAAGGTTGTCATGTCCCTGGGTGACATTGGCTGCAATATCTGAATAATTGCCGCCGTTAGGCTTGTCACGCTCGATAAGCAGACCGTTGTCACCGGCATTGCAGATATCAAGCCCGTAGAAATGCCAGTAACTGCCTGTATGACGGATACCCTGGTTGGCACCGTCAATAGCCTGCGCACTGAAATCGAGCACCGCCCTGCCGCCGCGCGACGAGAGCACAATCATGCCGCCGCCCTTCTCGCCGACCGCACGGATATTCACACGTGCAGAGTACCTGTAAGTGCCGCTGTTCATGTATATCGTATCACCCGGCATCACAAGGTCGACAGCTTTCTGGAGTGAGAAGAACGGAGCCGATTCCGAGCCGTCGGCAGTGGTATCGTCGCCTTGCGGGTCACAATAATAGACATTGTGACGATAGTCGGGCAACACGACCGAACCGGTCGTATAAGTGATTTCATCGCCATAGGCTGTCCCGGCGGAATTAACCGCATAGGCGCGGAGATTCCACGTGGTTTCGGGAGCGAGGGTGAGATAAACGGCAAACGAGCCGTCGGAAGCTACCGCTGCCGCCTTGACTTTGTTGGCATCCACAGTTGCTCCGGGTGAAGCGGCGTAGCATATACCTGTCTCGGTAACATCCGTGCCACCATTGTCTACAAGACGACCTGTCACCTTGAGACAGAATGATGTGTCTTCGCTGCGCTCATCATCAATTTCGGCTTCGAGAGTCTTTACAACCGGCACAGATGCGGGTAACGTCTCAAATTTCACCACCTCACCGTAGGCTACACCGGCAAGAGAAATGGCAAAAGCCCGCGCAGAAACGATAGAACCGGCAGGGACGCCTTCGAGTAGCGCCGTAAATGTCTGAGAGATTTCAGCCATTACCGAATTATCGCTGATTGACGGAATGCCCTCAACGCTCCAGCACACGCCACATCCCACAAGCTGCCTGTCACCGTCGGTTGTAATCTCCCCGGCAACCATAGCCGAAGAGGAAGTCACGGAAGATACAGCACCGGTCTTTACTTCCGGAAGCACACCTTCAGGGAACGCCGTGACTGAAAGATTATCAATATCGGCATCGCTGCCGCTCTCATTGGCTATCTTTATGCGATTGACAGCGCGGTCGCTGATAGTGACGGTATTGTAAGTGTCACTTTCGACAGCGGCGGCATATTGCCATGTCGCGCCCTCATCTACCGAGGTGTAAAGGGTCAGTTTGCGTTTGCCGCGCCCTTCGTCAAACATCACTTTCACCACGCCTTGACTAACAACGGGAGTGATGACATACGAGCCGTTTTTCAACAGGCGCAAGCCTGTCGGGGAGCCGTCGGGGATATATGAGGCGTTGGTGTTACGGTATGCCGACAGGTACCGCCACTCGCCCTGTCCGACAACATTGCATATAATCTCGGTCGCGGGCTTCGATGACGGACACACCCCCTGCGTCTCGAAATCCTGCGTAAAATATGGGAGTACCAGATTGGTGACTATGACATTGCCCTCGCCGTCAGTGCCATCGGGCTTCGTGACAAGCATATTGTCGACATATATGCCGCCGTTGGAAGTGGAGCGCAGACGCACATACCGCACCTGAGGGTCGTTGATTTCCACGATATGACGTGTCCAGTCGGAAGTGACCTTGTAAGATTCATACACGGTCCAGTCAACATTGTCTCTTGAAGCCTCGACATATACCTGACGATTGGCGACATTGGCATAATAGACGACACTGCCTGCACCCTCCGGGAGGCGTGGCGACACTATGCCGTCTTTTGCCGAAAAATAAATGCTTTTGCTACCGTCCTGTGCCGATTCAGATGACGACTGATTCTTATTTACTGTCCATTTGCCTGTCGCGGAAGTCACCGTCGCCGCCTTGGAGGCACCCCACTCCGAGCCTTCAAAACTTTCCGGCATATAAGTGTAATCCTGCCCTGCGGCGAGAACCGGAAATGCCGCTGAAAGCATGGTGAAGAGCACTTTTAAATTCATGATTTTCATCGGTATATACTTTATCTAAGGTTAATTTATTATGACATCGCAAAATTAACGCATATTTTCCGGTTTTCCGCATCTTTTCCCCAAAAAACTTAGATACTTCCGCTCGGTAATGCCCAAATAAATTTGGCATTACGCTCGCTTACCCGTATCTTTGTATCAGTTACTTACAAAACATAATACCGGTCATTATGAAAAAGATAGTTTTGAGCCTTATGGCATGTGCCGCGACATTCCCGGCATTAGCAGTGGAGACGCTTACTTCACCCGACGGCAGCATAAAGCTGACCTTCGACCTTACCAAAACGGGGCAACCGGAGTATTCGGTCGACTACCACGGAAAAGCAATAGTGCTTCCATCCACACTGGGATTTGAAATCAAGGACGAAGCACCCCTTACTTCAGGATTCAAGCAGGGGAAAACAGTGTTTACATCGGTCGATGAGAAATGGGCGCCGGTGTGGGGCGAAAATGACTCCATCACCAACTGCTACAACCAGATGACAGTACCGCTCACCCAAAAAGCCAACGGCATGACAAGGAAAATGAATATCGTGTTCCGTGCCTACAATGACGGCATCGGATTCCGGTACGAGTTTCCAGCACAGAAGTGGAAAGAGTTTACCATCACCGACGAACTTTCACAGATAGCTATGACGGGCGATCACACGGCATGGTGGATACCGGGCGACTATGATACCCAGGAATACAAATACACCAAGTCGCGTCTGAGCGACATACGCGCTACCTCGGAAGGAGCACGCATGCATAACCTGTCGCAGACCGGCTTTTCACCCACAGGTGTACAGACCTCACTCATGCTGAAAACCGACGACGGGCTCTATCTCAACCTGCACGAGGCTGCACTGATCGACTACCCGGCAATGCATCTCAATCTCGATGACAGCAACATGACCTTCACGTCCTGGCTAACACCCGACCGCAACGGCGACAAGGCAGTGGTGAAAACTCCATTCAAGACACCATGGCGCACGGTCATGGTGAGCGACAAGGCTACCGACATCCTCGCCTCCGACCTTATACTCAACCTCAACGACCCGTGTGTGCTTGACGACACATCATGGATTCATCCGACGAAATACATGGGCGTATGGTGGGAGATGATCACCAACAAGAGTTCATGGGCATACTGCGATGCCGAGAATTTCGACCTCGCCACGTTTGACTATTCCAAGGCGACCCCCAACGGACGCCACGGAGCCAACAACGAGAATGTGCGCCGCTACATAGATTTCGCAGCCGACGCAGGCATGGACCAGCTTCTTATCGAGGGCTGGAATATCGGCTGGGAAGACTGGTCGGGAAAGGAAAAAGAGTATGTGTTTGACTTCCTCACCCCCTACCCCGACTTCGACATCGCCGCACTCAACGAGTATGCCAAATCAAAGGGTATAAAGCTGATGATGCATCATGAGACCTCCGGCTCTATACCTAACTACGAGAAATATATGGACCGCGCCTACGACCTGATGAACAAATACGGTTATGACGCGGTAAAGAGCGGCTACGTCGGCAACATTCTTCCCAAGGGAGAAAACCACTACAACCAGAAATCGGTGCGTCACTATCTTGATGCCGTAAAGAAAGCAGCCGACAAGCATATCATGGTCAACGCCCACGAGGCAGTGCGCCCGACGGGTCTTTGCCGCACATATCCCAATCTTGTAGGCAACGAGAGCGCATGTGGCACCGAATACCAGTCGTTTGGCGGTCTGCCCACGGCACATGTCACCATCCTGCCGTTTACGCGCCTGCAGGGAGGTCCGATGGATTACACGCCGGGCATATTCCGTATGAACGTGAGCGAATTTGCCCCCGGCAACACCTCTCACGTCAACTCCACGGTGGCTAACCAGCTCGCGCTTTACCTCACCATGTATTCCCCTCTGCAGATGGCGGCCGACTTTCCGGAACATTATGCCGAGAAGCCTGACGCATTCCAGTTTATAAAGGATGTGCCTGTTGACTGGAGCAAGAGCGTCTACCTTGATGCTGAGCC
>ENA-UOJE01001590-UOJE01001590.1-human-gut-metagenome-genome-assembly--contig:-C23-NODE-1590-length-19752-cov-24.630350_pt1 | contig 19752 bp, 19 predicted proteins | sample MGYA00242341_ERZ723888 | MGnify/ENA metagenome assembly ERZ723888 | reverse complement strand
TCCTTGTATCCAATTTGAAAATTTCCTACGTTTTCAAGCACAAGATGAGCATAACACTTCTTTCTTTTCTAATATTTCTTGGAAAGAGTTGCCTCAATCCATTTGCAAAATTACAAAAAAGCCGCAATAAATCATCTCAATACAGGCGAATTATTACGACCTATTCATTGAAATAGAATATCCTGACTTTATAGTCTTAATCCTTTTTTTCGCTTCTTCTTCCTGCGCAACATTTCCGCCATCTCCAGATTGGCTTCCGCATCGGTGGCGTTACAGGATGAACCGTGACCGTTTAGCAATCCTAATGAACCGCTGACAAGTTCACCTCTTGCAGTATCGGAAGTTGCGTTTGGCGTATCTGTTGTACAGACTTTCGGTATCAGATTCATACGTTCCCCATACCTGTTGCGCTGTAAGGCAGCATCAATCTTGGAATAACTGAAACGCCTGTCCACCTTGGAGCCGTTGAAATGGTAGCCATTCTTGGAGAATACCACACCCTGTATTTCGTCCGTCTGTCCTCTGTGACTGAAATGCACTTCCGCTCCTTGCCGTTTCAGATTGGCGACAAGCACGTTCCAGTTTCCACATCTGCCGACCTCCGTTTTAAGGATGTCGTAAAGCTCGTACTTTGTCTTATCCGGCTCTTTCAGTCGGTTACGTTTGACATTCTCCTTGCCGTTTGCCATGTGCAAGCCGTATTTCAAGGTAAGTTCCTTGCAGATACGGGTGTTGCGTAGACGCTCGTGCTTGTCGGATATGGTATTGCCGTTGTTGTCTATGCGGTTGAAGGCGATAATCTCCAACATGGACATATCTGTCCGTCTGTAAAAAGACTTTACGAAAGCTGCCACATGGTTTCTTGCCACCACCCGTGAACGGTAGGTTGCTATTGTCCTGTCTTTGCCCACACGTTTCTTGAACACCTCGTTTTCACGGTCAAATGCTTTGAGCAATGTTTCATACTCGCTGCCGATTCCCTGATAGGCGTTACGTACCATTTCCGCAGTTACGAATGCTTCGCGGTCGGAAATACGTTGGTAGTGCTTAATGATTTGCGCCTTGATGTTGTCAAGGGCATGGTTGATGTCCCGTGCCTCCACACTTTTGCCTTTCGCCTTGTTGCCCTTCACGTCCCAAAGGTCTTTCGGGATGCTCCGTTTACAACTGAACTGCGCTACAGTCCCGTTGATTGTCACTCGTCCCATGATGGGGACAATACCGTTTTTCTCCTTGCTGCCATTCACGTAGAACAGCACTTTGAATGTGCTTCTTGCCATACTCGCTGTTTTTGTCTGCAAAGTTATTACTCAACGAGTTAGACCATGTAAGTCAATCGAAGCCATACGGAGACACATTCAATGCCATGTGTTAAAAATCACATTTCAGCGGGTAATGATTTGGAGACCGTTCTTCTTCAATATTCCGCTTTTCTTTGCGTTACCCCATTTTTGCCATTGGCACCGTTTGGCGTTATAAACGCTTTTATACTAAGCCATTCAGCGCATTTTCGCCCTTTTCTCACTGCAATTCCAAAGATTTTGTGTAAATTTGCTCTTGAATTAAAACGTTTTACCTCATGGCTAATTTGAACAGACTAAAAGTCGTACTTGCAGAACAACAAAAAACAGGAAAATGGCTTGCAGAACAGATTGGTAAATCCAATTGCACTGTGAGTAAATGGTGTAGTAATTCTGTTCAACCAGACCTCAAAACCCTTAATGATATAGCTAATGTTCTTGATATTGATGTGAAAGATTTGATTGTTAGCAGTAATAAATCTTAAAACAATTTATTATCATGGAAGTAAACAAGAAAGAACTCAAAGAACAAGAGATACGCACCTTGTTCATTACCCCTGCACTCCAACAAAAGGGCTGGGCTGTAAGCGTAAATATGCGTGAAGAGTATTATTTCACGGATGGTCGAGTACTTGTTGTTGGCAACCAACATTCAGTAGCAGAGGGCAAAAAGGCTGATTATCTATTATACCATAATGGTAAGCCCATTGCAGTGGTAGAAGCTAAAGATAACAAACATGCCGTTGGGGGTGGTATTCAACAAGCTATGGATTATGCCCAAATCCTTGACTTGAAATTTGCGTACTCCAGTAATGGTGATGCTTTCTTGGAACATGACTTTATCACAGGGAAAGAAACCGAAATCAAATTAGAGAATTTCCCGACAGAAGAGGAATTATACAATCGTTATCTTGCATCCAAGAACTATACATCGGATGAACTTAACATAATAGAAACACCGTTTTATTATGATGCCCATAGCCATGAGCCAAGATATTACCAACGTATAGCGGTTGACCGTACAGTGGAAGCCATTGCAAGAGGACAACAGCGTGTACTTGTCGTAATGGCTACCGGTACTGGTAAGACTTTCACTGCTTTCCAGATTATCCATCGTCTCCATAAAAGCGGAGCAAAGAAAAAGATTCTTTATCTTGCAGACCGAAATATCCTCATTGACCAAACAATGGTGCAAGACTTCAAACCTTTCAAGAAGTTTATGACTAAGATAACTTCTGTTGGGGAAGGCGAAGAGAAAATTGACTCCTCATACGAGGTATATATGGCGTTATACCACCAACTGGTTGGAAAAGAGGGCAAGCCAGATCCGTTTTTGGAGGTGCAGCCAAACTTCTTTGATTTGATTATCGTTGACGAGTGCCATCGTGGTAGCGCAAAGGACGATTCTGCATGGCGCAAAGTATTGGAGTATTTCAGCTCGGCTACCCAAATCGGTATGACTGCTACCCCGAAAGCTGATGAAGGAGCAAACAACTTGGATTATTTCGGAGAGCCGGTATATACCTATTCCCTTCTTCAAGGAATCCAAGATGGTTTCTTGGCTCCATATCGGGTTACTGCCGACTTCATCAACGTTGATTTGCAGGGCTGGACTCCCGATGAAGGTGAAATAGATTTGTTAGGAAAGGAGATTGAACAGAAATTATATCAAAGACAGAATATAGGTCGTGACCTTGCCATTAAGTTAAGGCGTAAAGTAGTAGCACACAGGATTACCCAAATGTTATACGACATCGGTCGTATGACAAAGACAATCGTGTTCTGTTCAGATATTGAGGAAGCCGCCGAAATGCGAACACTGCTTATCAACATGAATAGCGATTTATGTAAAAAATCTCCTTACTACGTAACACGCATTGTCGGAGAGGACAAAGAGGGGAAGAAGCAGTTAGACAACTTTATCAGTGTTGACGAACCTTATCCGGTAATTGTTACTACCTCCGAACTTCTATCTACAGGAGTGGACTGCAAAACTTGTGGCTTAATCGTCATTGATAAAGAAATTGGCTCTATGACGGAATTTAAGCAAATCATCGGGCGTGGCACACGACTTAGAAAAGACAAAGGCAAGTGGCATCTGGAAATCCTCGACTTCCGCAATGCTACCGCAAAATTCAAAGACCCGTCATTTGACGGCGACCCTGAACCACCCAAAGGCGGTGAAAAAAAGCCGAAGCCATATCCGCCTGTTCCCTCAAATCCTCCAACAGCTCACGAACCTCGTGAAAAGTATCTTATCAATGGAAAGGATATTCGTATTGCTCATGAGATAGTATCTGTTTTGGGAGAGGATGGCAAAACCATGAGAACGGAAAGCGTTCAGTCCTTTGCGAGAAAGCAACTGTTGCGACACTATCAAAGTTTGGATGATTTCGTACAAACGTGGACTGAAGCAGAACGCAAACAGGCGGTTATGGATGAGTTAAAGGAATATGCCATCTTGATAGACGCAGTACGTGAAGCAAATCCGGCATTGAAAGATGCCGATATCTTCGATGTGATATGTCACGTTGCATTTGACCAACCACCATTGACGAGGAAAGAAAGGGCTAACAATGTAAAGAAACGTAACTACTTCGGAAAGTACGAAGGCAAGGCTCGTGAAGTATTGGAGGCTCTTCTTGACAAATATGCGGAGAATGGTATTCTTGACTTTGAAAAGGCAAATATTTTGGAGATTCCTCCATTCAACAGCATAGGGAAACCAACTAAAATCATAAAACTATTTGGTGGCAAAGTCGCTTTTGAACAAGCCATCAGAGAATTGGAATATCAAATATATAAATCAGCTTAAAAATGGCAGTAAATAATATCATAAAGCGAATCCAGAATATCATGCGTCAAGACGCAGGTATCAATGGTGACGCACAAAGAATTGAACAGATGACTTGGATGTTCTTCTTGAAAGTCTATGACACACAAGAAGAAACATGGGAATGGAAAGATGAGAAATACAAGTCCATTATCCCCGAGGATTTGCGTTGGCGTAACTGGGCAATAGATAAAAAAGACGGTGAAGCATTGACTGGAGAAGCCCTACTCTCTTTCGTCAATGAGAAACTGTTTCCTACCTTGAAGAATCTCCCGATAGATGCCAATACCCCAAGAGCTAAAAGCATTGTTCAAGAAACATTTGCAGACTTGAACCAGTATATGAAGAATGGAACGCTTCTGCGCCAAGTGGTCAACATTGTAAACGAAATCGAATTTGACGATGCTGACGACCGTCACACATTCGGAGATATTTATGAGGGAATTTTGAAAGATCTGCAATCGGCAGGAAATGCCGGAGAGTTCTACACACCACGTGCATTGACTGATTTTATTGTGATGATGCTCGACCCGAAATTGGGCGAAACCTTTGGCGACTTCACCAGTGGAACGGGAGGCTTCCTCACCTCGGCACTTAAATATATGGGCAGGAATATTGGCTCTGCGGCAGATGGAGAAAAACTGCAAAATGCCGTTGTAGGTCAGGAATGGAAACCGTTGCCCTACCTTTTGAGCATCACAAACCTGCTGCTCCATGATATTGAAGCTCCCAACATAACCAACTGTGATTCGCTTGGAACGAATGTTACTGATTTCAAGGAAAGCGACAAGGTTGATGTTATCGGCATGAATCCTCCGTATGGTGGTAGCACGGAAGACAGCGTAAAAAGCAACTTCCCAGTACAGTACCGTTCAAGTGAAACTGCGGATTTGTTTATCGCCCTTATCATGTATCGCCTCAAAGCTGGTGGACGGTGCGGTGTGATTATCCCTGATGGTTTCTTATTTGGTACGGATGGAGCAAAACTTGCACTTAAAGAAAATCTCCTTCGCAAGTTCAATCTACATACAATCATCCGTTTGCCGGGTTCTATATTCTCTCCATACACATCTATTGCAACCAACATCCTTTTCTTTAATAATGAAGAAGCCGAAGGTTGCGAAGAAGGATTCAAGACCAAAGAAACATGGTTCTATCGTCTTGATATGCCGGAAGGGTACAAACACTTCTCAAAGACCAAACCAATGAAGGTGGAGCATACCCTACCTATTCAGGAATGGTGGAAAGACAGGAAAGAAATTATCAGTGACGAAGTGGGTGAAAAGAGCCGTGTGTTCACTGCCCAACAATTGATAGACTTGGATTGCAATTTTGATCAATGTAAGTTCCCGAAAGAGGAAGAAGAAATACTCCCTCCAGCAGAACTGCTCAAACAATATTTTGAAAAACGTGCTGCGCTCGACCATGAAATAGACAAAACGCTTTCCGAAATTCAAAAGATTCTCGGCATTGACATAAAATCGTGTAACTGATAATTGTGAAGTGATATGAAAGATTTGACCATCTCAAACATAGAAAGACAAAATGTACTTAACAACCGTTTTGCGGTCAGCAAAGTACAGGAGCATCTTGACATTGAAGGAATGCTCTTTGAGGGAGAGTATCGCTTTACAAAAAAAATGGTTGCCGATTTCTACGAAGTAGAAGAACGAACCATAGAACGCTATTTGGAAAAACATTCAGATGAATTAGCAGCTAACGGTTATGTTTTATGTAAAGGTAAACATCTGAAAGAGTTAAAGTTACAATTTGCTCCCGTCATAAATGTCGGGAGCAAAACGACCCAACTTGGATTGTTTAATTTCCGCTCATTCTTGGATATGGGTATGTTGCTTACAGAGAGTGAGAAAGCAAAAAAAGTACGTAGCCTTATCTTGGATTTCGTGATTACCACCATCAATGAAAAGACGGGTGGCGGAACAAAATACATAAACCGCAGAGATGTACATTATCTTCCTGCTGCAATCACAGAAGAAAACTATCGCAAGAATCTCACTTCTGCCATCAATCAATATGTGGACGGACATCCCACATACAAATATCCTCAAATTACAGACTTTATATATAAGGCTGTATTCAAGGAGAATGCTAAGGAGTATCGGGAAGTATTGAAGTTGGATTCCAAAGACAATGTTCGACACACGCTGTATTCAGAGGTTTTATTGGTTATTTCTTCTTTTGAAAACGGTGTGGGGGCAGCTCTCAGTGAACGGTTTAAAGAAAATGGTGGCAGGTTACTTACCATTGACGAGGTAGAGCGCATTGTGAATGAACTTGCCGAACATCCGATGCAGAAACCTTATTTAAATGATGCCAGAACCAAAATGGCTTCAAGGGATTTCAGTTTCCGGGATGCGTATCATGGTAATATAGCAGATTATCTGCAAGCTGTTACTCCTGAAGAGTTTGAACGATTCATCGGTGACCAGTCTATTGATTTTGACCGTATCTTAGCGGACAATAAAGATGTGCTTAAACGCTTAAAGCAGGCAGAAGATGAGTGAGGAAATTGTTTATATAGACTACGATGAAGCCTTAACCGTCTATGGCAAAATGATTGATGCTAGCGATGGTGGCTTTGAAGGAGTGCGTGATGAAGGTGGCATTCGTGCTACATTGGATTTTGTACAAAATGATTTATACTATCCGACCTTTGCAGAGAAACTGACCTATCTGATGTATAGATTCTGTTCTGGGCATTTCTTCAATGATGGGAATAAGCGTATTGCGCTGACTTTGGGAGCTTACTTCTTACACAAGAATAATTACTACTGGCACGCTTGCATCTGTATGCGTACATTGGAATCTATCATTTATCATGTGGCAGCATCGAATATCAACCAAGATTTGCTGCTACGCATCGTCAATAGCTTTTTGACAAGTAAAGATTATGACGAAGAACTGAAAATAGATATTGCCAATGCCATGAGCAAAGGAGAGTTAGGAATACAAGGGGAGGATTACGAAAAAGATTAAATATGAAAACTATAAAAATTATCTTATTACTGTTCTGTATTATTTTAGGAATTAACGCTAAAGCACAAACAGTAGGTTATACTTATAAAGCACTCGCAGCTGAAGGTTGCAATATGAAATACAGTGTGGCTAAGCAAGACACCATTTATTCTATAGTAGCCACAGTACGTTCAGACAGAATGAATTTCCTCACTAAACCAACCATGAAAATTAGAACATTCACAGGTAAATATCTTGAACTAAGAGGAACTGTGATTGGGAATGGAAGTCAATCTGCTGGTGTTATAAGTGGAAATATTGTAATACCAATCACAGAAATTAGTTCTACTGCTCAATTTAGAATTACTCCACAGCAGTTTGAAATTTTGAATGAAGGTGTGGCAAAAATTCGTTTGTCTATGACTCCTATGAATCATGAACGTACTTTCAAAAAAGATAAGATAGGGAAAAAGTTATATCAGTTCTATCTGAATGAAAAACAAAAAGACGAAAACTTCTAAATCAGTTAGAATAAGATGAACGGAAAACAATTAAAAAACAGCATACTCCAGTGGGCGATACAGGGAAAACTTGTACCGCAAGACCCTAATGACGAACCGGCATCGGTACTTCTTGAACGTATCAGAGCTGAAAAAGCCCGACTGGTCAAGGAAAAGAAAATCAAAAAAGACAAAAACGAATCTATCATTTACCGTGGTGACGATAATTCCTATTATGAGAAGTTTCTCGCTACGGGAGAGGTGAAGTGCATTGATGACGAGATTCCGTTTGAGATTCCTAAAGGGTGGGAATGGTGCAGATTGAAGCATATGTGTTCTATGCAGGCTGGGAAAAATATATCAGCTTCAGAAATTTATGATAAAAAGTCAGTTCTTCACCCATATAGATGTGTCGGTGGAAATGGACTACGAGGGTTTACAAACACATTCAATGCAGAAGGACATTTTGCTATTATTGGCAGGCAAGGAGCATTATGTGGATGCCTTAATATAGAAAGTGGGAAATTCTATGCCACAGAACACGCTGTAGTTGTGAATGGCTTTGGTATAATTCCATCGTTGTTCATCTATTACTTTTTTACGGCATTGAACTTAAATCAATATGCAACCGCAACAGCTCAACCCGGTTTGGCTGTATCCAATATAGTTGAAGTATTTATACCTTTACCTCCGCTTCCTGAGCAACTACGCATAGTCTCAAAAATAGAAAAACTACTTCCGTTAGTCAAAACTTATGAACAAGCACAGAATGGACTTAACGAACTTAATGCCTCACTTAACGAGCAATTACGTAAATCGATTCTGCAAGAAGCAATACAAGGTAAACTTGTACCTCAATGTTCAGACGAAGGTACAGCCCAAGAATTGCTCGAACAGATAAAATTAGAGAAGCAGAAACTCATCAAAGATGGCAAATTAAAAAAGTCTGCCTTAACTGATTCTGTCATCTTCAAAGGTGACGATAACAAGTATTATGAGCAGGTAGGCAATGAGAACATTGATATAACAGAAGAAATACCTTTTGATTTACCTGAAAACTGGACTTGGGTTAGATTTGGTCAATACGTAAGAATGTCTATCGGAAAGACACCACCGCGAGGGGAAACCAAGTATTGGGCAAATGGTAAATATCCTTGGGTTTCTATTTCAGATATGTCTGATTATGGATTGGTTACAACGACAAAAGAATCTGTTTCAGAATATGCCAAAAGTTTATTTGGAGAAATATCTCCTGTCGGAACTTTAATAATGAGTTTTAAGTTAACGGTAGGCAGGACTTCTCTTCTAAATACTTCGGCATATCATAATGAAGCAATTATATCCATATATCCTTTTGTAGATAAAAATTATCAAGCAAGGAATTTTCTGTTTCACATTTTGCCGATTATATCTAATCTTGGAGATACCAAAGATGCCATAAAAGGTAAAACACTAAATTCTAAGAGTTTGAACAATCTTTTATTACCACTTCCGCCTCTTAATGAACAAGGGCGAATAGTGGCTATGATAGAATTATTATTTGATAAGTTGAAATAAATTATTTATTTGACAAGTTATACGTTGCTGTTCAGACAATGGCGGAATACCGATTGGTAGCTTGTAGAATAAATCCTTATTGAGGTGCGGAATTGCTGCACCTCTTTTTGAATTTCTCAATGCCTCTTTATAGAACAAGATGAAAGCCAAAATACAAGGCTTCCACATAACCGAAGAAAGCCATAGCTGTTTGAATGTGCTTCCCATATATCCATCTTGTGGAATAGAAAAAACTTCACCTGAATTTTCACCATCCACAAGAATGATATTATCTCCAGCATAGACAAATCTGCCTTTTTCTATAATGGTTGCAGATGATTTTCCACGTAGGAACTTTGCATCAAGGCAAATGCCCTTTCCGTTTCTTTTTTCACCGTCTGTTAGTTGGCATATATCTTTCAAGCGTAACACAATCCAGCTATTGGGATATTCAAAAGGAAGTTCAACTTCAACGATTTGCTCATTTATCCTCTCATAATACTTGTTACAGTTTTAATCTTTTCAACAATTCGAGTTTGTTCCTTTAAAGGGGGAACAGGGATTAAGTATCTGTTCAATCGCACCATTGTCAAGGTTGCTACTGTAGTTCCATCAGACTCTGATAAATATTGGTTTGCAAAAGCAGACGATTCAAAAAATAATTTCAAATAATACGGATTCAAGCGAAAAGGATTACCTATACATAAAACACTACCGTCCTTGTAATAGAAAGGATTGTTTGTTTCAACAACATAAGTTTTACCAAGTGTCCCAACTGCCGTCATCATTAGGTCTCCAATTTGCGGAACTCCGCTTTTAGAGAACTCATCGTATAATGATTGTTCTATAAACAAATCGTTATCAACATGACCCCAATCAGCCATTTTACCAATTTCTCTTGCTCGATAAAATGGAATTCCAGAAGAACGCCAATCTCTTTCGTGTACTCTTCGAGCAGACCAAATATTTAAGACACTTCCTATTCTACACCATTTCCAATCATCAGGTATTTCAAATGGTATTTCATCAGTAATATCCTGCTCTGTTTTACCAACCTTCTCGAAGTACTTGTTATCGTCACCACGGAAGATAATGGAATCGGTTAAAGCAGACTTTTTAAGTTTGCCTTCTTTGACAAGTTGCAATTTCTCTTGCCGTATTTGTTCAAGTAATTCTTGGGCTGTACCTTCCTCTGCAATCTGTGAAACTAATTTACCTTGTATTGCCTCTTGAAGAATGGACTTTTTTAAACTATGCCATATTTCTTTATTTATTTGGTTGAGTCTATTTTGACTATTTCCATATTGATAAATATATGGGTATAACTGATTTAATTTTGTAACAATGCGAAGTTGTTCTTCTTGTGGTGGAATAGGTAACAAGCAGTGCTTAATAATGAGTTGATTTATGTTGGGATCTTTTCTTGAACCTGCTGCAAAATCCATCCAAAATGGTCTTTGATATTCAATAAAAGTATGGATGTAATCCATATTACAAAATCCATTAGGCTGGATGGCACATACAGATTGGTTTATAGTTGTATCAAAATGCAAGATACAGTGTTTGCCTATTGTCCCAGCACCACCATACATTGCAACACACACTGAGGTTTGGGGTAAAATAGAAAGATTGTAGTCTATAATTGCTTTCGAGGTTATTTGTATTTCGGTTTTGTTCAAAATTCCATTGTTCAAGTCTGTTGTACGTACCCAATTGATATTGCCATTTTTATAATAATCTGGATTCCTACTTAATGGCGTAGAACCACTTGTTGTTTCAAAAATATTTCCAATTCTTTCCCATTGCCACCCATTTGGAATCTCAAACGGAATCTCCTCATCGATGCACTTCACCTCTCCGGTAGCGAGAAACTTCTCATAATAGGAACTCAATGAATTAGGCAATACCATACATTATTATGATAACGAATTGTTTAACTAATAATGTATCTGACATGAACATTGAAAATTTTGAAACGTATCTTCGTCAAGGGAATATGGCGGAGAACACAATTGCAGCTTATCTCTATGCCGTAAAAGAGTATTATTCCCGGCACAAAGAATTGAACAAGCGCAATTTGCTTGTGTATAAAACCTATCTCATTGAGAAATTCAAGCCTAAGACAGTGAATCTTCGTATTCAGGCAATGAACAAGTATCTTGATAGCATGGGAAAATCTCGTTTGAGATTAAAATCCGTCAAAGTGCAGCAGCGGAGTTACTTGGAAAATGTAATCAGTAATGCCGACTACGCTTTTCTAAAAAACAAACTAAAAAAGGAGGAAAACCAAGAATGGTATTTCGTAGTTCGTTTCCTCGCAGCAACAGGAGCAAGAGTCAGTGAACTAATCCAAATGAAGGCTGAACACGTGCAGATGGGTTATTTTGACATCTACACCAAAGGTGGCAAAATACGTCGTATTTATATTCCGAAGTCCTTGCGCAAGGAAGCCACAGAATGGCTTAGCAAAGTCAATCGTACCACCGGCTATCTTTTTCTTAATCGCTTTGGTGAGCGTATCACTACAAGAGGGATTGCGCAACAGTTGAAAAACTACGCAGCCAAATACGGATTGAATGAGAAAGTGGTTTACCCCCATTCATTCCGTCATCGCTTTGCTAAAAATTTCTTGGAGAAGTTCAACGATATTTCTCTACTTGCTGACCTGATGGGACATGAAAGTATTGAAACAACTCGTATTTATTTGAGGCGTAGCAGTGCCGAACAACAAGAGATTGTTGATAAGGTCATAACATGGTGATGTATTTGGAAGGTTGGTCAATCCATCCTTCCAATTCCTTAAAAGAACTTCATATAGATTATCAATCCTCCCAATGTCAAACAGAAATACGCATACAATATCCAGAATCCGACAACGGCACATTTGGCTATTTTGCCATTAAGAGAAAACGAAGTTTCAGATTTCACACATTTATGGACTTCTTTCCAGTGATTCGTATGAAGTGTCTTCAATTCTGTTATCTGCTTCTCAAATAAAGATTTTTCTTCTTCAATCAATTTATTGCGATATTCTGTAAGAATAGACTTGTCTTCATCGCTAAGTTTGACATTTACAACAGTATTCTCTGCCTGAATAATTGCACGGCTAATAGTATCAGGGATATTGTCGGATGTTTTCACTGCAGCATTAAGAACCTGTGCTGATTCTTCAAAAGTTAACACTGAAGCATCTACAAATGCTTTTATCTGTTTCAATTCTTGGATAACATCTTTGATGTCCTTAATCTGATTCGTGAGATTTACAAGCTCGGTTTCAAAATCAACACGATTTTCAATTTTGCTAATGTTATCATCACTATCTATGCTCTTGCTATCCTGCACAGGCAAAGAAGATTGGTCATATTTACTTTTACGCATGGTTATATGTGATTATAAATGAAATACTATCTACCCCTGCTACGTTTAATCGGTTTGCAGAGCCATTTTGCCATTTTTGCACAACGAACAGCCCAGTTACGCTCATCATCGTCCTTATCTTTACCCCATCCGCTACCGGGACTGCCACCACCTCCGCTTGAAGCCGCCATAGAAGTGGCTGCATCCAAATATCCGGCAAATAGTAAGGCGGCAACTTTGAATAAATTGGTCTGTTTGACTTCTTCATCAAGGCTTCCAAACTCTTCGTCAAAGACAGACTTAACCATATCTGGTATATCAACCTCGAGTTGTTCTCCATCCACTGTTATGGAATAGTGGTAAATAGAAGGCTTTGATTGTGGCATCACCTCTTTATTATTATGCGCCATCGTTTGAGTACATACTTCCTTTGACTGAATTGCAGTTTGTTTATCAGAAGCATGTAATCCCACCCAAGTCGCTTCAATTTTTGATGGCATCAATTTTCGACTTTTACCCAATATCGAGGATTTATAAATAGAGTTCCCTTTTCGTATAGCGTACCCTTTGACCACTTCCTTATCGTCCTTTATCAACTTAATATCGTACCCCTTAGCGTTTAACATTTGGCTATAAGTTTCCCAATCAAATTCTGGCATAGCTTTCAATATTGCGATGCAGTCTTCACTGATTTGCTGAATATTCTCATCACGACGTTGCACGGATTGCACCCAGCCACGTCTCTCATTGATGATGTTGGCAGCATGAACGGCACGTTCACCAATATAATGCGCATCGTTTGTCTTGCCCATATTGTCTATGCGGTTAGCTACAATATGCAAGTGAGGGATGCCACTTTTGCTGTCGGTGTGTAACGAAACAACATACTGGCTATTTTTGATATTGGTCGGTTTAAGATGACTATCTGGTTTGCCACATCTTCGGTCAATGCCGTCAAGTACTGCAATAAACTCATCCGCCAAATTCTGCCAATCCGTCATTGTCCATCCTGCCGATTCTTCTTTGGCTGGAGATATTTCAAAGCGCAGTGCGTTCAGCTTTATGGGCTTCGGATTATATCTGTCTTTCATACATTGATGCTGGTGTTGCATCATCCGTGACCACATAGCCAAAGGTTCTATATTTTCTGGCAAGTCATGCACCTTAACGAGCTGGGCTTTATCTTTTTCCATAGAATACTCAATGGCTCTTGCTCCATGAGAAATTGCCTTTCCTTGTGCTATCATAATTTCAAATTTGATTTATACTGTCTCGTATTTGTCCCCATCGAACAATAAGCCTATTTACTGCCTCTATCCAAGCACGCATATAATTCTCATCTCGGAAATATCGTTTTTTAATCTCATCAGGTTTACCTTTGAGTACATTCTGAATGCGGATAAGGTCGGCTCGTGCATCCGATAAAGAGTTCAATCCTTGTACTTCCTCGTCTGAAAGTCGTTTGTTTGGATGGTGATTTTGCAATAATTTTCGTCCGTAGTTACTAAGTGTCAGTCCACATTCGGCAGCTTTTTCTACTATCATTTCATACTCATTTTCAGTCAGACGAATGTCTATATGACGAGTACGAACACCCTGTTTTCCATTGTTTTGTTGTATATCCATAAGCGTTTATAACTGGAATTTATTAATAAAATGTTCTATCCATTGCGAGCCTGCGAGTAATGCAAGAAGCCTCCAAGACGACAAATGAGTGAAACCATTTTGTCGGACGGTGGTACTTCTTGCATAGAATACCCATTAAAAATGGGGCATTACATACCTTAATGCAAGCATTGTCTTTGTCCGAACTATGCCATTTGTCTGTCAACTTTAAGAGTGGCTATTGTCACCTATATCCATTTGGATAATCAATAGTTTTACTTTCCCCTTAGTTTGGCTTCTCCATAAACACATCACTAACCGGAATCCACCAGTTCCAAATGCAAGCAGTCAATCAAAGTTTGTAGGTTTGGATTTCGCTTTATCATCTTTTGAAGTATCATCGCAGGTGTTTCAGTCATCAATAAGAAATCCGCAATATCAAGTCCGTTCTTGCGCTGTTCGTCTGTGGCGCATTGTTCCAAACTATCACTCAATACAACTTTAGAACATACGGAAGTGAGTAAAGCCATCTTGGTTTGCCAAACCTCTCTTGCACCCAAATCCGGGCATAGCATAACCGACCGACCTTTCAATACACTTACCACGTCAGACTTGAAGCATCCATGCATTCCACCTGTTGCCAACCATATAAATTCCGGCATATAATGGGTAGCTATCAAAGCGGATTTTTCGCTTTCCACAATAGCAACAGGTTTGGTCGGATTCTCAGATAACAGATGTTCGCCAAACAAACATTGCTTCAAATTGTAGTTTGGGAGATTCAGTTCTGTATGTACCCAACTAACATAACTTCTTGGCTCTTTTGTCCGATGTCCTGTTTCTGCATCATACAACATTATCTTCCCTGTTCGTACATTACCTTGCCAATCAATTTGCCAATAGACAGTAGAACCGCCCCACTTCTTTGATGTGCCAACATGATATAGTTGGAATATCCGAGAAGTCTCATCTTTACCCAACATCCCAGACAGGTAGATGTACAATGGATTCATACCATAGTTAGTAAGAGTACGTTTCATTAGTTCATTGACAACAAAAGAGGTTGGAGGCAGTAAATTGGGCTTAGGCTTATCGGCTTCAATGAAGTTATCTTTGTTGTAATCCACTACCATTGGGTTATCATGAAAATAATCCGATGGAGTGTAATGGTATTGGCAAGATTGCTCATGGTCACATCTGCCTACATAATCAGGAAAAATTATTTCTCCTTGGCTATCTATGTACTTGACAAAACATTGTTTCTTTCCACACTTCGGGCATGAAAGTTTTGACCCACGCTTATATTTTTGAAGAGAAAATCTATATTCAGCCATACTTCTTCATTTTGTTATTGCAGTCCGTGCAGTTTGCACTTATTGCAGTTTTGCAGAAATCCTATGTCAGCGCAAAGTGCAAACTGCAACAACTGCAAACTGCAAAAGGTGTCGTTTATTGCAGCTTCTCATATTCACCTCGCTTTACTTTCTTGATAACCTTATTCGTAGCAAGGCTAACCAAAGAATACATTACCGACCTTTCCGACAACCCTACTTCTTTTCCGGCTTGAATGGCATCGGCAGTAGTGAAAGTTGCGGAAAGGCAATCAAGCAATTCTCTTTTTTGCGGTTCAACGCTCTCTCGCAACATATATTTCTGAATGTTGGTATAACAGTTCTCAAAGTATTCACTCAATGCAATAGCAGATTTGGTTGAGTCAATATCCACAAAATCCTTGTGTTCTTCACCGCAAGCCCAACGAAGGATTTGCAAGACTAAAGCTAAACGAGCCGTAATCATGGGAGCTTTAATCACTCTGCTATCCACCAATCCATCATCTTGGATTTGATTAACAGCCCGAACTGCATTATTGCGCCAGTTTGTAAAATAGGCTTTGGCTTCCGAAGAAAATTCCAATACATTATGTATGGCTCTGTCATCTTCATTCTCTATAAATGGCAAACTAATTACCTTATTTATAATAGAATCCCACATTGATGAGTATTTACCAAAAGTTGATACGGAAGATTCTTCATCCAGCCCCCAATCTGAAATTTCCTTAGACGATGGATAAACAAAAATTATTCTGTCTATCAGCCCATTGTCTTTATATCCTTTCTCTATCAGTTCGTGCATACGTGTCGTTTGCATCGTGCCGACAATATTTATAAAAGGATGCTCTATATGAATAGGTACAGGGATGCTACATCTTGAAATATCCAATGGTTTTCCGCTAAAGGCTGTCAATAGCTGCTCAATGAGTTGTCCTTTGCTATATTGATTCACGGCATTAAACATTCCCATAATTTCATCCACATATACCACGACACCTCGCTGATTGTCATCCAACGCACGCATTAAAGCTTCCGGTGTAAAATCGGATATGATGGTTCTTCGTAAAATTGGTTTGTCCGGCAATGAAGAGGACTTGTCTTTTTTAGCCTTATTGTTTTCAACCAAGCTATTATAATGCTCCATATCCAATTTAAATTGTTTGATGATTTTGGCATCATGCTTTCGGATAGGACGGAATGCAAAATCCAAAGGTGGGGTTTTGCCCATTCCGGGACGACCTACCAATATCATATAAAGGGCAGGATTACTAATCCATCCACCACGAATACGAATATTGACAGCGTTGCCGATAGCGGTTGACACTGCTACCAAAAGAGAAGCCATCATATATTCTATGGAATAATTCTCTTGTCGGGATAGAGCCAATATCATATCTTGAATTTTGGCAGGAAAAGCATCCAAAGGAATCTTGTTTTCAAAGATTCCTTCAAATTCCATTCTGAGCGCATTGCATAAATTGGTTGAATCCATTAGAATTTGGTATTTCTTTTTGACTTTATGAATTGGGCGGCTTCATCTTCCAAGTTTTTATCAGATTTGATTTTGCCGGCATGGAGCCATTCGTCAATTTCCGATTTTAGAAACATGATACGCTTCCCTCTTTTGTGGAATGGGATTAGATGACAACTCGTCCAGCCATATACAGTTTGCTCTGCCGGGTGACTGGGAATATAATCACACAATTCCTTAAGGTTCATCCATTGTTCGGTTGGAACGCTTTGATTCTGATTGTTTAATCCATCTATTTTAGAATCCAGCTCATTCAATTTATCCATCAACCACGACATTGCTTTGGGTAAATCTTCAAATGTAATGTTCTTCTCACTCATATTGCTACTTGTTTTTTGATTTTTCGGCAAAATAACAGCGATTACGCATACTGATTTCATAGTGTAATACATCACATAAATAAGCAGTAACGAAACATAATCATCATAAGGATTACCCATTGATTATCAACATGAATAGTGGAGAATTCAGCAGTAGATTTTTATGATAATGTCTTCAATCATAAAGGAATCATAAGATGGTCTGAAGAAAAGACCATAGATAAAAACAAAAAGCCACCCACGCAGATTTTACGCAGATGGCTATACTTACAAAGTATAATAATGGTTATTTTGTTTGAGATAAATCCAATTTAATAGTTTCTGTAGCTTTCTCTTTCTTTTCATCAACAACCTTTGCATACACCTGTGTTGTTCGCACATTTGTATGTCCCAACATTTTGCTGACCGTATAAATATCAGTTCCTCCAGCCAGTTGCAGGGTTGCGTAGCTGTGCCTAAAACAATGGAAGGTAATGTGTTTGGTGATTCCGGCAGCTTCAACCCACTTTTTGACAGGACGGTTTATCCAAGAAGGGTCAGGAAGTCCGGCAAAAACCAAAAGTTCACCCTCTTTTGGCTCTCCACAGAGATTATATGCTTGCTCTGATATAGGCATATATTCAACTCCTTTTGTCTTTTGCTGAGTAAAATTCAACCGATAGCCTCCATTGAACATTTCCACTTCCGACCACTTCAACTTCTGAATGTCGCAATGACGGATTCCTGTTAAAGCAGAGAACAAGGCAGCACGTTTCAGTAATGGGTCACAAGGTGTTTGAGCCAGTCGGTTCAATTCCTCTACCGTGAGATATTCTCTCCGGCTTTCCCTTTCTTGAATGCCTTTGACTTTTGCAGAAATATCAATAGTCAGATATCCGTCTATAAAAGCCTGTTTCAATCCGGCTTTGAAGATAGAGAAATAGGTTGCTGCTGTATTTTGAGAAATCGTACCTCGTTTAGTGCCTCCTTGTGGGGCATTCATTATGAATTGCCGGAACGATTCAACCATCTTTAAGTCTATTTGCGAAAAGAGAATGGTGTCACCTTTTGCGAAAATCTTCAATAATTCATGCACTCTCCTCCAGTTGACAATGATAGAATCAGAGCTATGGGCATGCCTTGTTCGCTGCACATGGTCGAAGTACTCAATGAAATTACTTCGGGAGCGTTCCAACTGCTCCGCCTGTTCTGCATCGGTATCGGCATATAAAGCTGCATTGTCGTATTCCTTTTGTCGTAGGCTTCTGACCTTGTCGGCATAGATACATGATTCCTGGTCTAATTGCGACTTACATTGAATGACACCGTTCAAATCTCGCTTCGGATTATAAGTGGTTTTGCCTTCGGCATTAGTCCTTGCATTGCGTGACTTATCCCAAATAGGTGTTGTAATGGTACGATTGAGATATTCACGCACTCTTTGTGGCGTATCTTTTCCGGATTGGAATACAGGATAAGATTCCACATAAAGATACCATTCATCACGATATTCAGATTTGCGGAGCTTTACCGACACTCGTGTATTGACTAATGCTTTCTTCATCGCTTCACACCTTTATATAAGTTATCAATTTCTTTCTTGGGTACATACACAAAGTTCCCAATCTGCCGGGTAGGGATAGAGTATTTGCGTATGTGGAGATAAACTGTACTTTCATTCACAAGAAACTTCTCTGTGATTTCTCCAATGGTATAACAATCTTTCGGCTCCAGACTATATAGTTTGGCAACAGGTTTCGGCTTTGTGAGAGCTTTCTTGCGTGGAGGATAGAGTTTCATCAGTTCTGCTTTTGATAGTAATGTCTGTCTTTCTCCTGCATTTACACTGGGGATTGTACCCTTACGAATCAAACGATAAAGAGTTTCCTTGCTTATGCCAAACAATGCGTATGCTTCAGGAACCGTGATGTACTCTTTGGACTTGGGTATCTTCTTAACCACTTCGTCCAACCTTTGCAATCTTTGTTCTTCATCCTTGCGTCGCTTCCATGCAATTTTGGAACATTTGGGAGAGCAATACCAAGATTCTATTGTTTTGGCTAAAAACTCTTCTCCACAAATCTGGCACTTCCGTTTTATTTCAAATTTTGCTGCTGGCATAATCTACTTTTTACTTATATTCCTCATTCTCAATACCGGCATTCTTGTAAGTGTCACATTATCTACTTTTAAGTGTCGGTACAATTATGGTACAAATATACGATAAAAATCCGAGAAATAAGCAAAGCCAAAGAAAAGTCTACAAAAAGAAATAGGGCGTAACTTATTGAGTTACACCCTATATTCCTATTTATTGTTATCGTTATTTATCGATACTTACTTCACTTCCTCAAAATCCGCATCTTGAATATCTTCTTTGTTATTAGAAGAAGAACCTTGATTAGCCTGTTGTCCTGCACCCGGACCAGCCTGAGCGCCACCTTGTGCACCACTCTGAGCATACATTTCAGCGCTGGCAGCCT
>ENA-UOJE01001582-UOJE01001582.1-human-gut-metagenome-genome-assembly--contig:-C23-NODE-1582-length-19816-cov-10.525682_pt1 | contig 19816 bp, 22 predicted proteins | sample MGYA00242341_ERZ723888 | MGnify/ENA metagenome assembly ERZ723888 | reverse complement strand
AGAGTTGGGAACAGATAAAAAACAGATAGAGAAATGAAAACAATCGGATTCCATATTGGACGTATCGGGTTTTATTTGTATCTGCAAAGTTTGTGGAAGTATAAGCAATTTTATTTGACGCCCGGAGTTATGGTTGAGGGCGTAAAAGGACATGACGTTTATTTAGATATTGAAATTAAATTGCTTTGTTTTTCCGTTGGTTTCCGGCTGATATGGATAAAAACCAAAAGAAATTATTAACTTTGTAATGTAAAATACTAAAAACGTGAGCGATGAAAGAGATAACAAAAATATTGCCATTAAATGAGGCGGCAAAGTTTCAAAAATCCGCAGGCAAATATGATTGCACAATTACGGAATTGGCGGTAATGGGAGCAGGGAAAGCAAGAATTTCAATTTCCGGAACAGAGGAAAATTTGGATTTGTTGGTTAGTTCGATAGAAAATGAGAATAAAGAAACCACATCCGTTTGAACCCGGGCGTGAATACAACCCCGGCGAACGTGCAGTTTACTGGGGTATGGTAATAATTGCGGAAAGATGGGTTAAACCGTCTGATAAACTGATTGAAAAGGTTGGCAAATTTGTATGTTTGAGTAGATGCGCATGTTGCGTTATCCATAAAGACGATTGTCCGGCGGTTGGGCTTAAATGTTACAGAACAAGCCGGAGCGATAACAAAGTAATATATTTCAGAAAATTGTATAACATAACAGAAAAAAAGCGATGAAAAAGATATTTCAATTAATAGTATCAATCCCGCACGATAAATTATTGCATATTATAGCGGGAATGATTGTTGTAATGTTGGTTTTGCGTTTGGTTTCATTTATCGGGATTCCGGGAATGATTGCATGTATTATCGCATTGATAGCAGTAATTTTAACCGGGCTATTGCGTGAGGCTTACAAAAAAAACACGGAGGCGTATTTGATAAAAAAGATTTGTACGCCACAATTTCCGGAGGACTGATTGTTTTATTATTAACCGTTTATTAATTGGATATGGAAAAAAGAAGTTTTATTCCGTTTGATGCGGAAACGTTTTTGATGATTGAAGATGTAACGGGAACAGAACCGGAAGTTACAGAGAAAGAAAATTACTTTGAACTTAAAATGTACGCCCCGGACAAAGAGGAAAGAATAATTGAAGCCGCAATATATGCAGTTCAAGGCAGATACGGAAAAAGAATAAAAGACGTAAGGACGATTAAAGAACAAAACCTTTTGCGTGGTGCAATATTCTTTGTTGAATACGAAAAAGGGGCGGGAAATTTGCCATATGAGTTGCGCACAAATTTAGGTATGCCGGACGAAACCGCCGGGGATATTTATTGCCGCCGATTGTTAGAAGTTCGTGCATTACCCGTAAAGCGTGATAATTGGGAAAAATTGCAGATTTTTACCGGAGGCGGAACAATGCAGATTCCGAGAACGCCCGGCGGTTTGGCGGTTTATTCATTCCCGACCGAAAACGGCGTAATGTTGGACGTACCGGAGGGAAATTTTATTGTATTGACACCGGACGGAAAATTTGGCAAAATGGATATGCAAACGTTTATGGCTAATTTTGAAGAAAAAGACGCCAATACCGCCGGATTGAACTTTGACGAAAAGCGATTGTTTGAAAAGATGAATAAACTTTTCGGCAGGAACATAGAAAAGAGATTGGGAAAATTAGCCGAGGAATACAACGAATTGTTTGAAGCGTTTGAAAGATATTTAAGCAGGGAAAAAACGCAAAGAGAAATAAACGAAATTAATCCCGGAACGCATGATATTATCGACGAATTGGCGGATGTAAACGTTGTTTTATTCCATATTGCGGCATTATTATGGTATAGCCAAAAGGAATTGCAGGAAATGGCATATACTAAAATTGCAGGACGTGAGAAAAACCCGGAATTTATGCGCAAACACCCACACAACAAACCGGAAAGCCCGGTTTGCGGTAATATGCAGCAGGAAACCGCCGAACAATACAAACATTTTGAGAACCGTTTTAACAAAAGACTATGTCAAACGAAGAAAAAGAAGAATTAAGAAAAAAGCGTTGTTCCTTACAAATACGGCGTATCTTTTGGCGGACATGGCACATACATGCGTTTTTTACGCTGATGATAAATTAAACCATTTAGACAAATGCTTTGAAAAGGGCGAAAAAATGAGATTCAAAAAAGCCGCAAAGTTGACAAAAGAAGCATTTAAAGCCGTCAAGGAAATAACGGAACCATTGTATAATATTACCGACGTTGATAATGCGTGTATTGATAGCGATTATCTTTTGGAAGTTATTCAGTTGGTAATAAACAGAACCGACGAAACCGAGGAAAGCAAAACGGCGATGTTGGAATACATAAAGAAGTTACCACAAATTGAACATATAGAAGTTTAAGCGTATGAAAAAAGATTTTAAACAAGAACTAACCGAACTTATTAATAAGCACGGTTTAGAAAAGGAAATGAGAGATACACCGGATTTTATTTTGGCACAAGTTTGTATTGATGCAATGGCGGTATTTTCGGAAGCAATCGCCCGCCGTGACGAATGGCACGAATTCAGAAAGGCAGACGAAAAGAGTTCGCAGGATGCAAAACACAATTACCCGGATGATTGCAATATTTGCAAAGACCGTTTTAAATGTGCTGACTTTATGAGAACGCAACCAATTGCAAATCTGATTCAGCGTTTCAAGACGACAACGGACAAAGAGGAAAAAACAGCAATCGCCGGATTGCTAAAACAGATAAACGCCGATGCGTCGGGAAAGCCTCAAAATGATATACCGGAAGAAGTAAAAGAAGTTGCCGGAAAGTTGGCAAAGGCTTTTGGCGCACGTGTTGAGATACACCGTATTGAGATACCGGAAAAGAAACGTAAGTTTAGAAAGAAACCAAGAAAGGAGCAAGGCAATGAAACCCGTTGAATTTCCCGGCGTGAATGTAGTCTTTGCAAAAGACCAACCGGAATATATGCCGTTACCTGCAATGAAAATCCCCAATGACCCGCAGGGGCTTATAATTACCAAATGGCAGTTATCCCGGAAGAATTGGAGAGAGTAAAAGAAACCGGAACAATAGTAAATGTACAGCCACAAAGCGACGGTAAATTTTTTATTGAATGGGTAAAAAACAAAAAGGATGGTACACCGTACAAAAGAATTAGTTTAATGAACTCAATCGAAGTTGATGAAATAGAAAAGGCATAAAAAAACGCCCCGGAATTATAACCGGGGCTTTGCCGTTTAGGTACCGGAACGAAAGAAAGCCAAAATAAGTCCCGTAGGGCGACGAAAATACAAAAGACAATAAAAGTATCAAGCAACAAACGAAACCCGCTTAAAACGAAAATTACCCGAAAATAACAAGCAAAGGGAAAGCGACATTTGAGAGGAAAGCAAAGCGAAAGACTTTGCCGTTATAAAAAGGTTGAAAAATGGAAGCAAGTAAAAGACAAAGGGGCGGACGCCCGAAAATGTGCAAAAGGACGAAAGACCAAAGGGAGTTTGATTTGGCTTTTTGTTCAAATCTGTTTTTACGTGGTTACACGTATAGGGAGATTTCGGAAAGACTGAATGAGGAAAACGCCCGGCGTGGCGTCGGTTATACCATAACAAAACAAATGGTATATTGGGATATGCAACAATTGCTAATTGAGTGGAAACGTGAACGTATGGAAAATATAGACGATTACGTTACGCAGGAATTGCGAAAGTTGGATAAAATGGAGGTTGAATTGTGGGAGGCGTGGGAACGTTCAAAGACCGGGAAATTGCGAGAGAAAAACAGACAGAACGCAAAGCCCCGTAAAGTGTTGGAGGATGGCGACAACCCGGAATATTACGGGTATGAGGAAACCACAACGGAAACGTCCGCCGGAAACCCCCGGTTTTTGGATTTGCTTTTGAATGTACAGCAACGCCGGGCAAAGATGTTGGGATTTGATGCGCCAATAAAAGTTGATATACCGGGATTGAAAGAAAATACAAATAGCGATGCGCCGAAATATGATGTTGCCGCAATACCGGAGGATTTGTTGTTTGCGGTCGCCGATAAATTGCAAACAGCAGAATATAAAAAACAATTAGCAGAAAAAGGAGTAATTGACGATGGTACGAACAACAAAGAATAATATCAAGAAAAAAGATGAACCGAAACCCGTACACACGTGCGGGAATTGTGGTTGGGGTAAATATTATTACGACCATTCAAATTTGGATATGGACGGGAACCCAATTTGTTTAAAATGCTCGTTTGTCGAAAATCGCAGTATAATACGTTCGGAAAAAGCGTGCGACAAATGGAAAATGAAACAATAAATTGGTTGATTTTTAAGATTCCCGGTTTTTAAGTCAGAAAAAATACGAGGGTAAGACAAAAATATATGGTCTATTTTTAAGAATTAAACAAAATGGATAAAGAACAATTGCTTAAAATGTATGCAGCATTGAAAAACAACCCAGGCGAGATAGTAAAAGCGGCGGCACGCCATAGGCTGATAAACTTTGCCCGGTACATGCAACCGGATTTGACTTTAGAACCGTTCCACGTCGTTTATTATACGCTATTGGATAAGTTCGCCCACGGGAAAATAAAAAAAATGATTGTGCAAATGCCGCCCCAGCACGGAAAATCGGAGGGTTCAAGCCGAAAATTACCCGCTTTTATGTTAGGATTGAACCCGGACACAAAAATTTGTATTGGTTCGTATGCCGCCACAATTGCAAGGGATTTTAACCGGGACGTACAAAGAATAATTGACACCCCAAAATATCGGGAAATATTTCCGAAAACCTTTTTGAATGGTTCAAATGTGGTAACGATGGCAAACACGTATTTACGAAATTCTGACGTTATAGAAATGGTTGGGCATAAGGGTTCGTTGCGTGTTGTAGGTCGTGGCGGTGCGTTGACGTCAAAGACCGTTGACGTTATGATTATGGACGACGTTTACAAAGATTATTCAGAGGGTAACAGCCCGATTGTACGCAATGCGGCGTGGAAATGGTACACGACCGTTGTAAAAAAGCGTTTGCACAATAAATCGCAAGAACTGATTGTATTTACCCGATGGCATGAGGAAGATTTGATTGGTAAGATTGAAAAGGGAGGCGAAAAGATTATTGATATTAAAAGTTGGGACAGCATTAAAAATATTCCGGATGGTGCATGGGTTCGCATAAACTTTGAAGCGTTGAAAACTGGGGAACCAAACGAGATTGACCCAAGGGAACCGGGGGCGGCTTTATGGGAGAGTATGCACAGCCGGGTAAAATTGGAGCGTGAAAGAGCGTTAGACCCAATACAATTTCAATGCTTAGACCAAGGAAACCCCGGAAGCGCAGAGGGTAGATTGTACCGGAACCCGTTCAGAACGTACGTTGACAAATCAGAATGGGGAACGTTCGTGCGTAGTGGTAATTATACAGACGTGGCAGACGAGGGCGACGACTTTACATTTTCGGCGTGTTATGACGTTTACAAATCCGGTAATGAGGCATGGAACGAACAAAAGAAACGGTTTGAACCGATTTTGTATGCGCTAATTACTGACATGGTATTTACGCAGGAAAATACAGAAGTAACAGCCGTTACCGTCCCGGAAATGATAAACCGTTGTGGAACGCAAAAAGCATGGATTGAAAGTAACAACGGCGGTGCCGGGTTTGAAAAGTTGATACGTAAAAAGATAAAAGCGATTTCCGAACCATTTTACCAAGGTGCCAACAAGGAAAGCCGCATTATAACAAATTCGGCAAGCGTCAACGCCCAAATCATAATGCCGTTAGGATGGGAGGAACGTTTTCCAAAGATACATGAACACGTAACCGGGTTTTTGCGTGATTTCCCAGCAAATGAGCATGACGACCCGGAGGACGGTTTGACCGGAATATATGAAAAGGAATTGGCGGACGGCGATACAAGACCATACAGCCAAGCAATAAGGGGCATTAAACGTCGTAATTAGCATTTTATTTCATATATGCAAGGATTTAGCCGAAAATATTATAACTTTGCAATAAGTAGTGGGGCAAAGGGTTAGCCCCCGGAGATAATAACAAAAGTTTTAACGTTAAAAAATTAAGATTATGGCTATTTGTAAATGCCCGGCAGCAGCGTTGCCAAACATTCCAAACTTTACGTGTGCCGAGAGTTTCGGACAGATTCAGAAAGTAGCGTTTCAGAGATTGTATAAAAGCACCGGAGAAAAAAATTCATTTACCACGACGGCGGGTATTGGGAAAAAAGCGTCATGGGCGCCGTTGTTATTGGCAAAGGACGACACGAAAATTGTTTTGACCCCATACGTACAAGCACCAACAGCAGAAGCAGGGGCGGCACGTACATTTGGCGGCGGAAATGAAACGTTGGGAGGTATTGAGGAAGTAATAGGACGTGAGCCAACCCCATTTACGGCGGTATTGCGTAGAGTTCCGCAAAAGATTATTAAAGCATTGAAGCAATTGCAATGTGAAAGCGATTCCCAAAATTTGGGGGTTTATTTGTTTGATGAAAACGGCGCAATTGGTGCATTGCAAGACCCGACAAAAGAAACAACGCATTATCCTATTCCAATTCGTTCTTTGTCCTTTTCTGATAAAACATTGGGAGGATTGGAAGCACCGGACAGCAACAACGTACAATGGTCGTTTTTGCCCAATTGGTCGGATGATTTGGTAATTGTAGCCCCGGAGGATTTCAACCCATTAACAGATTTGAGAAATGACGAATGATAAAACGACGAAAGTTTTGTTGGAGTGTACAACACTGAAAACAACACGTGAATTTGATGTAACGCACGCCGAAAGATTGTTGAGGATGCCAAATAACGGCGGTTGGCAGTTACCGGAAAATAGTAAATTTGAATTTGACAAAGAAAATGGGCTTAGATATAAGAGAAATAAAAAAGCAGATAACGGAGCCACGGAACAAAGCGGCGATAAGTAGGGCGATTTACCACCAAAACCGCATACGATTTCATGCGGAAAAGGCGTTGACGCCATACATTACGCAACCCGTGACCGATTTTTTGGCTTATGTTTCAAACCTTATACCCGCAGACAAATTCAAAGTGTTCAAAACATTGTTCCGTTACCCTGTAAAGACAAACGAGGTAACGGGCGTTTGTTTTGATAAGTTGAGCCGCATTTTTGACGGTCGTAACCCGGCGTTCAATTATCAGTTTATGAACAGCGAACAAAGGGACGATTGGGAGTATTACAGACAACACGTATTGGAAGAACCCGAAATTTGGAGCACAAAGGGATGGGAATATTTCAAAACCGAAATTAACAGCGTATTAATTGTTGATTTGCCAAAAGAGCAATCCCCCGGCGATAATTACCCGCAACCGTACTTTTATTGGTTGCCAATAGAACACGTTATTTCATACAAGACAGACAAAACAACGGGCGTTATGCGTTGGATAATATTCCGGCAGGACGACAACCGTATTGCCGTAATTGACGATGAACGATACCGGGTATTTACCGAGGAAAAAGGCAATATTGGCGAATTGCTGATTGATAGCCCGCACGATTTGGGATATTGCCCAGCACGTTTTTTTTGGAACGAACCATTGAGTTTGAGAGAACCGGACGTTAAGGCGTCCCCGTTAACAACCGAGTTGGAAAGTTTAGATTGGTTCCTTTTTTATCATTTATCAAAGAAAAATTTGGATATGTACGGGTCGTACCCGATTTATTCCGGATATGAACAAAGTTGCGATTTTACGAACGGCGAAAACGGCGATTATTGCGACGGCGGGTTTTTGAAAGATAAACAAGGCTATTATAAATTAGACCAAGCGGGTTTATTGATGCGTTGCCCGAAATGCGGAGATAAACGAATTGTCGGGGTTGGTTCATTCATTGAAATTCCGGTACCGGACGGCGACAAACAGCCGGATTTGCGCAACCCGGTTCAGATGTTGACCGTTGACCGTAATAGTTTGGATTATAACGTTAGCGAGGAAGAACGGTTGCGTACAAACATAATTACGGCGGTTGTTGGTACCAACGAGGAAATAACAACCCGTGAAGCATTAAATGAACAGCAAATTAAAGCCAATTTTGAAAGCCAAAGCACGGTATTAAACCGAGTAAAAAAAGGCTTTGAGGCGGCGCAAAAGTTCGTTGACGAAACCGTTTGCCGTTTGCGTTATGGAACAATGTTCATTTCGGCAAAAATCAATTATGGCACCGAGTTTTATTTGTCTGATGCAACCCAATTGCGAGAACGTTATAAGATGGCGAAAGAAAGCGGAGCAAGCGAGGGGGAATTGGATGCGCTACAAAATCAGATTATCGAAACGGAGTACAGACACGACCCAATACAAATGCAACGTATGTTAGTGTTGGCAGAATTGGAGCCGTACCGACATTTGACACGTCCGGAAGTATTAGAATTGTACGAAAAACAGCTAATTACCGAGGATGAATTGCGCATTAAATTGAATTTCGCTAATTTTGTGCGTAGGTTTGAACGTGAGAATACAAACGTTTTGGAATTTGGCAGCCAAATACCATTTTCCAAGAAAATTGAAGTAATAACAAAAAAAATTTATGATTATGCGAGTGAAAGCAGAAACAGAGGGTAAAACAAAGGACGTCGGATTGTTGGACGTTACCCCGGAAAATTTCATTGTTCCAAAAGGGGAAGAAAGTTTTTATCATTGTCGTATTGAGGTTGTAAAATTCAACCAAGAAACGGGCGAAAGAATTTCACGACCACGTATGCAGGTTTTCGGAAAAAAGTTCTTTGAAACATTCGGATTGCACAATTTGCGAAAAATGGGTTATAAAGTTGACATTATGCACGACCCGAACGTTTGGGAGGCAGCGAACAAAGAAAAGATTGAAGCCAGCAAACGAGCAAAGGCAGAAGCAGCAGCAAAGGCGGCAGCAGAAGCAAAGGCGGCAGAACGTGAACAAATGAAAGCCGAAATTATTGCAGAACTGACAGCCGCCGGAGTTATCCCAGCAGAACCAAAGAAAGCCGGACGAAAACCAAAAGCCGAAAAAACAGCAGAAGCAGAGGAAGCGGCAGGCGATAGCCCGGAAAACAACGAGAATGTTTAACCATTAAAAATTACGAATATGGCACAGATTGCACAGCAAGACAATTTGGTTATTGAAGTAGCCAAATCCGCCGCAGTATTGGACGACGACACAAAGAAAAAGTTGATTGAATGTATTGAGGGCGGAACAATTACCGACGTTATTTTGGTAAAAAAAGAGGCTGAAAAGAAAATCAGCCATGCACGTGTTATTAGTTGGTTGGTTGACACAGCCGGGGAATCCCCAAAATACACAATTGATATTATTAACGCAAACAGCGGAGAAGTAGAAGCAATCGCACTTAATTAATTCAAAGGGTAAGAATATTATGTTAACGAGAGAAATTTTAGTTGCAAATGCGGCTTTGTCGGGATTGTCTGACGAACAGATTACAGCGATAACAACATTATCGCAGAATGACGAAAACAGCGTTATTGCCAAGAAAACGGACGAAATTTACGGGGCTTTGGATGCCGATATTTTGGCGGTTTCCGGTATCGCTAAAAATGGAACCGAAAAAACGTATGATTACGCAAAACGTGTAATGGGGGAAATGAAAACAAAAGCCGATGGCGCAACCGGGCTGCAATCGCAGATTGATTCATTGACCAAGGAAAAAGCCCGTTTGGAAAAGGCAATTGCCGATGGTGCGGCAGATGCGGAAACCGTGAAAGCATTGAAGCAGGCAAAAGCAGATTTGCAGAACGTGACAACGCAGTTTACCGAGTTGACAACCAAGTATGATACAGAAAAGGCAAACCACGAAAAAGAATTGTTCGGAGTAAGAATTGACAACGCATTGCAGACAGCCGCCGCCGGGCTTAAATTCAAAGCAGGATTCCCGGAAAGCGTAACAAAGGTTATTTTGACGCAGGCGACCGAAAAAGTAAAAGGCATGAACCCGGAATATATAGACGACGGAAACGGCGGAAAGGTTTTGGCGTTCAAAGATGCAAGCGGCGCAATTATGCGCAATCCAAACAATCAGTTGAACCCATTCACGCCCGCCGAGTTGCTGACAAAAGAATTGGAAACGATGGGAGTATTGGAGCAGCAAAGACAACAGCCAGGAGGCGGCACAAGTAAGCCCAAAGGCGGTGCCGGAGGCGGCGGAATTACATTGGACGTAAGCGGAGCCAAAACGCAATCAGAGGCGTACGAACTTATTACAAAACAATTGATGGCGCAAGGTAAAACGGTAGGTTCCAAAGAGTTTGACGAAGATATGAGAAAGGTTTGGCAGGAAAATAGTATTAACAAATTGCCGGAGAGATAACCGGGTAATGGGTAAACCCGCATTTAATAACAAATTAAAATAAAAAGGCTATGAGTTTAATTGCAACAAGATTACAGAATTGGCGAGTAGAAAACCCGGAGTTAGACCGTAATATGACCCGCCCGTGCGAGTATGGCGCATTAGATTTTTTCATTGAACAGACCAACGCCGGAAATTCCATTTTGTCCCCGAAATTGCGTGAACGTGCGTTTGCCTCAATCGGAAATACGGTACAAGTTCCGGTTATCAATTACGATGGCGACGTTACGGTTAGCAACGTTCGTACGTGTGTTATCCCGGACGATGAAAACACGTCCGCACTTTATACCGTGGTTTGGGCGACATATTCCGTCGGCTTTACAATGGTGCCAACGTTGTATACGAACAACGAAATTTCGTATGAGCACGATTTCAACCGCAAAATGGAAAAGGTTTGCAGAGCGTTTGCAAATTCGTTAGACCAAGCAGCCGTTGCAGCGTTGGAGGCAGGAAAAGCCCAAATATTGAAAGACAAGTTGAATTACAAATTCGCTGCAAACATTATTGAGGTTCCAACGCAGATGGCAACCGAAATTATGGGCGATATTAACCCGATTATGCGTGCAAATTGTTATCCGGGTTTGGTTCACGTCGTAGGTAACGCCGGAATTGACAGCCTTATTAAAAAATTGGCACAGCACGGTATTTATAACGACGTAAACAAGCGTATGGAATACGAAAATAAAGTGTTCCATTATACAAACAACGTCGTAAATGAAGCTAGCAAAAACGGCACATTCTTTGCCGTAGAGGATGGTAACGTTGGCGTTTTAACACGTGTTGACCGTGAGGCGTTGAACCGCACCCGTGCGAATTTCCACGAATGGGACGTTGTACGTTTGCCGTACATTGATTTGCCCGTTGGTTCGCACTATTACACAGCAGTTGGCGACCAGTCACAGACAGCAGGCGCAGCGAGTGCCGATATGACTTGCAACGTGAAAGAATATTTTGGATTTAGCGCAGACGTTGCGTTTGTAGTTGCTTACAACAGCAACCCAACAACCGTTGCAAATCCGATTATCAAAGCGCAGATTGCAACACGTGAGGAAAATGTACCTTTGGGTATGCCTGTATATGTAACCAACGCTGGGGAATTTCCCGCCGGAGGTGCGAGCGCATAACGCCGGAGCATAACGAATTATTTAACCGAGGGGACGGGGTGGTTATCCCGCCCCCTTATTTATTGCAATCTTAATTCCTAATATGGGAAATAAATGGGCGTTTTTATGATAAGAATAAATGAAATATGCGAAGCGTTAAAAAATGTGTGCGGGTGGGAGCAATCATACGACCCGGCAAAGGCGATAGACGACAATTTAACGCAGACGGAAAGTGGGTTGTATTTTCAAGGTGCGCACCCGCTTTTGACGTTGGATAATATGGCGGCGATTATGCCGGATGATTGGGGGCTGCAATACCCGGAATGGAACATGATATTGCCGTACAAAGCCGGGCAGAAAGTGAGCCATAACGGTATTGTTTGGATTGCTAAAATTGACAACACCGGAGAGGAACCAACGGCAAGCGATTTTAATAATGATTACAGCCGGGAGGATTACGGAAACCCATATTGGAAACCGTATAATATGTTGACGGACTTTTTGGAGAGAATGACCCGAAACGGAATTGCGACCGCAATACAGACGTTTACACAGATTAAGCAGTTGGATAAAGAAACACGTAATTTGTTGGAGCGAAAAACGTTCTTTGATGGTGCCGGACGCATACGGGCGACGTTGCAAAACAATCATAAGTTGGTAGGATTTGAAATTGTCCCGGTTCGTGCAATGGGAGTGACGGCGAAAATTGAAAAGATAGGTTTGCAAATGACCGGGGGAACCGGGATTGTTAGAATGTATTTGTTTCATTCGTCGCAGATAGACCCAATAAAGACTTTTGATTTGAATTTTACCGTTACAAATGGCGGTTTTCAGTGGTTCCCGTTAACTGATTGTTATTTGCCGTATATAAGCGACAAGAACAACGCCGGGGGGTCGTGGTTCCTTTGCTACAATCAAGACGAATTACCCGCCGGAATGGAAGCAATTAACGTATCAAAGGATTGGAGCCGGGAGCCGTGCGGAACGTGCAACATGGGTTCCGTTGAGGTTTGGCGAGAATTGACAAAGTATTTGCAAGTAACGCCGTTTATGTATAATGCGCCGGAAACGTTCGCAGAATACCCGGAGTTGTGGGATATTGCATACACGATGTACACACGAACCCAAAATTACGGGCTGAATTGCGAAATTACTATTGGATGCGATTTAACGGATTTCATTATTTCCCAAAGGCAGATTTTCCAAACGGTAATACAAAGACAAGTTGCTGCAATTGCATTGCGGACGTTGGCAATGAACCCCAACGTAAGGGTTAACCGCAATCAATCAAACGCAACCCGGATGGATATTTTGTATGAGTTGGACGGCAACACGTCCGGCGTTCGTCCCGGCGGTTTAGGTTACGACCTTAAAAAGTCTTATGAGGCGTTGCAAATAGATACGCAAGGGTTAGACCGTATCTGTTTAGCCTGCAATAACCGTGGGGTAAGATACAGAACCGTGTAATTATATAATTCAAAGGGAAAGTTGTATATAATTTCATGTAAAAGTTGTATTTATGAAACGGATAACCGATTTGCGAAAAAGGGTTGCGGATTTCAACGAGGCTTTGACGTCCGGGCGGATAATACAAAACATTATATGGGACAATGAGGCATATATAGTTGATTTGAACGCCGAGGAACAATTGTTTGAACAAGGTATTAACCGTTTGGGCGTCGAAATTTCGGATTATGCACCATACAGCTCCGTAACAATCGCAATTAAAGAGGCTAAGGGACAGCCGACAAACCGGGTAACGTTACGGGATGAGGGAGATTTTGAAAGTAGTTTTTATTTAGAGGTTGGCGACAAACAATTTGAAATTAAAGCGTCTGACTTTAAAACAGAGGATTTAATAAAAAAATACGGTCGTCAAATATTGGGTTTAACCGACGAAAATATTTCAATATTGATTTGGAAATATATTTTCCCGGATTTAATGGCAGAAACAAAAAAACAAATTTATGGCAAATAATGTAAAAGCCCCGGTTATTGACAACCCGGAATTGTTAGACCGGATAATTGGAAACATGCAAAACGGATTGGTTGATAATTTGCCGTGGTTGGATTTTGCATTTGGCAGGGCGGAAAGACTTGTTAAATACAACGGGAACCAAAAGCGATATTATACGCCAAATGTTTATTCCGGCAATAACGATTATATGGAAGTAACGCCGGATGCAAATATTGGTAATTTCTGTTTTTTTTGGGTTGACGACCCGCAAAACATAAGTTGGGAACCCGGCGTTGATATTGGGATAAAAACGGCGTTTTCGATTATCTTTTGGTTTGATTACAGAAAGATATACAACGATGCAAGCACACGCAACAAAGAGGATTTGAAGCGGCAAATATTGGACGTTTTGAACGGCGGTTTTTTGGTGCGAAATGGAAGTTACAGAATAAACAAAGTGTACGAATTGGCGGAAAACATTTACAGGGGCTTTTCGTTGGATGAAATAGAAAACCAATTTTTAATGCACCCGTTCGGCGGATTCCGGTTTGAGGGCGAATTGAGTATTGGAGAAACATGTAAATTGTAGTATATGGAACATTTTATTTATAACATTATTGTTGTCGCATTAATAGCGGCTTTTGTGCTGACGTTATTACGCAAATGGGGCGTCATTGAATGGGTACAGATTCACGGGAACGATTTCTTTTCAAAGATGTTTAATTGCGATTTCTGTTTGTCGTGGTGGACGTGCGTTTTGATTTGTTTCTTTGCGTTGATATTTACCGGGAACCTCTCATTTTTGGGCGTTCCCTTTTGTAGTACAATGATAACACGTGTTTTATTATGAAGAATGTACAAATAAAAGGAATGAACGTTGAGTTGTATGATTCAATCGAGGATTTGCCAATTATGCGTTTCCACAAGTATAACAAAATGCTTTTGGTTGACGCCGGGGTTGGTTCCGATTTGTCGGATTTTGACCGACATATTGAAAAGGTAATACGTTATTTGAACAGCCCAACGCCAAACATGGCAACCGTTGAGTTGGAAAATATGCGCCAAAACATATATTTCATTCAATCCGAGGTTTCCCCCCGGCATTTGGCTTTTGCCGTGTTGGTTAAATCAATAAATGGTAAACCCAGAAATGATTTGTCAGATGATGGATTGCAACAAACAATGAGTCTTTTTAAAGACGTTGCAAATTCAGAGATAACCGCCCATTTGGAAGCGGTTAAAAAAAAAATAGACGATGAATTGCGTTTGTATTTTCCTCGGTTGTTCGATGATGCGACATTGAAAGAGTATTACGATAAATTGAAACAAAGAACGATTGTTGTATTACGCACAATAATAGACGGTCGGGCAACCGAGGCGGACGCAAAAGAGATTGACGACATTACGGCGGAGTTGATAACCTATTTCAACCCGCAGACGTTTACCGGGTCGGAAAGCGTGGAAATTAGGCATGACAGACAATTTGAAAATATGTGTTTGATATTGTCCCAAAATTTGCATGTTGACCCAAAGAAATTTACCGTTTTGGAATATTACAACGCATTTGAGTATATCAAGGAACAAGCCAAAAAAGCAAACAAACAAAAAAAGGTAAAATAAGGCGATTTCCGGCGTTTTTATTTTTAGGCGATAAATTACACGTTTGAGAAAAGAAAATGCAACAGACGGGAAATTTCCCGTAAATAACTTAACAATCGGCGTATGGCAGATAATAACAACCCAATCAAATATTCGGATTTAATAAGCCCGGATAATTCGATTACAGATTTGATAAAACAATTGGATGAACTTTCGGACACATATACAAATGCGCTGAAAAATATCAAAGCCGAAGCAATACAATTGGCGGAGATTCTGAAAAAGGTTTCCGGCGCAACGGAGGACGGGCGAAAGACAACCAAAAAAGCCGCAGACGATGCGGAACGTTTGGCACGTGCGCAACGTGATTTGGCGTTTGCAGAAAGCGAGAACGCCAAAAAGTTAGCCGAGTTAAAATTGGCACAGCAGGAAGCGAACCAAATTAATAAACTGATTGTGAAAATAAATCAATCCGCCGAGGGTAGTTATAACCGTTTATCGGCGCAATATTCATTGAATAAGATTTATTTAAACAACATGACTAAAGCCGAACGGGAAAACACCGAGGAGGGGCGAAAATTGGTTGCGCAGACCAAAGAAATATACGAAGAAATGAAACGTTTGCAGGAAGCAACCGGGAAATTTCAATTGAACGTCGGAAATTATACGGAGGCATCCGACGCAATTATTGCGTATGGCGACAAACTAAAAGAAACGTTAGGTTTAAATAGCGCATTTGGCGAAAGTCTTTTGGCGTTAGGACGTGGCGGGGCTGAAAGTAAAGCAGTTTTTACAGCTATTGGCGACGGGGCAAAAGCATTGGGAAAAACTTTGTTGGGATTACTTTCAAACCCGGTATTTTTGGCGATTGCCGGAATTGCGGCGGCGGGTGCGGCGTTCAAATGGTGGTACGATTATAACGCCGGGTTAGTTGAGGCAACGAGATTGACGCAACAATTTACCGGGAAAAGTGGCGATGATTTGAAAGCGTTTAGAAATGAGGTGCAAGCCGTCGCCGATTCATTCAACGCAGATTTCCGGGAAACATTGATTGCAACAAACGCATTATCAAAACAATTTGGTATTTCTGCAAATGAGGCATTGCAATTGGTTAAGGATGGGTTTTTAGCCGGAGGCGATGCGAACGGGGAATTTTTAGACACGTTGAAAGAATACCCGGCATATTTCAAAGAGGCGGGAATATCAGCAGACCAATTTGTTGCAATTGTTACCCAAACAAACAAAATGGGTATCTTTTCAGACAAAGGCGTTGACGCAATTAAGGAGGCAAATTTGCGTTTGCGTGAAATGACGACGGCGACGGCGGCGGCTTTGGATGGTATTGGTATTTCGTCGGAACAAGTTCAAAAAGATTTGCAGACCGGAACCAAAACGACATTTGATGTTATACAAGACGTTTCCGCAAAATTGGCAGAATTGCCGGATAATGCGGCAACGGTTGGGGCTGCAATTGCAGATATATTCGGGGGACCCGGAGAGGACGCCGGATTGCAGTATTTGCGCACGTTGAAAGATATTTCAACAAACATGGATGAAGTAAAAGGGAAAGCCGGAGTTTTGGCGCAATTGCAGGAGGAACAATTGCAAAGCCAAATTGAGTTGCAAAACGCATTATCCGGGTTGTTTGACGCAACCGGAGGAAATTTTGAAACGTTGACAACGCAGGCAAAAGTTTTTGTTAACCAAGGATTGACGGCGATAATAAAAGGGGTTATTGATGTTGTCAATTACTTGATTGAGTTATACAATGAAAGTGTTTTAATACGTGCAATTTGGAATGGGATTGTTGCCGGATTCAAAACAACATTTGATACGTTGGGAAATTTGTTTGGATTCTTTATTGATATAGTCAAAGCAACCGGAACCGCATTAAAGGGGGCGTTTACGTTAGATTTTGACGAAGTAAAAAAAGGATTGGCAGATTATGCAGCAGCGTACGGAAATTTGGTTAAAGCCCAAGTTAAAGACATAACAGAAAATTTCCAAGAGGGTTTGGATGGTATGCAAAAGAAAATAAAACCGTTAACAATCCCGGTTTCTGTTGGAGATACCCCGACGCCACAAACAGACAATAAGCCCGTAACGACACAGAACCCAACCGTAAAGCCAAGGGGTAAAAGCGATGCGGAAAAGGCAGCAGAACAACAAGCAAAGCAAATTGAAGCGGCATATAAAAAGAATTTGGAAGCAACCCGAAAATTGCAGGATGCACAATTGCAGTTGGAAACCGACGAATGGGCAAAGCGTCGCCAACAAACGCAATATCAGTATTCCCGCCAAATTGAGGATTTACAACACCAATTGCAGACCGAAAAGGATTTGAACGAAACCGGACGTCAAGCGATAAACGCCACAATTACGGCGTTGGAACAGCAACAAACCGAGGCGTTATTGAAAATCGAACAAGACCGACAATTGCAGGAATTAGCGTTACAGAAAGAAAGCATTGAATTACGTTTGCAAGCAGTCAAAGAGGGAAGCGAGAAGGAAAAACAATTGCGGATGCAGTTGTTGGAAAACGAAAGACAAACCGCATTATTACAGAACCAACAGAAACCGACCGGGCAACAGCAGGACGCCGCGGCGATTAATGCAAGTTTTGACGCAAAGGGAGCCGGAATTGCGGACGAATATTTGCAAGCGCAATTACAGATATTCGACCAACAACAAGCGTTGGCACAATCGGAGTTTGATTTGTTGAGAAATTCAGAAGCCCGGAAAACTCAATTCCGTTTGCAAGCAGAAAAGGAACGTTTGCAAAAGGTTTTAGAATTAAATCAGCAAGCCGCCAATAAATTGTCTGATGTTGAGGTACAAACAATTCAAAACACTATTAAAAAAATAGACCAAGAAATTGAGCAATCCAAAGGGGAGGAACGAGGAACAGACATTTACGGTTTGTTTGGGCTTAATTTGGACGACGACCAAAAAGAGGCAATTAATACGTCTATGCAATACGCATTGGATGCGTTAAATACATTCACGGCGGCACGTGTTGCCGCAGCAGATGCAGCCGTTGAGCAAGCGGATAAAGAGGTTTCCGCCGCACAATCGGCGTTGGATGCAGAATTGGAAGCAAGGGCAAACGGGTACGCCAATAATGTTGTACAAGCGCAAAAGGAGTTGGATTTGGCAAAGAAAAACCAAGAAAAAGCGTTGAAAGAACAACAGAAAGCGCAAAAACAGCAGGCAGCAATACAAACATTGCAGCAAATCGGAAACATGGTAACAGCAACGGCGCTGATATGGTCGCAATTAGGTTTCCCGTTTGCAATACCTGCAATTGCCGTAATGTGGGCGAGTTTTGCAGCGTCTAAAATCAAGGCGGCGCAATTGGCAAAACAGACCGGAGGAACCGGAGGAACGGAAACATACGGCGACGGTACCGTTGAACTTTTGGAGGGCGGTTCGCACCAAAGCGGAAATGATATTGATTTAGGAACGAAACCGGACGGAACCCGCCGGCGTGCCGAGGGAGGCGAATTTTTCGCCGTGATAAATAAACGAAGTTCACGCCGTTTCAGAAAGATAATACCGGACGTTATCAATTCGCTAAACAATGGTACGTTTGCACATAAGTATTTAAAATCCTATTCAGACGGCGACGGTTTGACGTTAAACGTTACCGGACAAAGCCCGGATTTACGCAATTTGTCGGATGATGTAAGGGAAATTAAGGAACAGAACCGACGACGGGTTTACGTGGATGGCGACGGAAATACGATTGAAAGTTACAAGAATTTGAAACGTAAAATAAAAAGACTATGACACCAAAATATAGATTCTTTTTGCAGATAGGGGAGGACGGAACCAAACAAACCGTCCGCCCCAATTATAAGGATGATTTAACGTTGGATTATGAGTTGGAAACAAATCAAAGGTTTTACCGGGCTAAATTGTCCGGTAAAATAAACTTTGTCCGTGCTGATTACGATATTATCAATGACGCCCCGTTTGATTCTGAATTTTTCCTATATATCGAAAAAAGCGATGATTGGGGACAAACATACAATCAATACTATAAAGCAAAGTTTATGAAAACGGATTGTACGTTTAATGATGATGATAAATTGGTTACGGTACAGCCGGAAACAATAGACCAATACAACGACGTTTTGGCAGGATTGGAAAAGGAATACAATTTAATTGAGTTGACCCCACAAATCGAATTTCTTACAATAAGAAAACGCCCATTGATACAAATATACGTTCCCGGAGATAGTATTGTTTCGTGCTTTTTGGGCGGCACGAATTGGGAACAAGACGCAAACGCCACGACTGACCAAAACGCATTAATACAAACCTATCATTTTGCACTATGTAATATTTTGAAAGAAATACGAATTACGTCGCACGGTTCCCCGGCGGTAATATCCGGGCTTTATACCGGGCGAATGGCGACGGGTGCAAGTGCAGACGTTTTCGAGGGAAAATTATACCCGGAATTAAACGTAAATTATTATATCTATATTAAGCAACAAAGAATTAACGGTTTACCGTTTGGGGTTGCATTGGTTGAGATACGCCGACGTTCGGACGACGTGGCAATGTTCCGTTATCAAAAGGTTACAACGTCCCCGTTTGATACGTTGGAGTTTGATTTAACCGCCGTCGAGGGTTCCGGCGCAACGGGTACAATGCACGCCGATATGAAAAGTTATAATATATACGCCCGGTATTTGTGCGACGTGGAGAAAATCGACGACCTTAATACATATCCATTGCCCGCCGATGATATAGTTGATAATAACCGTAATTATAGGC
>ENA-UOJE01001578-UOJE01001578.1-human-gut-metagenome-genome-assembly--contig:-C23-NODE-1578-length-19837-cov-8.786169_pt1 | contig 19837 bp, 20 predicted proteins | sample MGYA00242341_ERZ723888 | MGnify/ENA metagenome assembly ERZ723888 | reverse complement strand
ATCAGGCGATGCCTTCCTGATTAAAATCAAAGATTTTAATCAGGAAATAGTATCAGTCAAATACGTACATACCGAAAAACGCGATCAGACCGTCGCCGCAGGTATATTCCATACCGCACAGGTCTGCCAGCTTCTTGACGAAAATGCAGTATGCGGACATGCAGGAATATTTCAGGTCGGGGAACCGGCATGGCTCGTTATTTTTTCTTGTGCAGGGGGAACACAGGGCGCAGCCGCTGGCGCCCACCAGAAAGCCGTCGCACCCTTCGTCACGGCAACGCTTCATCAGGCGGATCGCGGCGGTGTTGTGACCGGACTTTCCTTTCTTAATGGCGGGAGTGTCGGTATAGCTTTCCAGCTGCCAGATGCTTTGCAGCACCAGCGCCTTTTTGTGGGCAAGCACCTTCTGCTTCATCTCCTCCGGCGTGCCGCAGTCCGGGGGACAGGAGTAGTTCGCGCCGTACTGCCCGCAGAGGTTTTCCTCGCAGTAAGGACGGAAAGAGGGGTCAAAAACAATGTCGGCGGTATCCACTACCGCGGCGGCGGAAAAGCCTTCCTCGTAGGCATATTGTACCATTTGTTCTGCTGTCATATTGCATCACTCCATTTTTAGGCTCGATGGCACTCAGTATAGCACATTCAGATCAAATCCGCAATATCCTGAACCAAGCGAATTGTTTCCTCCCAGCCGAGACAGGGGTCGGTGATGGACTTGCCGTAAACGCCGTCGCCGATCTTCTGGCAGCCGGACTCTAAGTAGGATTCCACCATGAAGCCCTTGACCATGGACTTGATTTCTCCGCTGTGGCGGCAGGAGTGGAGCACTTCCTTGCAGATGCGGGGCTGCTCCTGATACTTTTTGCCGGAATTGGCGTGGTTGGCGTCCACGATCAGCGCCATGTTTTGAAGCCCCTTGGCGGTGTAGGCGTTGTACAGCCGTTCCAGCTCCTCAAAGTGGTAGTTGGGCATGGACTCGCCGTGCTTGTTCACATAGCCCCGGAGGATGGCGTGGGCAAGGGGATTGCCGGTGGTATCCACCTCCCAGCCCCGGTAGATGAAGGTGTGGGGGTGCTGGGCGGCCATGATGGAATTGAGCATGACGGAAATATCCCCGCTGGTGGGATTTTTCATGCCTACGGGAATGTCAATGCCGCTGGAGGTCAGCCGGTGCTCCTGGTTTTCGACACTCCGCGCGCCCACCGCCACGTAGGACAGCAGGTCGGAAAGATAGCGGTAATTGTCGGGGTAGAGCATTTCGTCGGCGGTGGGAAGGCCGGTGTTGGCCAGCACATTGGTGTGCAGGCGGCGGATGGCGATGACGCCCTCCAGCATATCGGAGGTTTTCCGGGGGTCGGGCTGGTGCAGAAGCCCCTTATAGCCGTCGCCGGTGGTGCGTGGCTTGTTGGTGTAGACCCGGGGGATCAGAACCAGCTTGTCCGACACCGCCTCCTGCAATTTGGCCAGCCGCTCGCAGTATTCCAGCACCGCGTCCTCCCGGTCGGCGGAGCAGGGGCCGATGATCAGCACCATTTTGCCGCTTTTTCCGGTGAAAACGTCGGCAATTTCCTTGTCCCGGCGGGCTTTGACCTGAGAAAGTTCGGCGGTCAGGGGGTACTGCTCCTTGATCTCCTTGGGGATGGGCAGTTTGCGCTTGAAAATCATATTCTGCATGATGGTGTCCTCTCTTTACTTTTTTCTGTTTATGCGGTATGATAGGTGATATGATAGGAAGAAAAAGGAGTGGTTACTGTGACCGACCCGAAACGGAAATACTATGAAAAACGCGCCAATGTGCTGATCAAGAATCTCCACAGCCGCCATTTTGAAGCCTGCTACTGCGCGGGTACAGCCGAGGCGCTGAAAAAGGCGCTGGAATGGATTCCCGCCGGTTCCAGCGTGGGCTGGGGCGGCGCGATGTCGGCTCAGCAGATCGGCTTGTTAGACACCGTACGGACAGGGGACTACCGCGCCCTCGACCGGGAGCGGGCTGCAACCCCGGAGGAGCGGAAAGCAATCATGAAGCAGTGCCTTGGCGCGGACGTGTTCATCACCGGCGCGAACGCGCTGAGTCTGGACGGCCAGATGGTGAACATTGATGGCAACGGCAACCGGGTAGCGGCCATCGTCTACGGGCCGGAATCCGTGATCGTCATTGCGGGAATGAACAAGGTGATGGATTCTCTGGACGCCGCCTTGGAGCGGGCGAGAACGGTAGCCGCGCCCCAAAATAAGCAGCGCTTCGACTACAAAACGCCCTGCGAGGTGACGGGCGCCTGCGCCGACTGCAAGAGCGACGGCTGCATCTGCAACCAGATCCTCATCACCCGCAACTGCAATCCCCCCGGGCGGATCAAATTTATCCTGGTAGGGGAAGATCTGGGCTTGTAAGGAGAAAAAACATGATCAAAAAAATCCGCGCTTTGGTCGAAAAACACTGGGACATGGTCAGCTATCTCTTTTTCGGTGTGCTGACGACCATTGTCAATTATCTGGTTTATCTGCCGCTTTACAATCTGCTGGGCATCAGCGCGGCCGTCAGCAATATCATTGCGTGGGTGGCGGCGGTGGCCTTTGCCTATGTGACGAACAAGCCCTTCGTGTTCAAGAGCCACGACTGGTCGATGCAGACTGTTTTGCCGGAGCTGGGCAAATTCGTCGGCTGCCGGGCAGCGTCCGGCGGTCTGGAAACGGTGCTGATACTCCTGACCGTGGACATCTTGGGCTGGAACGGAAATATCTGGAAGCTGATTATCAGCGTTCTGGTGGTCATTCTGAATTACGTCTCCAGCAAGCTGCTGGTCTTCCGCAAGTGAGCGTTTCCCCATTGCCAAAAGGCAATGGGGGATTTTTTACCCGTAGCGCTCCTTGAGGTACAGCATGGCCTCCCGGTAGCCCTCGAGGCCGTGGCCTTTGATGGTCTTCACGCAGGCTATTCCCGCATAGGAGATCTGCCGGAACGGTTCTCTTGCGTCCACGTCGGAGATGTGAACCTCCACGGTGGGGATGGAAACGGCTTTCAGGGCGTCCAGAATGGCCACGGAGGTATGGGTATAGGCGGCGGGGTTGATGACGATGCCGTCCACCTTGCCGTATGCCCACTGGATTTTGTCCACAATGTCCCCCTCGTGGTTGGACTGGTACTGCTCCACTTCCAGACCCTCGGCGCTGGCGGTTTCGTCCAGTAGCCGCAGAAGATCGGCAAAGGTATTTTTGCCGTAGATACCCGGCTCCCGGATGCCAAGCATATTCAGGTTGGGGCCGTTGATGACCAGAATTTTCATATGGGTTCCTCCATGATCGACAAAATTGCGGCGACGGTTTCCTCGGCGGAACCGTCATTGCTGACGGCGTGATCGGCAAAGGCGGCGTACATGGGGGCGCGCTTTGCGAACATTGCATCCAGCGGATTGGTCTGGGACAGGGGACGGCCGTCGGTGGGCAGCTTGGAAATGTCCCGTTTCAGCCAGAAAATCACGCCGTTCTGGTGAAGCATCGGGTAGTTTCGCGGCTGGGTCACACAGCCGCCGCCGGTGGCGATGACCAGCGCGGACTGTTTGCCCAGCTGGGACAGCGCTTTCGTCTCCCAGTCCCGGAAAACGGCTTCGCCGTCCTCCGCAAAAATTGCGGGGATGGACTTGCCCGCAAGACGGACAATTTCCTCGTCGGCGTCCACCAGCTTCCGGCCAAGTTTGTCCGCAAGCAGAGCGCCGACGGTGCTTTTTCCGCATCCCGGCATTCCGATGAGGACGATGTTTGCCATCTGAGCGGCAAGATTTGCGTGGATTTCGGCAATGGCGGCGTCGTCAATGGATGTGCCGGTAAAATACTCGGCGGATTCCTTGGCCTGTGCTACCAGCATCCAAAGGCCGTTGGCGCAGGGAATATGAAGCGCTTCGGCATCCAGCAGCAGCTGGGTGCGGGCGGGGTTGTAGATCACGTCCAACACCTCTTCCAGCTTGGGGAACCGCTTCAAATCCACGGGAGAAACGCCGGTGTTGGGGTACATGCCGACGGGGGTCGCGTTGACGATGACGGCGGCGTCTTCGTGACGCTGCAGGTTCTCGTAATTGTTTTCCCCGGAACGGGAAATGACCACGGCCTCAGCACCCAGCCCAGTCAAAACAGCAGTGACGGTATTGGAAGCCCCGCCGCTGCCCAGCACCAAAACCTTCTTTCCGGCGACATCCAGACCGCTTCGTTTCAGAAGAGAAGCAAACCCAAAATAGTCCGTGTTGTGGCCGAACAGTGTGCCGTCTTTTCTTCGGACGATAGTGTTCACTGCCCCCAGCTTTTTAGCATTCGGAGACAGCTCGGCCAGATAGGGGATGACCGTTTTTTTGTAGGGAATGGTGACATTCAGCCCGGTAAAATCCCCGCTTTTCAGGAAATCTTCAACTTCCTCCGGCTCTTTTTCAAAGAGCGTATAGGAATAATCCCCGAGACAGGCATGAATCTGGGGGGAGTAGCTGTGCCCCAGCTTCCGACCCAGCAGTCCGCATTTCATCAGACCACCTCCGTGTAGCTGCCTAAGTATTTGAATTCCTCACACATCTCGTCCAGCTCGCACATCAGCTGAACGAATTCCTCGGAATAAATGGAGGTTTCCAGATCGAAATAGAACATGAACTCAAATTCCCGGTCGGGAATGGGGCGGGATTCCAGCTTCGTGACGTTGATGCCCAAAGTGTAAAGCCGCGCCAGCACCTTGTAAAGCGCGCCGGGCTTGTGGTTCAGAACCATCATGATGGAGGTCTTGTCGGAACCGGGGTAAATTTCCAGATTCCGGCTGATGCAGATGAAGCGGGTGCGGTTGTTGCCCTTGTCCTGCACGGAGCTGCGCAGACAGTCCAGTCCGTACAGCTCGGCGCAGGCGCGGCTGGACAGGGCGGCAACGTCCTTTCTGCCGGACTGGGCGACCATCTGGGCGGCCACGGCGGTGTTGTCCACGGGAATGACATTCACGCCGGGGAGACTGTGGAGGAAGTTGCCGCACTGGTTGATGGCCTGCTCGTGGGAGTAGACCTCCTTGATGTCGGCGAGGTTCGTGCCGGGATTGACCAGAAGATTGTGGTCGATCTTCAGCCGGAAGGTGCGGACGATGGAGAAATTATGCTCGATCATCAGGTCGTACACCTTGTTCACGGAACCGGCAGTGGAATTTTCGATGGGCAGAATGCCGTATTGGCACAGCCCCTGATCGATGGCACTGAACACGGCCTCAAAGGACTTGAAGTACATGATAAAGGGATTTTTGAAGATTTTTTCACAGGCGATCTGGGAGTAAGCGCCCTCCACGCCCTGACAGGCGACCATGGGCGCCTGCGGGAAAAGCTTCGGCGTATGCTCGATGGCCTGCGTGATGTTCCGGTAAAGGGGGCTGCATTCCCCGTTGCGCTTGGACTGGTAGCTGCGGCTCAGCTCGAACAGCATGGAGTACAGCACCCGAGTGTAATTGGCCATTTCGGGGCCGGCCTTTTCCGCCACGTCCTGAAGCTTCGCCCGTTCCCGGGCAGGCTGGAAAATGGGCAGGTTATTGGCCTTTTTGTAGTCGGCGACCTGAGCGGCGACATGCATCCGCTGGCAGAACAGGCGAACCAGTTCGTCGTCGATTTTGTCGATCTCACTGCGAATCTCATTTAAATCCATTTACGGTTTCCTCCTGTCTGTCTGGGTGTTGCCCAGAATCATGTCGAAAATGGCGATGGCGGCCGCGGCCTCAATCACCGGAACGGCTCTGGGGACGATGCACGGGTCATGACGGCCTTTGACGATCAGCTCCTGAACTTTTCCATCGTTCAGATCGACGCTCTGCTGGGGGCGGGAAATGGAGGGCGTCGGCTTGAGGGCTGCCCGGAAAATCAGGGGCATTCCGGTGGTAATGCCGCCGAGAATTCCCCCGGCATTGTTGGTGACGGTGCGGATTTGCCCATCCGAAATAACGTAATCGTCATTATTCTGGCTGCCCCGCAGATTTGCGGCGGAAAAGCCCGCACCGAATTCCACACCCTTCACGGCGGGAACGCCGTAGACGATCTGGGCGATCCGGCTTTCCACGCCGCCGAACATGGGTTCTCCCAGTCCTGCGGGAAGACCGGTGACGGCGCATTCCACAACGCCGCCCACGCTGTCGCCGTCACCCTTGGCGGCGGAAATGGCATCCCGCATCTGTGCCCCTGCGTCCGGTTTTATCACCGGGAAATCCGGCTGGATGGAATCCATATCCGGGGAAAGGGGGTCAAAAGGCGTGTCGGAAATGCCCGCAATGGCAGCAATATGGGCGAAAACCTGAATTCCCATGCCCTCCAGCCACTGTTTGCACAGTCCTCCCGCAATGCAGAGCGGCGCGGTCAGACGGCCGGAAAAGTGTCCGCCCCCGGCGGCGTCCTGAAATCCGCCGTATTTGATCTGGGCGGTGAGGTCCGCGTGTCCGGGACGGGGGCAGTCCTTCAGATTGGCGTAGTCCCCGGAGCGGGTGTTTTTGTTGTAAATCGCGGCGGCAATGGGCGCGCCGCAGGTGAAGCCGTCCAGAATTCCGGAGAGAAACTCCGGCCGGTCAGCTTCCTTTCGGGGTGTTGACCAGTCGTTCTGACCGGGGGCGCGGCGGTTCAGGAAGATTTGCAGCGCGTCCGTGTCCACGGGCAGACCTGCCGGAATGCCGTCCAGCGTCATGCCGATGGCCGCGCCGTGGGATTGGCCGAAAATGGACAATTTCAGATTTTCACCGTAGGTACTGCTCATAGTTACCTCCTAAACGGGCGTATTCTTCAAAGAATTTTGGATAGGATTTTCCCACGCACTCCGCGCCAAGAATGGCCACGGGTGCTTTGCAGGCAGTCGCGGCAATGGCGGCGGACATGGCAATGCGATGGTCGTTTACGGCATCCACCGTTCCGCCGACCAGCCCCGTGCCGTACACCGTCAGGGTATCCTCGGAAGCCTGCGCCTTTCCGCCCAGCGCCTCCACCATGGCAATAACGGACGCGACACGGTCGGATTCTTTCAACCGCAGCCGCCCAATGTCCGTGAACACAGCGCCATTTTTACACGCCGCCGTAACGGCGAGAATGGGGACTAAATCGGGAATATCAGCGGCGGAAATGACGGGGCTATTTTCCAGCGCGGGAAGCAGATCAAAGACCGCCCGGTCGCCCTGGGGGGAATCCGGGGAGAGGTTCGTCACCTCTACACTGCTGCCCAACGCCTTTGCAGCAAGGAAGAACGCAGCGTTGCTCCAATCGCCTTCTACCGTCAGCGTGCCGGGGGAGTGGAACGGGGTGTCGCCGGTCACGACAAAATCCGACGTTTCTTTTCCAAATATTTCCATTGCCCGCTGGGTCATGGTGATATAGGGGCGGGATTCCACCTTCCCGGTCAGACGGATGCGGCTTTTTCCCGGAATCAGGGCGGCGGAAAGCAGCAGCCCCGTAATAAACTGGCTGGAAACGCCGCCGTCGATGACGTATTCTCCCGCCCGCAGATGCCCGGTGCAGCGAACGGTATCCGCGGTCGGGCAGGTGAGGGTGCAGCCCATCCGTTCCATTTCCTCCCACAGCGGGGAGAGAGGGCGGCTGGGGAGCCTGCCCTCCAAATGAAACGTTGCGTCAATGCCAAAAGCCCCGGCCACTGGCAGCAGAAACCGCAGGGTAGAGCCGCTGTCGTGGCAGCGAAGCGCTGTCTGCTGGGGGATTTCCTTCGCCGGGATGACCCGGTAGCCGGAGTCGGTTCGTGTGATGTCCGCACCCAGAGCGTTCAGGCAGCCCATGGTCGCTTCGATGTCCCGGTTGGTTTCCGGGCAGAAAAGAGTGGTGGACGCGTCGGCAAAGGCGGCGCAGATCAGCAGACGGTGCGCCTGAGACTTCGAGGGGATGGCGCGGACGGTTCCCGAAAGTTTCCCGGGAAAAATGGTGATATCCATATCAAAGACCTGCCTGAATAAAGGATTTCAGGGATTCGACCTTGGTCGGGACAATGACGCAGTCGCCGATGGCGCGGGGGATGATGAGATTCACCGTGCCGCCGGAACGCTTCTTGTCCGAGAGGGTGTAGGTGAAAAGGTCGTCTGCGGAGTAGTCCGTCCGGGTGGGCAGACCGAATTGTTCCAGAAGCGCCACGATTCGCGGCGTATCGGCGCAGGCGGATGCCCGGCTGACGATGGCCATACCGATGGCGACGGCCTTGCCGTGGGAGATGGCAAACCGGCTTTTGGCCTCCACGCCGTGACCGACGGTGTGACCCAGATTCAGCTTCATCCGGGCGCCGGTGTCGAATTCGTCCTCCATGACCACGTCCCGCTTTAATTCCACACAGCGGGTGATGACCGCTTCCCGGTCAAAGGAAAGCCCCTTTTCTTCCAGATGGGCGAACAGCTTCGGGTCGTACAGCACGCCGTACTTGATGACCTCGGCGCAGCCGTCCCGGAAAATGTCAAGGGGGAGGGAATTCAGGGTATCCGTGTCGCACAGCACCAGACTTGGCTGGCAGAACGCCCCGGCGAGGTTCTTCCCGGCGGGAAGATCAATGGCTGTTTTGCCGCCCACGGAGGAATCCACGGCGGCAAGCAGGGTCGTGGGAACCTGAATGAAGCGGATGCCCCGCAGATAGCTTGCGGCGGCGAAGCCCGCCAGATCGCCCACCACGCCGCCGCCCAGAGCGACGATCAGGTCGGAGCGGGTCAGCTGGTTTTCCGCGAGAAAGTTCAGAAGATCGAGGAAGACCTGCCCGTTTTTGCTTTCTTCCCCGGCGGGGAATACATAGGAAACCACGGAAAAACCTGCGCTTTTCAGGCTTTCCTCGGCAGCAGCGCCATAAAGAGGATAGACGGTAGTCTCACTGATGACGCAGACTTTCTGCGCTTTTCCCAGCTTTTTCGCTTCCGCGCCCAAAGTGGGTAGCAGCCCCTGACCAATCAGAATATCATACTGTCTGGAGGCGCGGACGGTAACGGTGTTCATCCGTCCACCTCCTCTTTGCGCTTTTTGCCCTCGTCCAGCAGCCGGACTAATGTGTCCATATCATCCGCGGCAATGGCGTCCCGGTAGGCGGACAGGCTCTCAATATAGCTGTCCAGCTCGAAAAGAACATTGTCCTTGTTTTCCATGAACAGCTCCGCCCACATCTGAGGATTCAGCCACGCGACGCGGGTTAAGTCCTTGTAGCTTCCGGCAGAAAATCCCTTGTGCTTCAAAGCGGTGGGGGACTTGATGAAGGCGTTGCTGAGAATGTGGGGCATTTGGGAGGTAAAGGCAATCATTTTGTCATGCTCTTCCGCTGTTGTGACGGAGAAGAAGCCAAAATGGCAGGGTTTCAATGCGGTTTTTACCCGGTCTAACAGCTGGATATCGTCAAACACCGGCGGAACCAGCACCATGGGTGCGCCTGCAAAGAGGTTTGCCCGGCTGTATTTGAAGCCGGAGAACTGGGAGCCTGCCATGGGATGCCCGCCCACGAAGGTGAAGCCGTACCGTTCGGCGAGAGGGAAGCACCGGCTGCAAACCTCCCGCTTGATGCCGCAGCAGTCGATGACCAGCGCGTCCTTGGATACAAGGGGCGCGTTCTTTTCCAGCCAGTCGGCGCAGCCGCCGGGGTAGATGGCAAGCAGGATCAGGTCGCACTCCGGAATGGTGGTTTCGTCCAGCCGTCCGTGGACTGCGCCGGAAAGCATGGCAAAGGACAGCATACTTTCGTTTCGCTGAATGGCGTAGACGGTGTGCCCCTCCAGAGCGTAGGCTCTGGCAAGGGAGCCGCCGATCAGGCCAAGACCCAAAATACCGACTTTCATATAAGAACCTCACGAATCTGCCGGACTTTCCGGCTGATCTCATCGAACTGGGGCGGCGTGATGGACTGGGCGCCGTCGCACAGCGCGTGGGCGGGATCGTTGTGGACCTCCACCATGATGCCGTCGGCACCGGCAGCGGTGGCCGCGTAGGCCATGGGGGCGACCAGATCGGCCTTGCCGGTGGCGTGGCTGGGATCGACCACCACGGGCAGGTGGGTCAGATTGTGCAGAACGGGGACTGCGGAAAGGTCGAGGGTGTTCCGGGTGGCGGTCTCAAAGGTGCGGATGCCCCGCTCGCAGAGGATGACCTTGCTGTTGCCCTCGCTCATGATATATTCGGCGCTCATGAGCAGCTCCTGCAAGGTGTTGGCAAGTCCCCGTTTCAGCAGAATGGGCTTGTCGGTCTTGCCCAGTTCTTTCAGAAGGTCAAAGTTCTGCATATTCCGCGCACCTACCTGAATGATATCCACGTCGGCGAACAGATCGAGGGTGGAAATGTACATGATCTCCGTGACGATGGGCAGCCCCGTGGCCTTTTTGGCCTCCAGAAGCAGCCGGATGCCCTCGTCCTTCATGCCCTGAAAGGCGTAGGGGGAGGTGCGGGGCTTGAACGCGCCGCCCCGGAGAATGGATGCGCCGGATTCCTTGACGGCGGAAGCGACGGCAATGATCTGCTCCTCGGATTCCACGCTGCACGGGCCTGCGATCATAGCAAAATACCCGCCGCCGATGCGGGCATTTCCCGCCTCGATGATGGTGTCCTTGGGGTGGAATTTCCGGTTGGCCTGCTTGAACGGCTCAGAGACCCGCTTGACGGTCTCCACCATTTCCAGGCTTTTCAGAAGGTCGATGTCCACCCGGCTGGTGTCGCCGACCAGACCGAGAATGGTGACCTCCGAGCCTTCGGAAATGTGAACGTCCAGATTCATATTTTTGAGCCAGTCCACAAGGTGCTGGATCTGGGAGGGCGTGGTGCCGTTTTTCAATACTGCGATCATTGCTTAACATCTCCTGATAATAAAATAACGCCGCACGGCAATTCGTGCGGCGTCTTGAGATAACCCTTTAAGCTCCTGAAAATTTTCTGCAGCACAAATCGCTATTACTTTTTTCGGGTAAAAAAGTAATAGTAATAAAAGGAAAAGCGCACAGAAGAATTCATGGTGACCATACAAAAAGGCTCCTTGTTCAGTAGCTGCGGACATTATACCACGGGCGGCGGAATATTGCAAGAGGGATTTACAAAAATCGTCCCATTTTTCCAAAGCCGGGGATCACTGAATATGCGTATGATTGTTGATATGATCCTGACAGTAGCAGTAGTAGCCCTTGCACTTGGAGCAGTAGCGGAATTCCAGCTCCGGATTTGTCACATCGGTGCGTCCGCAGATCGTGCAGCGGTGGGTGTAGGGGGCTTTCGGCGCGGCAGTGGAGGCTTCGTAGGAGCCGGCGTTGAAATGAATGACCTTCGCCTTGGGCTGTTTGGGTTTCTTGCGGAACAGGCGGCTGGCGTTGGCGCGCCAGGACATGGGAATCACGTTCAGCACGTCCTTGCCGAAAAAGAGAAAATAGTTGGCAAGGGCGATTACGGGGAACAGATTGTAGGGGAAGGGGTCGGTAAACAGACTGAGCAGCACCATCGCCAGATCGATCAGCGCGAAAATCCACGCTTTCACGGGGATGATGAAGAAAAGCAGGAAATTCGCGTCGGGGTACAGCGTGGCATAGCTGAGGAACAGGCTCAGGTTCAGGTAGGTGACGCTGGCCTGGCCGCCGAAGATCATGCAGTAAATGTCCATCATCACCACGCCGGTGAGGTAGAACAGGTTGAACCGCAGGGTGCCCCACACATTTTCCATGGCTCTGCCCAGGGAGTAGTAGCACAGCAGAGTGATGGCGGTGAACAGAATGTTTCCGGCGCTGTAGGTCAGCGGATAGGTGATCAGCCGCCAGACCTGACCCTGAAGAATGGCCTCCCGATTGAAGCAGAGCGCACTGTACAGAAGCATGCTGCCGGACATCTGGCTGAACAGGTAGACCACAGCGGTGCCGATGACGATGTAAAGCATCAGATTGGGGATGCCCTTATCCCGGTTTTTGAAGCAGAAAAGCTCAAATTTTTTGCGTAAATTTTTCACGGTACTCAACTCCTAATACTATTTCCTGATTAAAATCTTTTCTAAAGATCATAATGGAAGTTCAGTATAAAAAACGTATCCCCATTCTATCAGCAATTCATTCAAATGTCTATATCGGATTTGTAAACAAAAAGCTTGACTTTTTTAGAAAATCGTGTAGAATACAGTGTTGAACTGCATACAAGCCTTATCAAGAGTGGTGGAGGGAACGGCCCGATGAAACCCGGCAACCTGTTTATACAAGGTGCCAAATCCGGCGGCAAACGAAAGATGAGGATTCGATAGGAGCGCACATCGAATCTTCGGTGTGCGGTTTTTCTTTTTCAGGTTTCGTTATAGAAAGAAAGGAAAAACAAAATGGAAAAAAGACTTTTTACCTCTGAATGTGTCACCAACGGACACCCTGACAAAGTAGCGGACTCCATCTCCGACGCCATTCTGGACGCTTGCCTTGCGCAGGACCCCCATTCCCGCGTGGCCTGTGAGACCATGGTCACCACAAATTTCTGCATCATCTGCGGCGAGATCACCACGAAAGCTACCGTTGACTACGCTGCCGTTGCCCGGGAGGCCATCCGGAAGATCGGCTATGTCTACCCCGGCGACGGCTTCGACGCCGACACGGTGGAGATTCAGTGCCGCATTCATACCCAGTCCGCCGACATTGCTCTGGGAACCAACGACGAGGTTGGCGGCGCGGGAGATCAGGGCATGATGTTCGGCGGCGCCTGCACCCAGACCCCGGAGCTGATGCCCCTGCCCGCAGCCCTCAGCCGCGCCCTGTGCAGCCGCCTGACCCAGTGCGTCCACGAGACGGACTTGCTTCGCCCCGACGGAAAGACCCAGGTCACGGTGGAATTCGACGAGCAGGGCAACGTGGTGGGAATCGACACCGTGGTCGTCTCCGTCATGCACAGCGCGGATTTCCCAATCGAGGCGCTGAGAAAATATGTCCGGGAGAACGTGATCGCCCCGGTTCTGGAGCGTTACGGCTTCCACATTGAGAACGTTGCCCATATCCACATCAACCCCACCGGCAATTTCGTCATCGGCGGCCCCAACGGCGATACCGGCCTGACCGGCCGGAAGATCATCGTGGACACCTACGGCGGCTATTTCTCCCACGGCGGCGGCGCATTCTCCGGCAAGGATCCTACCAAGGTTGACCGCAGCGCGGCGTATATGGCGCGGTACATGGCGAAAAATCTGGTCGCTGCGGGTCTTGCAACCAAGGTGCAGGTGCAGCTGGCCTACGCCATCGGCGTTGCTCAGCCGGTGTCCCTTCGGGTGGACAGCTACGGCACCGGCAAGATCTCCGACGAGAAAATGACGGAGCTTCTGCGGGAGACCTGCGACATGACCCCCGCCGGGATCATCCGCAAGCTCGACCTTCGTCGTCCCATCTACGCAGACACCGCCGCCCACGGCCACTTCGGCATTGAGAGCCGCCCGTGGGAGCAGACAGATCTGGCGGACAAGCTGCGTGAGCTGGCAGGAATCTAATATAAGACAGCGGGGGAGGGCAAATGGCCTTTCCCCGCAAGTTTTTTATATTCTCTTGGCAAATCGGGAAGAATATGGTATGATACCCTCAGAAAAAGATCGGGAGGAATTCCTATGCTGGATTTTATCAGAATTGCCTGCGCCGTACCGGCGGTCAGGGTGGGGGATACGGCGAAGAACGCGGAGGATATCTGCGCCTATATCGAAAAAGCCGACGGGGAGCGGGCGGATATCGTCCTGTTCCCGGAGCTGGCGCTCACCGGGTATTCCTGTCAGGATTTGTTCTTTCAGGACACCCTCTGGACGGGAGTCCAGCAGGGAATCCGAAAAATTGCCGACTGCACAAAAGACCACCCCAATGTAACGGCGGTGGTGGGACTGCCCGTCCGGACGGGAATGCGGATGTACAACTGCGCCGCCGTCATTTCCCGGGGAAAGATTCACGCCCTGGTGCCGAAGACCTACATTCCCAATTATAATGAGTTTTACGAAAAGCGCTGGTTTTCCTCCGGGGCGGAGGTGACGGAGGATTTGGCGAAGCTTCTGGGCGAGCCTGTCCCCGTTCTCCCGAGAGCCGTTTTCCGCGTTGGCGGAACGCTGCTGGGCGTGGAGATCTGCGAGGATATGTGGACGCCCCTGCCGCCGTCTACGTTTCTGGCGCTGAACGGCGCGGAGGTGATTCTGAACCTCTCCGCCTCCAACGAAACCATCGGCAAGCGCGCCTACCGCCGGGGGCTGGTGCAGCACCAGTCCGCCGCGCTGAACTGCGTCTACGCCTACTGTTCCGCCGGTTCCACGGAGTCCACCCAGGATTTAATTTTCTCCGGCCAGAGCCTGATCGGGGAGGACGGAAGGCTCCTTGCCGAAACGGAAGAACCCATCGCGTCGGACTATATGCTGGTCTGCGACTGCGACCTGGGCAGAATCCGCGCCGACCGGATGAAAAACAAGGGCTTCAAGGACGCCGCCCAGCAGAATCCGGGACATCCCGCCGTCCTGATTGACACCCGCGCCCCGGAGCTTCGCGGTGACGGCACGCGCTACCCGTTGGCGAAGCTGCCCTTCGTCCCCACGGGGAAGGAGAACCGCGTCCAGCGGTGCATGGAAATTTTCCACATGCAGGTGGCGGGGCTGAAACAGCGGCTGGCCATTCTGGGCAGCGCGAAAGCTGTCGTCGGCATTTCCGGGGGACTGGACTCCACCCTGGCGCTGCTGGTGTCCGTGGAGGCCATGCGTCAGCTGGGGCGGCCTGCGTCCGACGTCTGCGGCGTGACCATGCCCTGCTTCGGCACCTCCGACCGGACGTACAACAATTCCTGGGAGCTGATGCGCACCCTGGGAATTTCCTGCAAGGAAATCAATATCAAAGACGCGGTGAACCTCCACTTTTCCGACATCGGCCACGACCCCAATATCCACAACGGCACCTACGAAAATTCTCAGGCCAGAGAACGGACGCAGATTCTCATGGACTATGCCAGTGTCGTCGGCGGCATTGTGGTGGGTACCGGGGACTTAAGCGAGCTTGCTCTCGGCTGGTGTACCTACAACGGCGACCACATGAGCATGTACGGCGTGAACGCCTCCATTCCCAAGACCCTGATCCGCTGGATGATCGACGCGATTTCGGAAATGCCCGCCTTCGCCCCCTCCCGGGCGGTGCTTCAGGACATTCTGGACACCCCCATCAGCCCGGAGCTGCTGCCCCCGGACGCCGAGGGGAAGATTGCCCAGCACACCGAGGATTTGGTCGGCCCCTACGCGCTGCATGACTTTTTCCTGTACTATGTCCTCCGCTTCGGTTTCCGCCCCACGAAAATTTACACCCTGGCCTGTCGGGCATTCGCGGGAGATTTTGAGCCGGAAGTCATCAAAAAATGGCTGAAAACCTTCTATCGCCGGTTCTTCACCCAGCAGTTCAAGCGTAGCTGCCTGCCCGACGGCGTGAAGGTCGGCTCCGTCACCCTCAGCCCCAGAGGGGACTGGCGGATGCCCAGCGACGCCGGCGCAAGACTGTGGCTGGACGAAGTTGAAAGTCTATAATATATGTAAGCCCCCGGTTCGACAGAACCGGGGGCGCATTGTGTATTATAATCAGAAATCGATGGCTTCGCCGTTCAGGGTCAGGGTGTTTGCCGCGCCCAGAGTGAGGACGTAGACGGCCTCGGCTTCGCCCTTGGCGATCAGGTCGGCGAGAACGATGGTCGCCGTGTGGGTGCCGTCGGTGAAGGTGATCTTCTCAATGCCCTGGTTTTGCAGATAGCCCAGCGCCCGGAGGGTGCCGGTGAGAATGGCGCCGTCGGCCTTGGCTGTCAGGGTCAGAACGCCGTCCGCGGTTTCCGCCTGGTGCTTCAGCGTGCTGCCATCCAGGTTGAGCACCCGGTAGAGCGGCTCCCGCTTGTCTGGTTCTTCAGAGGAAGCGGATACCGTGCCGACGATGGTGTCCAGGACAGTTCCGTCGCCGGATTTCCGCTCCACCTTGCCGGTGGTGTACAGCCCGGAGGTGTCCGGTTCTATCTCACTGCCGTCAACCTGATTACCTGTGTCGGTGTTATATCCACCGCCGCCGATGGCCGCACCGTAACCTCCTAATAGGCACGGATCTCCGCCTGTAGCCTCCACCCGGGAATCCTTGGAGATGGTAACATCGCTGCCGCTCCCTTTATAGCCACCGCCGATGCCTGCGCCGCACAACCCGCCATTGGCAATAACCTTCCCGCCGGAGATGGTGATATCACTGCCGTTGCCTCTAGGTCCGCCGCCGATGCCTGCGCCGCACCACCCGCCATTGGCGGTGACTTCTCCGCCGGTGATGGTGATATCACTGCCGCTCCCTAAAACGCCACCGCCGATGCCTGCGGCCTCACCTCCGCCGTTGGCGGTAATCTCCCCGCCAGTGATGGTGATATCGCTGCCGCTCCCTTCATAGCCGCCGCCGATGCCAGCACCGCCATGCCCGCCATTGGCGGTCAGCTCTCCTTCTCCGCTCTCGGAGCCGATGGTCAGGTTGCCGTCATTGGCCTTTTCCACGCCGGCGTGCTTATCGCCGCTGGAAACAGTGTTGATGCCTTCCACGTTCAGATTGACGTTGCCCTTGCCCTCGGTTTTGATCGCGGCATTACCGGTGCTGATATTGGTGTCCTTGATGGTCACATTGGCGGTGGTACCGCCACCCGCCTTGATGGTGATGGTGTAGCCGGTCTGATTGCCGTTGCTGGTGATGGTGGGGTTGCTGTCCTCTGCGCTGCTTCCTCCCTGAGAGACGGTCTGGGTCGTGCCGCCCCCGGCATTTGCGGTGGCGGTGATCTCAATGCTGCCGTTTTCCAGATTCCATTCCTCGGCCAGAACCGCCGTGGGCAGGAATGCCGCGATCAGCAGCAGAGACGCGATTCGAACGATCAATTTACCCATATGGTTTCCTCCTGACTGTGACGTTCCCGGCGGGAGTAGCCGCCGCCGGGGTGTGGAACAAGGCTTCCGATGTGACGCTGGTTTGCGTACCATTCTGACGATTCTTATTCTACCAGATATTCCCGCAAAATGCAAGAAAACTTTATAAAAGAATCGGCTGAATCTGCCGCCCCGCCAGCGCTTCCGTCATGGCCTGGGGAATCATCGCAAAGTCCGCGACCATGCTGGTGGGTTTCTTCGCAGCGTCGTCCTGCCCGAAGGGGACAAAATAGTAGTGCTTCCGGGCGAGGAGCCTGCCGATATTCTCCGCCGCGCCCGCCAGCGCGTCGTTGCTGGACACGGCGACGAGAACCGGGCGGCCGTTGCGCAGGTGACTTTTCGCCGCCATGGTCACCGGGGTGTCGGCGATGGAATGGGCGAGCTTTGCCAGGGTATTTCCGGTGCAGGGGGCGATGATGAGGATGTCGAACAGCTTTTTCGGCCCCACCGGCTCCACCTGGGCAAGGGTGTGCAGAGGCGGCGTGCCGCAGATGGTTTCCGCCATAACGATATGCTCCCGCGCCGTCCCGAAGCGGCTGTCAACGCTGTAGGCGGCGTCGGAGAAAATGGGGGTCACGTGATGCTCCCGGCTGAGCTGCTCCATAACGGGGAACACAATAGAATAAGTACAAAACGAGCCGCACACGGCAAATCCGATTTCCATAATCATTCCTCCCTGCACAAACGAACGTAGGTTTCCGCAATCAGACGGCCGGAACTTTCCGGCATGTGGACGCCCGGCAAGCCCCGCGCCACAATGACGGAATCGTCCTCCATGCCGGTTCTGGACGCAAGGTCGATTTTCACGCAGTCGGGGTGGCACTGGGCGAGCTGTTCTCTGGACAGAAGCTTTTCCGGCACGGTGTTGAGAATCAGGCGGTACTTGCCCAAAGTCTCCGCCATCCGGGCGGTATCCACAGCGGCGTAGCCCAGCCCACGGCAAATGGCGCGGTCGGCGTCCTTCCGCGCCGCGACGGTCAGGTCAGCCCCCAGGGCGTGGAGAATCTGCCCCAGACATTTCCCGATGCGTCCCCAGCCGATCACCAGCACGGGACACTGCCGCAGGGTCATGGGAAGGTAGGACAGGGCGATCTCCACGGCGCACTCGGCGGTTATGTAGGCGTTTTCTGCCTGATACTGGGCGTCCTTCAAAAAATCGATACACCGGTAATTGTCCAGCGCCGGGTGGTCAAGATTTCCGCCGCAGACCGTCACGTCCGGCGGAAGCTGCGCCAGCAGATTTTCCACACTTCCCCCCATGCGAAGCGTCCCATCCGGCGCGAAGCTGGGAACGTCCAGCAGTACCGTGCCCACGTCAGAGCCGGGGCGCTCGGCCAGATCAATGTAAAAATTTCCCAGATATTCTCCGGCATAGCGGGCGGCCGCCGTGCCGCCGGCGCAGTAAAGCCGTTTGCCATCCATCGGCATCACTCCTTCCTGCCAGAATATGCAGGGCGTTCTCTGCTGGTGCTTGATTTTTCGGAACTTTTCTGTATAATGAAAGAAAAAGGGGTGAAGCGTATGCAGAGACTTGGATTTATACATGATATGATGGACGTGAAGGTGCTGATCCTGTTCGTGATGGCAAGGGTCAACTATCCCGTGAATATGCAGCAGATCTACGAGCTTTGCTATCAGGACGACTGCCTGAGCTATTTCGACGTCTGCACCGCGATTCCTGAAATGGTGAAGTCCGGCCACCTGAAGCAGGTGGAAAACGATTGCTACGAGATCACGGACAAGGGCAAGACGGACGGCTCCCTGACGGAGGATTCCATCGCCTACACGGTCAAATGCCGTGCGGACAACGCCGTCAACCGGTTCAACCGTCAGATCCGCCGTTCCAGCTTCGTCAAGACCCAGATCATCCCCCGGGATAACGGGGACTATTCCGTGGTCATGGCGCTGGACGACGAGATGGGCAATCTCATGACCCTGGAGCTGCTGGCGCCGAACCAGCGTCAGGCGGTGCGCCTTGGGAAGCTCTTTGAAAAGAAAGCGGAAGCGGTCTACAATCTGACCATGGCGGAGCTGCTGGACGATGAGGACGAAGCGGACGATTAGCCCTTGTCGGAATGAGGGAAATGTGGTATAGTAACCTTACACCGAAAGATCGGTGAAACGAAAGGAGCTGCCGCATATGAAATTCCAGTACAGTGAGAAAAAAGTAAAGCTTCCCGGGAATGTCCACGCTTATGCCGAGAAAAAGGTCATGAAGCTGGCGCGCTTTTTTGAGGAGGATGCGGAAGCACTCATCGTCTTTTCTGTAGAGAAGAACCAGAACAACGTGGAACTCACCGTTCACGGTGCGGGAACCTGGTTCCGGGCAAGTGAAAGCACTTCGGATATGTTCGCGTCTATCGACGCCGCCGTCGCCACCATCGAGGGTCAGATCCGCAAGAACAAGACCCGGCTCGCCCGCCGTCTGCGTCAGGATGCCTTCACCCGCACGGTGCAGGAGGAGACCAGCTTCGTTCCGGAGACGGAGGAAGACGATCTCAGCCTGAAGAAAGTCAAGAGCTTCTACTTCAAGCCCATGACCCGCGAAGAAGCAGTCATGCAGATGAACCTGCTGGAGCACAATTTCTTCGCGTTCCGTGACGAGGACAACGGCGGGAGCTTTGCCGTGGTGTACCGCAGAAACGATGGGGGCTACGGCCTGATCGACGACGCGGAATAAGAAAACAAGTGAATTTGGAAGCCTCTCCGGAGGCTTCCAAATTTTTTCAGAAAATGTCGAATTAAGGCTTGACAAAGGGAAGGCGGCGTGGTAATATATGCAAGCTGTTTCGAGAGAGACGGCAGCGAAAGTAAATTGCGTGCAAAGGAAAATGAAAAAGGACGAAAAAAGTTCTTGACAAAATACAGAACGCGTGATATACTGAGCAAGCTAACCGCGAGTGCGGTCAGCACGCTGTATCTTGTAAATTGAATAACGCAGACGATTATAAAAGACACCTTGGACAAT
>ENA-UOJE01001576-UOJE01001576.1-human-gut-metagenome-genome-assembly--contig:-C23-NODE-1576-length-19851-cov-6.137199_pt1 | contig 19851 bp, 15 predicted proteins | sample MGYA00242341_ERZ723888 | MGnify/ENA metagenome assembly ERZ723888 | reverse complement strand
GATTTGCAGCATTACAGAACAGCCTTAGGGCAGAAAGGGGTGGTGAGTAATGAGTCTTATTATGATTACGGAAGCGATGAAGCTTATGGAAGAAACAGATGCGGATTTCGGTATGGAAGAAAAGGAGTTTATTGCCCAGTATGCATTTCGTACAGGGGACACAGACCTTGTGAAAAAGCTGATCGAAGAGTTGCAGGAAAAAGATGCAGACAGGGAGAAGGTACAGTCAAAATATATGCAGCTTGCAGACAAAAAACCGGACTGGGCAGAGCAGATAGAAAATCTTGTTATAGCTCTTGAAATGTACCGTATCGAGGAAGATAAAGCGGTTAAGAGAATCACAGATTTTCTTACTGCACACGGCATTGATATTTCCGAGACTGCTGTAAAGGATTCAGATGTCAAAGAATTAAAGACAATGATAGCTGAAGCAAAAGATGTTACAGAGCAGGAACCGGAAGTAGTACAGACGGAAAAAGCACCGGTGTTATAGGAGAGGAGGAATCACAGTGTCAGAAGAAATCAGAGAAGCGGTCCAGATTATTGAGGTCGCATATGATGGAATTGAGATTGCAATGAAGGTGGGCAGTGGCGGAATTTCAGCCATGCAAAAAGTAATCGACTTTCTTAAGGGAATGCTTGATTATGAGAAGTCTCTTGGAAAGACTTCCATGAGAAAGCTGCTTATGAAAGGAGGGGACCTTCAGGTATTAGAGTTTGCAACAGCTGATATGAAGAAGGTTGAAAAATATGCCAAGAAATACGGCATTCTTTATTCGGTACTTCCGGATGCAGACCGAAAGAATGGAAAGACAGAGATTATCTTTCACACAGAGGCAGTTCCAAGAGCAAATATGCTTTTGCAGAAGCTTAGCGGAGGAAGAATTGCCACCTTTGACGATTATCTGAAAAACGGGGATGAAAAGCAGCTTAACAAACTGATGGAGTTCCTGAAAAATCAGAAAAAGGGAAACGAGATGAGCCCGTCACCGGAGAGTGCAAGAGCCAATATGCTGATGGACGGGCTGATTGAGAAAGTCGGCATGTATGCAATGGAGAAGAAGACAATCAATGTGGATGCCGTAAAAGAGAATTTCAGCATTAACCATGAGCAGGCAGAAAATGTCATCAAACAGCTTGAAACCATTGGTTTTCTTGATAAGGGAGACGAGAGTGGAAACCATAAGGTTATGATGGACAAAGAAGCTTTTCAGAACCGTATCAGAGGCTATCAGGATCTGGCTGACCGAATGAGGGCTGTTGCTGCATCGAAGCATATGAACCTTTCAGATGTGACGATATCTAAAACACTTATCCAGATGGAAAATGAGAGAGCTGTGAAAACAAGAATTCCCGGAACGTGGGGAGAGAAAGCAAGGTATGTCTGGATTAAGAAAGAAAACATCATGGAAATCCACAGCGGAAAGACCATGCTTACCTTTATTGACAGGGAAAAGGACTACAAGATTTATGATAAGGACAACCGGGTAGTTGAGACGATGAAGGGAGAAGCACTTTATAGCAATCATTATGACAAGGTTGAGTCTTCAGTCCGTAAGAGATATGAGAAATCTCAGGTTGAAACAGAAACCAAAGTTAAGACAGCAACAAAAACAACCACACAGAGAAAGAGGTAAGAGACTATGCAGACAAGTAAGAAGAAACCCTCTGTGATATTTTTAGCATTTGGGGCACTTCTTGCAGCATATCTTGGGTATCTGGTTGGTGGAGCATGGGAGCCGGGAATAGATTTGATGAGTTTTATGGAAAGATTCAATTCAGTCTGTGCAGCTCCCTTTGCAAATTATTTTAATGAGAATACAGTGAAAACAGTAGCCATCGTAGTAGGAATCTATGCGATGGCTGTTTTAATGTATTACACCAGTCAGAGAAATTATATGCCCGGCAAGGAGTATGGTACTGCAAGGTTTGAGAATCCGCAGAGGGTAAACAGTATTCTCATGGATAAGGATGAGAACTTCAATAGAATCCTAAGCCAGAATGTGAAGATGTCCCTTGATTTCAGAAGGCTTAAGCTCAATGGAAACATCCTGATATGCGGAGGTTCCGGTGCAGGTAAGACGTTCTATGAGGTAAAGCCGAATCTGATGCAGATGCCCCACAACTGCTCTTTTATCTGTACCGACCCCAAGGGAGAAATCTTAAGAAGTTGCGGGCAGATGCTAAAAGACAACGGCTACAATGTGAAGGTTATCAATCTGCTGGAAATGGACAAGTCTGACTGTTACAATCCGTTTTCCTATATCCGTGAGGAAACGGATATTGTGAAGCTTATCACGAACCTGATTGCCAATACCACACCAAAGGGAAGCACTCCCTCAGATCCATTCTGGGAGAAAGCGGAAGGCCTGTTTTTACAGGCAATTTTCTATTATGTGTGGTTAGAGGAGAAGCCAAGCCGCAGAAACTTTGAGACAGTTCTTCAGCTTTTGGGAGAAGCCGAGGTAACTCAGCAGGGCAAACCATCACATCTTGATGTCAGAATGAAATTCCTTGAGGAGAATAATCCTCTCGGACCAAACCATCCGGCAGTCAAGCAGTACAACAAATGTATGCGTGGTGCGGGAGATACTGTCCGTTCCATTATTATCAGTGCCAACTCAAGACTTGCATTCTTGGAAAATAAGCAGGTGCTTCGCCTGTTGTCAAAGGATGAGCTGAACCTTGCAGATATTGGTATTGGTGTAAACGGAGACGGTGAAACAAAGACAGCATTATTCTGTGTCATACCGGATAGTGATAAATCCTACAACTTCATTATCGGTATGTTATACACACAGATTTTTCAGGAGCTTTATTATCAGGCAGACTTTAACTGCGGTGGCAGACTCCCGATTCATGTGACTTTTATGCTGGACGAGTTCGCCAATGTCGCATTGCCCGATGACTATTGTTCGTTGTTATCGACAATGCGAAGCCGTGAGATTTCCAGTATTATCATCATCCAGAACTTTGCACAGCTAAAGGCATTGTTTAAGGATACCTGGGAAACCGTTCCGGGGAATTGCGACACTTTTATCTATCTAGGCGGCAACGAGCAGTCAACGCATAAGGTGCGCACGTAAGTGCGGTCATATACCGTACGTGGTGCGGATTGAATACTGCCTTGAGCAAGCAGTAGGAAAGAATATCAAGTAATTAAATTTACAGCCTATCATCCCCCGACTTATCTGAAATGGGAAACCTGACAGGGAGTGTAGCATGTCGGAGAGTGTGCTGCTGTCTTAACTCCAAAGGCGGCACAAGACACGAACAGGATGAAATTTTATGCATGAGGATGAAAGCTAAACTGCTTCATACGATAGCCAGAAATCGGGCACAGTGCGCGCCTGCAACGTTACGGAGTTATACTCGTTGTTGTTTCAGCGAGAGCATTTATTTGTGGTGTTCTTGTGGGATATTCTGAAACAGATTCAGCCACGGGAAAGTGGAAAATGGCGAAAGTCGCATCCGACAGCATAATAAGCTTATGTTCAACCGCAACTAAACGTGGATTGCCTAAAACGGAATGCCTACCATAAGGGCTATGGAGAGTATGAGAAAACGTCTCCTGAATATCCGCCATGGCAACAGAGTTCCCATAGTAGTCAGAGGACAGGAAAGCTGTCTACAGGGCGAAGGGGAACAGCTTAATTCTCAATACAATAGAAAGGATGGTGCGAGAGGCACATGAGAAAACCGATTGATGTATTGAATAATCTTCAACACAAAGCAACACAGGAGGGTTATAAGTTTCAGAGATTATACAGAAACCTCTATAATCCCGAATTTTATCTGCTTGCATACCGAAAGATTGCGACTTCACAAGGGAGCATGACACCGGGAGCAGACGGAAAAACGCTTGATAACATGAGCATGGAAAGAATTAACTCCATCATCGAGCGTCTCAAAAACCACAGTTATCAGCCAAATCCTGCACGGAGAACTTATATTGCAAAGAAAAACAGCAGTAAAAAGCGTCCATTGGGCATACCGTCTACGGATGACAGGTTGGTGCAGGAAGTAATCAGAATGATTTTGGAAGCAATTTATGAGCCGACATTCTCACCTTATTCACACGGTTTCAGACCGAATAGGAGCTGCCATACAGCACTACTGGAAGTACAATCTATATTTCATGGTGTGAAATGGATAGTAGAGGGTGACATTAAGGCTTGTTTCGACAGTTTTGACCATCACGTACTGATTGACATTCTTAGGGAACGGATTGAAGATGAGCAGTTTATTTCGCTCATGTGGAAATTCCTTAAGGCAGGGTATATGGAGCAGTGGGAATACCACGCAACCCATAGCGGTGCGCCACAAGGTTCAGGCATGAGTCCAATTCTTGCAAATATCTATATGAGCAAATTGGACAGCTTCATAGAGGACTACAAAATGAAGTTCAATATCTGGAACGGTTATCGAAAACCGAGTGCCGAATATCAGAAAATTCACAGAAAATATCTGTACTGGAAACAGAGGTACAGGGATTTACGTGAAATGGGAAAATTAGAGGAATATGAAGAAGCCCTGAATACCATGAAAGAAGTCAGGAAAATCATGTTTCAGACCAGTGGGCATGACCCATTTGATACGGAGCATAAAAGCCTACAGTACAACCGGTATGCTGATGATTTTATCATTGGCATTATCGGCTCGAAAGAGGAGGCGGAAAGACTGAAAGAAGAAATCGCAGTGTTCCTAAAGGAAAAGTTGAAGCTGACACTGTCAATGGAAAAGACAAAAGTGACACATTCAAGCAAGGAGTTCCGCTATCTGGGATACGATATTTCAGTATCAAGGGATAAAGACGTAATGCGTGATAAAAACGGAACACTCAAAAGAATGTGGTACGGTCATGTAAGACTGAGAATGCCACATGAAAAATGGCAGGCAAAGCTACAGGAATACAAGGCGTTCCAAATCACACATGATGAACATGGAAAAGAGCAGTGGCGGGCTATGCCACGAGGGTATCTGGTTAATATGACGGATGTGGAGATTTTGAGAAAGTACAATTCAGAAATCAGCGGATTGTATAACTTTTATCGGCTGGCAATCAATGTATCGACGCTTAATAAGTTCCATCACATCATGGAGTATAGTATGCTGAAAACTTTCGGTATGAAATACCGTACTTCCGTAGCGGAACTGAAAAAGAAGTATAAGAGGAATGGCAGATTTGGAGTGGATTATGAGACAAAAGCAGGGACAAAACGCTGTGAGTTTTATCATGACGGTTTCAGACAGAATAAGAAACCTGCACCAGAGTTTGTTGATTTACTCCCACAGTATAAAAACCGATATGCCAATTCACCGAATACGCTAGCCAACAGGATTAAAGCAGGGGTATGTGAAATATGCGGTAAGGAGCTTACAGACATTTATATGCACCATGTAAAGTCCCTAAAGGCTTTAACAGGTAAGGATGTATATGAACAGAAGATGTTACAGATACGCAGAAAATCACTCGCTCTTTGCGAAGAATGTTTTAACAAGTGTTGTAATGAAGAAGATTAAGTAATTAAGTGGAGAGCCGTATACACCGAGAGGTGTACGTACGGTTTGGGGGCGAGGAATTCGGAAACCTACTTTCGCAAGATGGAAAGGCGCTGTATTCCTTAGCCTATTATGTGTCGGAGCTGCTTGGGAAAGGTACGATTGATAAGAAATCAAGCGGAGAAACGAAAGGAAGACAGGGAAGCTCTTCAAAAAATTATGATGTGCTTGGCAGGGAACTGTTTACACCGGATGAAGTGAGAAAGCTGGATAACAAGAAATGTATTATCTTTATCCGTGGTTTTGATCCAATTATGGATAACAAGTATATTCCATTTGCCCATCCCATGTTCAAACAGACAGCAGATGGTGGCGGAAAGCCTTATGTACACCATATGAGCAGTAATAATGAGGTCATTGGTCCGCCTTACGAGATTTTATCCCAGAAAGCTTTGGAGCACTATAAGCAGCTGAAAGAAAAAGGCGAGAATGTCTATATTGATAAGCTGACTTATGAGGAATTCATGATGATTGGAGATAAGGAGCTTGGCTGGAGATTCCAGATGCTTGATGAACAGGAGCAAATAGACCGTTTCAATGCAGAGCAGGGGCAGGAGCTTGAGTATTCCGAAGAATCAGAGACAACGGATAAAAGAAAGGAACTTCCTAAGATCGATGGCAAAGATACGATTCTTAGAAGAATGGCTCAGTGGGAGTTTACTGACGAACAGCAGGAGGAGGCACAAAAGGCAATGATTGTCGGAGTGCCTGAAAATAAAATATTGGAATATTTCTATCCGGATGTCGAAGTCGAAGAGATGAGACAGGTAAGGGAAAATTTTGAGAAAGCATCAGCCTAAACAGGTGGGTGCTTTTTTTAAGGAGGTGGTTGTCGCAATACCGTGTCAGGGAAAGCCTGACTGAATTTCACAACCGGGGATATCCCGTTCAGATACAAACTAAGTGCCTGACCGGATATCCCGGTTGGGTAAATCAAAAAAGGAGATTGAAAGCATGCGACAGAATGAAAGCAATTTAACAATGACAACTGATGTGGCAGTAACCACAAATACAACCAATATGGAGGAAAAAGGAATGAAGGGATTTTTTAATAACATGAAGAAAAAGGTATTACCTGCAGTGGCAGGTTCTGTAACAGGAGCAATGCTTATGACAAGCACATGTTTTGCCGCAACGGACACATCGGCAGTAACACAGCCACTTGAGAACTTAAAGACACTTGTAATTGCAGTAATCGGTGCAGTCGGTGTAATTATTCTGGCGAAGAATGTCATGGAGTTTGCACAGGCATATCAGCAGCAGGATTCCTCAACAATGAACTCTGCTCTTAAGGGTATTGTAGCCGGAGTCATGATGGCTGGTATTTCAACAGTATTAACATTCTTAGGTTTCTAGGAAAAGCAAAGAAGCGAGGTGAGAAAGAATGGATATTTTTAATCTTGGAGATCAGATCCTTGCTCTTCTCGAAATGGTATTTGGATTTTGGAACAATCAGATATCGCTGGTATTTTCAATGTTAGGTCAATCGCCCGTGAACTTCAAAGGTGGAGGTCCATGGGCGGTTATCGCCGGCATTGAACCGATATTTGTTGCTGTCGGCTCTTCGCTTGTAGTACTGTTCTTTGTCATAGGCTTTTGTAGTGAAAGTATTGATATCAGGGAAGAGATGAGGTTTGAAGTAATCCTTCGTATGCTGATTCGACTGGGACTTGCGGAGTGGTTTGTTGCAAACAATGTCACGATTATGAAGGCATTTTTCACATCCATAGGAAATCTGGTTAATCTGCTATCGGCAGGAAGCTATACAACGCTTACCATTGACAGCACACAGGCAGATATCATCAAAGATCTTGGCTTTGGAGAGAGTCTTATCATGCTGATACTTGCAGCACTTCTTTCCATCATCATTATTATCTGTGGTTTCTTTATGATATACACGGTATATTTCAGATTCCTAAGATTACTGATTATTGTTCCTATGGGTTCCATTGCATTTTCGACAATGGGTGGTAACAGAACGGTGAACCACACGGTAGCTGCATACTGCAAATACTTCCTGTCTGTGACATTTGAGGCGGTAACAATGGCACTTGCCATTATAGTGTGCAATGCATTTATCAATGCGGGACTGCCGACATTTACTGCAGATTATGCGGACTGGGCAAAAACGCTTATCTATCTTTGTGAAATGACTTTTACCATTGCACTTACGGTAGGAAGTGTAAAAGGAGCACAGAGTCTGACAAGCAAGGCATTTGGACTGTAGGAGGTTATGACATGAACGAAGAAATAAATATGTTTAATCCGGATAAACTTAGAGAGCTTTGTCCGGATGGACTTGCAATGTATGAGAAGAACAAAGGAATCGTATCAGAGAATAAGCAAAAAAATGAAACGAGGTGAGAAAATTGGTAATTGAAATCAACAAAGATATTGACCGTTATCAGGAATCAGTTGCTATGGGGCTTACAGCCAAGCAGCTGATTTTTTCGATTGCAAGTGTTGTGATAGGTGGAGGGCTTGTTTATCTTCTTTATCCGTTTATTGGACTTACGGGAGCAGCATATGTAGCTATCCCGGTTGTAGCACCGATTGCACTTGGCGGGTTCTATTCCTATAACGGGATGAGTTTCTATGAAGTGATGGGAAAGAAATTTCATTATATGTTTGGAAACAGGGCATTAACCTATGTCTCAACGGAGGGCGAGCCTGCGATTAAGGCTTATGAGCTGGAACAGGCAAACGCTGTGAAAGCAAAGGGAAAGGGTAAAATGTTTGGTGCTTCAGGCAAAGCAGATGTATCAGTATCAGATGTAAATGATACGGATAATAAGAAGAACAATCAGGCAGAGTTTGAAGCAAGTAAGAAGAAAATGATGAGAATGCTTATCATCTGCGTGGTATTTTTTGTGTTGCTTATCGGTGCCGCAGTTGCCTATAAACTGGGTTACCTTGCACCACTTATCAATAATGTAACTAAGAAATAATATCTGACCTGTTTGGTCGGAGTAATTTTGGCATCAGCCGGATTGCTCCGGCGATGCCTTAGAAATAAGGAGGACAAACAAATGGGTTTATTTACAGATGGATTTAAGGAATTGAAAAAAGCAAGTGAACCACTTTACAAATCCCCTAAATCCATACAGGAAACAATTGAGATTATGGCAGTAGCGGAAAATGGTATCTTCGAGGTGGCAAGGAACCGTTACAGTAAATGTTATCTGTTTCAGGATATCAATTACACTACTACCAATGAGGATGAGCAGATAGATATCTTTGAGAGATACTGCAAGTTCCTCAATTCGCTTGACTGTAATTACAAGATTACGGTCAATAACAAGAATAAGAATATGACAGAGCTTCGGGAAAAGGTCATGTTCCCCAAGAAGGGTGACGGCTTTGACGAGTACCGTCAGGCATACAACGACATCATTGAGGAGAAGATTCTGGATGGCAGACAGGGGATTGAACAGGAAAGATATCTTACCCTTACCATTGAGCGTAAGAATTTTGAAGAGGCAAAGGCACAGTTTGCAACTTTGGAAGCCACCATTCACAAGGCATTTAATGAGCTTGGAACAGAGATTGTTCCTCTTACCGGTAATCAGAGACTTAAGATTCTCCATGATTTTTACCATTTAGGAAATGAGGAAGATTTTGACTTTGACATTAAGAAGGCAAAGAAGGTGGGAGCTGACTTTAAGAATGACCTCTGTAATGGGATGATTAAGTTTTTCCCGGACAGCTTTGAGGATGAGAGCAAGTTCTGTAAGGCACTTTTTATCAAGAAGTATCCAAGCAGCTTATCAGACAGGTTTTTGAATGAAATTACTTCATTACCTGTTCACTCTATTACAAGTATTGATGTAGTACCTGTGCCAAAGGATTTGACAACCAAGACATTACAGAAGAAATACCTCGGTATCGAATCTGATATTATCAAACAGCAGAGAGTCCGTAACAAGAACAATGACTTTTCTTCTGAAATCTCTTATGCGAAGAGAACGGAGAAAAAGGAAATTGAAGCAATCATGGATGATGTCCGTGAGAATGACCAGTGCCTGTTCTATGTGGGTGTGACTATCATTCTTATGGCAGATTCAAAGAAAGAGCTTGAGAGTATCACGGAAACCGTTGAAACCATTGGAAAGAGAAACAGCTGTACCATTGATGTGCATTATCTGAAACAGAGGGAAGCACTCAATACAGCACTTCCGATTGGTGTAAGACAGGTGGAAACCATGAGAACCATGCTCACACAGTCCCTTGCGGTGCTTATGCCATTTAATGTGCAGGAGCTGAATGATGAGGGTGGTGTATATTATGGTATCAATCAGGTAAGCAAGAATATCAATATCGGTAATCGTAAAAAGCTGATTAACGGAAATGGATTTGTATTCGGTGTACCAGGTTCAGGAAAATCCTTCTTCTGTAAGGCAGCTATGGGACAGGTATTTCTTTCCACCGATGATGAAATCATAATTATAGACCCCATGAACGAATACTTTGATATTGCGACAACCTATGGCGGCACGGTCATCAATATGTCCACTTACACGGACAACTATGTGAATCCTCTTGCCATGGATGTATGGAATCTTGACCAGAACGATACAAAAGGCTGGGTAAGGGAAAAAGGTGAGTTCATGCTAGGTCTTTGTGAGCAGTGTATCGGAGACAGTCTCAATTCCCGTCAGAAGTCCATCATTGACCGATGTGTAAGAAAGATGTATATCGACATTGCAAGAAGCAGGGAGAAGTATATTCCGGTTATGAGTGATTTTTATGATATTCTTATGGCACAGCCGGAGGAAGAGGCAAAGGAGATTGCCTTATCACTTGAGCTTTTTGTAAATGGTTCACTTAACATTTTCAATCATCAGACAAATGTGGATGTGGATAACAGATTTGTTGTATATGGTATCAGAGACCTTGGAACGGAGCTTAGTCCTATCACAATGCTTGTTATGATGGAGTCCATCCAGCAGAGAATTGTGGAGAATGGAAAGAGGGGTAAGGCAACTTGGCTCTATATTGATGAATTTCATGTGCTCTTAAATTCCGAGTATTCCGCAAAATATTTGCAGCAGCTTTGGAAGAAAGTAAGAAAACAGGGCGGTCTTTGCACCGGCATCACGCAGAATGTCGTGGATCTTCTCCAGAACTACACTGCAACTACAATGCTTGCAAACAGTGAGTTTGTGGCACTTCTTAAACAGGCAAACACAGACAGCTCCAAGATGGCAGAGGTTATCGGAGTGTCGGATGCACAGCTTAGATTCGTAACCAACAGTCAGTCCGGTATGGGACTTCTTAAGTGTGGAAATGTGGTAATTCCGTTTGATAATCAGATTAGAAAAGATACCAGTCTTTATAAGCTATACAACACGAATTTACACGAAAAAATTTCAGAAATGAAAGAGAAGGAAAAGCATGTTTCAGTAGTATAATTACGCTTTTTGTGTTATATTAATTGGTGTGCGGTTATTAGTTCCGCACACCAATATTCAAATTTTTTTGAATAAAAATATTGAAGAAATGGGGAATAATATGCCTGAAGAAACAAAACCTCATATGGTGAAGTCGCATGATATTAGTTTAGATTCTGATTATGTAAAATGGATTCATGATGTGAAGCAACGTTATATAACTACACAGATAAAAACTGCTGTTAAAGTTAATACAGAACGGCTTTACTTTAATTGGCAACTGGGGCGGGATTTAGTAGAAAGAAAAGCGGAAGAAAAATGGGGAAAAGGAATTGTAGAGCAGTTAAGTCTCGATTTACAAAATGAATTTCCTGATGAAAAAGGCTTTTCAGCAAGAAATCTTTGGAATATGAAAAAATGGTACTTGTTTTATTCATCAAGCGATATCTTTTCAGAAATGGCTCATACGATTGAAGACAGTATCGATTTAAACAGCTTAAAACTGCAACAGGTTGGTGCAGAAATTAGTGACAATCAAAAACTGCACCAAGCTGGTGCAGAAATAGAATTTCCTGCAATCTTCGGATTTGTACCATGGAGACATCATGTGGAAATAGTAACAAAATGTAAAACAATAGAAGAAGCTTTGTTTTATGTGAGAAAAACAATAGAAGAAAGCTGGAGCAGGAGTACACTTGTTGATTGTATAAAAGCAAATTTATACCAATCATCAGGTAATGCACTTACTAATTTTGCGGAAAAACTTCCTGCCATACAAGGAAAACTTGCACAGGAAATAGTAAAAGATACTTATGATTTCGGTTTTGTATCACTTCCTGTAGGATATGATGAGGAAGAGTTGGAAGATGCATTAGAGCAGAATATTACACGCTTCTTGTTAGAACTTGGTTCAGGATTTGCATTTATAGGAAGACAGAAAGAGATTATCGTCGCTGGTAAAACAAGAAAAATAGATATGCTCTTTTATCATATTAAGCTTCGCTGTTATGTAGTTGTTGAACTTAAAGCAGTATCATTTGAACCAGAGTTTGCAGGAAAACTTAACTTCTATGTAAATGCGGTCAATGAGTTAATGAAATCAGAATCCGATAATCCAACAATTGGTCTTCTGATATGTAAAGATAAGGACCAAACAGAGGTTCAGTGGGCTTTTCAGGGAATAGAGACACCTATGGGAGTTGCAACTTACGATAATATACGCTTACAAGAAATAAAATCGCAGTTGCCATCGGAGGAAGCTATTCAGAAACGATTAGAACAGGCAGAAGAAGAATATATCTTAAAACTAAAAGAGAAAAATAAATAATCCAGTAAGAATTATCACATAAGCCATTTGGACTAACCATCCGGATGGCTATTTTTTTACCCTTTTTTGGGTAATGGATGTAGAAAGAAGGTGAGAAAATTGAAAATCAAAAAGGTCGATGACAAGCCTATGGTGATCCATACCAAGAAGAAAGCAAAGCTTCATACACATGAACCAAAGAAAGCTTCCATCAAGGCTTCCAACATCTATACGGTTGACCGAAGTCCGAAGATTAAAGGGTCGAAGATTGCTACTACTGAAAACAAGAAGTTTCGTAGGAGTACGATTCATCTGGTTGATAAAGCAAAGAAGGGAATGTTCAGGCAGTACCGGGCAGCATTAAAGGAATCCAAACAGTCCATTAAGACAAAGAACTCTTCCATTAAGGTGGCAGGAGCAGCCGGGGCACAGACGGCGTTAAGTCAGATGGAAGGCGGTGAGGAAGTAAAGGATGCGGCAAATATTGCTTATGTTGCAATAAGACCGGTAACGGGGACAGCATCCAAGGGAGCAGAACTTTTCAGGCGAAAGGCACTGGCAGAGAAAAGAAAGCGTATCAAAAAGGTGGAAGCCGGAAAGAAGCTTGCCAAGAAAACAGCAAAAGATACTGCAAAGACCGCTGCAAAGGAGGCATCCAAAGAGACTGCCAAGGCAGCGGCAAAGGAAGGTGCAAAAGTAGCAGCAAAAGTTGGAACTACTGTTGCAGGAACAGCAGCCGGAGCAGAGACAGGTCCGTATGCTCCTCTGATTGGTATGGCTGTGGGTAAGGCGGTTGGAGATAAGATTGATAAGATGGATGCCCAGAGAAACAGCAGAAACCGAAAGATCAAGTTCTTTCTTGATAAGATGAAAGCAGAGGGTGAGCAGCAGGACAGTTTTGCAAAGCTGGTTAAGGATTTGTTTGTCAACAAAATGGCACTACCCATCAAAAAGATTATGGTTGCAGTAGGAGGATTTTTGCTGGTACTTGTGTTACTCATTGCGGTAACAGTTCTTCCGGTAGTAGCAGTAATTGCTATTCTCTACAATTCGCCATTTGCTTTTTTCCTCCCACCGCTGGAGTCGGGTGATACGGTCACTACGGTAACAAGTGCCTATGTCTCGGAGTTTAACAGGGATATTAACACTCTGGCAAATGAACACACGGGATACGATACCGGGCAGATTGTGTATGTGGATTTTGAAGGGGAAAGTGCAGGAAACTTCAAAGATATTGTCACCATCTATATGGTCAAATATGGCGTTGGGGATACTGCAACCGTTATGAATGATACCTCCAAGAGTAAGCTTAAGGAGGTATTTGACGATATGTGTTCCTACACAACAAGTTCCGGAAGTGAAACCACTGAAAATGAGGATGGTTCAACCACTACACAGACTGTATTGTATGTCAATGTGAAGCTGAAAACCTGTTATGACATGATAACGGAATACAATTTCGATTCGGATCAAATCGAACTGGTTGAAGAAATGATGCGGATGTTTGGCAGTACAAGCGGTGTCACACCGCAATCAGCTCTGACACAGGCAGAGGTGGATGCCATTTTGCAGGGCATTACAGACCCGACACAGCGAACCGTTGTCTCCTATGCACTAACAAAGGTAGGATATCCGTACAGTCAGCAGTACCGAGATACAGGCAATTATTATGATTGCAGTTCCCTTGCTTACTATTCATGGAAAGCAGCCGGTATTGATATCAGCTACGGTGGAGCAAATACGGCTGCTGCGGAGGCAGAAGGTCTTGACAGTGCAGGTCATACGGTAGCTTATGCAGATATGCAGCCGGGAGATTTGATTTTCTACAGCTATGAGAGAAATGGCAGATACAAGAATATCAGCCATGTGGCTGTGTATGTTGGAAATGGAATGGTGGTAGAAGCAAAAGGTGTAGCTTATGGCGTAACCTACAATGCAGTACCGAATGTGGGAAGCATTGTGCTCATTGGCAGACCACAGTAATCAGGAAGAACTATAAAAAAGCAGCATCTGGCAGAGCTTCGTTTTTGCCGGATGTTTTTGGTTAGGAGGGCAAAATGAAATTAAACGATATGATTTTTGTCATTGAGAACCGGAAGGGAACGGTTGAAACCAACTTCCTTCTGACTCTTGATGACACGATAGAAATGCTTAAACAGTCCGGCGAGTATTCCCTGAAAGAGACAGCAGCTATCTTTTCAGGGCTTGGAAGAACCATGACTGAGCCTGACTGGGCAGAGGTATATCTGGCTGGTAACAAGACTCTTTTCATGAGTTATTGCAGAGATGAAAGCCATCTTAGAGCATTTCTCAATAAGAAATTTAATGATGAAAATGTCGAAGATGTGCGTTTTGATTATGAAAGATGCAGTCATGAATGTAAGGAAAAGATAAGGCTTTATGGGATTACTGAAAATGGAGAGAAAGACAAGATGGTTGAGCATCATTACAGCCATATGGAACACCAGTTTAAGCAGGGGGAGAATCTCCACAATTTCAATGGTAAGGATTATAAGGTTGTGGAACTTTTGTCACCAAGAAATCTGCTTCTTATGGATATGAGCAATGGAAACTTTGTGGTGGGACTTGGTACAAGTCTTTTTATGAGACAGATTAAGGGAGACAGTGAGGAGCCTGAAATCGGTATCGAATGGGAGCACGGAGTATATCTTTCTTCCAAGCCGTCACGCATTGACTTTCAGGGGATACGGGAAGATTATGGCGGAACAAAGATGGAAAAAGACAGGGAGGATATCCGGCTGGAGCAGGAAGATTATTTTACACAGCTGCACAAATTAGCCAATAACCCCCATTGCAGTGAGGATATCAGGGAGCTTCTAAGTGAGATTATGTGTGCGGAATTCTGTACGGATAAAATGGATAAGTTTCATCAGAATCTCTCTGCCGGAATCTATGATGAGGACAGTGAAATGAAGGTGTTTCCTGTTACGGTTAGTAAAGATATGGAGAGTGTACTAAGTGTTAGAGGGATTGATTTGGAGGATGCGATTGAAGTTGCAACCAATGTGATATCCATGGCAGAGGTACACCGTGACAAACAAAAGACAAGGTAGGTGGATTTATGGCTAAGTTAAAGGAATTTGATATTGAAGTCAGCGAGCTGCTCTCAAGGACTGTTAAGGTCAAAGCAGAAACACTGGGAGATGCCATTAATCAGGTTATGGACAAGTATAAAAAGGGTGAGATTGTTCTTGATGCCGGGGACTTTGTGGGAAAAACAATAGAAGAAAAACGAAAATGGCTTTAGAGAATGGAGGAATATTGAATGAGCAGAAAAGAAAATATAGAAAAGAACATGGAATTTCTAATCAAGGAATTGCAGAAGGAATGGGATGTTTCAAAGGAGACAAAGCACAGAGTAACAATATCTGTAAAGGATGCCAGAAGGGTTCGTATCAGGGTGCAACAGCAGATTGCGGATATGGGAGAGATGCTTCATAGTCAGTCGGATATGAGCTTTAAGGAGAGCATGAAGCTTTGCAGAGCAAATTATGTTACTTTAAGAGTTGCAAGAAAGCTTATTGCAGGACAGAATGCAGCCGAAGCCGCAGGAGAAGCGGAATATACGATTGCCTTTGACAAAGAAGAGTTCAGAAGTTTTCGTAAGCTTGCGGCAGAGTAAGGGAGGATGCCTATGGGAGAAAAATTCAATATCATATATGCCGATCCGCCTTGGAAATTCCAGACGTATTCGGAACGTGGCAGTCAGCTAAAATCAGCAGACCGCCATTATTCATGTATGAAGTTCGATGACATTCTCTCTCTTCCTGTGGAAAGCATTGCAGCAGATGACAGTATCCTGTTTTTGTGGGTAACATTCCCGCTTCTTAAAGAAGGGCTTGAAGTAATGAAAGCGTGGGGATTTACCTACAAGACCTGTGGTTTTAACTGGGTAAAAAGAAATAAGAAAGCAGACAGCTTCTTTTTGGGACTTGGTTACTGGACCCGTTCCAACTCGGAAATATGTCTGCTTGGAACAAGGGGGCATCCTTCAAGGGTGTCCCGTTCCATTTCGCAGGTTTGTGATGCAAGAATTATGGAACACAGCAAAAAGCCGGAGGAGATACGGGAGAGAATTGTAGAGTTATGCGGTAATCTTCCAAGAATTGAGATTTTTGCGAGGGAGAGATGTGAAGGCTGGGTAAGCCTTGGAAATGAAATTGATGGAAAAGATATCAGAGAAGCAATATTGGAGGTGTAGCATATGAGCGTAGATTACAAAGTCAGGCAGATTTATAACGTGGTTATAAAAGAAGTGACTGAAACACAGGAAAGCTGGAAATCAGTGCTTCGACTTGCCGGGCAGATATACCGTTATGAATTTGATAATGTTCTCATGGTATATGCACAAAAACCACATGCCACTTTAGTTGCTGACTTTGACACATGGAAAAAGGTAGGCAGGTATGTAAAGCGTGGAAGTAAAGGGATTGCAATCTATCCTTCCAGAGCATTGCAGCCATATATGAGATATGTGTTTGATATCAGTGATACGGGTGGAAAACAGTCGGAGCTTACCTGGAATCTTGACGGAGATAAGCTGACAGAGTTTATGGAATATCAGGTAGCACATGGGAAGTATCAAAAGTATGAAGGAGTGACAAGAGAAGATTCACTAATTGCTCTAAAGGACTTTACAAAGCGGGAAATCGGAGTCATAATTGAAGAGGAATTCGAGAACCGAATGACCGAATTATCACAGATTACAGGCAGTGTGATTAAGGAATTTAGCGAAAAACGTGAGGGCTTACACGAAGTACCGGACCTTGCAGAGCTTGCAAGAAAAGGGATTTTATATGTTGTAGGTACGAGATGCGGATTTGACTTGTCTGCTGAAGAACAGGATTTTAGTCAGATTGTAAAAGTAACGGACGAAGATACTATTTACCGTCTTGGTTCCCTCATATGCGATGTCTCCTGTAATGTTCTTAGAGCATTTAGTAAAGATTGTAGAACAATTGAAAATGAAAGGAGAATTGCATATGGTAGCAGAATTAGAGTACAAGGAAGTGGACGGACTTCTGTATCCGGTACTGGAGATTCCGGACGAGACGGAGAACTTGACGAGACTGGGCAAATACGGACGTCAGGCGATGAAGTATCTGGAGGAGAACGAACCGGCGAGATACAAGAATCTGCTTCGCACGGGCAGAATGACAGAGAAGATGTTGGAAGTGGAGGAAGAAGCGAACCGGATGATGGAGCAGCTTCAGAAACAGTATCTGATAAAGAACAAACCACAGAATCCAAGCAGTACGATGGAAATGTGGAAGCTGAGAGAACAGGCGAAGATGATGGCAGAGGAGATCGTTCTGGCAGAAATCGTCCTGAAGTATCATTAAATGATAACTCATATGATGAAGAATTAAATAGAGAACTTAATGAAATCAATTCATTAGGAGTGAGTAAGGAAGCAGGCGAATATGTGCAGGCTTCCTTTTTCGATGCCGAATATGGTCTGATTGATTCTTCAAAGAAATCACAAGCAGAACCGAATGAGTATATGCAGAAGTTTAAACAGGAAATGGCAGATGCCAAAAACGGGAAGTACAATTATCTCAATCCAAAGAAAGCTTCTGTTGTTCCACATGAATATGTCAAAACAGTGCTTCTTAAAGGCACAGGCTTTGTCGGTGGCAGAGGCAGAGTGTGCAAAATCTTTGAGACAGAGATTGATGCAGGAACAAGAGCCAAGCGGATTAAGGCAGAGTTTGGCATTGGTGGTTCCGGTTGGCCTATTGATGGCTTGGGACTGCATGGATATGATACTTTTAAAGGAAACGGAATCAGATTCCAGTGGAGAGACGAGGAAGGGGAAGTGGAAGGTTATGTCTCTTGGAGAGATATAGAAAAAGAGATTTCAGCACTTATCCTTACGGGAGAATACCAGCCGGAGAAACCAAGACTGGATGAGATACAGTCTGACGGTATGCGTGAAGATGATGAAATAATTGACGCAGATTTTCGTGAAGTGGATGACGAGGAGCAGGTAGAGGAACTGGATGAATTTGCCATTCCTGATGAGCCGGAAAGCTATGCAAGTGCAAGAAAATCATTGGAAGAAGCATATGCAGAGGAAAGGGAGCTTACACCGGAAGAAGCTGCTTTGGAGGACAGACTTGTTACCATGGCGGAATATGGTGCAGAGCTGGAAGCAGAGGCAGACCATGAGCCTGCTCCTGAGCCAAAACAAAAAACTTCCGGGGAATTACAGTTTATCGAGCCGATTAACTATGCCGAAGTGATTGAAGGCATGGATGAGGATATGCGTACCGCAATGGAGATTCTCATATCGGAATGCAGCTGTTACACACCATTTAAGCCTTTTTTAATGGACCTTGTAGCAACGAATGATTTATTTATGCCGAATAAACTGGACTATTTATCAGCGGTGGTGCTGCATGACAGGCAGGAACACAAAGCCTATGCCAATAATGAGTATGGTCTGGTGGAATACACCTTAAAGCCTTATGAAATTGACATCAATTACAAGAACAAAAACGGGGAGCGTGTAACAGCCACAACCGGATACCGTGAACTGTATGAAGTATTAAGCTATATGGTAAAGGTTCCTCATTACTGCGGGGAAGATCATCTTAAGTGGTATAAAGATATGATTGCCGGGAGCAGGGGCAATATGGCACCTGTTTATGTTTCGTTTCTTGAAAAACAGGAAGAAATCAGGGCAAACAGGAAAGCCACCAGACAGAGAGCACTTGCGAATGGCTGGGAGACTGCGGATAGCAATATTGATGAATCAGCAGACACAAAAATCGAAGCAAGTCAAAGCAACCAGACTGACGAACAGCTGAAGACAACGGACAAAAGAAGAAACTTCCACTACAACCTCTGGGATTTACAGACCGGAGGGGCAAAAACAAGATACAAATGGAATGTGGAAGCCATAAGACTGTTAAAACAGCTGGAAAGTGAAGGAAGGCTTGCAACAGCAGAGGAACAGAAAATATTATCACTGTATGCCGGATGGGGCGGAATCCCACAGGCATTTGATGATAAGAATAATGACTGGTCAAAGGAGTATGCAGAGCTTAAGGAACTGCTTACGGAGGATGAATATGTAGCTGCAAGGGCAACAGTAAACAATGCTTTTTATACCTCTCCTGTAATATGCAGCTGTATCAATCAGGCACTTGTGAACTTCGGTTTCCGTGACGGAAATCTTTTAGAGCCGAGTATGGGTATCGGTAACTTCTTCGGAAGTCTGCCCACACCAATGCAGAGAGCAAATCTGTATGGTGTGGAGCTTGATGATATTTCAGGAAGAATTGCAGGACAGCTTTATCAGAAAGCCCATATAAAAGTGGGTGGATTTGAGCAGACTCAGTATCCGGATAACTTCTTTGATGTGGCAGTTGGAAATGTACCCTTTGGGGATTATAAGATATATGACCCGAAGTATAACAAGTACAACTTCCGTATTCATGACTATTTCCTGGCAAAAGCACTTGATCAGGTAAGACCGGGAGGTATTGTGGCATTTATTACCACAAAGGGAACACTTGATAAGAGTAATCCTACCATCCGAAAGTATATGGCAGAGAGGGCAGAGCT
>ENA-UOJE01001569-UOJE01001569.1-human-gut-metagenome-genome-assembly--contig:-C23-NODE-1569-length-19949-cov-5.219111_pt1 | contig 19949 bp, 14 predicted proteins | sample MGYA00242341_ERZ723888 | MGnify/ENA metagenome assembly ERZ723888 | reverse complement strand
AGCTAACCAGATTGCTTTGGACATTGCACAGGTGATTCGTGACAAGCAGAAAGCCGGACGCTTCTGCATACTTGCATTAGCAGGCGGTAACTCTCCGCGCAATGTCTATTCAGCCCTCGTGCGCATGCACAAAGAAGAAGGGCTGAGCTTCCGTAATGTAGTAGTGTTCAACCTTTATGAATATTACCCACTGGCATCGGATGCAGTCAACAGCAATCTTAATGCATTGAAAGAAATGCTGCTCGACCACGTAGACATCGATATGCAGAACGTATTCAGCCCCAACGGGACCATCGCCAAAGATACCATATTCGAATATTGCCGCTTGTACGAGCAACGCATTGAAAGTTTCGGCGGAATTGATGTGGCTGTATTGACGTGTGGGAAACATAGGTTTCAACGAACCGGGGTCGCGCCTGAACTCCACCACCCGCTTAATCTTGCTGGACAACGACTCACGCAACGAAGCTTCCAAAATGTTCGGCAGCATCGAAAGCACTCCGGTAAGCTCCATAACAATGGGTGTAGCTACTATCCTTTCTGCCAAGAAAGTATATCTGCTGGCATGGGGGGAAGAAAAAGCCAAAATGGTGAAAGAATGTGTGGAAGGCAATGTGACGGATACAATTCCTGCATCCTACCTGCAGACGCACAACAATGCCCACATCGCTATCGATCTTTCTGCCGCTGCCAACCTGACACGTATCCAGCGTCCTTGGCTGGTGACTTCCTGCGAATGGAACGACAAACTGATTCGCAGCGCCATCGTCTGGCTGTGTCAGCTGACCGGAAAGCCGATTTTGAAGTTGACCAACAAAGACTACAACGAAAACGGCTTAAGCGAATTGCTTGCCCTTTACGGTTCGGCATATAATGTAAATATCAAGATTTTCAACGATCTGCAACACACCATCACCGGCTGGCCGGGTGGAAAACCGAATGCAGACGACACCTATCGTCCCGAACGCGCGAAGCCATATCCCAAGCGCATCATTGTGTTTTCTCCGCATCCGGATGATGACGTTATATCCATGGGTGGCACCATCCGCCGCTTGGTAGAGCAGAAACATGACGTGCATGTGGCATACGAGACCTCCGGTAACATTGCCGTAGGCGATGAAGAAGTAATCCGCTTCCTGCATTTCATCAACGGCTTCAATCAGATCTTCAACAACAGCGAAGACCAGATTATCAACGAAAAATATACGGAAATCCGTAACTACCTGAAGGATAAGAAAGACGGTGACATGGATACTCGTGACATCCTGACTATCAAAGGTCTGATCCGTCGTGGTGAAGCACGCACCGCCTGCACCTATAACAATATCCCGCTGGATCACTGCCACTTCCTCGACTTGCCGTTCTATGAAACCGGTAAGATTCAGAAGAACCCCATCAGTGAAGCCGACGTGGAAATCGTACGCAACCTGCTGCGCGAGGTGAAGCCTCACCAAATCTTCGTTGCCGGCGACCTTGCCGACCCGCATGGAACACACCGCGTTTGTACGGACGCTGTATTTGCCGCTATCGATCTGGAAAAGGAAGAAAGCGCCAAATGGCTGAAAGATTGCCGTATATGGATGTATCGCGGTGCATGGGCAGAATGGGAAATTGAAAACATTGAAATGGCAGTACCTATCAGTCCGGAAGAATTGCGTGCCAAACGTAACTCCATCCTGAAGCACCAAAGCCAAATGGAAAGCGCACCTTTCCTCGGTAATGATGAACGCCTGTTCTGGCAACGCAGCGAAGACCGTAACCGCGGTACAGCCGCACTGTACGACAGTTTGGGACTTGCATCTTACGAAGCGATGGAAGCATTCGTAGAATATATTCCGCTGTAAATCTTTGCAGAAACATCAATTAAAGAGTGGGAGGCTTATCGCTTTCCACTCTTTTTTATTCAGATAAAACATAAACTTAATAAATAATCAATGAAAATATGCATTATCTGTAATGAAAAACTTATCTTTGCTTTTACAGAAAACATTAAATCACTAAACATTAAAAAAAGAACGCCATGTACACTATACAAGCTAATCCCAGCGGAACCCGTAGCCTGGAAATATCAGAAGAGAATCTTGTCACCATTGAGAAATACGGGCTATTCCGCCATCTCATCGACAGTAACGGTATCGTGGACGAAACCGTACTCGACAAACTCAAACTGAATATCCGTTCCCTCATCGCCTCGCAAGAGGAAGACAGCAAAGACCTGCTCGACCTCTGCATCGATGTCATCTACCACAACAATATGAAAGCTTTCGGATTGCAACAGCTTATCAAGCTCTATCTGCAATGGCTTCCCCAGCAAGAAACAGTAGAAGAGGAAGAGGATAAATGAAAACGATTGATACACGCGGGCAAAAACTTTACAGCCCTCTTATCCCCGCCATAAAGGCCATGTGCGAAGCCGGAAAAGGCGAAAAGTTGGAAATCATAATGGATGACCCAGCTGCCTTCAGCGATTTGAAAGAATATCTTGCCGAACAAAAGATCGGTTTTCGCGAAATTTATGACGGCGAACAGATGACGGTACAATTTTGCGTATCTTTGTACCCATGAAAGAATATAGACTGACAGACTGGTTGCCTACAACCAAGAAAGAAGTAGAACTACGTGGATGGGATGAACTTGATGTAATCTTGTTTAGCGGTGACGCCTATGTGGATCATCCGTCGTTCGGAGCAGCCGTTATAGGACGCATACTCGAAGCGGAAGGACTGCGTGTGGCAATTGTTCCCCAACCTAACTGGCGCGATGATTTGCGGGATTTCAAGAAACTGGGACGTCCCCGTCTTTTCTTTGGTGTCAGTGCAGGATGCATGGACAGCATGGTCAATAAATATACTGCCAACAAACGTCTGCGCAGTGATGATGCCTATACTCCTGATGCACGTCCGGATATGCGCCCCGAATATCCTTCGATAGTCTATACCCAAATACTGAAAAAGCTATATCCCGATGTTCCCGTTATATTAGGCGGCATTGAGGCCAGTATGCGCCGGCTGACGCATTACGACTACTGGCAAGACCGCGTACGCCCAAGTATCCTTGTAGACAGCGGTGCTGACGCATTGACATACGGTATGGGTGAAAAGCCCATTGTGGAACTTGTGAAAAGATTAAATCAGCAACAGTCTATTTTCGATATACCTCAACTGGCTTATCTCACTAAAGAGGTTCTTCCGCAGGAAGGAGACATCATCCTTTTCCCGCACGAAGAATGTTTGAAAGATAAGAAAAAACAGGCTGCAAACTTCCGCCATATCGAAGAAGAGAGCAATAAATATGCCGCTTCGCGCATATTACAAACCATAGGCAAACAAACCGTTGTCGTAAATCCGCCTTACCCTCCTTTAACGGAAGCGGAACTCGACCGTTCTTTCGACCTGCCCTATACACGCCTTCCGCACCCCAAATACAAAGGAAAACGCATACCGGCATACGACATGATTAAGTTCTCCGTCAATATTCATCGGGGATGCTTTGGCGGTTGTGCTTTCTGCACCATCTCGGCACATCAAGGAAAGTTCATCGTCAGCCGCAGCAAGGAAAGTATCCTGAAAGAAGTAAAAGCCGTCATGGGACTGCCGGACTTTAAAGGATACCTTAGCGACTTGGGAGGTCCTTCTGCCAATATGTATAAGATGCGAGGGAATGACGAAAACATATGCAAGAAGTGTAAGCGTCCTTCATGTATTCACCCTAAAGTATGCCCTAATCTGAACACAGATCATGGTCCGCTGCTCGATATTTATCATGCGGTAGACAGCTTGCCCGGCATCAAAAAATCGTTCATTGGCAGCGGTGTACGCTATGACCTGTTATTACATCAGAGCAAAGATGCCGGAACCAACAAAAATACGCAGGAATATACTCGTGAACTCATAGCACGCCACGTAAGTGGTCGGCTCAAAGTCGCCCCGGAGCATACCTCGGAACGTGTGCTCAACATTATGCGCAAACCGCCGTTCAGCCAATTCGGAGAATTCAAGAAGATATTCGACCGGATCAATCGTGAAGAAGGTCTGCGCCAGCAGCTCATTCCCTACTTCATCTCCAGCCACCCCGGTTGCAAAGAAGAAGATATGGCGGAACTTGCCGTTATCACCAAACGGCTGGATTTCCATTTGGAACAAGTACAGGACTTTACTCCTACCCCCATGACCGTTGCTACCGAAGCATGGTATACAGGGTTCCACCCTTATACGCTGGAACCCGTATTCAGTGCCAAGACACAGCGTGAAAAGCTGGCACAGCGCCAATTCTTTTTTTGGTACAAACCGGAAGAACGGAGAAATATCATCAACGAACTGCGCCGGATAGGACGACAGGATTTGATTGACAAACTGTACGGAAAATGAGCCTCCACGACATCACTGCCCCAATTAAGTAAGTCGTTAAACACCTCCCTATCTAAAATAAGAGAAGAAGCCATGAAGGTTATTGAAAACTATCAGAAAAGTTAGTAAAATTTCCCCTAAACAATAAGCAAATCAACCAACGGATAATAAGAAACATACCACTAAGAATAAAAAATACCGATATAATAAATAATACCGATATAGAGAAGAGACTTCAATAAATAAAGTTTTTTCTTCCCGATCTTCTCAAAGACCGCTATCAAACAGCTAACCGTCAACCACCCATAAAAAAGTATCTACACTCCCCGTATTAAACGCTCACTTCTTAGAAGAAAAGCTTGCTCATATAGGAAATAAGCCGTATCTTTACGTTCAAGATGAACATCTTTAGGATAAAGACCGCCATCTTCAGCCTAAAGATATACATCTTTAAACTGAAGATACAGTTTAAAGCATAGGTTGAGTATTCCCGGTAAGCAAGTCTGCCTACTTTCGTCCCTACCCCATGCCATTTCTTCCTTAGCCCTATGCAGGACGGATTTCCATCACCAAATTATCAACCCGCAAACAACAAAAAAACATCATGGCAGAATATCAAATGCAGACCTCTAACCTTCCCAACAAAGACGGTGAAAAAAAACTCTTCCCCCGCATCAAGATTTGGGGACAAGTAGATTTGGACTACCTTGCCCAACGCATCAACTACGGCAGTACCTTTACTCCCGGCGACATCATCGGAGTGGTAAAATCACTTACCCAAGCCATAGCCCGTGAAATGGGCGAAGGACACTCGGTAAAAGTGGACGGACTGGGTGTATTCACTCCCTCGTTAGGGTTGCGCGAAGGTTTTGAACGGGAAAGCACCGAACAGGGCGGACAAAAACGCAATGTAAGAAGCATCTGTGTAGACAACATCAACTTCCATGCAGACAAGGATTTCATCTACGAGACAGGACGAAACTGCATACTGAACCGTTCTAAATGGAAGTTCCGGCACGCTTCCTACCGCAACACCGCCGCACAACGCCTGAAACTGGCGCAAGATTATTTAGAGTGACATCCGTTACTGAAAGTAGGTGACTACAGCGAACTGACAGGACTACTGCGCAACGCCGCTGCACAAGAACTGAAACAATGGAGCGAAATGCCAGAAAGCGGAATCGGCCATACGGGCAGAGGGTCACACAAGATATATATCAAAGAAACGCCCCAAAACCAAGAAGATTAATTAATTACTTATTTATTCGAGTATCGTTACCAGCTAAAGTACAAAATAGATTTAATTATCAAGGGAATATAAAGGATAAAGTCGTCAATTGATAGAATCACTCCTCCACCTGCATTGCCACAATCTCCTGCAATACCGCCACAGCCTCCTCAACAGTTGTTACATCTTTCACGACCATACTCCGCTTGTTGTTTTGTTCGCGCAAGTCGCAACGACGAGTATATTTCATCATATAGGCAATGATCTTTCCAAAGGCCTGACTTTGATAGTAAGGACTATCCGGATTGGAAACAAAAAACAACGTCATACGGCCGCCTTTCAGAAACACCTTCTCTGTTCCCAAACGCGCTGCAAGACGACGCAAGGGAACAATACGGAGCAACTCTTCCGTTTCGGGAGGAATAGGCCCGAAGCGGTCTTCAAGACGAGCACGAAAGGCATCCACATCTTTGTCCAGTGTCAGGCTGTCCAGCTCGCGATAGAGCAACATACGCTCACTGCTTCCGGTGACGTAGGTGGCAGGCAGCAACAGTTCAAGATCACTTTCTACTTGGCACTCGTCTACGAACTGTTCTCCGCTAATAGTTCCATCACCTTTCAGTTCTTCGGCATAAAGATCTGCAAACTCATCGGTTTTGAGTTCATGCACAGCCTCAGATAATATTTTCTGATAAGTTTCGTAACCAAGGTCGGCAATGAAACCGCTTTGTTCCGCACCCAGCATATTGCCGGCACCGCGAATGTCAAGATCCTGCATGGCAATATGAATACCACTGCCCAGATCGGAGAAGTTCTCAATGGCTTGCAGACGACGTTTGGCTTCCGGTGTAAGTGAGGACAAAGGAGGAGCCAGCAAATAACAAAAAGCTTTCTTGTTGCTACGCCCCACACGACCGCGCATCTGATGCAAGTCGCTCAACCCGAAGTTTTGCGCCTGATTGATGATAATGGTATTGGCATTCGGGATGTCAATGCCACTCTCTATAATAGTTGTGGCAAGCAATACGTCATAGTCATAGTTGACGAAATCAAGGATGATTTTTTCCAGTTCGGCCGGTTCCATTTGCCCATGCCCGATGCAGATACGGCAATCGGGGATATTACGCTCTATCATCGCTTTTAGTTCCACAAGGTTGGAGATGCGGTTGTTCACAAAGAACACCTGCCCGTTCCGGCTCATTTCAAAGTTGATGGCATCGGTGATAATCTCGTCATTAAAAGTATGCACTTCCGTTTGAATGGGGTAACGGTTGGGGGGTGGAGTCTGTATCACACTCAAGTCACGCGCTCCCATCAGTGAGAACTGCAAAGTACGGGGAATGGGAGTAGCCGTCATTGTCAGGGTATCTACGTTTACTTTCAATTGGCGTAGTTTCTCCTTGACAGAGACGCCGAACTTCTGCTCTTCATCAATAATCAGCAAACCGAGGTCCTTAAACTTTACGTCTTTGCCCAGAATGCGGTGAGTGCCGATAAGGATATTTACCTCACCTCCTGCCAGACCCTTGACAACGGCTTTGGCCTGTGCCGCTGTACGGGCACGACTCAGATATTCCACCCGGCAGGGCAAGCCCTTCAGACGTTCCTTGAAAGTCTGGAAATGCTGATATGCAAGAACAGTAGTAGGTACAAGAACGGCAACCTGCTTATTGTCCGCCACAGCCTTGAAAGCGGCACGTACGGCAACCTCGGTCTTACCGAACCCTACGTCACCGCACACCAAGCGATCCATTGGACGGGTACTCTCCATATCGGCTTTTACATCGGCAGTCGCCTTGCTTTGATCGGGCGTATCTTCATAAATAAAAGACGCTTCCAGTTCCCGCTGCAAAAAACTGTCCGGACTATATTGAAAACCTTTTTCTTCACGCCTCTGCGAATAGAGTTTTATCAAATCGCGGGCTATATCCTTAATCTTGGTCTTGGTACGGTCTTTCAGTTTCTCCCAGGCACCGGTTCCAAGTTTGTTGAGACGAGGTGCTTCGCCCTCTTTTCCTTTGTATTTGGAAACCTTATGCAAAGAATGAATAGAGACAAAAACCACATCGTCATTCTGGTAAACCAGACGCATCACTTCTTGCGTAGTATCTCCGTTGGGAATACGTACCAATCCAGTGAAACGTCCCACACCATGGTCTGTATGCACTACGTAATCTCCGGGAGTAAACTGATTCAGTTCCTTCAAGCTCAAGGCTACCTTACCGCTACGGGCCTTGTCGCTTTTCAGATTGTATTTATGGAAACGGTCGAACAACTGGTGATCTGTAAAGATACAGAGACGCAAAGCATCATCTGCAAAACCTTCATGCAAAGTGCGCTCTACGGATGTAAAAGAGATGTTATCTCCCCGGTCTTCAAAGATAGCACGAATACGTTCGGTCTGCTTCAAACTGTCACTGCATATATAAAGAGCATAATTGCGAGAAAGATAGTCGTGAAAACTTTCCGCCACCAGGTCGAAGTTCTTATGGAAGATTGGTTGCGCAGTAGTGTTGAATGTCACTGTCGCATCCGGCGTTCCGGTAGGTTTCGTCCCGAACTCAATGCGACGGAAATCAAGTGCTCGTAAAGTAAATTCTCCCCCATCAATCAATTTGCCATCCAAAGAAATCAAACCGTTTTCCTCAGCTTCGCGAGCGGCAATGGCTTGTGCGGTAAGCGCTTCATCGTGAACAGTCTGAATACGCTCACGCAACCAAAGAAAATCCTTCATTGCCAACAGAGTGTCCGGCTGAAGGAAATCCAAAAAAGAAACCATTCCTCCATTACCCCTTTGTTCCAGACTATGGCTCAAATCGGGAACTATGACAATATTCTCCTTCTTCTCTTTCGACAGTTGGCTCTCCACCTCAAAAGTACGGATGCTCTCCACTTCATCCCCCAAAAAATCTATACGGAAAGGGAACTCGGACGAAAAAGAAAAAACATCGATAATGCTACCGCGTACGGCATATTGTCCCGGTTCGTACACGTAGTCCACATACTCGAAACTGTAACTACGCAATACTTCCGTAACAAAGTCCATATCGACCTTCTCACCCAGATGGAGTTTCAGGGTCTTGTCTCCCAGCTCCTTACGGGAAACGACCTTCTCAGCCAACGCATCCGGATAGGTAACCACGCAAAGTCCCTCCTCTCCTTTCTGCAAGCGGCTCAACACTTCCGTACGGAGAATTTCGTTTGCAGCATCTTTCTGCCCATACTTTATGGCGCGACGGAAAGAAGAGGGGAAAAACAATACCTGTTCCGTTCCCAAAATCTGTGTCAGGTCATGATAGAAATACCCCGCTTCCTCCAAATCGCCGAGAATAAAAACAAACGGACATTCCACCCGTTGTATCAATACGGACGAAAACAGTGAAGCGGCAGAAGCACACAAACCGCTACAATACAGATGCCGGACTGAATTATCCTGCAATAACCTGTACATGCCTTCTACATTGGGATGGGCGGCGTATAATTGTTGTAGTTCGGTAATAATCATTGCTATCTTTTTTAGTTCACCGCAGATTACACAAACTCACACAGATTAAGGGATCTGATAATCTGTGTAAACCTGTATGCCCCGTTGTGAATTTCCGTTGCAAAAATACATAAATAATCCTTAGTTTTATCTGTAAGTACAGGAAACAAAAAATAAAAAGATCCAAATCTATACCTCGCCAGATTATAAGAATGGGATACTACAAACAAAACAAACAACAAGGCTATCTGTCACAGACAGCCATTGTACATGATTACTTGTCAAAGTGATTTTATGTATTTTTTTCTCTAATCAGAACAAGTTTTTCTGTATTCTGCACCAAATCTGGCAGACTTGTATCCGTATGATAAATTACAGTAGAAGTTCCCTCCGTTTTACGATAATGAACCTGCACTTGTACAGTAGCCCAGTCGTACTGATACTCCGGTTTTAGTTTTAAAGAGAATTTACCTTCCTCATCAATTATCATCGTGCCGATACGAGTGCCATCACCGCTACGTTCAAAAGTTACAAACGCCCCAGCCGGTACAGGATATTCTTGTGCGGCGCTCTCATCTTCCTTATAGTATATAGTACCAGTCATCGGACTATTAGTCAATTGTACTGTTTGCGTATTGAAAGTGACAATTTCTTTTTCTGCTGAAATTGTGATATCACCGGCACTCACAATTTTATTTGTCTTAAAGACCAGCGTCCTTCTACCGTCTGTACCGTAATTATCTTCTTCCGCTTTCGTCTTAGCTACCTGATAAATGGTTCGCTGTGCTTCAGCAGTAATCTTTCCGGCATACTTCCGATTCTCCTCCGCTGTTTCATCAAACTCTAGCATCGGAGCATCAATATAAATTTTGAAAGGAGTTCCATAAGGATCGACGTTCTTCTTGTCAGCAGCCTCAAACTCTTCAATATTGAAAGTAAGTGTCACCTTTTGTCCCGGCTGATAGGTTATAGATCTCTGGCCATTATTAATTTCCATTCCAAAATCAAAAGCCCGGTAATTAGCCAACTCAAACGTCGTAGACTTGTACATGACCACATCTCCTTCAGGTGTACCAGTCGCTCCCGGATAGGTAGAGATACGGACTACTTCTGCAGATTCCGGCGTATTTGTCTTCATGAATGTATTATACCTTTTCTGTCCCTGAGTAATTGGAGTAAACAAGAATACACGTCCTCCTGTATCCCATAAATCCTCGTCTACCGGTTCAAAGTTACATTCCTTATCATCAATCATGCCCAATTCCTCTAGTTCCTTATCAGTATAATGATCCAAATACCTGGAATAGAACATGAACTGATTATCCCGTCCCGTAGCTTGAGAAAACTCATAAAGCATATCTACTCTATAATTTACTTTTCTAGGAACTAACAGATATTTTACGTTTAAATCTCCATATTGAAGAGTATTGAGTACTTCAATGGTTCCAACTTCCGAATTGGAAAATGTAAAGTATTTCGTTACCGTTGCAAAATGGCCCGATTCTATCGATACTTGGCTAGCTTCCGTTTTCATCAAGTCTGTTTTGAAATAAACGCGCTGTGTACCCGGTTCTTGAGCAACAAAAGTATATTTAAAGCCAATCGGTTCTCCGTCTATTTCAATATCCTCGCCCCACTCTTCTTTACTGGCAGATGTACGATTAATTACATCCAATTTGTTTAGAGCCTCATCAGGAGTGAGTTGGTTGGCACCGATTCTTACCGTCATAGGAAACAACTCAGCCGGAGTATTTTGAGGAATATTGAACATCAACGTTACACCTTCACCATATTCATTACCGTTCAACTGTGTAGTCACCCACGCAGGAGTAAACTCCATTTCCTTCATAAAAATCACCTTAATTGTCCGTTGCAGTTTGCCTTTTTTCACAAGAATAGTACCTTCTCGCTTTATGTTGTTACCCAACGATAGCAGTTCTATACCGATTGTGCCTTGTCCTGTAGATATGTCATAGTTATTTGAGATGCCCGGTGCAGCTACATTATTATCCATCCACGTTACTGTCGGCTTTTCTGCTTCCGACACCGGTTTCATCGGATCAGTATCTGTTCCATAAGTATATTTCAAGACCTTCTGACGTCCTTGTGCACCTTCTTCACCACTATCGTATACAACAAAAGTTTCATCAACAATCAGTTTATGCTCTCCATCAGACACTTCCGGAATATCTTCATCAATCGAAATCCAAATATTATTAACAGGGGGAGTGTTCAAAGCTGCCTTAAAGGTCGGCACACCATTCTCTAAATTACCGGTAATTTTAATTTTATAGTGATGGTTACGAATAATAGAAAGAGGCTCCTGAGTATTTCCATCTAACAGAGACACCCGGTAATACAACTCGGCATCAGGATTATTTTGGGGATATCCCCGAAACACAACATACATTTGGTCGGCAGACGGATTATCACTCTCAAATACATATTCCGTATCGGTTTCATTTACCTCGGTCGGATCTGTAAACTTGGTGCGATCATTGGGCAATGACAGATAATTGGAAGTATTGCTCCAGTCAAACTTTTTAGTTTCAGTATTAAATGGCGCTACCGTACCAAAGGCATAACCATTACATACAGCAAAACCTGTCACTACAAATAAATCTCCACCATCAAATGTTATCTTAGCCTGATTCCGGTACAAAGGTACAGTTTTATCCGGTAATGTATTCTGAATGTAATCGTCCAATTCTTGATTATCCGGGCACTCTACACGTCCCCAATAAACCAACATGCTCGATGACGAGATTAATCCTGGAATAATACTATTCTCATGGCGTCCTACATTGCCTTGTTCATTAAACGACTCCAGATTTTGGTTGGCCACAAAGTGTATAATCTTTGTAAACTTCGGAACAACAGCTTCAAATGTGCCACTCAACATATCCTGATTAACAGTCTGTTCGGGCGTTACGCGTGAGATAAAATCTCCTGCCTTATCAAAACAAAACATAGAGAGTTGCTGAATACCCAATCCATCAGGGTCCGCATTGCGGGTTGTCACCTGTGCCATTTCCGGTACTTGCGTCCGAAAAGTAACAAGCAGATGATCATCATCCACTTTAGTACGGTTATCTACAAACGTATCCTCTGTACAAGCCGCCATTATTCCAATGGCAGCCAGTAACCATATATATGCAATCTTTTTTATCATAGTTCATTATTATTTAGATTCACCGTCTTTGTAAGCATCACGAATGCAACGGATAGCTTGATCTCTCGGGTTGGTAGTTCCTGGTTTTGCAACAAGCCCACTTGCACTCCAATATCGGTTACCACTTAAAACTACATCCATTGCATCAGAGTTATCCTGATATTTATAGATAATCTTGATTTCAGCCTCTGTTGGCAGACGCCAATCATGATAGGCTACTACATTCTTGTTATTCGTTCCATTTCCTCTATTGGTAACCTCTACATACTGTTCACAATGACTTGCAGCCTGCTCTATGGAATTTGCAGCCTGTACCGCTCCCAACTGTGAAGCAATCATAAAGGAAGGAGACACGATTTTTTTATTATCTTCTCCTCCATCAGTTTTACCATTGGTAATACGAGGAAGCCCTAATACATAATCTACTCCCTCTGGTGTAGACGTTATCTGCACGTGATACATACGAGCGTTATCTAGACCAAGGCCTTCATCATCAGTTGTGGCACTAGAAGCCCCATTGCGCCAAGTATAATATCGCACTGAACACTTTCCTGTATCATTTTTATAATTTGCTGCCACTTTAGATGTAAAAAAACAAGCGTCTCCACCAACTGTTTTTGAATTTGAATAGTTCCACCCGTTACCATTCCAATTTGCACTTACATATCTTGAACCTCTATTTAGAAAAGTAGTTGGTTCCGGATATTGAGCGCTTTTAAAATCATCCCTATACGAATACCACCCCTGCGTATTCGTCACATACTCTAACGGATACTGCTCTATTACAAGCTTCTTTGTAATACCATCCTTATTAGTTATAGACACCACAATATATCTCACCGACAGCGAATTGTCCGGTAATACACTGTGCACAGTCACCTTACCATTCAACTCAGGAGAAGTAGTTATGAGAACTTCAGGATCAGATACTGTTTGTTTCTGTCCGAACTTATTAATGATATATACCTCTTCTATATGAATATCACTTTGTTCTATAAATTAAGATGTAGCAAAAGCCACTGTTGAATCGTCTGTTGCATTGTTGATGCGCAATGTATCCATGCTTAATGCAAGATATTGAGGATGGTCCATGTCTCCACCAATTTCAATATCAGCAGATACCCACTCCTGTACCTTGAAAAAAGCCGGTTGTAAGGTAATAGGTTCATCCGGTTCTTTTGCTCCAAGCGCATCCACCTTAATGGATGTAAAATAAGAGTGATTACGCTTCAACTGATGATTGTTATTTCCACTCAAAGGTATCTTATAATAATTATCATACTGTATTTCCGTTTGGGAAGGATCTCCGGCCTGGTACCTGAGCGGAATCCTTACAATTAAATAACTCTCATGCGTCAAAGCTTCCTTGCCTTCCCAGTTGTTAGAATATGAATACACAGTAATTCCTACTCGCTTAAACGTTTCCTTTCCATCTGAACCCACTGCTTTATCTAAATGCTCTACACCGACAGCAGAATTACCTATGTTAGTAAACAACTCTCCCGAATCGAACTTGTCTTCGTCATCCGGCTGCAAAATAGAAGTACTATTGGCAAAGTTCACAACCCGACGCAATACCTGTCCGCTTGTCGAAGTATTGTCGAGCGGCAGAAATGAAGCGTGTTCCCCACAAGTCAGTATGATTGTAACTTTAGCTGCCGCACGACGCAATTCAACATTCACTTCCGTATTCTGCTTAAAATTATTGTCGTTCAATATCACAGGAGTGGAATGCCCATCCATCATAAAAGTTTCCGGAACATCAGCAACACCTGCTTCCATTCCCGTAACATGTATATTGTTTGTTGTTACACGAAGAGCTTTCAAGTCGTTCAAATCAGCAAGAGACTGATCCTTAATTTGTGTTTGAATATCAGCCTCACTGAACTCTGTGCAATTTGCCACCGCATAAATTGTATAGTCAACATTCGGATCAAAATCACGTTTCGTTTTCCCTAAAGTCACTTTGTCATCGGCTCCACCAGTTGAGATACGTTCATAATAATCAATCATATCATTTTTTAGAACAAACACATCAATATGTGTCACAGCTTTCTCCACATCTGTCGGTGTAGTATAGTCCTCTTGACTGCTTACGCGCGTCATAGAATGTCCCGCATCCGAAAAAGATAAAACAATTTTATCTTGCCCTTGTCCCATATCCACTATCAGTTCATCATTCTGACATCCGGCTAAAGTTCCCAACAGAACCAACAGAACTACATTTCTTATAAATTGGAAATATTTCATAGTAAACGTATTTTATTTCAGAATTAATTGAGAGCATTCTGGGTTATCGTAATAAAATCACCTCCCCCAGGAAAATCAAGATCTTGGTTAATTAATAAATTACTGTTAGCTTCTCCCCACATCACAGATTTTATGGTCAACCGAGTAACTCTTTCCTCAATAGTATTCGGATTTTTAGCCGTAACCTTCAGTATGTGGTCTTTTCCGTCCGCAGTAGTTGTATCCCCACTCTCTCCTTCACTTGCCTTTTTGCCATCAACCCAAAGAGTAAAATCTTGGGCATTGTCAATACTTGCAACCCATATCTGACCTACCGGCGCACTCATATTGAATAGGAAAGTAGCACCTTCTCCATTAACAGCATCCTCACCCGTATGATCTATATCATAGTTTATCTTACAGTAGTCATCACCAACCTCTGACGCAGACGCAGTAAAAGAATGTGTCGGATGCCCCCATTCAACCGTATAATCGCCACCATTCTCCCAATCGGCAACATTATATACAATACTCACAATACCATCCACCCCTATCCTATTCAATACATAATAACAAGCATTACGCTCTATATCGGGCAGATAGATTAACTTTTCAGACTGGCTTCCAGCAACACTGTATGTCACTTTCAACACATACCCCTTCCCATCGGTGTCATTTGCGCCTTGCTGATTCGGATTGTTCGAGCCATAATAATTCTCAAACATATAAGCGGAAGCAGAAAGCACATCTGTAAAAGCAGCAGATATTTTTTCCGGATTCTTCTTGTCCTCCGGAGTGTAACTGTTATATTCATCATCTGTCACAACTTTATCAATGCTGACTGCACCTCCGTTTATTAAACTAAAACCATACTGCCAACTATGCGGCACATTCTTCAAATTCTCACTCTCATGTCCGGGAGCAAACATATAGCTATAATCCTGCAATCCACTTGGCAATATCTCAACCTGCATCACCTCTAAATCGATATCAGGTTCTTTCGCCGCAAAGTACATACCCAGTTTGGCGACAGAACGTTCCAGCTCAAATTCAATCGGACCGCCAGTCCACATCCAATGCTCTGAATGTACTTCACTTTCCTTTATGTCGTTTGGATTAATCATCACATCTTTCACCGTCACCATAGGCAATGCAGTACGAGGATTATTCAATTCACGAAAACAATAATTTTCCAATTGCATACGAGTCATATCCGGACTCCATGCAGGGGAATTATAAACACTGACCGTTTCCTCATTAGCAACTAAATAAAAAGATATCGGCTCCTCCAAAAAAGACATGGTTGGAATATCCAAATCCATGGAAAAAGATAGTTTTCCACCATCCACTACCAAATTCTTATCATTACCATAGAAATAACCGACTTTCCTTTCTCCATAAAAGGCATATACACGTAACGTATTTATTGCACTCTCTATATCAACATTAATATCCGATCCGCCTGCACGTGTATCCACATTCATCGTCATACTTATATTGCGCGTCTCTGCCACTACCGGGTTATCTTCTTTAATACACCCTTCTAACGTCAGCAAGCCAACAAGAAGCAATAATCCTATATACAATACTCTTTTCATAGTCGTCCATTAAAATTCGGGTTTCACATCTACTATATACCAGTCGGGAACGGTTATCACCGCACCTATGGATTTGAACTCAATACGGATAGGTATCAGCGCTTCATGTTTAGTCAGGTCTATCACAGGATTGGCAGCCAAGAAATCGGCCAAGTTTATATGAGCCATATTTTTGCCGTTGGCATCGGTGAGATCCAGATTCACATTCTCATGGTCGGTATGTCTCATTATATTAAAGCGTGCCAGCATGGTATGCTTTTCCGCATTATTTTCAGTTTCCGGATAATAAGTAACAATGCTGCCACAGGCATTGTTGCTGAAGTTTGTCATGGAAGACAGCCCGCTCATGCTCAGTGTAGGCCATACCGGAGCACGTGTGGTAAGTTCTTCGGAAGCGACTCCTATCACCTCTACATGGACTTTGTAATGCGAACTGGCAAAATCCATTTTTTCTTCTGTCTGTTTTGCATCACCGGGGATGCTGATTTCCTTGTAAGCATAATATAGAGAATCATTTCCCGCAATCCGTTCGCCATGAATGCAGTCTTCATCACAAAATTGGGCAGTTGCCAGATTTTGTTCTCCGCTTACTTCTGTATTATAAGTGTTTCCCACAGTTACAATCTGATAGTCTCCCACAGGCAAATTCAACTCTGTGGATTGTTTTTTCACATCTGCTTCGCTTATCGGATGAGAGGACAGTAACATACCGTCACTGTCGAAAACATACATGTCCACTTTATGAATCTTATCTTGAAAAATTTGAGTCGTACCATCTCCGACATAACTGAATTTCAGCGTGCAATTGCCCGGACAGTCACTCATATCTTCTTTGATGCACCCGTTGAGCGAAGCTAAAAACATCAAGGATAGTATGTATTTTGTATATTTCATATTTTATGTATGTTTCAATATAAAATTGATAGAAGAGTCCAAGAAGCCGGACTTATAATAATCCGACTTCTTGGTTTATAATAAATAGAATTATTCGCCGTAGCTTGGTTCAACAGCTACGATATCCCAAGGAGCTACACTGACAGTAGCCGTAATACAGATTTTATCTTTCTCCAAAGTTGTAATATTCTCTTCAGTGAACTCCAAATCAGTAATCTGATAAATTTTACCAGGTTCCATAGCAACCACATTACCATCAGCAGTCTTAAAACCTGTAATCTTCAAATAGGCAGGGTCATAAATAATATAGCCTTCTGTGACATTGTCAATAGGTTCCGAATCAAAACGGAGCAATAATTCAGGCATCCCACAGACACTATATCCGTAAGAAGTGCCTAATGCAACAGACGTATTCTTATCGTCCAATACAGGAGCAGGAGTAGCAGCTGCATCGTAAAATGCAGTTGGTGTACCTGTGTCGGGGAAACCGGGTAAATTGTCCGTTACAGGATGAGGATCAGAGCCTATACCTTTTAATGTAAATTTGGTATTTGCCCTATTTATGCCCACATACTCTAATGTAAGTGTTTTATATGCAGACTCTGTCAGATTAGTACACTGCAAGTTACCACTTAGTTCTATACGGGACATCTTAGTTACCAATTGTAAAGTAGCCTCATACATAGGGTAGCCGTCTTGAGTGTCTGTATTTTTATAAGTTATATCTACAGCCTCTGCATATACGGGAGCATTTTCCGCAGTCTGATAATCTGCAACATCAAATGTTTCTACTACAACATTAGCCCATGTACCACTGGCTGTAGGTTGACAATTGGCAACAGCAGCAATCTTAGTAACTGTTCCACTAACACCATGGAATGTATCACTGAGCTTATTTGCAAGTGTCTTAGTGTCTACAATAGCACCGTCCTTATCCAATAAATAAAGCGTTACAGTATTCACTGTAATTTGAGATTGGTTGTTGGCACCATTTGTCCAAGCTTCGTTTCCGGACGCTCTTGTGGTATATCCTCCAGTTTCAATCTTAACTGTGATCGTTTTACTATTTTGAGACAAGTCATTTCCAACCTCGTCCTCATTACTACATGCCGCGAATGCCAGTCCAGCCAATCCCAGCATAAAATACTTGTTTAATTTCATGATTTAATAGATTAAATTAAAAAAACAGTAAATAATAGTTCGCTCTCTTTTGCCTTATGTTTATAAGATTCTCTTTCCAACCCTGTTATAAGTCAGCAATCACCCCTTCCACATTGCGCAGGTTTTCCTTGACTTCCGCATCACCCGTAGCGGCAGCACGCTGAAGAACCGTACGTGCCTTCTCATACTGTTTCTCATTGGCATAAGCTACGCCCAGACAATTCAGCACACGTACGTCACCCTTCCCTTCCAAGGGCAGCAACAAATTCACAGCTTCTTTCATGTGTCCCTGTCCAAGTTCGTAACGGGCAGCGTTTACAACAGCCGGAATATTGTCCGGATAGGTACGGGCAGCTATCAGTAAAACCTTGCCATACTCCGAAGTATCCACTCCATAAGACTCCGCCACCTGATACATCTCCTCCACACTCAACAAACGGGGATTGGAATATATCTGCTTCCGGGCTTCTTCTAAATTGAAATTACGCACCTTATACTCTATGCGGTACTCATTACGGCGCAACGGAGGATAGACTTCATTCAGCAGGCGTTGGTACACCTCGGGGGGGAACTCATCCCTGAAACGCTGCTCACAGTCATCCAAATTGCCCTTGCAAGATTCAACTACCGCAATCACCTCTTTCTGCTTCAACAGGTTGGGAAACTTATCCAGTTCCAGACGGAGGCCTTCCCAATCCTCACCACGCCATGCCACATGCCAAAAGCGTGTGTCCACTTCGGTTTCCCTCTGCACATACTGCGTAAAAGCTTCGGCACGACGTTGGGACAGTTTTTCGTTATAATCCGCACGCCCTTCAGGAGAAGCGTAACCGGTACCAAATATACGCGTAATCGTGAGTTCACCGTTATCTTGTAACATAGCGATGGAGTGACGGACACTGTCAAGCTCCTGACGGTTGTTCTGGAATTTCGGGTCAATCTTATGGCTGTCCTGGCGGAAATTCAAACGTGCCACTTTCACCTCGTCACGCATCTTTACAGCCTCTTTCAAAGGCGGGACAAAAGCCTCTGTATATTTCGGCTGAAATAGCTGCAGAAAAGTACTCTTCACAGGAGTCTCTTCCGTACCCTTATCACACTCCGCACAACCGGTGGTCTGTTCACGAAGTACCAACCGGGCAGCGCCGAGCCAAGGCTCGTAAGGTATCACCACACTGTACTCCACCTGCTGAGATTCACCGTTCTTACGACGCAGCACAGTCTTTGCGCCATCGGTCTTGGTAAAGCCATTCAGCGCCTTTTCACGACGGTGCACCTTGTCACGAACACGACCGTCCAGCACCACAGAAGGAAGATCCAGACTTTTATCCCCCTCTTTTGCCACTACTACCGGATAGAGACGCACACTTTCCTGACGCTTCACGTGCATGTCCGTCACATCAAGTACAAAATCCACGTGAATTTCACGACCTTTCTTTTTTATCTCATCATTGATTACGCGCACCCCCGAAAGATGTCCGGTCTGTGCACAAACAGGAACACATATTCCGAACAAAAGCAATGCACCACATATCAATTTACTATATATATGTTCTTTTCTCATAATGCACTTCCTCCTTATTTAATGGTATATATCAGCGATACAGCAGCTTTGGTGACACTGAAGTATCCTTTGTCGTTCTTCTCCTTCCACTCACCGCACTTGGGGCAGTCATACTTGTCGTAATGGTTCTGAACATACCCCACGCCGATGCCGGCTTCAATGCTCCAGCGTTTACCCAGCAACCATTGGTAGCCATAGGCCAGGCCGGCTCCGTAATAGTATCCCTCGTAACGGTATCCCTTGGTAGAGGGGTAAATGCCCAACGGGAAGTCC
>ENA-UOJE01001563-UOJE01001563.1-human-gut-metagenome-genome-assembly--contig:-C23-NODE-1563-length-19990-cov-6.001756_pt1 | contig 19990 bp, 13 predicted proteins | sample MGYA00242341_ERZ723888 | MGnify/ENA metagenome assembly ERZ723888 | reverse complement strand
GTTCCGCCTCTTTTTCCTTGCCTCTATAATGATTGAGCCTGCTGCCGCAGATCAGAGCCTCCGACAGGTAGATCTGGTAAAGCGCCTGCGGGAAAATGCTGCTGCCGGAAAGGTCTCCGGTCCATTCATAGAAATTCCAGATTGTTCCGTCCGGGGCGTCCGGCGCCCAGAAATCTTCCGCTTTTCCGGGAGAGTATAACTCATCATACCCCGGCGCCTTCCGTTTCAGCGCCCCGTCCAGAATCGCATTGATTCGGGGAAGTTGTTTCCCGATGTATCCGATGCGTCCGCTGTGCAGGACGAATTCGTAGACCGCGCTGATCCATGTAAAGGTATAGACGGGTATCGTTATCTTGTCCTGTGACGGCGCGCACAGGGCGAGGTAGCCCGTATCGGCAAAATAGTTTTCTCCCAGCAGATCCAGAGACGCTTCCGCAAAATCATAGTTGCCCCAGAGGTAATAGCCGTAAAGCATCTGGTTGCGGGAGTCATAGGCATAAAGGGACTGTTCACGCCACGGGCAGTCTTCGTAATGATCGTGCATACAGTTTCTCAGGGTGCGTATGGCGGACTCCCTGAACTCTTCATATAACGTGTCCGGGGCGGCAAACGAGGAGACTTCCGGCAGAATCGGAAGGGTCTCCCGGACTCCTGCATAAATCAGCCGGATGCACTGCGTGATCTTTCCGGTAAAGAAAAGCTGAAGGTATCTTGCCCCGATACGCCGCAGGGTGTGGCAGAATCGGAATCTCCCGTGTCCGCAGTGAATGGTATCGGAAAAATCGGCGCACAATATCTTTGACCGCACTCTGCCGTCATCCAGATGTTCGCCATGATGAATTTCAAGAGTGACGGCGTCCTGCTCTCCTTCGCATTCCACTTCGATTTCCGGGAATCCGGTGGTTTCGCGGCCCAGGTCCAATATGACGGAAATGCCGTCGATTCCCTGCTGCGGGGGATTCAGCCGGATACTCTTTCCTCCGGGAGACAAGGGCAGGGGATAAGGCGAGCCGGAGTTTTCGTCGCTGACGCCGTTCCAGCCTTTTTTCCAGCCGGAGAATGCGTTTTCAGGGAGAATATAACGCAAAAAGGGCTCCCCGGAACTGCCTGCCGGAGCATTGCCGACAGGCAAAAGCACTTCGCCCTGCCAGATGACTGAAACTTCCCCCGGCGGAATTTCCTGCAAAGGAGGGAGCGGCCGCCGCTTCATTCTGTTCCAACTGCCGTCAGCCGCCGGCCGGGGCAGTTCCGCCGCATATTCCCAGCCGGAATCGTCATAATCTGCTGCCGTCCAGTCTTCCCGCACTTTCGCATCGAATTCAAAACGGTATCCGACCGGAATGCTTGAGAAGCGGCAGTTCCCGCTGCGGTAGCCTGCGGACTTGCGGACTTTCCAGCTCCCGTCTGAGCGGATGACACTCCCGCCGGCACTTAATGCAAAGAGGAGTCCGCCGGGGCAGAGACGGTGTGTCGCGTTGCCCATGCCGAGGCGCCAGACAAGGACCGCTATGGTATTCTCACCCTCATGAAGATGCGGCGACAGATCCAATTCCGAAAAAGTCTTTTCCCATTCAAAGTCAGGAAACTGCGTGACGGGAACACGGCTTCCGTTCACATACAGGGCGAAATCCGTTTCCGCGGCAATCTGCGCTTTTGCCGGAGCCGTCATTCTGCCCAGATGGAACTTTTTGCGGAAACATAAATACAAATCCGGAGCATTTTCCAGATCGCGCGCCCAGATTCTGGATGATTTTTCAATGGACATATTCACTGACCTCTCTGTTGTAGGAGACATTGGAAAACGATTGACCGGAAACATTGTCGCTCCGGAAAAAACAATCCTGCCAGTGTCCGCTTGCCTGTTCGCAGCGGATGACGGAGTCTTTCATCGTGAGATTTTCCACATGCCGGAAGTAAAATCCCCACGGAATTCCCGAATAGGCGAGATCATTCCAGACCGGATAAGGTTCGGGGATACGGTCGCAGAAATCACTGCCCATGTGACCGGACAGCGTCATATTGATATGACGGAAATCCAGATCTTCGATCTTCCGGTCACGCAGTCCGCCTATGTAGCTTCCCCGGTGTGCCGTCGCGTCCAGATTCGCAAAATGAATCCGGCTGATTTTCCCGGAAAGAACGTCTCCACCCACTTTCAGGTGTTGCAGATTGAAGGTCTGTTCCGCGTCAATCGCCATATCGGAAAACGTGATGTCGTGAATCCAGGCCCCATGTCTGATCAGAGTGCCGCGCGGGTTTTCCGGGTCGAGCACGGACATGATGGAGATTCCGATCATGGACTGATAGATGACGTTGTCCTGAAAAACGCAGTCCCTCAGTTCTCCGTCGCCTTCGTATCCCACACGGATGCCGCAGGAACTTGTGCGCAGCCGGCAGTTGGACACCGTGATCTTTTCACATATTTTGTGATAACCGAGTTCGTCGATATCGCTCTTGATCGCGATTGCGTCATCGCCGGTGCTGATGTCACAGCCGGAAACTGTGACGGAGGAACAGCAGTCCAGGTCAATTCCGTCGGTATTGGGACTTTCCAGAGGCGCCGTGATTTTCAGGTGGGTGAGGGAACATTCATCGCACCCCAGGAGCCAGACGGCATAGCAGGGGGCGTTCTTCAAGGTGAAATCTTTCAGGGCGATATGCTCCGAGTTGCGGAAATGGATCAGGCCTTTGGGACGGTGGAACTTCGGCCAGTATCTCTGTCCGAACAGCGGATATTCTTTCTCCGGGTCTATTTCCCAGAAATCGCTTCCGCTGCCGTCGATGATACCGTCTCCGGTAATGGCGGCGCCCTTGACGCCGATTCCGCCGATCAGCCAGCGGCGGTTGTTGGTCGTCGGCTCGATCGCCTTTGACAAGGGGTCCGGTATTGCTTCCAGAACACTTTTCAGGCAGGCACCGTGACTGAGATGCAGTTCCACATGACTGCGCAGTTCGATCATCCCGGAACGGAACGTGCCGTCAGGAATGGTTACGCGCCCGCCGCCGGATTCCGCCGCCGAATCAACCGCTTTCTGAATGAACGGGGCATTGTCGGAATGCTGAGTGTCCGCGCCGAAACTGCGGATATCCAAAGAAATCGTGTTCATCAGCGGAGTTTCTCCGGTCTGTTCTTTTCGTCGTAGGAGTAAATGACCGAATCGGGCCATGCGGCGGCTTTGGAAAGATCAACCAGTCCCTGCTTGTTTAACGCCGCCGCATGACCGTCCATGAAGAAACTGTTGCAGAAACCGGCATGGCGCCTGCTGTAAGAGGAAAAGCGTTCATACTGCGGTTCGATGTAGGGGCGTTGCGTCTGTGTGCCGAAATCGTAACTGTCAAACAGAAAACCCCATGCGGAGCTGTTTTTGGCGCGGCTGAGTTTGATGTATGTAATCGCGTTGTCCCAATCGTATGTGGCAACACCCGCCGGAACATTGGGGGTGTCCCATGCCATCCCATAGCATTCGTTGGGGTAGTCGTTTATGTCTTTCACCGGCTGTGCCGGACAGCGCAAGACATCAATCTTTCCATTCTTTGCCAGGTTGGTAAAATACGGGTTGACCTGATTGATTCCGTAATAAGAGCGGTTGTTGGCGATATTGGCAAGAATGAAATCCTGTGAATCGGAGGCATACAGCAGGAAGGTCTGTCCAACCTGCCTTATATTATTCAGGCAACTGACGGCTCTGGCCTTGCTTTTTGCCTTGTTCAGTGCCGGAAGCAGCATTCCGGCAAGAATGGCGATGATCGCTATAACGACAAGCAATTCTATTAATGTGAAAATCTGCATTCTGCGCCATATCAGGCGCTTCCCACATTGCGGCGTCCCATTTGAGCTGAATTCTTTTTTCATGACTGTCACCCTTTCCTACGTTTTGAAATTTTATTTTATGTATTTGAATTCATGCCTTTGCTGGCAGAGCTCATTTCTCCACAAACAGCAGATGATCGACATAACTGCGCTGGATTTCCGGGTTCACTTTTGAATCCAGGAACAGATAGCTCTTTCCCCGGAACCGATGTGTTCCGAGAGGAATGTAGAGATACCGGTCGGCGGCGAGAGTGTCGGCATCCGGGTGGACATTGATGTAAAGTTCCCGTCTGATCAGATCGTAGCCTCCGAACTGGAACAAACCGTGTTTTGCCTTTTTGTCCAGACGGCAGGCGGCGTATACTTCATAAGATTTTCCGAGGTTGAATTCCGGGCGTATGGGAAGCTGTACCGCCCATGACGGACCGATGTGTTTCAGCATGATCGCCCAGCCGTTTCTTGCCTTTTCGTCCCGCACGACCTCGGCGTGGGTATCTCCATGAATGATGAATGCGTCTTCTTCAAATATGAGCTTTTTTCTGTTCTTGAACCCGGCAAGGAACGGATGCGGTTTCATCTTTTCCGGCGGATAGTTGATGAACCGTTCAAACTGCCGGCGGGTGGCGCCGATTTCGTTGGTGGATGCGATATGCGTCACCTGGCAGCGGGCAAGGAAATCAAGATAGTCTCTTGCAATCTTTACCGCTTCCGCATACGGGGGACAATCTTTCTCTTTCTGCCAGCGGGCATAATCGGAGATCAGCAGATACTCGAACGGCTTCGACAGGATTGAAAGCCGTTCTGCCGACACCGGATCATCGGCGACTGCCTTCTGCGCCTCATTCAGTATCTGAAGACATTGGAACAGCAGTTCCGGCGCAACCCATTTTGCGGTATACTCGAAACAGCCGACGGTTTCAGGATTCCTGAGCGCATCCGCGCGCCGGACATCAAGATATTTCTTTACATAAGGCGCCGCCTTGCCGTAATATCCGTTCAGGAATTCGTCTTCGAGCTTTTCCGGATCAAGCGAGGGATTCCATAAAAGGTGTGCACCGATCCATACCTTGAGCGGCAGGAGATCACCGATCGGATTGATGTTGGCGGCGTCGCATTCCAGGAGCAGCATGGAAGGAGAGAGTTTTCCCAGGAATCCCACGTCTTTCTTCAATGATTCCAGATTCGGATGCGGCAGCAGGAAGTTGTTGAAGTTGGAGACATAATACCACATGGCGAGCTTTGCCCCGGTTTTCTGCCATGCCTTCAGGTCTTTCAGGAAAGCGGCGTTGTCCGGGTTGCCCGTAGTTTGAATCGGTTTTGAGAAGTCCGCCTCAATGGCGCACAACAGAATGCTGACGTTTTTCCTCGGCACGATTCCCACTGGCGGAGTGCGGGAATACTGATAGGCAAAGGTCTGCACTTCGATGCCGGGAAACTCCTTCTCCACATGTTCCGCAATGAAGTTGACGAAAGAGATCACGGAGGCGGAAGGAGACTTTCCCGCCTTGTCGATTTTTTCACATTCCGGGCATTGACAGTAGTTGTCGTTGTCGTTCTGGGAAACGGAAATGACCTTCGCGTCCGGATTTTTCCTGAGTTCCTCCCGGACAATCTCCAAAAATTTCTGCCGGAGTTCCGGATTGCTCAAGCAGAGCTGTCCCTGAAACTGACCGCCTGTGCGCTTTCCGTCGCGCAGACTGAAGTATTCCGGGTTGGATTTTAAATATTGCGAAGCCGGAAGAAAACGGTCGAAGGTATGCCAGGGACCGATCAGGTTGACATGGTTTCCTCCCCATTCCGGAGAGCTTGTGTAATTGGGTCCGAAGCAGTGCATTTTCGCTGCAAAGTCAGGATTTTCGAGAAGGGAGCGGAAATAAGGGAGGCGGACCTTGACGGGAGGCGCATACCGGAAGATTTTTTCCGGCATGGCAATCGTTTCGGATTTCGGCACCGATTCTTCTTTTGCCGTCCAGAACCGGATTCCCATGTATTTTTTCATGAACTCGTAGACTGCATACAGAGTGCCGCGGGGACGTTCGCCGCACAGGATCAGCATATCTTTCGCGGGCGCAATGATGATCTCATCATTGTTCAGTGATTTCAGGTCGATTCCGGGAAGCAGCTTCTGTGCTTCCTGCGAAAGACCGATGAGAATCTGCCGGTTTCCGGTATATTTGCCGCTGACGGCAATCCCGGTTCCCGTCGCCAGTTTCCAGTATTTCTGAAATTCTGCCGCCGCGTTCTTTTCCGCCGGCGTGGCATCCGGCGCAACGTAAATCCGGTAATCTGTTTTTCCGTTCTGGAAAATGAAACTGGAACCGTGGCAGGACAGCACCGCAAGGAAGAAAATGCCGCATGCAACAAGACTATGCCGAAACTTCATTTCTGCAAACCTCCTTCATAACTGTTTTTGTTGGATGGGATCATGATATGCAACGGGAAGCATGGATATGCCCGCCGGTCGTTTTCCCGTGGTGAAATATTGTGCGGCAAGTTGGAAGATTCTGCCGCATTGCTGTTCGATATCGGCTTCATAGGTCAGAATCGGAACCGGAAAATCAGACAGCAATGAACCTTTATTCGCATGTGATACCAGGAAAACGTCTTTCCAGAGCGAATTCCGGCTTTGGAAGATTGCCGAAATGATTCCGTTTGTGAAGATCGAGTCCACACTGATGATTCCCAGCTTGCCGCAGTCCGCATTCTCGCAAAGCAGTTCCCTCGCCATGTTGTAGCCGCCGCGCGGAGAGGTGTCGGACTCTTTATACAGTGTTTCCTGAAAGATTCCGGGAGCCTCAGCCGTCAGTTCTCTGTATCGTCCTTCAAATGTCGTCACCTCCGGAGCTTCCCAGCTCGCGGTGTCTCCCGTGTGATTGAGAAGCGCAATCCGGCTGCAACCGTATTGACGGAGCCGGTGCGCGGCATCCTGAATCCAGTCATTCGTGAAACTCGTGGTGCATTTCAGCCATTTGTAGGGATACAGCCCGATTGGGAAGACGGGAATGTCTTTCAGATACTTTTCACAGTGTTCCGCAAAGCATCTGCTGGCAATGACGGCAATATCAAAAATATTCATTTTCATCTGCTTCTGCACCCGGAGGCAGTCGGACGGAGTATCCACGTTTTCAAACACCGTATAACTCATATTGCCGCTCCTGCATTTCTCAATGAAATATTTCATGAAGATTGCCTTATGTGCGAAAGCGCCCAGCTCGGCACGCGAATCGAAGATGACGGCAAAGCGGTATTTCACCTGTTCCCTGACATAAACTCCCAGTCCGTTCAGGCGTTCGATCAGACCTTCGTTTTCCAGTATTTCGAAGACCTTGCTGATTGTGGCGACGGATGTGCCGCAGTCCGCGGCAAGTTTCTGGATCGGCTCGAACTTCGTTCCTGCCGCCCATTCCCCGGAGCGGATCTTCTCGCGGAATCCCTGCGCCAGTTCAATACTTTTACCCTTGCTGCTCATCTGATGACATTCATCCTCTTTTGTCTCTGCTTTATATTATAGCTTACTAGAAAGGTAATGTCAATACCCTGTTTCCGAAAAAATATATATTTTTATGAAAAAAGAGGAAAAAACATGCGAAACCCCCTCTCAAAAAGCCTGTGCCGCACTTTCTGAGAGGGGGTGTTATCCTGGAATAGTATGAGTTTCAGGAGGAGACAAGCCTGTTTCAAGATTCGCAGGACGGGAATTCCAGAATGAAATAAAAAACATGTTCGGGAAGATGCAGATGCACTTCTCCGTCCTTGCCGATTGCGATCTCCTTTTCGAACCCTGCCATCGGGGCATACAGTTTTGCCGAACGGCAGGGGACATTGATTTTCAGAGTGATTTCCGAAGAACTGTCTTTGCGGCGGATACCGGAAATCAGGTGATTCCCGCGCGGATTCTTACGCTGTCTTTCCAGCTCCTTCATGGTTTCGACTTCAAAGGCGGAGGCGAGAGCATGGAGAATCAACTGTCCGTTTCTGCCGCGGAAGCGGCGGAATCTCCAGCCCCGGCAGGAGACGCCCGGAAAATCAATGGCGGATACAGTCATGCGCCTGATTACTGCGGGCAGATTCATTTCCTGCGAATCGCTCTGCATGCGCCCCGGAGTCCAGAGCAGACTGCCGGAACCGTCTTCCGTCCTGATCCATTCTTTATGACTGACCCTGTTTCCCCGGAAGCTGCCGGTGCAGACAGGCATCTCAGGGCGCATTCCGGCTGACGGCGGGAACGATGCGGGACGTTCCGGTTCTTTCACGTCGCATGTTATGCCGTATCGGGAGAGCCAGGGCTCCGGGCGGGGGAGGGCGCGTTTGTCGCGACAGCCGACCGGACCGCCGGCTATGACACAGCCGCCGTCCGCCAGGAACCGGCTCAAAGCGGCGTATTCCGAATCGTCCAGGCAGATTGCGGAGCAGATGACCAGCACCCGGTACTTCCCTTTTTCAGGAATGCGTGAAACGACGTCGAATGTGATATTGTGGTCCAGCAGGTCGATACAGCACCGGTCGTAATCCCTGCCGTAATCTTCCTGCGTCATGCCGTAGTAGTCGCGTGTCCAGCGGGAGAAGAAGACAGCCGTTTCCGTATCGGTTTCGCCGTCGAGGAGTTCCGTGTGATCTTTCTCCCAGTTGTAGGCATGTCCCACCAGTTCCGGATCATCTTTGAGAAGCGATGTCACGGAATCCGGCAGTCCGAGCCGCCCTTTCAATGTGCTGAACCATGTCGAACTGCCGAGGAACTGATTGAACGCCCAGATGAAATCCGCAGTCGTTTCCGTGTAGCCGTATCCCAGCCCCAGACACGGATATCCGTATTCCGCCGCCAGCCCCAGGTGCAGCGCCTGTTCGGGGAAATGCCTGTTCCAGCATCCGTCGAGTTCGGGAGTGTTGCCGGTCATTTCCAGCATGATGTAATTGCATGGCTTGCAGAATTCCTGATAGGTCAGGGCGAACTTCGCCATTTCGTAGTTGGCGCTGCTGGAACAACATGCCATCAGCGGATATCCGTCGCCGAGAACGCTGCGGACCGCCTCCAGAAATTCTCTTGTCGAGGCGAAACGCATTTCGATCCAGTCCTTGAACGCTTCGCTGGAATAGTTGCCCCAGAAGGTCAGGTCCTCCACGGGCGGAAGTTCATGCCCGTATTCCTCCCGGAACTTTTTCCGGCACCATTGACAGCCGCAACTGGTCCAGCCGGAGTAGAAAAAGCCGTCGTCGCACATCAGGCCGTCGATGCCTGAAGCGGACACCAGCATTTTCACGTATTCGCAGTAAGCCCGCTGGAATCCCGGATTGTTGATGCAGAACTCCTCCGCCGTATAGGCTTTCAGGAAGACCGGTTTTCCTGTCGTGATGTCGATCATGCGCCAGTCGTTCAGATGCTCGCCGTGGAAAGTCCAGGTCGAAGCGACTTCACGGCTGGGGGCAAACGGGATGTGATGTTTGTTGAAGGTGCGCATTGCGCGCGCCTCCTCGATGCCGGAGTAACGGTGCGTCAGAACTGCCGAATGATGATCGAACAGCCGGATGCCGCGCCGGTGAAGCGCGCCGCGGATCGTCCCGAGCAGATCGTGAAGGTTGTCCCACAGCGGCAGATAGTCCCAGCGGAAATGCGCTCCGAAAATGACGGCGCAGTTCACTCCCGCTTCGGCGGCGGCATCGGCGCGCCGTTCGATGGCGTCTGCGACATCGTCATCGGGCCATTGCAGGTCTTTCCATGTGAGCCACCAGCTGACGGCTCTGATTTTCTCTCTCGAATTCATTTGATATCCTGTATTCCTGTTCTTCATTTTGCCCGGATGCCGCGGGATTCATCGTCCGATATAAAGCATGACCGCGCGGTCTTTTCCCAGATTCAGCGTGAAACGCGGTTCCGTTTCCGTAATTTCCGCAATCTGCCTGCCGGTTGACAGGTCGATGACCCGTGAACGTTCCGTCACGGGACATTCCAGTTCCACTTTCAGCGGGCGGCGGGAGTATTCCGAGACCAGCAGAAGCGATCCCGCCGGACTCGTCACGCGTTTTGCGACGGCATTTCCGGAACAGACCGTGACCTTGCCTTCCGCTTTTCCCTCCAGAATGATCTTTTCATACGGCGCCAGCATCCCGACCACTTCCGCAACGGCTTTCATATCCGCGGCGTCGAAGGGGCATTCTCCCCAGAACCCGAAGCCCTTTCCGCCTCCGCCGATCACTTCAAGCATATTGTATTTCAGCATTTCCGCGTTCAGGTCCGACCCGAAAGCATAGATGAACGGATAGCCGGCGCAGAGAATCGGCGAGATCGGAACTTTGTCTCCGGTGATCCGCCGGAGCACTGCGGTGTCCCTCCACGGCAGGAGCATGTCATAGTCTTCATAGTTCGCATAGACATCCATGTAAACCATGGGCGCCACGAAATCAAACACTCCGACAAAGGTCTGCGGATCTTCCAGCGTCATGAGGTAGGAGTGGCTCTTCCGGTAATCCTCATACTGCCAGAAACCGGGGAAGGAACGGTGATAGGAGGAGTAGATCATGAACCGGAAAGGCTCCCTGATTCCTTTTTCCTTCATGTACTGTTCCATTGCGCGGCGGTATTCCGCAAAGAATTCCGTGTAGCTCCAGCATTTGAACGCATTCCAGAGACGATGCAGTTCCGCATACTGCTCCGGGTTTTTCTCGAATATGGCAGGGTCTTCATATGCGACGTCTGCCGCCTTCTTTTTCAGGTAGTCACCGAAACGATTTTTGCAGGATTCGCAGAAACAGATTTTACTGCCTTCCCCGTACATTTCCGGGTCCGTGCTGTGAAAATAAAGCCCTCGGTCGATCAGGTATTTTCCCTGATCGATCAGCGCCTGATACCACTTGCCCCGATAGGAGAGGCAGAGCATGTTGCTGACTTTCTTGCCGTCGATCAGCGTTGCCATGCCGTCGGCTTCCTTCTGTCCGTTGTGCCACCACCATTCCCGGATCCATGCGATTTCACCGACACCCGCTTTCGAGGTCTTTGCCAGAGTGGAGTCCAGAAGCGAAATGCCCCAGTCGGATTCATCCGGCGTCAGATAAGTCCACATGTCGAGATAGTTGAATCCGCTTCTGCGCAGTCCCTCCGTATCGGGATATTCCGCGTAAAAGTCATTCGGCATGGAGAGGTAGACCGGGATCTGCCGGAACTGTTTTACAGCGGGGATGGAGACCACTTTGATTTTCAGCGGCCGGGGCGCCTGTTTTCCCTTGGACCACTCTCCCCAGTAGAACCCTTGCAGCTCCGTACCTTCGGGGAGGGATTTGGCAAGACGCCAGAAAAAGGTATATTTCGACGCGCGGGGACCGGCATTGATGCGGTAGCGGTCCAGCTCTTTCCCGTCATGGGAGAACGTTCCCGCTTTTTCGACCGCGAGATCGCGGAATGCGCCCTGAAGCCTGACCTCCGGCGGCAGCGCAATGAAAAGCTTCGGCTTGTGTGACGGATTGACCGGCATGAAGTGAATCATCGAGGACTGTTCCGCCGAAATATAGGCGATCTGTTCGATGTTGCTGACGAAAGCGTAACCGGACTGGCGGCGCGGCAGATATGCCCGTTTTGTCGTCAGCGGCGGCATTGTTGTCACCGCACTTCCGAACTCCTTTTTTGCTTCCGGCACGGATGCGGACAAGGCGGAGAAAAAGGAAACCATAAGAATTGCCGCTGCAACTGTTTTCAGTGTTTTCATGGAAGTTTCTCCTGCGGTCACTCTGCGGAAGCAGTTTTGAAGATTTTGAAGTCCGCAATACGGATCGGAACGTTGATGCGATAGAAGGCAAACATGATTCTGGCGTTATTGACTCCCTGCGGAACTTTGAACGGGATCACTGCATGCTGCCAGCTGCCGTCGCAGGCGCCGAAGTCGGAAACTTTTTTTGTAATGGTTCCGACTTCTCCGAGTTTTTTCCCGGGACCGCTGAACTGAATAATCAATGCCGCGCGGGCGATCGGGTCGGACGGTGTCTGATAGTCGAATTCAGCAACATAATCGCCGGGGAAGAGACGCTGATAGAAATATGCTGTATATGCCAGACAGTCCTTGTCGTTGTTCGGGATAAAGACCAGACATGCCCGTCCATCATTTTCTTCCGGTTTTCCGAGTGTGATTTTGCCTTTCGGATCGCTGTAAATCCCCTTGTTCGAGTTGAATTTCATAGCTTTGAGCGGAGTTCCCTTTGTGACGGTTGTGCCCTGTGCGACGGATTTTGCGCTCATGTCATACAGTTTGAAGTCATCAATGAAAACAGTGGCGTTCGTGCGGAGAAGGGACAGCATGACCTGACCGCGCACTGCATTTTCCGGAGCCTTGAAGGTCACTTTGCAGAAATGCCACTCATTATCTGCCGGAATGAGTTCGGCAAACGGGAAATTGACATTGCCTGCGCTGCTGTTGGCGCCGCCCTGTTTTGCGAAATTCACACCGATTCCGCACCTTTTGATCGGTTCCGTATCCATTTTTGCCCAGCATGTGATTACATACTCGTGTCCCGGTGTGAGTTTCTGATAGAAATAGGCGACATAATGGTTGTCCGGTGTGAATACAATGGATGATTTGCCTTCCTTGAAATCCTCTGTATCCAGTTCAACCTGGGAGTCCGCCGGCCATTTGGAGAAGCCGGACGGACTTTCAAAGTTGATGCTCTTGAGCAGAATCCCGCCCTGCGGAGCCTGTGCTTTGGTTGGGTTGTCTGTCGCGGTTTCCGCTGCACCTGCCGCCATGCAAAGTGCAGTCAACATAAGAATCATTTTCTTCATTTTTCTTTTCCTTTCTTCTTTATCTGAAATATTTTGCGATTAAAGTTTGTAACGATCATTTGCCCAAGTTCCTTCAATCAGCCACATCCCGACTGCCTGAAGAATGATCGGACGTGAGCTTGTTGAACCAGAGGGGTTTACAAACCATACTCGTTTCAGCGTTTCTACATGACCATCAAAAAATACCATGTTTGTCTGACCATTATGTTGACGTGCAATCCATTGACCTGTGGTATTATTCAATACTGAGACTTGTTTCGGATCTATTGTTGCTTCAAAAGTCGCAGCGTTTCGATTTCCGTTATAGGCATCAAAACGAAAATAATAAATTGTTTCCGCAAGGGTACAAAGACGGGTTGGATGCTTGATTCTGCTGACTTTGGCACCCGCAAAACCTGGATAACTTGCCGCTTGGCTTGAGTAGGGCATCCCGTAACTCAAACTTCCGCTTTGATTTGTTGTCGTCAGATATGGTGTCTTATCCGAGGGACAGCGGAACACCGTTTTTTTGCTGAACAGTGCAGCTCCTTCTGCTTGGGAACCATTCGTTTGTTTAAATGTTACTGTTTCCGCACCTCCTACATACCCATCAAGCTTATTGAACCAGTTGTTCTTGATATCGTAAGTAGCAGTAGTAACAGGCATTACATTCGTGTTGTCAACGCAGTACTGATTGATACCTGTTCCGAGTTGTTTCAGGTTTGATGCGCAGGATATGGCACGTGCCTTTTCCCGTGCCGCATTCAGAGCCGGCATCAGTATTGCCGCCAGAATGGCGATGATCGCTATCACGACCAAGAGCTCTATAAGGGTGAAACTCACCCTATTCCCGATTTTCTTAGACATTTTCTTTTTCCTCCTTATTTAAGTTTGATTTTATGTCTATTGTGTAATTTATGAACCTGTGAATTCTTTTCGTTGTCGGTGCGATCATTACCTCCCGCAGGGCTTCGTAAGCCGCAAACAGCGTCTTTGAATAAGACTCCTCTTCATTGAACGCTGTGAACTGCTTCGGATACTGCATTCCGTTTTTGGCGTATCCGAGAATGCGGGTGGTTTCCGGCACCCGCAGCGAACCCTCCGTCAGCAGTTTCACTATTTTTTCATCAAGACCAAGCCAGAGGATCAGGAGTTCCGGATATTCCTGTTTTTTCTGCAAAATTTCCAGAAATCCGCGCAGATTCTCAAAGGCGGAACTGCGGTAATCCAGACTGATTCCGTCGCATTCCAGCAGGGGCAGGCTGAGTTCCTCCTTGATCTTGCGCCATTCTTTTCCGATGATCCGGTTGTAGCCTTCCAGCCTTCCCTGAAAGAAAAGCCCCAGTTTCCGGTATCCCATATCTGCAAGGTCCTCCGCGAGCTGTCGAATGGCTCCCCGCCAGTTGGTTTCGACATAATTGATATGGGGATATACCGGAAGACGGTTGCATGAAACGAACGGGATCAGGAGCCTGTCCAGATGTTCCGCGATCTCGAATGACAATGTGCTGTTGGTGAAGATGATCCCGGAAAAATGATCGCTGAGCAGTTTGCAGACGCTGCGGGAGCTGATCCAGTTGGTGATTCCGATCAGGACGGATTCAAATCCGTCTCTGTTGATCTGCTCCTGCAACTCCTTGAGCTTTTTATCGTTTTCCAGAATGCTCATATCACCCGTTGCCACGATGCCGATGATGCCCGGAGACTTGACCGGAGCGGCGACATGGATTCCCCTGCGCCCCTCTGCTTTCAGGATTCCCTTTACGATCAGAGGGCGCAGAGCAAGCGTCACCGTCTGTTTGGAAACCTTGAATTCCGCGGCGAGCTCCCTTACCGTGGGAAGCCTGTCGCGGTAGATTCCCTGTGCGATCCGCTTTTCCAGAGTTGCCGCCAGTGTCGGATATCTTGAATTGCTCATAATCGTGCTCCGGAACCTTGTTTCATGAATTTGCGTCCTTGACATATATTATAAACAAATTGCGTGCAATGTCAATATGTTATGGCTCGTTTGCCGCCGACTTTTTGCCTGATACATAGGACAAAAAAAGGCAAGGCGTTTTTTGCCGCCTTGCCGTATGGAGTCTGTCCGGAGCTCATTCCGCCAGCAGCCGTTCCGCATTCCTGAAATAGATGTCCTCAAGAACCGGGACGGGCAGGGAGAGTGAGTTCAGCAGTTCCTGATGTTTGTTGTCGAAATAATCACGGGCATAGAGAATGCGGTCGTGAAATTCGATCAGGAACTTTCTCGTGAAGTCAAGGTCCCTGCTGAGAGCGAGACGCCCGGACCCGGCGGAGATGTCGCAGTAAAGATTCGGGTATTTGCGGAGCAGTTCGGGGATGCGCCCTCCGGGGAGAACCGGCGCGTTTGCTTCGGGATACGTGTCTTTGAGGCTGAGATCGTCGCCGGAGATATGAATCCAGAAACCGGGGGCGTGCCCGAGGAAGATGGTGTCGGGACATGCCTGAAGCACACGCTCCAGCGTGTCGATGGAGCCGCCGTACCACTCCTCGCGCGGATCGTCCCATTTCCTGCGCGTATCATACTGGAGATGGAATGTGACCGGCATTTTGAGGGATGCCGCCACATGAAAGAGCATCAGGGCGTCCGGATTGTCGTACATCATTCGGACTTTGAGTTCACCGCAGACCTGCGCCCCGTAGATGTCGTGCGCCGCGATGAGCCTGCGGCAGGCGTCGGGTTCCCGCGGATCGGGGCAGTAGCCGAGAATAAAGCGTTCCGGCGCCCGTTCCTTGTAGGAGAGACAGCGGGTGAACGGAACGGGTTCCCTGCCGCTTCCCAGCACGCCGGACGGGAGAAGCTGGCTGTAATTGTGGCAGTAGTCCGAATGCGGGCTTTCCCAGCTCAGGAGCCAGGTCTTTTCGATTCCGAACCGGTCCATGTTTTCCAGGCTTTTATTGAAGTTGTGCCCGTGCCAGTCCGGGTGATTGTGCGCATCAATGATTCTCATTTGCTGAATCCTTGTATTCTTTCAGATGTTGTTTGAGTCTCTGCAAAGGGAAATGGCGGATGCAGTTATTTTGCCTCGCCGTTCCGGTCTTCCAGAAGTTCTCCTGCATGGCTGATTACCTTTCTGAAAGCGTTAATGTAAGTGTCTATCACGGGAATGTCAAAATGTTTGAACCACGGAAGCATGAAAATCTTTTCCGCCGCTCCCATCGTGACAGGCAGTTGTGAATCGACATTGGTTTCAAGCCTGCGCCGGCCGAATGCTTCGACGGTGGGAGTTCCCATGCGGAAGTAATCGAGAGTATGGAAATAGGGATTGCCGTGAATCGGCTTGTTGGCTCCGGGGTTGCAGGGAACGCCTTCGGCTTTCAGCGCCTCGATGAATCTGCCGAGCCTGAGCCCGCCGAGTTTTGAGGCGTCGTAATGGCAGAGCGGAAGATACCAGCCGCCTTTGGTCATGCCTGAATTCTTCGGCGGACGGACGGCGCGCAGTCCGGGCAGTTCGTCAAGACGGTCGGAGAAATAAGTCATTGCCCTGTCGATCTCCGCAATCCGTTCCGGATAGTGTTTGAGCTGAACCCGTCCCATGGCGGAACACATCTGGTTCATGCGGTGCTTGCATCCGCCGATCGGGATGCCGACATAGGGAGACAGGTCGGGAAGATCCATCGGGACGGCATCGGTATTGTATTTGCTTGCGAAAGTCCGCTCATAGTGCCCGTAGGCGATACAACGCTTGTAGAGGTCCAGGTCATTCGTCGTGATCATTCCCGCTTCCCCGATTGCGAATGCCTTGCATGACATCATGCTGGCGCCGGCAATATCGCCGAACGATCCGCACATGCGTCCTTTGTACATGGCGCCGTGACCATGTGAATTGTCCTCCAGAATCCGCAGTCCGTATTTCTTCGCCAGAGGCAGGAGCGCGTCCCAGTCCGCAGGATATCCGCCATAGTTTACGACTACGATTGCCTTGGTGCGCGGACCGATCCGGCGCTCGATGTCTTCGGGATCGATGCAGAGCGTTTCAGGATCGACGTCGGCAAAGTTCACGCTTGCCCCCAGCTGGATGGCACATGCGCAGGTCGCCCAGTAGGTCATGCTCGGTGCGATGATTTCGTCTCCGGCGCCGACTCCGAGAGCCCACAGCCCCGCCGCCAGCGCCGCTGTCCCGTTGCAGGTTCCGAGGGCATACTTCACGCCGTTGTAGGCAGCCCATTCCTTTTCAAACTCCATCGTAATGTCCGTGCAGCTCGGTTTGCCTCCATCGGCAATGACTGCCTTTACCGCTTCGAAATCTTCCTCTGTGACAATCGGCCAGTGAAAGATTTTTTCGTTTTCCCCGTTTATTTCCCGGGGACCGCCTTTGAGAGCCAGCTTGACACTTTCCATTGTTTGATCTCCTGTATGATTGACCATAGGGCTTTAATAGACCATTGGTTATTAAAATAATGTTGCTCTGTTGAATTGTCAATCAGAAAAAAATTTTTTTATTGAAAAATATTGGCTCCGGCAATAAAACATCATTTGAACTTTCATGACGGCAAACTCAGTTTGCCGAGGTGCAGGTGATTCTCACCTGCCGCGGAGTATGAGGGCGCGCAGCCCTCATGTTCTTTCCCCCGTCGGCGGTTCCACCGCTAACGGACGAGGAACGAAGTTCCGAGAGCCGACGGGCACAGCGCATGACCACAGGGGATTTCGCCGTAGCTCTCGAACTTGATGAATCAAGTTCTCGCCACAGAGCGGATTGGACCGCTCCGGCGGGGGATTTCGTGCTACGTACGCCCAACTTACGCAGTTGGATTGCGGCAGATGCGACGCACCTGCACTATAATATTTTAGGAAACGGCAAGTTCATCGACTTTCCCCTTTGGTGTATTTTGTGTCTTAAAGGCATATTTCCATTAAAAAATAAGTTTTTTTTGCAGAAAGGGTCTTGACAAAAAATAAAAATGTTGTATAATCAATTATAGAACAAGTTTTGAACAACTTTTTTTTAGGGTAGATTATGGCAGATTTCACACCATTGCATTCTGGTCCGGCTTATGAGCCGCTGGAAGCTGAACTGCGTGCGGATATTACGAACGGGCGTCTGGCGCCGGGAAGCAAGATCTGCCCTGAAACCGTACTTGCGGAACGTTATTCCATCAGCCGGGGTTCAGTACGGGTCGCATTGGAGAATCTTGTCCGTTCCGGGCTGTTACGGAAGGTAAGAGGAAGCGGGACATTTGTCACCATGCCTGAGGAGCGATCTGAGGTGGTGGTCTCCAAACGGCAGATCGTATTTCTCTCTTTTGCAACGGCGCTGCCGCGCGATGTCTTCTTCGATCCGGGGACTTATGCCCCGATGATCAACGGAATCACGAAGGTTTGCAATCCGAACGGTTATAATCTGCTGATTTCCCATATCGGGCCGGATTGGATGCCGCCGCCATGCCTTTCAAACAATGATGTTGCGGGAATCGTCTTTCACGGTCCGGTGACTCCGGAATTCTACCGGCGCTGGATTGAGCCGCTTCCGAATGTGGCGATTCAATACCGACATCCGGACCTTGACGGACATTGTGTCAAAGGTGATAACGGCAGCTTCTGTTATCAGGCTGTGGAGCGCCTGAAGCGGGCGGGATACCGCCGGATCGGTTTCGTAACCAATGAAATCGACATGCCGATTTCGCTGGAACGTTATTATGCGTTCCGGACAGCGCTCAAGGAACTGGAACTGCCTTTTGAACGGAAATATTGTGCAGTCTGGCAGCGTCCGTCTTTCAATGGGATGCTGGAAAAGGAGATCAGTGTTGCAGATTATCTTCCCTATCTGGAACCCATGTTCCGCAGTTCGGAAGGCCCGGATGCGTTCGTATGCGTGGATGACTGGCGTGCATACTGCACCATCACGGCATTGGAGCGGCTGGGATTGAAAGTCCCTGATGATGTCGGCATTACCGGCGGAAACAACGGCAGTTCCTCTGCACTGGCGCCCGTCAGCGTCAGCGGCCTGGACTGCCGTCTGGAGGAAATCTGCGGCAAGGCGGTCTGGCTGTTGCTGGAGACGATCAGCGGAAAACTGGACAGCGGAGTGACCATGCAGATTCGTCCGCAGTTCATGGACGGCATTACATTATCTTCCCGGAATTCCATACAGAAACAGAACATAATATAAATGGAGGTTACAGTTCAATGAAGCACATGCATTCAGACACCGTTCTGCCGGAGTCCGGCGGTTTAACTCAAAGGGCAGGGAATCACCCGGTGAAAACAAAGAAAGGGACGGATATGAGGAATTTTACATTGATAGAATTGCTTGTCGTAATTGCGATCATCGCGATTCTGGCGTCCATGCTCCTGCCCGCACTGGGGCGGGCGCGCGATCTTGCAAAAGAGTCCAACTGCCGGAATAATCTGAAACAGCTCACCACGGCGATTGCGATTTATTCGGATTCGTATGACGGTTATCTGCCGCAGAATGCAAATCCTGCGTGGATGAGCTACGGTTTTGCCACTTATATCAGAGTCGGAACGAATTACCGGCTGCTGGGGCATCTGTGGGAAATGGACCTGGTCCCTTATAAGGTGCTTCTTTGCCCGGACGGACATCCCCGCAACAGGATGTGGATGGAAAAGTATGGCAAAAGCGGTGATCAGCGATCCGACTACATGATGCGTGTCAGTCCCATGGATGGAGTTGCGCGGCCGCGTCTGCATAACGGAAACAGTAAAAATGCGCTCGGAGCGGATTCCATCGCCATGTTTTTTGCGAATCCGTCGCTGGATATGCAGGGACGTTATAAAATCCGCGGGAATGTCTATCCTGCTTTTCATCATGACAAATACAACACGTTTTTCTTCGACGGGCATGTGAGATCCGTAAAATTCGACGGAGCCATGTTCAACCACGGCAATGCCCCGAATCATTACGATGCCGCCGCAACGGGGTTCTTCAAATATGTCGACAGCTTATAACCAATCAGGGAGATTTTATATGAGAACATTATTGACGGGAGTATTTCTGTTTGCCGTAATGACAGTCTGCGGCGGAGTCATGAAGCCAGAGGACGGCAGGACTTTCCGGCTGCCATCCGGTGCCGCATCCGGAGGAACGGTCATGGCGGAATTGAGAAGCGATAAACCTCTCTGTCTCAGGTTGAATGCACAAATCCTCGGATATTTCAAGCCGGACGGAGGAATCATAAAGGCGGACTTTACGCCTGCTGTCTGGTATGCTGCGGAAAATACCGTGGAATGCCGTCCTGAAGCCGTTTTGACCTCCGTTTCCTATGAAGACACTGTTCCTGAGCCTGCCGTCGTGACAAAACTGCGCAGGGAGAAAATCCGTATGAATTCCTCCGCCGCGCAGCCTGTGTCCCGCGCGGAGAAAGTACGTGAGACCGGCTTCTATATGGTGATGGGATGGAGCGGCATTCTCAGCGGAGTCAAGCCGGATGATACCGGAAAGAACGGGGCTCTGGTG